>Ga0209345_10001488_pt1 | contig 27815 bp, 29 predicted proteins | sample Cruoilmetagenom7_FD_187294 | JGI IMG/M metagenome (GOLD analysis project Ga0209345, IMG submission 187294) | Oil polluted marine microbial communities from Coal Oil Point, Santa Barbara, California, USA - Sample 7 (SPAdes) (version 2) | ecosystem: Environmental > Aquatic > Marine > Oil seeps ...
CCTCCAGAAATACCCCTTAGGCACAAGGTTACGGGCGCCTGAACACTGAAATACCGGGATTGAGGGCTATAAAGGGCAATCAATCCGAAAACTGGAAGTTGCTGGACGAACTGACCGGCTAAAAAAAACGAGATCGCAGGCGGTGGAATACTCGCTCATTTTTGGGTTTTTCTACAGCCTCGTTAAGTCTTATTGTTGCGTGATGCGCAACACGCTAGCATCCCCTCATGATCAAATCATTCCGCCACAAAGGACTGAAACGGTTCTACTTGACTGGCAGCAAGTCCGGCATACAGCCAGATCACGCCAAGAAGCTGCGTATGCAGCTGGCTGCTCTGGATATGCCACTTCGGTAGACGACATGGACATCCCTGGTTTTCGGCTTCATCCATTGACGGGGCAAGACAAAGGGCGCTGGTCGATTCGGGTTAACGGAAATTGGCGCATGACGTTCGAATTTAAGGACGGCAACGCCTACATTCTTGATTATGAGGATTATCACTGATGACTATGCATAGTCCGCCACATCCTGGTGAATTCATTCGGGAAGTGTATCTTGAGCCTTTCTGCATCAGTTCCCGTCGGCTTGCGTCCAGTCTAGGGGTCTCACCCTCCACTTTGTCTCGACTGCTGAAAGGGGATAGTGGAATTAGCCCTGAAATGTCTTTGCGGCTGTCCAAGGTTCTCGGGCGTACTCCTGAGAGCTGGTTGGCGATGCAAGATATGTATGACCTATGGGTGGCTCGCAGCACAGTCAATCTGGACGGTATTCACCGCCTGGACTTCGAAGCAGCTTAACCAGTGGCTGTTGCCGGACGCGCATGCGCTGGCACTCCGCAAAGCCAAGCCTTCATCCGACCTTCGCTCAGGCTGATGAATATATATCGTTATGTGGCAGTTCATGAAGGGATTAGAATGCCGAAAAATTTGACCGAAGCGAAGGCAAAGCTTTTAAGCACGGAATACCCGCGTTGGCGCAATTTTTTATCGTGCGCGATTCTCGTGCTTGTCGTTACGGGCGCAGTATCGGCTTGGTGGTATGTCTATTACACGACCCCCGACACTGAGTGCCACAAAGGCTTTTTGTATTTCTCTGCCATATGGTTGGCTGTGCAGTGGGTAGTCATTGGTTATCTATATCGCTACCAAAACATTCCGGCATTTGCTCGGGATGCGATCAAGCTGCAGATATTGTTAGGTAATATTTGGTTTGGGCTATTTCTTTTTTCGCTGCAGCCTTGTGCTCAGTAGTCCAACCACATAACCAGTAGCTGTAGTTTGTTCCAGCCTGCGGCCTCCACCGGAAGCCCCTGCCGGGGCGCCGCGAAACAAAAGCGTTATTAAATTGGGTAGTTCATGATTCGAGGTATTAAGTTTTATTTTCCATTTTTGGCTCCGGCGCTGGTGGCAATGGCGTTTGCCGCATATGTGTCCTTCTTGGATAACACAGAGTGTGCATTTTTGCTTGGGATTAATGCGTCGCTTCTTGGCCTGCTAATATTCTGTTTTGTGCTGCCAGGTACTTTCGCCATCGGCTCACTGTACTTTCTCTATTTTAGTATCAAGAGCAGAGGGCGCGATTTTTATCCACCCTCTGACATCCCATGGTCTGGCATATTTAGGAAGTGCAGCGGAAGGCGGGCGAAAATACCGAAGCTAATGGGCTGCCTTCTCCCAATAGCCGGTGCTTGGATGATCTGGTTTGGCATATCATCTTTTATCGAAATCGCTGATGGACATACACTTTCCGAAATGAGCGCTGCTATTGGTTCAGCATGTGAGCGTTCATAACCATGCCAGTCATGGCGACGGCTTTTCCATTGCGGCTCCGCTTCCATTCCAAAGCCGCGCGTGCTGAGCGGCGTTCATCCGAACTTCGCTTCGTTCAGGCAGATGAACATATATCGTTATACGCAGGATATCTAGTGGGAGATAAGAAATGTATGAAAGTAAGATTCAACCTTTAATATCTAGAAAAGAATTTGGAATGCGGATGTTTTTTCATTTGCTTGCTGCATTCATTCTGGTTAACGTGACATTATTATTTGGCGTCGCTGGCCATATCTACTTTGACAATATGAAGCTCGATACAGCAATTGTTGCATCAATTACCTTGGCTAGCGGGCTTGGTTTATCTATTCTTCCTGAAACTACATCAGGGAAACTATTTGCAAGTTTATATTCGATTTTTACTGGATATATTTATGTTGCTACGAGCAGTATAGTTATTGCGCCAATTTTTCATAGAATATTGCACAAGTTTCATTTAGATGAATAGTCATCGCATAATGAGGCCCAATACCGGCTCCGTAATTTTGTCACTTTTATTGCAAATAACTACAATAAAAATGACAAAATCACTCCATTGTATGGGCGGCGTTAAATGTCAATGATTGCGAGATCCAGAGCTTTAACAATCTGGTCTGTAACCATCCCCTGAAATCGGCGCATGCGACCATAGGCAAATGGGCAAAGAGGGGGAGGCTACAGGGGCGCAACGGGACGCGGGCGGGCACAACAACCCTGGGCCGAGACGCCCAGGTTGTTGCCGTACCCTACAACTAAAATAGGTAGACCACGCCGCTGTAGCCCTCTTCAGGGGCTCCTACGGCCAGAGTGTTGCCATCGGCCGCGAGCGTGACGCTGTTGCCGCGTCTTATGGTTTGATAGCCATTGGGGGCGTTGACGTAGGCCTGCTGGGTCCAGGAGGCACCGCTGCGGGTGAAAACGGAGACCGCGAGGCCGCGCTCATAAAACGCTCCCACGGCCAGGGTGTTGCCATCGGCCGCGAGTGCGATGCTCCGGCCGAACCAGTCGCATCCGTCGGTATTGGCTTTGAGGTAGGCCTGCTGGGCCCAGGAGGCACCGCTGCGGGTAAAAACGGAGACTGCGCCGCTGTCCCCGTAAGGCGCCCCCACGGCCAGGGTGTTGCCATCGGCCGCGAGTGCGATGCTCCGGCCGAACCCGCCCCCGTCGTTCTCGTTGGTATTGGAGGCCTTGACGTAGGCTTGCTGGGCCCAGGAGGCACCGCTGCGGGTGAAGACGTAGACTGCGCCGCTGTTCTCACCAGTCGCTCCCACGGCCAGGGTGTTGCCGTCGGCCGCGAGCGTGACGCTCGAGCCGAACCCGTCGTACCTGCCGGTATTGGAGGCCTTGACGTAGGCTTGCTGGGCCCAGGAGGCACCGCTGCGGGTGAAAACGTAGACTGCGCCGCTGTTTGTGGCGCTGTTGTCGGTCTCATCGCCGCCGATGCCGGTGGCGCTGCTGCTCTCACCAGGCGCTCCCACGGCCAGGGTGTTGCCATCGGCCGCGAGCGCGATGCTATAGCCGAACAAATCGCCATCGGGGACAATGGGTCCCTCGTCGGTGGGGCCCCCGTCGGTATTGGAGGCCTTGACGTAGGCCTGCTGGGTCCAGGAGGTACCGCTGCGGGTGAAGACGTAGACTGCGCCGCTGTTTCTGGTGCTGTTGTCGGTCTCATCGCCGTCGATGCCGGTGGCGCGGCTGTCCTCATAAAACGCTCCCACGGCCAGGGTGTTGCCATCGGCCGCGAGTGCGATGCTCCGGCCGAACCAGTCGCCTGTGTCGGCGCCGAAAAAATCGAGGCCTGCGTCGTGGTAGGAGGCTTTGAGGTAGGCCTGCTGCGCCCAGGAGGTACCGTTGCGGGTGAAGACGTAGACCGCGCCGCTAAACTTGGCGCTGTTGTCGGTCTCATCGCCGCCGATGCCGGTGGCGCTGCTGCTCTCACCAGGCGCTCCCACGGCCAGGGTGTTGCCATCGGCCGCGAGCGCGACGCTCGAGCCGAACCCGTCGCCCAAGTCGGCATTGGATGCCTTGAGGTAACCTGTGGCCGCTATAGCATCACTGACGAAGACCTCGTCGGAATCTGTGCAGCCTTTGCTGTTACAGGCCTGCAGTATGTAGCTGGCATTGATACGCGCAGGCAGGAAGACGTCGAGATTATGAGAAGAAGCGTCCGCCGGAATCGTCGCCACCCGGGTGTAGCCGGAGAGCCCATCCGGGTTCTCCAGCAGGCGATACTCGGTTTCACTGGAAACATCCGTCCAGCTAAACGCAAAGGTCTTGATGCTCTGTGGTGACAATGACAGCTTTGGTGTGTCTGGGGCGCTGGCCGTTGAACCACCTCCGTCCCCCCCACAGGCCGTCAACAACAGGCCGAGCAGTAAGCTGGTTAGGGTATACCAGCCGGAGCGGTAACTACCCGGGCAAATTCCAGAATGACGCATGAACACCTCCTTGTTGGTTCTTTCTATCACTAAAAGCAACGAATGCGTGGAGAACCCCGACGCCTCTCTCGGCGATTTTAACCCAGGTTACCAAAGGCATCATCTCCAGCCGCGAGAGCCAGTGGTGCTGCGAGGCCAATATCATCTTTAGAGCATTGTCCTGCGATATAGTCCTGCACTTCACCATCTGCATGAACATCACGAGTGGGATGAGGCCGAAACTGAAGCCGGGTTGGATCGATATATCCGGCGAGTGTTATGAAGGCCCGTGCAGTATTCTGAAAACCTGGCAGTTGCATTGAATTCGTTTCGGCCCTGTTGTTCTTGTGGTGACAGGCGTCGCACCATACATCTCTGCTAAACTGAGGGGGAGGGGGTAATGTTCCTTAGCCTGGTTGTTTTATGAATAAAGAAGAATATGTAAACCCTGAAAATTGCCCTTTGTGCAATAAACCTAATCACTGTGGTTGTTTGGCAAATAGCAGTAAACCATGCTGGTGTATGGACGAGAAAATTACGTTTCCTGACAGCCTGTTAAACCAGGTCGTTGATGCAGCCAAAAACAAAGCCTGTATCTGCAAGTCCTGTGCGCTAAAGCATAAAAATGGCCAGTGATTTCATTCCAGCCACCTTCGTGCCCTGGTGTTCAACCGTAATTGCGGTGCGACAACGGGTTTCAGTGCGCAGGTATTGATAGTTTCCAAAGTGGATTCAGGAACCTTGTTGCTGGTCCTTTTGCTGATACTTCTCATTTGTGTAACTTTGCTTTTGGCTGGTCGTTTTCGTAGATCCGCCAATAACAAACGTCGATGGGTTCGTGCTGTTTCTAACAAGCGTAGTCAGTTCGCTTGAATATCTTATACCCGAGTTCACAGTTCTAAGTCCTTGCCTGATCGTGGATTGCGATATAAGTTAATAGGGCAAAAAAAAGAGTGTCGTTATCGATGGCATGTTTTGGTGCATTACATGACGCCAAATCAATATCATGCCCTTTCTTCGAGCATCGAAGAGACATTCCCAGCCCAGAAAACAGCACAAGCAAGTGAGAGAGCCACTTATGATAATTACCAGAAAGCGCACCACCCTGCTGCTGACCGGCCTGTTGGCGGGCGGTATCCTGACGGGCTGCATTGACAGCGGGTCCGACGACACAGAAAGCTCCTACGATGACTCCACTGGTCCGCAAACCTCTGCTGGCGGTTCCTGTAGTAGCTATACGGATATCGTGAGTACATCTGAGCGTGCTGAGGCGAACAGCTGTGGCGTTCAGGTCAGCTCCTATTACGCCCAGGCGGACTCTACTTTGAGTGCTGCAATTGCCTCGTGTCAAAATGGCGACTCCTCTTCTGCCAGTAGTTATTACAGTAATTACCAGAAGGTTGTGGAGCTGGGCCGGAATGTAAAGTCAGCACTTTGTAGCGGTAGCTCTGGTAGCGGTGGCGGTGGCGGTTTTGAAGACCCCTCCCCGTCGGAGTATTTTAACCTCTGTACCCGAAGTACCGCTGTGAGCGGTGGCATTCGCTATGAAACTTCCTGCTACGGCCCGTTTCAGCAATACACCACGACCTGTGAATCATCAAGCTACAGCTACCTGAGTAACTACTCCTCCCGTAGTGCCTGTAGTTCAGCGGCCCAGAATTGGCTGGACAGCAAGACTAACTGATCGGTCTGTTGCAGATGATGATCATGCGATCGCTGTGCCTGGTTGGGGTGCTGCTTACCGGTACCCTGATCTTCTGGTTCATCTCACCCGATGAAACAGAAGGCGGTGAGGCTGATGCGCCAATAACTTCCTCGCCGCCAGGGCCGGACAGCAATTCGTCTCGGATAGCGGAGCCGTTGCCTGTAGCCACGAGCGCTGGCCATGGAACAGCGGATGTTCAACTGGAGCCCTTGGAGGGTGCCAGGGAGCTGGCCGAAATCGATTACCGCCCCTTGCTTGCCCAGGGTAAAGTGAGCAAATCGGAATTGGCGCTGATCCTGTCATCGCTTGACGATGCTCAGTTGCTACGGTTTCTTCTGAACAACACCCACCTTACTCTTGACGATTTCTTCGGTTATCAAAACCCCACCAAAACGGCGCGCACGCTGGCTGAGCGCTGGCTGAATAACACCGAAACGTTCAACCAGGATGGTGTTGAGCTGTTGTTCGGCACCAAGAGTTCTATTGGCACAAACCAGTTGGCCGTGCAGTCGGAATTTTCGGACATGGCGCCCAGGCTTTACGCCTATTACAAGGTGCCCAACAGCTACTCAAAGCCGTTCGTCTTTATGAAATGGACTAACACAAACAACGATACGCTTTGGGTACTGGATAAACAGCCTTTGACGGGTTCTTCCTCTGAAATCCAGGAGTCATGGCTGCGCTACTCTCGCGGCTGGCCTTCAGGTAAATACCAGGTGGAACTGATCAGTGCGGAAGAAGGTCTCGAGGTGCTCGCCTCCCAATCCTTCGAGGTGGTTGATCCGGAAAGCCGGTAACCGTTATTCGGACAGAGAACCGTGTTGTCCCGGGTTTTCGCTATGCTCTTTAGGTCAGGATTTTAGTTCCGAGGGTGTTAACTCGGGCTCAGTCATACTGAGCAATCATTATTTGGCCTCCCGTATAACAATCTCCATATTTGTTGCACATTGTGTTGTTAAGGTGTGATACCAACTGCCTTTGCGCCAGTCGAGGCACCGAACAACTTCAACAAGCAGGCCAAGCGATGACGCAGCCGTTCATAGAAAAGAAACTACTTCAGAAAGCAGGTGTCTGTATTCTCCTGTTATTCCTTGTCGCATGTGACGACGGGAACAGCAGCTCTGGCGACAGTAGCTCTGATAACAGCAGCTCCGACGACAGCAGCCTGGCCTCGGATGACGGCGATATCAGCACGGGTACCGGCGCCACCTCCGGTGTTATGTGCGATTATGATGATACCACCTATAACAGCCATCCATCGCTGACCTACACCAGCACTTCCACCTGGACCTGTACTGACAGCATCCGGGAACTCACCGCCAATGGGATTCCGGACCACGAAGTGGGTACCTTCCCGAACCCGGGCAACCCCAATGTCATCTCCGAACAGACCGTGTCCGCAAGCTTTACCCTGGAGCCCGTAGAAACCACCACACCTACGGAACTTGGCGGCCCTCGCGGCCCGGCAGGCTATGTACTCAACGGTGTGAAAATTGACGCCAGTACAGCGGGCAGTTGTGATGACTCAGGCACATCCTGCAGCCTTGTGGATAATTCCGGCAGCTGGAACATCGAAGCCCTGGGACAGACCAGCTTCGATTTCGGAACCGACCAGAACAACGCCCACGTACAGCCCGATGGTGCCTATCACTATCACGGTATGCCTGAAGGCTTCATAACCAAGCGCGCAGGCAGCAGTACCTCCATGACGCTTATCGGCTGGGCTGCCGACGGCTTTCCCATCTATGCCAGATACGGTTACAGCGTTGCCGATGACGCCAGCTCCGGCCTGAAAGTCATCACCGGCAGTTACCAGCTGGTCAGCTCGGTCAGTGCCTCCCGGCCGTCGACCACAACCTATCCCATGGGTACCTTCCAGCAGGACTGGGAATATGTTGAAGGCTCCGGGGATCTGGATGAGTGCAACGGCCGCGTTGGTGCCACCCCGGAATTTCCGGCTGGCATCTACCACTACTACGCCACCGACACCTATCCATACTTCCAGCGCTGCGTTAAAGGCGAAGTGGAAACATCCGGGGAACTGTTACCCCCGCCACCTTTCTGAACTGGCATTCTCCGGGAGTCCCTAACATGAAAATCTGTATGTCCTGTCTTGCAGCCATGGTTTCAGCACTTGCGCTGACCCTGGCTACCCCTGTTCTGGCCCATCTGATGGTGGCCGGGCACGGCACTCTGAATATCGTTGATAACGGCGCATTCATGGTACTGTCACTGCCTCTGTCGGCGTTTGAAGGCATTGATGACAATGGTGATGGGGAAATCGACCTGAGTGAATTCAACCGTCACCAGAGTGCCGTTATTCAGACCCTGAGCCAGCATGTGGTGCTCAGGGACCGGGAGCAGACACTGCCCCTTGAAGATATACTGGTGTCCCCCGGAGGATCCCATGACGGCCATGGTCATCACCATGATCACATTGACGAGGTCATTGTCATGGGCCGGTTTGCTCTGGATAATGCGCGGCCTCCACTGAGTTTTCATGTGGATCTGTTTGGCAAACCGGAGTCTTCCCGGATACTGCACATCACCGCCTCACAGAAATCCGAAAGCCTGCACCATGAGTTCCAGCTGACACCGGAGCAACCTGTGGGATTACTGTTCCCGTCGGAGGGCCGCAACTGAACCTGCCTGTCGGGCCGTCGCCTTGAGCTCCAGTTGGGAAGAATAATGTCTTTGCCTCGTTTGTATTCCTTTCGTCGTTGTCCATACGCTATGCGCGCGCGGCTCGGTATTTTGTTTGCCGGGCAGAAGGTGGAGCTGCGGGAGGTAGTGCTTCGAAACAAGCCGGCGCAGATGCTGGCTATCAGCCCTAAAGGCACGGTCCCCGTTCTGGAGTTGGCCGAGGATGAGAGCCCGGCGAGACCCGTTATCGAGGAAAGCCGGGAAATACTGGTGTGGGCGTTGCAGCAGGAAGATCCACAGGGTTTGCTCAACGTCGATCTGGTAGGCGCGCATACTCTGATTGACCGAAACGATAACGAATTTAAACACTGGCTGGATCGCTATAAGTACGCCGACCGCTATCCTGAATCCAGCCAGCTGGAATACCGGCGACAGGGTGAAGTGTTTCTGCAGATACTGGAACATTCGTTAACCAGGAACCGGTACCTGCTGGGGGACGACATCAGCATCGCTGATATCGGTATCATGCCTTTTGTACGCCAGTTCGCCCATGTAGACCGGGAGGTGTTTTACAGTCTGCCTTACCCTCATCTACAGCAGTGGCTGAAGGGCTGGCTGGAACACCCTGCGTTTCAGCAGGCCATGAGCAGATTTCAACCCTGGCAGGAAGGTGATGAAGTAGTGGAATTCCCTGCCGGTAGCCACTAAAGTTTTTGATATTGACGACTCTGGCCGCTAACTGCGCTTTGCTGGTCTTATGTAATAGGTAATCAAAAACATGGTTGAATATGCAAAGGATATGTGGGTACTTGCCACTGAAGGAGAAAAGCAGGGAGTACTTTTTTTTGTAGTAATTTATGCGTTCGCCGTGTGTTTATACTCTTTTTTAAGGCAGGTTCTTATAACGCAGTGGCCGGTAGCAAAGGGTTTTCTGAAAAGTGCTTCTGTTGAGAAGTGGGGCTCTACGACGATGGGTTTGTCGTTTCAGGATTATAAAGCTGACTCCCTGTATGTATATCAGGTTTCTGAGAAAACGTACCAGGGAAAGCGAGTGTCACCTTGGGTAATCGTTGCATCTCATAATGCCAGGTTCCTGATTAAAGGGCAGTTGAACAACATCAAAGAAAATGATGATGGCACTGTAGACGTATTTTATAATCCCAGAAAACCGGAGAAGAGCTATCTGGTAAAACCGGGTTTTTTCGGAATGGTGATAACTTTTGGTATCGCAGTTCTCCCTCTCTATTTCTATTTAAATGCGTATTTGTAAATTGTGTAACAGCCAGCTCAAGCGGGACGTCAGATTTTTCGAGGACAGTCATGGTTATAGTTGAAACGCCGAGATTAGTGCTTCGGGAGCTCACCTCGAATGATGTTGGCGCGCTTGCAGGAATTCTTGGCGATCCGGCGGTAATGGAGTTCTCAACCAACGGGCCGTGCACTGAGGACGATACCCGAAAGTTTATTGACTGGTGTCTGGAGTCATATCGGGAGCATGGCTTTGGTCAGTGGGGAATTGCTGACAGGTCGTCGGGAGCGATTATTGGTTTTTGTGGCCTGAGTCAGGTTGATCTTAACGGAGTGCAGGAGGTAGAGGTTGCTTATCGCCTTGCGCGTGCTGCGTGGAATCAGGGGTTCGCCTCAGAAGCTGCAGCAGCAGCGCTGGCGTATGGCTTTTCACAGTGCCATTTTGACTCAGTTATCGCGATTATCGCTAATCGCCATGTTGTTTCTGCCCGAGTGGCAGAGAAGGTGGGGATGAAAATTGATACATATACAAAGTACCGCGACTGGGATGTTGGGATCTATCGTAAACATCTGGAGGTTGATCTGAGGATCAGCTGACAGCCCTCTGCGTCGGGACGGAGTTGGCTGTTTTGCTTCAGAAGGGCTGATCCGGTGTATGACAGTGTCAGTTAGGGCTTACCGGCACGAAAAGCTTTGCGGGTTTGCGTTCAAAACTCTGACGGCCACCTTTGAAGGCCATCATCGGCTGCGCGAGGTTCGCGATCACTGCCGCCGGTGAATCGGCATCCAGTACGATAAAGTCGGCGTTACAACCCGGCGTCAGACCATACTCCTGCAGGCGGATCAGCTTCGCCGATTCGTCTGAAATCCATGCCAGGCAGCGCGCCAGCTCCGTGGCTGTGCCCAGATGACAGACATTGGCCAGCAGGTTGGCCTGGCGGATGAGCGAGACATCGCCGAAGGGTGTGAAGGGGTTTCCTACGTTATTGGTGGACAGTGAACAGGTCACACCACAGGCATGGAGCCTTGCCAGCGGAGCAACACCCCGGGGCACATTGTGGGTGTCCTCCCTGCCAGTGAGAAACAGATCTGTGGACGGTAATGCTGTCACCTGGACGCCGGCCTCAGCCAGAGCCAAAGCGGTTTCCTTAAACTGATCCGGCGCTAACGCGGATAGTTTGGTGGCATGACCGATCGTAACCCGGTGCTGCCAGCCATGGGCGAGGGTGCAGCGGATCACCTCCGGTATCGTCATGCCACGGGGGTTGAGGTCGAAGTCCAGGTGCAAATCCAGATCACAGTTGTAATGCTCCGCCAGTTCGAACAGTCGCTGGATCTGACCGGCGGGATCGCTATCCATATAGGGGCAGCCGCCAAGGACGGTGGCTCCGTTTTCCAGTGCTTCGCACAGTAACTCTTCAGTTCCGGGGTTATTGAGCAGACCCTCCTGGGGGAATACACAGATTTCCAGGCTGATACCCCAGGCGTAGTCCTGCTGCAGCCGGCGGATTGCCCGGAAGCCGGTCAGGCCGATGCCGGGGTCCAGCTCCACATGGGTGCGCATATGAGTGGTGCCCTGGGTTATGGCTTGTTCGAGGATACTTGCGCCCCGCTGGTAGACATCCGCCTCGCTGAATTCCGATTTGGCGGCGCTGGTACTTGCCACGGCTTCCTCCAGTGTACCTTCCTGCAGCTTGCAGCGGTCCATGATGCAGGCCTTGTCCAGGTGGATGTGGGTCTCGATAAGTCCCGGCAGAACCAGATGGCCACCCAGGTCAATCTCGGTTGACGGTAATGCGTCGTTGGCGAAGCTCTGGATGAACCTGCCATGCTCCACCCGTAATTCAGTGACCTGCTCCGGTTGATCTGGCAGCCTCAGGTTTTTGAACAGTATTGAGCTCACGCAACATTCTCCCCAAGGTAGGCGGCTTCCAGCTCCGGATCGTTGCGCAGGGTTTCGGCATCACCGGAGTGAACCACTCGCCCGGTTTCCAGGACATAAGCACGGTCCGCTACCTGCAGGGCCAGGTTGGCCATCTGATCTACCAGTAGCAGGGTGACGCCTTCATCCCTAAGGTTGGCCAAGGCATCATAAAGCTCGGCGATCATGGCCGGAGCCAGCCCCAGAGAGGGTTCGTCCAACAACAGTATTGAAGGTTTCGCCATTAGTCCGCGACCGATGGCGACCATTTGCTGCTCGCCTCCTGACAGCAGCCCGGCGGGGCTGTTAATGCGGTCCTGCAGCCTGGGGAAGCGCGCCAGGATGTCGTCGACGTCCTGATCCAGATTAGTGCTATCCGTACGGGAGTATGCCCCCATCAGCAGGTTGTCCCGTACGCTCAGTTCAGGGAAAACCTGGCGGCCCTCGGGCACCAGAGCCAGGCCTTTGCCGGCAATCTGGTTGGCGTCCAGGGTTTCGATGTTTTCGTTATTAAGCACCACCGAGCCTTTGGAAGCGGAGTGCAGCCCGGCAATGGCCTGAAGAATGCTGGATTTGCCGGCGCCATTGGCCCCAAGAATGGCGATCAGTTCGCCTGGATTGACTATCAGGCTTACTCCCTCGACCACCGGGGCGGCGCCGTAATCGATTACCAGATCCTTGACGAACAGGGTAGCGTCCCGGCTGCCATCCCAGGCTTTGGGGCGCGGCGGTGCCTGGTAATCGGTACTTCCCAGGTAGGCTCTCACGACTTCGGGGTTGGAACGAATCTCTTCTGGCTCTCCCCAGGCGATGGGGTGTCCTGAGTCCAGCACCAGGATGCGGTCTGAAACAGACATCACCATGGTCATATCATGCTCTACCAGAATCACGGCAATGCCATAGCCGGCAATGGTTCGAAGCAGTTCGGTGACCTGATCGGTATCGGCGCGGCTAAGGCCGGCGGCTGGTTCGTCCAGCAACAACACCCTTGGCCTCAGCGCCAGGGCCCGGGCGATTTCCACCAGGCGACGATCGACATGAGGCAAGGCTTCGGCCAGGGTATGCACCGAGCCGCGGTAGCCAACCAAGGCCAGCAGATCCATGGCGATGTTGACCTGCTGGGGGTCTGGCTTGCGCCAGCAATCTCCCAGTCGGCCACGTTGCATGCCTGCAAGAAGGTTCTCAAGTACCGTCAGCCCGGTAAACAACTGGGTGGTCTGGTAGGTACGGGCAATGCCGGCCCGGGCGATTTTCCAGGCAGGCAGTCCGGCCAGGTTATCGTTGAGGTCAATGCTGCCGGTGTCGGGTGCGTAGAAGCCGCTGACCATGTTCAGTACCGTCGTCTTGCCGGCACCATTGGGGCCAATGATACTGGTGACAGTGCCTGGCACGGCATTGAAACTGACCCCTTCGGCTGCCTGTACGCCGCCGAACCGGATGCCGATGTCCTGCACACGCAAGCCGTCAGGGGCGTCTGCATCGCAGGTCAGGAAGCTCGCCAGCCGGTCGGCGTCTGGCTGTTGCCGGGGAACCAGCCTTTCCGGTTTTGAAAACCGGGCCTGAAGCACGCCGAGTGCGCCGGTTGGAGCAATCCATAGCACTGCCAGCAGGACACCAGCGAACAGCAGCAACCGCATCTCCGCCATGCTGGACAGCAATTCCGGCACCAGCACGATGAGAATGGCTCCCAGCAACGGCCCGAACACGGTTCCTGCGCCGCCGACAATAACTGCCAGTACAAAGAGGATAGACTGGGTAAAGGGAAAGGAATCCGGGTTGATAAACATCATCAGCGGCGATAGCAGCGACCCCGCCAGACCGGCGAAAAGCGCGGACAGGGCGAAGGCAAGAGTCTTGGTCTGCACCGGATTAAAACCCAGTGAGCGGGCCGCGATCTCGGTGGCCTTAACGGAGCGGATCGCCCGCCCACAGCTGCTGTCTGCCAGCCGGTGAAAAAACAGTAGCGAGGTGACCATCAGTGCTACCGCCATCAGCGCCAACCCGGTGCTGGCGGGCAGGCTACCGGTATCCGGCATCGGAACCCCGATCAGGCCGTTGGCGCCACCGGTAAGGGACCGCCACTCAATCAGGCCGTGATGCACGATAAAGCCGAAGGCGATGGTCACCATGGCAAGGTAGGGGCCGCTGACACGAACTGCCGGTATCGCCAGTAAAGCCCCGACAGCTGCGGTGACGATGGCCGCGCAGGCCATGGCCAATACCAGCGGGACGCCTGCCATGGTCATCAGTGCAGAGATATAGGCACCAATGGCGTAGAACGCGACATGGCCAAATGATATCTGGCCACTGAGACCAATCAGAATATTGAGGCCGCTGCACACCACCGTGGTCAGGGCGATCAGGGTCATGACCAGCAGGCCATAGCCACCAAGGGTAAAGGACAGTACCGCGCCTGTCAGTGCCAGCAAGCCCAGCAGGCCGGGTACCAGCCATCGAAGTGAAACCAGGGAATTCGGGGTCATCATACTTTCACCAGCTTTTTGGAACCGAACAGACCGTTGGGGCGTATCGCCAGGGCAAAGATCACCAGGCTGAAGGTCAGGATCTGGGAGAGGGTGGAGCCCAGGTAGACAATGATCAGGGCTTCCGTAAGGCCGAACAGTAGGCCCGCCAGCACCACGCCATTGAGACTGCTGATGCCGCCAAGAATGGCTACGGCGAAGGCCTTGAGGCCAAACAGCATGCCCATTTCCGAATGCACGCTCACAAGGGGTGCGATCAGAAGCCCGGCGATGCCGGCAAATACGGTTGAGACAGCAAACGACAAGGCGACCACCCGGGTTACGTGGATACCCATCATTCGGGCCGCGGTTGGGTTCTGGACGGTTGCGCCCAGCACCTTGCCCAGGCGGGTGTATCGCTGGATCAGCACCAGAGCCAGCACTATCACCGCTACCACAATGGGAAGAATCAGCTGCATCAGGCCTATACCTGTGCCAAACAGTTCCAGGCGATGGTCGACCGCTTCGAGCATGAACCGGCGGGGTTCTTTACCAAAGGTGAACATGACTATGTTGTCTACCAGCAGGCCCCCGGCCACCGTAGCCAATAACCAGGCTTCTGAACCCCGGCTGTGGAACGGGCGTACCAGGAAACGCTCTATGGCCAGACCATAAAGTGCGCAAACAGACAGGGTCAGGAAGGCGGCCACCAGCCAGGGCAGGCCCAGGGTAATACAAAAGGTATAGCCCAGTACGGAGCCCACCATCATCGCGCTACCCTGGGCAAAATTGACCGTCTGGGAAACGATGAATGTGATGTGAAACCCCAGGGCCAGCAGGGCATACATGCTGCCCATACCCAGGCCACTGATAATACTGGCGGTGATCATGATGCGGTGTCCTCCTGCCGGCCGGATCAGGGATCCGGCCGGCTGTTACCAAATGCTGAGTGCGAGGTTCGAAGAGCCGTGACCTACTGATCGACGGGAACTATGCGTCCATCAACAAAGTGCGTGAACAGATAGTCATCCGGACCGAGGGCGTCGGTTTGTTCGGGTGAGAACGGCTTGAGGTAGTTCTTGATCAGGCCATCGTACTCGGCAATCTCGAAGTAACCCTTGCGGATTGCCGGGCCTTGGGTGCTGCCAGCATTTTCGATAGCCAATGCGGTCAGGTGCATGGCGTCATAGGCGTTGGCGATGCCCACTGCGGGTGTGATATCCGCAAGGTCCTTGATTTCCGGATAACGCTGTTTCAGGGCAGCCAATACCTCGGCACCCTTGCCCTGCTGATTTTCAACAAAGGTAAAGGTCTGGATAAAGTGCACCTTGGCTGCGTTTTCTCCGGCCAGTTCACTGAAGCGGCCACCCGCGGGGCCCCAATGGGAAACAATTGGCACATCCCAGCCCATGCGGTCGAGGGACTTCACTACCTGTGCGGACGGTGCAACATTAGCCACCATCAGCAGGGAATCTGCGCCAGCCGCCTTGAGGCGACTCAGCTGAGGCACCATGTCGATATCGTTGCTTTCAACCCGCTCAATACCGGCCCATTCCATATCGCGGGATTCAAGCGCATGGCGGAAGCCCTTTTCGTTGGACTCTCCCCAGGGGTTGTTGATCAGGACCATGCCTGGCTTTTTCATGCCGAATTCGTCGATTCCGTATTGCACCAGAGCTTCATCCACAAGTTCGTCCACGGCGGACACCCGGAAAACGTAGTTCTCATCGGCGCCGTTCTTGGTGATTGGCGTACCAGCGGCCCACACGCCCATGAACGGAAATTGCATCTGGTTGGCCAGCGGCACAATAGCCAGGGAGACGGGCGTATCCAGGCCACCGAAGAGCACTGCTACCTCTTCTCGCTGAATCAGTTCGCGGGCGGCCAGCAGCCCTTTGTTCGGGTTGCTCTCGTCATCCCTGCGCAACAACTCTACTTGACGGCCAAGTATGCCGCCTTTGGCGTTGATCTCGTCGATGGCGATGGTCAGCCCTCGGGTAATCGCCTCGCCAGACTTGGCAGACTGGCCGGACAGGGACGCCACCAGGCCGATCTTAAGAGGGTCGTCCGCCTGCGCCAGGCCGGTCAGGGAGAACAGTCCTGTTGCGGCCAGGGGCAGGAACCATTGTTTGATCCGTGTTGTTAAACGCATTGCATTTCTCCAGCTTTGCTTGAGTATGTATAAATATTGCTAGCAACATGGATGCCACTATAATGTGACTGTTATTCAGTAAAAGTTTGGGTTTTGGCACTAAAAAAGCGCTTTATCGATATTATTGCCCCGAAATAGCGCGAAATTTGTTGTGGTGGTGATCACCAATCAGGAGAGTCGAGAATGTCAGCGAAAGATGAAGCAATAAAGATTGTTAGCAATTTTCTGGAAGCGTCTATGGCGCCGGATCCCGAGCGCGCTGCCACTTATATGGCGTCGGATGTGAGCATTACCTTCACCGGAGGGCGTGCCATGGCCAGTACTCAGGCCATTACTGAGTTCAACGGTGGTCGCTATGCATGGGTAAAGAAGGAACTGGGATCCTTTGACTGGACTGAGCACGCCGATCACACGGTGGTTTATTCTAACGGCACGCTTTATGGAGAATGGCCTGATGGTCGGCCGTTTGCTGGCAATCGCTATCTGGACAGATTTGAAGTTCGTAATGGAAAGATTACGCGCATGGATGTCTGGAATGACAGTGCCGAGTGGATACTGACGCCGGATTTGAACCGGGAATCATAGAACGCCAGGGAAGGCGGGTTCCGGAGACCAGTCATTGAAGATATAGGTCTCCGGTTTTTCCGTCGGGCGTACTATTTATTCTGGGTAGCTACGTAAAGCGCGCGCAGGTGATCCCCGGACGTTGTGGGTGGGTATTTTGCCTCTGTGTCCGGTATCAGATTGCTGATCGTTGCGTCGTAGTTGGGGTTATGGAAAAACACCAGAGACTGGCGCCGGGTTTCGGGGCCGGAGTTTGCAGGCGGGTTCACCACGCGATGCAGCGTCGAAACCCAGGTATCGTTGGTCCAGCGCGCCAGCAGGTCGCCGATGTTTATGATGAAACAGTCCGGGACAATGGGTACGTCGACCCACTGACCTTCAGCGTTGCAGACCTGCAGCCCCCCAGGCCGGTCCTCGGTGGCGAGAATAGTGAGGCTGCCATAGTCAGAGTGGGCTCCCGCACGGATCTGTCCCGGGGTTGGCTCCGTCAGTTGTGCCGGGTAGTTACGTACCCGCAGACGGCTGATATGCCGGTCTGTCAGGGCATCAAAGTGGTCTTCCGGAAGCTTCAGAGCCAGCGCAAAGACGCGCATCAGCATGGCGGCAAGCTGACCCATTTCCCGGTAGTAAAGAGTCCAGACTTCTTTCAGTTCAGCCGGCTTTTCAGGCCATATGTTAGGAGCAAAATGCTTGCCCGCGGCTGGAGCGCTGGAGTAGTCCTGGCCCGGTGCGTCTACAGGGCCGATCATGAAACTCTCGTTGAGATCACTGCCGGTGGCGTTCGGATCCCGGGAGCGTGCAAGTGATTCTTCATCCACACCTGTATAGCCACGGGTTACGTCCACAGAAGGCCTTGCGACCCTTTTTTTATCTGCAATCGGAAGGTCAAAGAATTCACGGGATACCTCGCGGGCCCGGGCAATGAGCTCAGGGCTGATGCCGTGGCCTCTGATGACAAGAAAACCGATGTCACGACAGGCCTGGTCGACGGCCTCTGCAACCCGTTTCTTATCGGCTTCGTTGCCGAGGCGAAAAGGTTCGAGATCAATGACGGGGACATTTAACAGTTTCATGGGATGGTTCCTGCGGGTGAATAGGTGCTAGACCAGAGCATCGCCACCATCCACCAGCACGATCGAGCCGGTGGAGGAGGGGTTGGTCGCAACATACAAAATAGCGTGGGCAATATCGTCGGCAGCGGCCACCCGCCCAGTGGGCAGCCGTTGTCGCATGGCGTCGAACTTTGCTTCACGGCCCTCAGGCCCCAGGCGGTCCCAGAGTGGAGTATCGGTGGTACTGGGTGACACTGCGTTGACCCGGATTCCTGCCGGCGCAAGCTCAAGGGCAAGCCCTCGCATAAGGCCTTCAATTGCGGCATTGAGGGCGCCCTGGAGCACCGCGTTGACGCTTGGCCTCTGGGCATAGACGCCAGAGACGAAAGTCAGCGAGCCACCATTACAGATGTTGGCACTGCGACCGACGTGGTAGGCGCCCCAGAACTTGCTCTGGGTGCCGTCCTGGGCCTGATCAAGAGGAAGCGACCTGACGGTTCCAACCTGAGTGGAGGACCCCGCCAGAATGACGTGATCCCATGGGGCCTGGCTGTTGAAGAAACTCTCGACGGCAGAGGCTGACCGGACGTCAAGTTCCTGTGCCACTACATCCGGTGGCAGGCGTTTCAAGGCGGCGTTAAGGCGCTCGGTTGAGCGTGAGGCAATGGTTACCTTTGCGCCTGCGCTGGCTGCACGAAGGGCGGTGGCCTCACCAATACCTGAGCTGCCTCCTATGACTAGTACACGTTGGTTTTTGATGGCGTAGCCCTCATCATCTTGTTAGCAAAAATGAATTATATTGCTAGCAAGTAGGGTGCCATGTCTGCGTATGGTTGGACGGGGAGGTCAGGCAGGAGTTTCTGAGCTTCCTCAGGTCAGCGCCTCACGGAGGTCTATGCCGGGTTTGTTCTCGTCTTTGAACTGCAGTTGGCTTTCCAGCTGGTTCAGGTGAGCAAGCATGAGTGCGGCTGCCGTCCCGCTATCGCCTGATTCCAGGGCTGACAGGATTTCCTGATGTTCGCTGTGTTGACAGGCAGGAATATCATTGCGCTGATACAGTGCAACGATTAAAGAACTGCGCAGCATCAGGTTCTCCAGAATACTGGACAGCACCTTGTTTTCGGAGACTTTCCCAAGCAATAGATGGAAGTTGCAGAGTTCCCGGATGATCGCTCGCCGATCGTCGCTGGCCGTAGCTCCATGCTCTGCGTGCATATGTGCTTCCACAGCTTTGGTATGACGCTTCATCTTTTCCTGAGAGATGCTTTCAACAACGCCTCGTTCTACCGCCCTTCTGGCCTCGAAAACATCCCGCGCTTCCTGTGCCGAGGGCTCTGAGACATGAGCGCCGCGATTGGGCTCAATGGTAACGATGTTCTGGAGTGCAAGTCGTTGAATGGCAGACTGAACGTGGTTTCTGTTTGCACCGAGAGCCTCAACAATCTGGGCTTCAACCAGGCGGGTACCAGGAGGGAGCGAATGTCGGGCAATGGCGCTGGATAACGCATCAAAAATCCGCTGAACTTCCTGTTGTTTGCCACTGTTTTTTCTTGAAGACATTCCCATCAGATTGCGATCACCATTGCTAGCACCAGGATAGTTCTGATCGCAATTCTAGCACTTAAATCGGGCTGGGCGTCTAACATTGGTGTGTTCTTCAATGATCTGATCGCCTACTCTTTGATGGAACCGGCCAGGAGAGACACCATGAAGAAACATAGACTACTGCTGATTTTCGTTTTAATCCTTTGGAGTTCTGCTTCATTTTCCGGTGAGGCAGATGTTGTTGAAGTGAAGGTTAACGACGACGGCAAAAATTTATTCAGTTTTACCGTGTCAGTGCTGCATAGAGATAGCGGATGGGAACACTATGCCAATAAATGGGACGTTGTTGATGAAGCCGGGACTATTTTAGGAACCAGAACCCTTTATCATCCCCATGTCGATGAACAACCGTTCACCAGAAGCCTTTCGGGAGTTGAAATTCCTGAACAGGTTAAAACTGTGACGATACGTGCTCACGACTCTGTTCATGGATATGGTGGCAAGACTATAAGTGTTGAATTGCGTTAACGTATTATAAATATAAGGTTTTAACTACTTGGTTTATCGGCAGATATGCATCGGTGGGAATCTGTGCGTAGGTTTGTGCACCATCTGAAGTGAACAGGCGATTTTTACTCTGTTATCCGGGGCATTTCATGAAGCACGTTGAAAAACACAGAACACAACGAATCGGCTGGCTCCGTGCTGCGGTTCTGGGAGCAAACGACGGAATCGTTTCGACGGCCAGCCTTGTACTGGGTGTTGCGGCAGCAGGGGCCGATTCAAAGACCGTATTGGTTGCAGGAGTTGCTGCTCTGGTTGCAGGGGCAATGTCCATGGCAGCGGGTGAGTACGTATCTGTGAGTTCTCAAGCCGATACGGAGCAGGCGGACCTGGCCATAGAGCGGAAGGAGCTGGCCACGATGCCTGAACAGGAGAAGGCTGAACTTGCGGGGATCTATGTCAGGCGGGGGCTGGATCAGGAACTGGCCGTAAAAGTCGCAAATCAACTGATGCAGCATGATGCCCTTGGGGCACATGCGCGGGATGAACTGGGTATATCAGAAGTCTCGACGGCTCATCCCGTTCAGGCGGCACTTGCGTCGGCATGCACCTTCTCTGTGGGTGCGGGTTTTCCGCTGCTTGTTGTGCTGCTATTTCCGCCTTCCTGGCTAGTGTGGGCAGTTGCAGGCAGTTCGCTGCTTTTTCTCGCATTATTGGGTGCATTTGCTGCGAAAGCAGGGGGGGCTCCGGTTTTTAAAGCGGCCTCGCGGGTCACTTTTTGGGGGGCTCTGGCTATGGCCGTGACAGCTGGAGTAGGCTCGCTCTTCGGGGTGTCAGTCTGAACAACCGGTGAGTACCTGAATCAAGAGAATGTCCACGCCAGTATTCTCGTGATTTTGTTTCCTTGCTGCATTTCTATTTCCCGTACATCAACAGCACCAAGTTTACGAATCAGTTTTATTGCAGGCTTTATATTGTCGATTTTAGAAACCAGGCAGGTAAACCAGCGGCATTGAGCTGAAAATATCTGGCTTTCTTTTATCAGTTTTTTCAGAAACATTCGTTCGCCGCCCTTGCACCAGAGTTCGGCTTCCAGTCCCCCAAAATTCAGAGTGGGGGTTGTGAGTGTTGCTTGTTCACCGCGATTACGGGCAAGGTTGTTGAGCTTGCGCTGGCTGCCTTTGAGCGCCTCATCCTGCGAAGCATGAAAGGGTGGGTTGCATACGCTGACATCAAAGAGCTCTCCCGGTTGAATGATGCCTTCAAAGATATGATTTTTGTTGCGCTGTACACGCAGTGTGAAGCTGTTTTCCAGGCTGGGGTTTTTGGTGATAATCGACGCAACGTTATCAAGCGAACGCCTGTTGATATCGCTACCCACACACTGCCACCCGTATATTGCGCAGGCTAATATCGGGTAAATTCCGTTTGCACCGGTTCCTATGTCCAGCAGCGCGATTCTCGGCCGGGTTTCAGTGGCGCCCTTGGCAGGCACGTCAATCCCAAGCAATTCAGCGATGTAGTGGATATAGTCAACTCTGCCCGGGATGGGGGGGCAGAGAGCACCCTCAGGAATATCCCAATCGATAATGTTGTAGTATCGCTTCAGTAGCGCGGCATTTATGGCTTTTACTGCCAGTGGGTCAGAAAAGTCTATGGAAAGATTGCCGTAAGCGTTTGTTTTCACATAAGGGGCAAGCGGTGGGTAACTTTGTGTGAGAGACGGAAAATCATAGCCTTGCCGGTGCAGGTTCCTCGGGTGCAGGCCTTTTGGGTCCCGCTTGATCCGGCTGTTTTTACCTCGATGGGAGCTGCTCAAAATGATAGATCCGAGGGTTGGATTTAAAAGAGAGGTGGGTGTTGGTTCGATCCTCGATTGTAACTGCAATATAAAGGCTGTTGAAGATAAATCATGAAGTCCAGGACCAGTCGGCTCGATCGTTTTATCAGCCAGAACAGTACTTTTTCCCTATCGGATACACGTCTTTTAATTGCTCAAAAACGGATTTTTCTGGATGGTCGGGTGGCGCAATCAATTCAGCAAAAAGTGACGGAATTTACCCATGTTGTTCTGGATGGTCGCTGCCTGAGAGATAACCGGCCTGTGTATCTTATGCTGCACAAACCACGGGGTGTTGTGAGCGCGACTAAAGACCCCAGACACACCACCGTAATGGATCTCGTTCATCACCCCCGGAAGCATGAGCTTCACATAGTTGGACGCCTTGATCTGAATACAACCGGGCTGGTGTTACTGACCAACGATGGCGCATGGTCACGCAAGGTAAGCTTGCCCGAGACGAAGCTCGAAAAGATCTATGAGGTTACCTTATCCAAACCATTAACGGATGAGTATATTCGGGTGTTTCGGGAAGGTATCTATTTTGCCTACGAGGACATTACAACCAGGCCCGCACGTTTAGAGATACTCTCTGATTACACCGCCAGGCTTTCACTGGTTGAAGGCAAGTATCATCAGGTCAAACGCATGTTTGGCTATTTCCGGAATGAAGTTCTGGCGTTGCACCGTGTTTCTGTCGGGCATATTTCCCTTGAAGGGCTTGATGAGGGAAACTGCAGGCAGCTTACCTGTGAGGAGATAGCTGCAATTGAAAACCAGTAACCAGAAGATTATTGCGCGACTGCGTGAGCGTATTCCATCGTTCGAATGTGTTCCCGGTTGCCACGACTGCTGCGGCCCTGTGACTACGTCTTCGGAGGAAATGTCGCGATTGCCGGTGAAAACGGATGCGGAACATGAAGCAGCACTAGGTGAGCTGAACTGTGTTCACCTTGGCCCCGATGGCTGCAATGTATACGGGGAGCGCCCGCTGATTTGCCGGTTGTTTGGTACAACATCCAACATGCCTTGCCCAAATGGACGTCGGCCGGAAGTGATGGTTGATTCCGAAACTGAGCGCCAGGTTCACAGCTATATAGCTAACACACGGCAGGTGTTGGTGTAACTGATCAGGCGGGGTTCAATACCGGGGAAAGGAAGGAGCATGGTAGCCGATACCTGCGCAAAGGCAGGCACCGGCTTTTCAGATATTTTGGGGCTGAGGGGTCAGGAGTTGGTTAGCTTTTCCCACTCTTTCTCGGCTTCGTCTTTCTTCATGCCGTACTTCTCCTGAACCTTGCCAATAAAGTGGTCGCGACGGCCTGCGATTTCATCCAGATCGTCGTCTGTTAACTTGCCCCAGTTCTCGCGTACCTTACCTTTGAGTTGTTTCCAGTTACCTTCAATAATATCGTTGTTCATCGTAGTTTCCTCGCTTTAACAGGGCAGCGTTTAACAAGACAGCTGCCAGTATGGAAGGAATGGTCAGGGTGAAAAAAATGATGCAACCCCTGATGCGGTATCCAAGTTGCCATAGGGGGTTTTGTTTGACAACGCTTGTGGGATTGCGATTAATTCATACTGAAACTGCTGGAATCCTGAAGCCCCGCAGCGCGCAAAGGCTCAAAGCGTTCATAATTGGCGTTAGCCGGAGCCCGTGAGAGACTACTTTTGAGAAGCGTTCATATGTCCAACAAGAAGAAAATCGAATCTGTTCTGGAGTTGACCAAAGATCTCGCTGCTACGCATAAATCTTTCCGGTCTGATGAAGCCAGGGCTTCAGATGCGCTCAAAAACCAGATCGCCCAGGATTTTGAGGCCGTTATGAAAGACGGCTATGTAATCATTGAGGGGCTTCTTACCAGGTCGCAGCTTGAGTTGATTCGTGAAGCTACCTTGCCGTTGCTGGGGAAGTCCGGGCGCAATACATTTGAAGGCGTAAAAACTCAGCGGCTATACAATGTACTGGAGAAAACGCGGGTAATTGATCTGCTAGCAACACACCCTCGTGTTACCGGATTGCTGGACCGGCTATTCCTGCCCAATTACCTGCTCAGCCAGGCTCAGATTATCAATATTCTGTCAGGCGAGTCGGCACAGCCGCTGCACTACGATGACGGCTTCTATCCGGTTCCGCGCCCGCGCCCGCCGTTCGGGGCAGCAACGGTCTGGGCCATTGATGAGTTTACGGAAGAGAATGGCGCGACGGTCGTAATCCCCGAAAGCCACAATTGGGGTAAGGAAGTAGTGACTGACCGGACTCAGGCTGTGCCTGCGGTGATGCCTGCCGGTTCAGTTGTCTTCTTTTTAGGGACGCTCTGGCACGGTGGCGGAGCCAACCGCTCGGGCGCAGACCGTCTGGCAGTAACCTGTCAGTACTGCGAACCCTGGTTAAGGCCGCAAGAGAACTTCTTTCTCGAACTCAGCCAGGAAACGCTTTCCCGGATTCCTGAACAGCTACTCAGTATGGTCGGTTATTCGATCCACCCGCCGTTCATGGGTATGGTCGATGGCATGCACCCCAAGCGGACTTTGCAGTCAGTCAAACCTGAATAGCGCCATATTGATGCATGAGGGGCGCTTTTCGCTCCTGATGCTTTTCTTAATTCCCGAGTACGTTCGTTTCATTCTTCTTTGATTTCTTGGCCGCTTTCTTTTCCTTTGCAGTTAAAAGCGGTTGTTTTTTTGTGTCCTTTTTTTTGTCTTGTCCTTTGCTCATTATCTGTACTCCTGATTAATGCGTGCGTTGGCATCAAAGGAGATTGCGATGCCGGTCACGCAGAACAATCAGTATGGCCTCAATCATGAGCAACTGAAAGCTATTGAATACCAGGACAGCAAAACTGCATGCCGGCTGTCTGAGGGATTCAGAAACAGCCTCAGCCGCTTTACCCCTCCAGATTCCGTACTCGCTGCGCCAGTATGGAAAAGTCAAAGCGCTTTCCTTTGGGAAGAAGCAGGAGCAGTAACGAAACGGCGATAGGTACCAGAGATGCCAGGAGGAAGGATTCCAGCAGATAGGTGGTTGGTGCGCCGGGCGCAGGAAACACCATAAGCCCGGCGACCAGACCGGCAAAGGTACTGAGGGCGGCGTTGTAGCTTTGGTAGCGGGCGTTGTAGAAGCCGAAAAAGACCGGGAACGCCGCAGCGCAACACAACAGGTCTGCCAGCAGAAACAGATAGAGCACACTGTAGCCTTGAGCGGCTACGAAGAGCACTGGCACCGACAAAACCACAATCAGCCAGCGCGACAGCGATAGCAGGTTGTGATTGCTCAGTTTAGGCAGTAACCGGCGCAGGTCTACCACCATTATGCTGGTCAGCCCACTTATGGTGGAGTCTGCGCTGCTCATAATCAGTGCCAGTCCGAATGGCAACAGGCCGATGGCAAACCACAGAGGCACATCTGCCAGCAACACGCTGAACAAGGCAACTGAGCCGTCACCGGGCAAGCCCAGCCCCACAAATGCCAGTCCGAACAGGCCCATGATAAAAATGATGGGAAAACTCAGCAGGCCGCTGATGATAAAGCCGTTGCGAATCACTTTGTTATCACGGGCGGCGAAAATACGCTGCCAGGTTCCCTGATAAAACAGCCCGGTCAGAACCACCGCGATAAAGAATGTGAGGCCGGATTTCAGCCCGTTGATGTCCAGAGGGTCAAGTAGGTGCGGTGCTTTTTCCTGCAAACCTTGCAGGGCAGGGGTCAGGCCGCCAGTCGCCTGCCAGCCAAAGCCGATCAGCAGAATCAGAAAGGGCAGAATGACCAGCATCTGCACCCGGTCAGTAAAGATGGTCACGCGCAGCCCGCCATACAGGGTATAGAGCAGGGTGGCAGCCATCACAATGCTGGCGGTAAGCCACAGTGGCACGGGAGCGAGCAGGGAGACCATTTTTGCGATGGCGGTCAGGCCAGCCGTAAGGCTGATAAACAGATAGAAAATCATGATGACCAGCACAAATCCGTACATCACCCGTCCATAGCGGCCGAGTACAAATTCGGTGAGGGTGTGGCCTTCGGGCATGAGAGTGCGAATGCGATTGCCCAGAGGAATCATAATGAGACGTGGCGCCAGCGCGCCCAGAGCGTAGCCGGTAACTGCGCCAATGCCGCCCCAGGTTGCGGCCTGTGCCGGCCCGAACAGAATCCAGGTGCCGAGAGTGGTAGCCAGCAGAGTCAGCAGAGTGGCGGAACTGCTCTGGCTGTTGCGGGCGACCAGAAAGTCGTCCAGCTTATCCTGCTTGCGGCGGGCGTAGATCAGGCCGGGTATTGCGAACAGGGCGGCGAATAAAACCAGCCACACCAGTGCGGTAGAGGAGCTTAACATCGGTTGTCTTCCTTGCCCTGCAGGCGGATAGCAGAATTGCTGAAAGTGATTTGCTACCGGGACGGTCGCGAAGGAAGAAAAAGACACGCAGGCATGCGCTCAGCGGGCGCTTTCCTTCCCTTCGCCGGCATTACCCGGATCAGGTTCGAAGGGTTACCGCACAGGATGCGGAGTCTCAGCCGTTAACCGGCTCCCCCAGGAATGTTGACAGAGTAGAAAGTCTGCCAGTAGTTGTCAATTGCGTGTGTCCTGGTCTACATACCTGAGCATTTGGTGTGTTATGGTTTCAATTCGACACGGGGTGTCCTGCAAGCAGGGCTGAGATAACACCCGTTGAACCTGATCCAGTTCACACTGGCGAAGGGATGTCAGCCGCAGGTGCAGCCGGGATGCTGCACCGCATCTGCCTATTCATACCTTCGCCTCTCTTTTGAGGTGTCTATGCAAAATTCTTTAGGTCTTGACCAACAACTGGTGCTGGTAACGGGCGGTGCCCGTGGTCTGGGTGAACACCTGGTGCGTGCCTTTCTGCGTGAGGGCGCCAGGGTTGTGATCAACTATCGCAACAGTGCCGACGCGGCTAGAAAACTGGCCGGTGAAGCTCCGGAACGGACGCTGGCGGTGCAGGCAGACGTTACCGACCGCAAAGCGGTAAAGGCTATGTTTGCTTCCGCTCAGCAGCATTTTGGTATGCCAGTGACCACGGTGATCAATAATGCCTTGCCGGATTTTTCGTTTAACGGTGATGCCCGCGCAAATGCAGACCAGCTGACCTGGGAAGACATGAATCAACAGTTTTCCGGAGTGGTGGGTGGTGCTCTGAATACTACTCAGGCGGCGCTGGATGGTATGCGCGAAGCGGGTTTTGGCCGCATAGTGAATGTTGGAACCAATCTGTTCCAGAATCCGGTTGTGCCCTACCATGATTACACTGCCGGTAAAGCAGCGCTGCTGTCGCTTACCCGCACCCTGTCGCAGGATCTTGGGCCAGATAATATCACTGTGAATATGGTGTCTGGCGGTCTGCTGCGTACCACCGATGCGTCCGCCGCTACGCCTGAGGCTGTGTTCGATTTTATTGCCGCCAGTACCCCCTTACGGCGGGTAACCACGCCGGCAGAGTTTGCCGATGCCACGTTGTTTTTTGCCTCGCCGTGGGCGCGGTCCGTTACCGGGCAGAACCTGGTGGTTGATGGCGGTCTGGTGAAAAACTGATGGCAGCTTTTTCATCTGATCAGCGCATGATGCATCTGAACCTGTTCCTGATGGGCTGCGGCCACCACCGGGCTGCCTGGCGCCACCCGCAATCGGCTGTGGAGCAGCTGGGGGATATCCGCTATTACGAACGTCTGGCGCAAACCGCAGAACGGGGCAAACTGGATGCAGTGTTTTTCGCTGACAGCAGCACAGTAGGTAACGTCTCCGATGGCAGTTGGTGGTATCTGGAACCACTTACGGCCATCGCTGCCATGAGCAGGGCCACCCAAAGCATCGGGTTCATCAGCACGGTTTCCAGCACCTTTTACACCCCGTTTCACGCGGCCCGTCTTGTTGCTTCGCTGGACCACATTTCCGGCGGGCGGATTGGCTGGAACGTGGTTACCTCTATGTTTGATGTGGAAGCA
>Ga0209345_10001489_pt1 | contig 27785 bp, 27 predicted proteins | sample Cruoilmetagenom7_FD_187294 | JGI IMG/M metagenome (GOLD analysis project Ga0209345, IMG submission 187294) | Oil polluted marine microbial communities from Coal Oil Point, Santa Barbara, California, USA - Sample 7 (SPAdes) (version 2) | ecosystem: Environmental > Aquatic > Marine > Oil seeps ...
AGCACCATGCCTTCATAGACCTCAACGTTGGGGTCGATGAACAGACGGCCGCGCTCCTGCAGGTTGAACAGGGCGTAGCCCAATGCCTTGCCGGTGACCATGGAAACCAGTACACCGTTGTGACGAGAGATCACGTCACCGGCCTTGACCGGGCCGTAATGGTCAAAGACCGATGTCATGATGCCGGTGCCGGATGTCATGGTCATGAACTGGCTGCGGAAGCCGATCAGGCCGCGGGACGGCATCATGAAGGTCAGGCGTACACGACCCTTGCCGTCCACTTCCATGTTGGTCATGTCGGCGCGACGCTTGCCCAGTTCTTCGATGATGGAGCCCTGGTGTTCTTCTTCCACGTCGATCATCACGACTTCGTAAGGCTCGTGGGTTTCGCCGTTCACTTCTTTCTGGATAACTTCGGGGCGGGATACGCCCAGCTCGAAGCCTTCACGACGCATGGATTCGATCAGCACCGACAGGTGCAGTTCACCACGACCGGAGACACGGAATTTTTCCGGAGTGTCACCGGGTTCAACGCGCAGGGCCACGTTGTGGATCAGCTCACGATCCAGGCGCTCCTTGATGTTGCGGCTGGTGACGAACTTGCCTTCCTGACCTGCAAACGGAGAGTCGTTGACCTGGAAGGTCATGGAGACGGTGGGCTCGTCAACGGACAGTGCCGGCAGTGCTTCAATCACTTCCGGGTCGCACAGGGTGTCGGAGATGTTCAGTTCATCCAGACCGGTAACGCAGATGATGTCACCCGCCTGAGCCGTATCAACTTCGATACGCTCCAGGCCGTGGTAGCCCATGATCTTAAGCACACGACCGTTACGCACCTTGGCGTGGCTGTCGATCACCTTCACCTGAGTGTTAGTCTTGATCCGGCCGCGGGACACGCGGCCAACACCGATAACGCCCACATAGCTGTTGTAGTCCAGCGCGGAGATCTGCATCTGGAACGGGCCGTCGGCATCGACACGCGGCGCGTGCACATGCTTGACGATCGCTTCAAACAGCGGCGTCATGTCGTCGGCCATCTCTTCGGGGTCATTGCCGGCAATGCCGTTCAGGGCAGAGGCGTAGACGATCGGGAAGTCCAGCTGTTCGTCGGTGGCGCCCAGATTGTCGAACAGGTCAAATACCTGGTCCATAACCCAGTCCGGACGCGCGCCCGGGCGGTCGATCTTGTTGATGACCACGATCGGGTGCAGGCCCTGAGCAAATGCTTTCTGGGTTACGAAGCGGGTCTGCGGCATGGGGCCGTCGACCGCATCAACCAGCAGCAGAACCGAGTCCACCATGGAGAGTACACGTTCAACCTCACCACCAAAGTCCGCGTGTCCCGGAGTATCAACAATGTTGATACGGTAGTCGTTCCAGCGGATGGCCGTGTTCTTGGCCAGAATGGTGATACCGCGCTCACGCTCCTGGTCATTGGAATCCATGATGCGCTCAGCGCTTTCATCGCGGCGGTTCAGAGTGCCTGACTGCTGCAGCAGCTTGTCGACCAGTGTGGTTTTGCCGTGGTCAACGTGGGCGATAATGGCAATATTTCGGAGGTTTTCAATCACGCGTGTGTACCCTGTGATGGTGTAAAGCGCGATATTATACGGAAGGGAGGTTAAACAAGCGATCACTGAGTGATCATTATTGTGTTACATCGCTCTCTTTTTCAGCCTCGGGCAGTGGCTGGTAATGCTCGCTTGCGGTGCAGTACTTGTTTTCCATGCGCAGATAGTGCGCTTGGGTATCGCCGGTATAGGTATCCGTCAGTGCACGATAACGGCTGCAGCGGGCTTGAAGTGTCTGGGTCGCCTGCTCTCGGCACAGTCGATACATGTAGCTGTTGCCGGGGTAGTTGTAGCAAACCGTCTCGAGTCTGATTTCACCGTTGCGCTCCAGCCACTGGGCCGGGAAGCGTTTGCGGTAGTTTTCTTCTGAAGCGCTCGAGGCTGTTGCGGTGGTGCTGATTCCCAATAAAGCGGTTATCAGTGTGGCAGTCAGCAATTCCCTGGGGGCCATGTCCATCACCTGTGGTTGATCATCTGGTCGTGACAGGTTACTGGTAAAAAAAGCTGCCGGGAAGCCTGTGCCAGGCACAGCATTTCTGGCCTGATTGCACTATCATGGATTACCGATTACCAGTGCAGCCCCAAAATCGACCATCAATGCACCTTAATGGTTCATTGTTTTTCGAAATGCACGATTTTGGTGCGACATGTATTGTTAAAGGGTGTGAGCTAAAACAGAAAATCAGTGGGTTAGCGTGATTTTCAACATGGCACAGCCTTTGCTTAAGTAATAGCAAACCGGTTTCCGGATCCGTAATGACAGAAGTATTGTTCTGGCAATACTTAATAACGAGTGGGGATAGCCAAATGTCAGAGAAGACTCTGAATCTGATCAAAGAAAGCGGCGCAAAATGGATCGACATGCGCTTCACCGACTTCAAGGGCAAGGAACAGCACGTGACCATCCCTGTCACTGACATGGGTGACGACTTCTTTGAAGACGGCAAAATGTTTGACGGTTCTTCCATTGCCGGCTGGAAGGGTATTCAGGAATCCGACATGATCCTGCGTCCGGACGACAGTGCTTCCGTTCTGGATCCCTTCACTGAAGACGCAACCGTTATCGTTCGCTGCGACATCATTGAGCCGGCGACCGGCCAGGGTTACGAGCGTGACCCGCGCTCTGTTGCTCGACGTGCTGAAGAGTACCTGAAGTCTACCGGCATCGCCGACTCCGCCATGTTGGGCCCGGAGCCCGAATTCTTCGTTTTTGATGGTGTTGAATGGCATGCTGACATCAGCGGTTGCGGTTACAGCATCCAGTCTGAAGAAGCGTCCTGGGCATCCAACCACAAGATCGAAGGCGGCAACACCGGCCATCGTCCGCGCGTCAAGGGCGGCTACTTCCCGGTTCCGCCGATCGATTCCCTGCATGACCTGCGTGCCGCGATGTGTGATGCTATGGAAGCCATGGGCCTGACCATCGAAGTGCATCACCACGAAGTGGCGACTGCCGGTCAGTGTGAAATCGGTGTGCGTGGCAACACTCTGGTTGCCAAGGCTGACGAAGTTCAGATTCTGAAGTACTGTGTACACAACGTTGCGCATGCTTACGGCAAGACCGCTACCTTCATGCCCAAGCCGCTGGTAGGCGACAATGGCTCCGGTATGCATGTTCACCTGTCCATGTCCAAAGACGGTGCCAACATCTTTGCCGGTGACGGCTACGGTGGCCTGAGCGAAACGGCTCTGTACTACATTGGCGGTATCGTCAAGCACGCCAAGGCACTGAACGCCATCTGCAACCCGTCTACCAACTCCTACAAGCGTTTGGTACCGGGCTTCGAAGCACCGGTTATGCTGGCCTACTCCGCTCGCAACCGTTCCGCTTCCCTGCGTATTCCGTACACCACCAGTCCGAAAGGGCGTCGTGTTGAAGCACGTTTCCCTGATCCGGCTGCCAACCCGTACCTGTGCTTTGCAGCGCTGCTGATGGCGGGCCTCGACGGTATCCAGAACAAGGTCCACCCGGGCGACCCGGCTGACAAGGATCTGTATGACCTGCCGCCGGAAGAGGCAAAAGAGATCCCGACAGTTGTTGCCTCTCTGACCGAAGCGCTGGATGCTCTGGAAGAAGACCGTGAGTTCCTGACCCGTGGTGGCGTGTTCACCGACGACATGCTGGATGCGTACATCAAGCTGAAGCGTGAAGAAGTGGCCAAGGTCAACATGACCACTCACCCTGTCGAGTTCGACCTGTACTACTCCGTGTAATTGGCACTGAGTTGCAGAACTGAAAAAGGCTTCCCTCGGGAGGCCTTTTTTGTCTCCGGCGTTCAGGGCTGTGCGTTTACGGTGCAGATGTGCACCGGATTGAAATTATGCACTATTATGGTGCGAAAGGCTTTTTGAAAAGCCATTCAACGGGTGCAGGCGTGGCGCCAAACCCCCGTATACCGGGCGATTGAGATTTCAGTAAAACTGGCGCTTTTCTTGCAAGCACAGGGTCAGGAAGGAGAGCAACCGATGTCCCGTTCACAGTCACACAAGCAGATATTGGATAACCTGACCAGCTCGGTATTGGTGCTGAACGAGTTTCTGTGTATTCAGTACATGAATCCGGCCGCTGAAATGCTGCTTGAAGCCAGTGCGCGACGGCTGAAGGATCGCCCGATTGAAGAATGGCTGTCATCCAGTGAAGAGGAGCTGGATGTCTTGCGCCAGTCATTATGCAGCGGCCACCCCTACAGCAAGCGAGAGGCGCGGCTGGTGACGCAGACCGGGCAGGAGTTGACGGTTGATTACAGCGTCAACCCGATACCGGATGGGGGTATTCTGCTTGAGATACAGGCGCGTGACCGGTTGATGCGAATTGAGCGGGAAGAGGAGCTGCTCACCCGTCATGCCAGTGCGCGGATACTGGTTCGAGGACTCGCACACGAGATCAAGAATCCGCTCGGTGGCATTCGTGGAGCTGCTCAGCTGCTGGATCGCGAGCTGGATCGGGAAGAGCTGCACGAGTACACCCAGATCATCATTGAAGAGGCGGATCGGTTGCGCCATCTGGTGGACCGCCTGCTGGGACCGCACAAGTTGCCGGTGATTGAGCGCGTGAACATTCACGCCATTCTTGAACACGTCTGCAGTCTGGTAAAGGCTGAAACTGGCAATCGCGTCAGTCTTCTGCGTGACTATGACCCGAGTATTCCCGAATTTGATGGCGCTCGGGGGCAGTTGATTCAGGCGGTACTGAACATCATCCGCAATGCGGTACAGGCGATGGAAGAGGCCGGGACAACGGCGCCTCAGATCATGCTGCGTACACGGGCTCTGCGACAGATTACGTTGGGTACCGAGCGCCATCGGCTGGTGTGCTCACTGGAAATCATCGACAACGGTCCGGGTATTCCAGATGACATCGCCGATACCATTTTTTACCCCATGGTCAGCAGCCGGGCGCAAGGGTCCGGCCTGGGTCTGTCCATCGCCCAATCGATCATGAATCAGCACAAGGGGCTGATCGAATTTACGTCGGAGCCGGGGCAGACCCGCTTCAACCTGTTTATACCACTGGAGTTGAGTCATGACACAAGCAGCCAAGGTCTGGATCGTTGATGACGACCGCTCGATCCGCTGGGTTCTCGACAAGGCACTGACATCAGCAGGCTTCGAGACCGAAGCCTTCGATTCGGCGCAGCCTCTGCTGGCCAGACTGGAAGATGAGCACCCGGACGCCATTCTGAGTGACGTGCGCATGCCGGGCATGGACGGACTCAAGCTGTTGCAGCATCTGCATGAGGTGATGCCACAGTTGCCGATCATCATCATGACGGCCCATTCGGACCTCGACAGTGCCGTGGCCTCCTATCAGGGTGGTGCCTTTGAATACCTGCCCAAGCCGTTTGACGTGGATGAAGCGCTGTCACTGGTGCGGCGTGCCGTTGCGCATGCTCAGGAGCAGCGCGAACAGACGGCGCAGCCACAGCCTGAGCAGGCGGCTGAAATCATCGGTGAAGCGCCTGCCATGCAGGAGGTGTTCCGTGCCATCGGTCGACTGGCACATTCCAACATCACGGTGCTGATCAACGGCGAGTCCGGTACCGGCAAGGAACTGGTTGCACATGCTCTGCACAAGCACAGCCCGCGAGCGGATAAACCGTTCATACCACTGAATATGGCGGCGATCCCGCGTGATCTGATCGAGTCTGAACTGTTCGGGCATGAGAAAGGTGCCTTTACCGGCGCGGCTGCCAGTCGTCGCGGTCGTTTTGAACAGGCGGATGGCGGCACCCTGTTTCTGGACGAAATCGGTGACATGCCGGCTGACACCCAGACCCGGCTGCTGCGTGTGCTGGCCGATGGCGAGTTCTATCGGGTGGGCGGCCATACACCGGTGCGGGTCGATGTCAGGATCATTGCGGCAACCCACCAGAACCTGGAAAAACTGGTACGGGAAGGGCGTTTCCGTGAAGACCTGTTTCATCGTCTCAATGTCATCCGTATCCATATCCCAAGGCTGGCCGAGCGGCGCGAAGACATTCCGCGCCTGGCCCGGCATTTTCTGGCCAGCTCAGCCGAAGAGCTGGCGGTGGAGCCCAAGGTACTGAAGCCGGAAACGGCCGAATTCATGTGTGATCTTTCATGGCCCGGCAATGTGCGTCAGCTGGAAAATACCTGTCGCTGGCTGACGGTGATGGCGTCCGGGCGTGAGGTTCTGGTCTCTGATTTGCCACCGGAGCTGCTGGAGCAACAGCAGCATGATCCCAAGGTGGCAGGCACCAGCTGCAGCTGGCAGGAAGGGTTGAGGCTGTGGGCAGAGCAGCAGCTGGCGCGTGGGTCCGAGGGGATTCTGCAGGAAGCGGTCCCCGCTTTTGAGCGCGTCATGATTACCGCTGCGCTGGGAGCCACGGCCGGTCGCCGTCGTGATGCCGCCCGTCTGCTGGGCTGGGGGCGCAACACGCTGACGCGCAAGATCAAGGAGCTGCAGATGGATACCTCCGGTCTTAATGACGAAGAGGGTGACGAGTAGCCGCTGGCCGGTATACTGGCGGGCCGATCCACCGGAGACTCTGATGCTTGATCTGGCGCTTTACCAACCCGAAATTCCGCCGAATACCGGGAACATCATCCGCCTGTGTGCCAACACCGGCTTTCGTCTTCACTTGATTCGGCCACTGGGGTTTGAGCTGGATGACAAGCGTCTGCGCCGGGCGGGTCTGGATTACCACGAATGGGCGCGGGTACAGGTACATGATGATCTGCACTCCTGTCTGGAAGTGCTCAAGCCACGCCGTGTCTGGGCGCTGACGACCAAGGCGGAGCGCTGTTACGCTGATGCCGACTTTGCTCCCGGTGATCTGTTGTTGTTCGGCCCCGAGACCCGAGGCCTTCCCGGCGAAGTGATTCAGCAGCATTCAGGCCTGCGACTGCCGATGCTGGCGGACAGTCGCAGCCTGAACCTGTCCAATGCCTGTGCCGTTGTGGTTTACGAAGCCTGGCGTCAGTTGGGGTTTGAGGGGGCCCCTGCCTGAGCCCTGCGTCGCTCGATGACAAAGGCCGCCAGTGCATCGGCCTGCAGGTCGCTGAGCTGGCTGAAGGTGGGCATGTGTTTGTGTCCCTGATCATAACCATGCTTGATCATCAGGACGATCTCGTGTCGCTGCAATGAACGTTCGGTGAGCGGAACTTGCTCCAGAAAGGGGCCAAGGCCGGTTTGCTGGTGGCAGTTCTGGCAGTAATAGGCATACAGCTGATCGCCCTGCTTCATCCGCTCGGGTGGCGGGTCGCTGCAAGCGGTCAGCAGCAGGGGAGTGATCAGTACCACACAATCTCGCAACAGCTTCATGCCGGCTCCTCAACCAGATCTGCCATTGAATACTAACAGCAGTGCCTCAGTCTGTCAGTTCAGTGTACCGGGTGTGGCAGGCCCAGCTGGCAGCCGGAAAGCTCGAGGGTGAGACCGGAGAGCAGCAGCCAGGGGCAACTGTTGAGCTGACCCTTGATCGCCTGATCAATATCATGGCTCAGTACCAGCAGGCCTTCCAGTCTTGCGGCAGGTGTCTGCTGGCTGGCCTTGCGCATCAGTGGCTTGCGCTTGCCCCAGATCTTCTCTCGCTGGCACAGGGTGTCGTAGGGGACGCCTGAGGCCAGCCCGCGCTGCAGGTTGAGCAGGGTGCGAATTTCTCGGGTCAGCGCCCAGAGCACCAGTGTGGCTTCGACCCCTTCCTGACGCAGTACCTGGAGGATCTTCTGGCAGCGTGCGGGATCGCGCATCAGTACAGCATCACTGAGCGCAAAAATGTCGTACCGGGAACTGTCGGCAACGGCCTCAACCACTTGCTCGGCATCGATGGTCTGGTCGGGATAGAGCAGGTTGAGCTTGTCCAGCTCCTGCTTCGCTGCCAGCAAATTGCCCTCTATCCGTGCACACAGCAGTTGCAGTGCATCGCCACTGAGCTGAAGCCCCTGAGCGGCTGCACGCTGCGAGATCCACTGCGGCAGCTGCTCAGGTTCTACCGGCCAGATCTCGACTACCAGCCCACACTTTTCCACCTGTTTGAACCAGGCACTTTTTTTGGCACCAGCATCGAGCCGGTCGGCCTGAATCAGCAGGACATTGTCGGGGGCGGGGTTGTCGAGATAGCGCTGCAGCAGAACGCTGGCCTGTTTATCCAGCTTCTGGCTGCCAAGGCGCAACTCGATGATCTTGCGATCGGCAAACAGGGACAGGGCGTTGGCGCTTTCCAGCAGGCTCTCCCAGGAGAAGCCTGCATCCACATGCATCACATCGCGCTCGGTGAAGTCTGCCTGTCGCAGCCAGGCACGAATGGCGTCACAGCTTTCGGCATGCTGCAGCGGCTCGTCCCCGGTGACCATAAATACCGGTAGAGGGGATGTGAGTCGCTGCAGCTGAGCATTCAGCTGTTCCGCACGGGTCTTCATTGTGCCGTGTTAATGCGTAGATACTGACGTACGATCTGCTGGGCCAGATCCTGCAGCATCTGCTGACGGATCAGGGTCTCCTGTGAGCCGCTGGCAGTAATGTTGTCACGCTCGTTGCGATAGACCCGTTCGTTCATGACACTGCGCTCGGGCATTACGACCGCATTGTCACGCTGACGATCCAGTACCCGAAAGCGTATTTCCGAGCGCAGCTCATATTCAGCCGCGTCAGCGTTACCGGTCAATGTGGCGGTGCGGCGCGTATGACGTTCCGACAGTATGTCCAGTTGGTAGCGGCCAGACTCCGTGAGGCGAACCTGGTTTACTTCCAGTGCCGAACGCAGTTCCGGCTCAATCTGGCTGGGCCGGGATTCGGTTACCAGGTGCACCTGACGCAGTGCCTCCGGTACATCATAGAGGCCACGCAACTTGAAGCCGCAGGCAGTGAGCGTCAGGCTCATCAGCAATGCAAACAGGGGCAGGATCAGGCGCTGGGTCATGGCAGTCTCCATTCAGCCCACAACAATATTGAGCAGCTTGCCGGGCACAACGATTTTCTTGCGGATCGTTTTGCCTTCAAGATGCTTCTGTACGTTTTCACTGGCAAGCGCGGTGTGCAGGATCACGTCTTCGTCCGCGTCTGCGGATACGGTGATCTTGGCGCGCACCTTGCCGTTTACCTGTACCACCAGCTCGACACTGGCGCGAGCCAGGGCGGACTCGTCCAGCTTTGGCCAGGCTGTGTGCAGCAAATCATCCGTGTGGCCCAGCTCAAGCCAGAGCTGATGCGTAACGTGCGGCACAATCGGCGACAGCAGGCGGATTGCGGCTTCCAGAGCCTCGCGGGTCACGGCTCGGCCCTGCTCGCTGACATCAACAAAACGACCGATGGCGTTGGACAGTTCCATCACGGCGGCGATGGCTGTATTGAATGTCTGGCGGCGCTCCATGTCATCGCTTACCTTGGCGATGGTTTCATGTACCTTTCGACGCAGGTCACGCTGAGTCTCGTTCAGGGCATCGACGTCCAGTGCCGGGCATTCGACGCCCTGCTGCAGATGGTCATGCACCTGTTTCCACAGGCGCCGCAGGAAGCGATGTGCCCCTTCAACCCCTGAGTCGAGCCATTCCAGCGATTGCTCCGGCGGTGCGGCGAACATCATGAACAAACGCACGGTATCGGCACCGTAGCGGTCAATCATGATCTGCGGGTCGATGCCGTTGTTCTTTGACTTGGACATCTTCGACATGCCGTCATGGTTCAGCTCGCGACCTTCGGCGTCGGTGGCGCGGATCACGCGACCCTTTTCGTCCTTCTCTGTGGTTACATCGGCCGGAGAGATCCACACCTGGCCGCCTTTCTCGTCTTCATAGTAGAAGCTGTCGGCCAGCACCATGCCCTGACACAGCAGGCGCTTGAACGGCTCGTCGGAGTCGACCAGGCCTTCGTCACGCATAAGTTTGTGGAAGAAGCGCGAGTAGAGCAGGTGCAGGATGGCGTGCTCGATACCGCCGATATACTGATCCACCGGCAGCCAGTGATTGGCCTGCCTGGGGTCAAGCATGGCATTCGGGTTCATGCTTGCGTAACGGGCGTAGTACCAGCTGGACTCCATGAAGGTATCGAAGGTGTCGGTTTCACGCTCGGCAGGACCGCAACACTCGGGGCAGGTAGTGTCGATGAAGTCGCGCATCTTCTTGATCGGTGAGCCCGTGCCGTCGAACTCGACCTCTTCCGGCAAACGCACCGGCAGCTGGTCTTCGGGGACCGGAACGGCACCGCAGCTGTTGCAGTTGATCACCGGAATCGGTGCGCCCCAGTAACGCTGGCGCGAGACGCCCCAGTCACGCAGGCGGTAATTGATGGTGGTGCGGCCCTTGTTCTTGCGCTCCAGCTCCTTGGCGATCGCCTTGAAGGCCATCTCGAACTCCAGATCATCAAAATTGCCGGAGTTGATCAGTACGCCCTTGTCGGTGAAGGCTTCCTTTTCCAAGTCTACGCTGACATCGCCATTCAGCGGTGCGACGACCTGCTTGATTGGCAGACCGTACTTGCGGGCAAACTCCCAGTCGCGCTGGTCGTGACCCGGTACCGACATCACGGCGCCTGAACCGTAATCCATCAGTACGAAGTTGGCTGTCCAGACTGGCAGTTTTTCACCGGTCAGCGGGTGTACCGCTTCGATACCCAGTGCCATGCCTTTCTTTTCCATGGTGGCCATGTCGGCTTCGGCGACCTTGGTGTGGCGACACTCTTCGGCGAATGCCGCCAGCTCGGCGTTGTGTTCAGCTGCTTTCAACGCCAGTGGGTGTTGGGCCGCAACTGCCACATAGGTAACACCCATGAGCGTGTCCGGGCGAGTGGTGAACACTTCAAGCTCGCCGTAGCCGTCCACCTGGAAGCTGAGTTCAACTCCTTCCGAGCGGCCGATCCAATTGCGCTGCATGGTCTTGACCTGTTCGGGCCAGCCGTCCAGCTTGTCCAGATCGTCCAGCAGTTGGTCAGCATAGTCGGTGATTTTCAGGAACCACTGAGGGATTTTCTTGCGCTCGACCAGCGCACCTGAACGCCAGCCACGACCATCGATCACCTGCTCGTTGGCCAGAACCGTCTGGTCAACCGGATCCCAGTTCACCTCGGCTTCCTTCTTGTACACCAACCCTTTTTTCATCAGGCGGGTAAAGAACCACTGCTCCCAGCGATAATATTCGGGATGGCAGGTTGCCAATTCGCGTGACCAGTCATAGCCGAAGCCCATCTGCTTGAGCTGGTGGCGCATGTAGTCGATGTTTTCGTAGGTCCATTTGGCCGGCGGTACGTTGTTTTTCATCGCCGCATTCTCGGCCGGCAGCCCAAACGCATCCCAGCCCATCGGCTGCAGCACGTTGCGGCCCTGCATGCGCTGGTAGCGGGATACCACATCACCGATGGTGTAGTTGCGAACGTGCCCCATGTGCAGGCGGCCGCTGGGGTAAGGGAACATGGACAGGCAGTAGAAGGGCTCACCCGGCGCGCTTTCGTCCGCCTTGAAGCTGTCCTGTTGCTCCCAATGCTGCTGTACCTTGGGCTCGATATCCTGGGGGGTATATTGTTCGTTCATTATGATCGGCTGCAACTCACTGATAACGGGAATGCGCGCTGTGTGGCCGGTCGTCACCGGGCCAGCGCCGGAAAAGGCTGAATGGCGCATAGCATACAATATTCCCCTCTTCGTCAACAGGGGCGAAGTCGGCTACGGCCGGTGGCAGAGCGATTGACCTGCAGCGCTGAGCTTTTCCACAATCAGGGATATACTGAACAGAGAAGGGGCGCGAGAATCGAGCTCCGCCCGCTGAAACAGGAGTTGCCCATGAGCGAGCATGAACAGAAAACCCCGAAGCATTCGGAACAGGCACCGCGTGCCTACGATCGAGTGCTGGAGCGTCTGCGCCAACGGCTGGATGCCGCCGGTGAGGTGAGCTGGGACTATCTGCAGGAGCAGATCGAGGAAGCGGCGGAGCTGGAGTTGGCTGCCGAAGAGATGACCCGTGATGAAGTCGATCTGATGAAGGCCTACCTGCGGCGTGATCTGAAACAGCTCGGTTACTATGCGCATGAAACCGGTGATGGCCTTGCGGCCTGGCTGAACTTTGATCTGGGGGTGCTGGAAGAGAAGGTGCGCCAGGCGTTGCTTGATCTGGCAGACAAGACACGCGTTCAGCATGAGCTGCTGCGTGAACAGCTGGCTCATGATGAGGATCAGTATTTGGCGGGCGAAGTCAGTGCCCCTGGTACTCTGCGCTGCCTGCAGTGCGGTGAGTCCCAGCAGCTCAAGGCAACTGACAAGATTGCCGCCTGTTCACACTGTGGTGCGGTGGTGTTTGAGCGGGTGTCGCTGCCCTGGGCGCCAGTAGCCCAGGAGTAGCAGGCCTGCAAGCCCTGTCAGCAATGGCCAAATGCCAAGATGCTGCCAGGGCGTATTACCCTGCATCGGTTGCACTTCTCCGGTGAGAGCTGTCGCGCTGTCAAGCGGAGCCTGCCCACTGACCCTGCCTCTGGGATCAATCAGTACCGTATAGCCGTTGTTGGTACCGCGCAGCAGCCAGCGGCCATTTTCCAGTGCGCGCATGCGGGCGATCTGCAGGTGCTGTTCCGGTGCGATGGAGCGCCCAAACCAAGTGTCGTTGGATACGGTCAGCATCAGGCTGCTGTCACGGGTCAGGCGACTGACCAGTTGCGGGTAGGCGATCTCGTAGCAGATCGCCGGCGCAATGCGCAGCTCACCCAGCTGCAATGCATCGGTATTGTCTTCAGGCAGACTGAAGCTGGACATGGGCAGGTTGAAAAAATCGATCATACCACGCAGTTGCTTCTCCAGCGGCACATATTCGCCAAAGGGGACCAGCCGCTGCTTGTGATACAGGTCGCTGGCGGTACTGAAAATACCCAAACTGTTGTGAAAACGCTGGCCGAAAGGGCTGTCCGGATCGGCTTCGGCGTAGGGAAAGCCGCTGATCAGCGTGACGCCGCTGCGATCAAGCTGATCCAGAAACGGGCCCAGCATGGGGGCTGCACGACTGAAGGTGGAGGGAATGGCGGTTTCGGGCCAGATCAGCAGGTCCGCATCAGGATGCTGGCGACTGAGCTGAATCTGTCGCTGCAGAATCCGCCCCAGCTGGTCCGGCTGCCATTTCTGCAACTGCGGGATGTTGGGCTGTACCAGCACGACTTTCAGTGCGGGCAAGTCGGCTGGCTGGGTCCAGTTTTGAGGCAGCATCAGCGAACCGGCCGCCAGCAAAACACCTGGCAGCAGTGGCAGCCACTTGCGATCTGCCAGAACACGGGCGCTGGCGGTGGCCAGCAGTACCAGAATCAATGACAGCCACCAGATACCAAACAGCGGTGCCCATCGCTCCAGTGGGGTGTCCAGTACGGCATAGCCCAGATACAGCCACGGGAAACCCGTCAGCAGCCAGCTGCGCAGCCACTCGAACCCTACCCAAACAACCGTGAATATCAGCCAGCGCTGTCCGGCGTTTCGGGCCAGATGGGCAAACATCCAGCCTTGCAGTGCAAACAGCAGGGCCAGCGCCATCACGAACAACCCTGTCATCGCAGTGGCCAGCAAGGTTGAGGCGTTGCCGTAGGTGTTGATGCTGACATAGACCCAGGAGACTCCGGCACCCCAAAACCCGAGGCCAAAACAGTAGCCGCTGAACAGGGATTGCCGGGGTGTCTGGTGGCGCTGGATCAGGTAAAGCAGGGCGGGGCCCAGCAACACCAGAGGCTTAAGGTCAAAGGGCGCCAGTGCCAGCGTGATGCTGGCACCCGCGACCAGTGCAGCAAGGGCTGTCATCAGTGATCGAGCCATGCGGTCAGTGTTCACGGTTCAGGCGCGAGTGACCTGCAACAGGCGCAGGCGTCGGTTGTCGGCCGACAGCACCTTGAAGTTGAAACCTTCGATTACAATGCTTTCATCCTTGGCCGGCAGGTGTCCGAAATGTTGAGTGACGATGCCGCCAATGGTGTCGAATTCGTCATCGGAGAAGCCGACGTCAAAATAGGCGTTGAAGTCCTCGATCGGGGTCAGTGCCTTGACCAGGTAGCCGTTATCGTCGAACGGCTTGATGTTGCCGTCATCCTCTTCGGCGTCATGCTCGTCCTCGATCTCGCCGACAATCTGTTCCAGCACGTCCTCGATGGTGATCAATCCGGCGATGCCGCCGTATTCGTCTACCACGATCGCCATATGATTGCGGGTGCCGCGAAACTCGTTGAGCAATACATTGAGGCGCTTGCTTTCGGGGATGAATGTGGCCTTGCGCAGGCACTGGCGAATGTCGAACTGATCCAGCGTTCCTTCAAGCATGTAAGGCAGCAGGTCCTTGGCCAGCAATATGCCAAGCACCTCGTCGGGGTTTTCGCCGCAGACCGGAAAGCGGGAGTGGGCGCTGGAAATGATCACCGGCAAAAACTCGCGTGGTGTCTGGTTGACCTGCACCATGGTCATTTGTGAGCGCGGAATCATCACATCCCGCACCTGCATTTCGGTAACCTGAATGGCACCTTCGATAATGCCGTGAGCATCGTTGTCCAGGATGCCGGATTCGCAGGCCTGCTGCAGAATCTCACGGACATCCTCTCGGCTGCGGGGTTCGTCAGAAAATGCCTGAGCCAGTTTTTCCAGCCAGCTTTTTGACGTGCCGCTCGATCGGTCTTCGCTCATACGGGTCCTCTGAATGCATAGGGGTCGGCTATATCCAGCCGGGCCAGCAGGGCGCGTTCCAGCGCCTCCATCTCCTCGGCTTCATCGTCATTTATATGATCGAATCCGAGCAGATGCAAGGTTCCATGCACAACCATGTGTGCCCAGTGATCCTGTGCTGTTTTGTGCTGCTCCTGAGCTTCAGTGGCCACAACCTCGGCGCAGATCGCAAGATCGCCCAGCAGGGTGACCGGAATGCCGGCCGGTATCTCGAACGGGAAGGAGAGCACATTGGTCGGTGCATCCTTGCCGCGATAGTCGCGATTCAGCTCACGGCTTTCCTCGGCATCCACGATGCGGATGCAGACTTCGCCGGCGGCCTTTTGCTGTTTCAGTACGGTTTCCACCCAGCGGGTGAAATCGGCCTCAGAGGGCAGGTCGGAGGCTTCGCAGGCGATCTGCAGGTCAATCCGGGTGCTCAATTGTCCTGCTCCTGTGCCTGTTCATAACGCTCATAGGCTTCAACGATATGCTGTACCAGCGGGTGGCGTACTACATCTTTTGAGCCGAAAAGGGTAAAGCCGATCTCCTTCACACCATCGAGCACCTCGATCGCATGCAGCAGGCCCGAGCGTGTACCCTTGGGCAGGTCGATCTGGGTCTTGTCGCCGGTGATCACCGCAGTGGAGCCGAAGCCGATACGGGTCAGGAACATTTTCATTTGCTCCCGGGTGGTGTTCTGGGCCTCGTCCAGAATCACGAACGAGCCGTTCAGGGTGCGACCACGCATGTAAGCCAGCGGTGCAACCTCGATCACGTTGCGTTCAATCAACTTGGCAACCTTTTCGAACCCCATCATCTCGTACAGCGCGTCATAGAGCGGCCGCAGATAGGGGTCAACCTTCTGGCTCAGGTCGCCGGGCAGGAATCCCAGTTTTTCACCGGCTTCGACCGCCGGGCGCACCAGCAGGATGCGACTGACGTCTTCGCGCTCCAGTGCTTCCACGGCACAGGCTACGGCCAAGTAGGTCTTGCCGGTGCCGGCCGGGCCGATGCCGAAGTTGATGTCATGGGTGCGGACGCGCTGTACATAGTCCTGCTGGTTGCCGCCGCGTGGACGGATCAGCATCTTGCGGGTGCGGATGGCGTAGCGCTTGTCCTCGTCACTTTCGGCCTTGTCGCGCCTGGGCTGATCAAGGCCGCTGCCCTGCAGTTGCAGGTGGATCTGTTCGGGAGACAGGTCAGCACCGCCCAGAATCTGTTGATACAGCTGCTCCAGCAGTGCGGTCAGGGCCTTGACCTGTGTCGGCTGTCCGACCAGCTGAAAACGGTTGCCACGGTTGCGAATCTCGATACCGGTGCGTTCTTCAAGCAGCTTCAGATGGGCGTCAAACTGGCCACAGAGAGTCAGCAGGGCTGCCGGATTATTTGGCTCCAGCAGCAGGGTGACGGATTGGGTCGGGGTCAAAAAATGCTCCTCGGGATAAATCAGTGATCAAGCTCGGAACTGACCAGCTCACCCAGCAGGGAGTTGGCGTAGGCTTGAGCGATACGTACATCGGCAAAGTGGCCGATCAGATCAGGGTTGTCACAGCGGAAATTGACCACACGGTTGTTCTCGGTGCGACCGGACAGTTGCCCCGGGTCCTTCTTGGAATAGCCGTTGACCAGAATGCGTTGCGTAGTGCCCACCATGTGTCGACTGATCTGAAACGCCTGCGCAGTGATGCGGTCCTGCAGGATCTTCAGACGCTTCTTCTTGGTCTCTTCGTCCACGTTGTCCGGCAAGTCGGCGGCCGGGGTGCCCGGGCGTCGGCTGTAGATAAAGCTGAACGAGGCGTCAAAGCCGATCTCGGCGATCAGGTTCATAGTGGCTTCAAAATCGGCCTCGGTCTCGTTGGGGAAGCCGATGATGAAGTCGGAGGAGAAACTGATGTCCGGGCGCAATTTCTTGATGCGGCGCAGCTTGGACTTGTACTCCAGTACCGTGTGACCGCGTTTCATGGCCATTAGAATACGGTCGGAGCCGCTCTGTACCGGCAGGTGCAGGTGGCTCACGAGCTCCGGTACTTCGGCATAGACATCGATCAGGCTATCGCTGAACTCTACCGGGTGTGAGGTGGTGAAACGGATGCGGTCGATGCCGTCGATGGCCGCCACGCAGCGGATCAGCTCAGCCAGGTCGGCGCTGTCGCCGTCATGGGTAGCGCCGCGATAGGCGTTTACGTTCTGACCCAGCAGGTTGACTTCGCGCACGCCCTGTTCCGCCAGTTCGACACACTCAGCCAGTACATCATCCAGCGGACGGCTGACCTCCTCGCCGCGGGTGTAAGGCACCACGCAGAAAGTGCAGTACTTGCTGCAGCCTTCCATTACGGACACAAACGCTTCGGCGCCTTCCACCTTGGGAGCCGGCAGGTGGTCAAACTTCTCGATCTCGGGGAAGCTGACATCCACGATACCAACACTGCCCTTGCGGCTTTCGGTGATCATTTCCGGCAGGCGGTGCAGGGTCTGTGGGCCGAATATCATGTCGACGTAGGGCGCGCGCTCCAGAATGGCGGACCCTTCCTGAGATGCAACACAGCCACCGACACCGATCATCAGATCGGGCTTGTTTTGCTTCAGTTTGCGCCAGCGCCCCAGCTGGTGGAACACCTTGTCCTGCGCCTTCTCACGGATTGAGCAGGTATTCAGCAGCAGGACATCCGCTTCATCCGGATTGTCCGTCAACTCCAGCGCGTGGCTCTCGCCCAGCAGGTCTGCCATGCGGGAGGAGTCGTATTCGTTCATCTGACAGCCATGTGTCTTGATAAACAGCTTTTTGGCCATGAATCACCTGTGTTGCGTCGTGAAAATAAAAAGGGCCTCGAAAGAGGACCGCGAATTATACCCAAGGGGGGCGTTGCCGGCTATAAGCTGATCAAAAAATGTCCAGCCTTGTTTTTCCCCAGGCAGCCCCCATAATCGCCGCAGCAACTGAGTTTCTGTCGGAGTGTTTCGGGCCATGGCCAGTGAAGAGCGTCTTTATCGTGTCAGTTTCGTCAATCAGGACAAGGTGTATGAGGTCTATGTGCGGCATGTCTACCAGAGCGACATGTGGGGCTTTATTCAACTGGAAGAGTTTGTGTTTGGAAACCGCTCCGAGCTGCTGGTTGACCCGGGTGAAGAGAAGCTGAAGCAGGAGTTTGCGGATGTGAGCAGCTGCTATGTACCCATGCAGGCCATTATCCGCATTGACGAGGTGCGCAGCGAGGGTGTGGCCAGAATCAGTGAAGCCAAGGGGAATGTTGCGGCTTTCCCCCTGGCTCCACCGCGGCGTGACAAGTAGTGATGCGACAATAGGTTACTGAATGGCACGTTCGGCAGTGAGGTTGCCGTTGCCGCAGCTGCGATTGCGCAGGCCGCTGCCGTTGAGCAGCGCAAAGCGCTCAGTGGCATGGTATTCCACGCTCTGGTCTTCGGCATAGATCAGCTCGGCACCTTCAATCCGGAAACAGCCCAGATCACGGTGCTGCCAGACCTGTTTCCAGACTTTTTCACCACTGTGCTCGCCTGGCGCAAAGGGGCCGACAACACGAAGCCAGGTGTCGGGACGACCGCTCTTTTTCGAGTTCACACGCTGACCGTTGTGGGTAAAGGCGGTGGTTTTGAACATCACGTACTGCAGTGTCTTGTCCGTACCGTTGATAAAGCTGATATGCGCATCACTGCTGCCACCGGCACGGTGGTCGCTGATCATCAATACCGGCTTGAGCGCAGGGGTCGGCTTGGGCTGTGCAACTGGTTCAGGCTTCTTTTGGGCGCAGGCACTGATCAGTGCTGCCGTCAGTGCCAGGCTGCCCAGTCGAATCACCTGACGGGCTGAAGGTCTGGTCATGCAGGTCTCCATGGAGTTCATGATCCTCGTTTTAATTCTGTGGGCAAAGGTGCAGCTTCACATCTGAACATCGGCTGAGCAACGCGTTCAGTCGACCTGCCCCGGCTGTAATGGCAACAGCAGTGTCTTGGATGGGCGTCCGGGAATCTCGCGCGCCAGCCGAGGCACCAGGTAGCCGGGCAACTCGGTTTGCAGCTCACCCACCAGCTGCTGAGCCTGTCGGTCATCAACGTCAAAATGTGCAGCGCCCGCGACCGCGTCCAGTACAAACAGATAATAGGGCAGGACCCCGCAGGAGAACAATGTCTCGCTGAGTATTTTTTGTACAGATTTGTTGTCATTGATATCACGCAGCAGCACTGCCTGATTGAGCAGGGTGATGCCGGCCTGCTTCAGACGCACGCATGCATCGACCACATCAGCATCAACCTCTTGAGGGTGATTGACATGCAGCACCAGTACCGGTTGCAGTCGTGTTGAGGTCAAGGCCTTTGTCAGCGTCTCGGTCACACGCTGAGGGATCACCACCGGCAGACGAGAGTGGATGCGTACACGCTGAAGGTGAGGAATTTCACTCAAATCACCGAGCATCCGCTGCAGCCGATTATCCGGTGTGGCAAGCGGATCGCCGCCGGAAAAGATCACCTCGCTGACCTGTGGGTGCTGCTGCAGATAGTCCAGCACTGCCTGCCACTGGCGCGATCCCAGCTGGTTTTCGGCATAGGGAAAGTGGCGCCGGAAGCAGTAACGACAATTGATGGCACAGGCACCGGACAGGATCAGCAGTACCCGGTCGGTATATTTATGGATCAGCCCGCTGGCGTGGTTGGCGTCAGCCTCGGCCAGCGGATCTGTGTTGAAGCCGGGCACCTGCAGCAGCTCATCCGCCAGTGGCAGAATCTGACGCAACAAAGGATCGTTTGGGTCGCCCTTGCGGATGCGGCTTAGCCAGGGACGCGGCACGCGCAGTGCAAACTCGCGGTTGGCAGACAGGGCACCTTCAAGCAGGGTTGCGGGCAGCTCCAGCAACTCCAGCAGTTCAGCCGGGTCTTCGATACACTGGCGCAGTTCGGTCTGCCAGTTAGAGGCAGTGGGGTAGAGCAGATTCATCAAAAGTGCCGGTGCAGGGTGAGCAGGATAAATTGGCCTGCATTCTCCTTTGCAGTAGAATGGCTGTCAATTTATCGGGCTGCCCTTCAGAGGGATGCAGCCTGCTCTGGAATCCAAGACGCGGAACCTTCAATTTATGGCTAATTACTCCAGCAACCAGTTCAAAAACGGCATGAAAGTGATGATCGACGGCGACCCCTGCAGCATGGTCGATGTCGAATTCGTAAAGCCGGGCAAGGGGCAGGCGTTTACGCGCGTGCGTCTGCGTAACCTGCTGACCGGCCGTATCTGGGAGCGTACCTTCAAGTCCAACGAATCGGTTGAAAGTGCTGATGTGATGGATCTGGATATGGAGTACCTCTACAACGATGGCGAAATGTGGCACTTCATGGACCCCAGCTCTTTTGAGCAGTTTGCGGCTGACAAGAATGCGGTTGGCGATGCAGCCAAGTGGCTGAAGGAACAGGACAAGAGCATCATCACGCTGTGGAACAACAACCCGATCAGCGTCACCCCGCCGAACTTCGTCGAGCTGGAAGTGGTTGAGACCGATCCGGGCCTGAAAGGCGACACCGCCCAGGGCGGCTCCAAACCGGCCACTCTGAGCACTGGCGCGGTAGTGCGTGTGCCGCTGTTTATCGAGCGTGGTGAAGTGCTGCGCATCGATACCCGTACTGGCGAGTACGTCAGCCGCGCGAACTGATCCGTATCCGGATGAAGCCGAGTGAACCTTACGGACACGCCGTGAATACATCCCTGTAGGCTTGGCTGCGGCCGTCCTGGCCGCAGACAGTCCGTAAGCTCCAATCGGCTCACCCTGCGATCACCACATAATGGCAGCTTCGGCTGCCGTTCTTGTTTTTGAGCAAAATTCCGATGCAAGAGTCATGCTGGCGCCCCAACGCCCCGATTCACAATCTGCGCGCCCGAGCCAAGGTGCTGGCACAGGTTCGTCAATTCTTTGCCGAGCGCAACGTACTGGAGGTGGAAACCCCGGTGCTGTCTCATTGTGCCGTCAGTGATCCCTTTATCGACAGCATCGAGGTCAGTTTCGGTTTTCAGCCCGGGATCGAGGATGAACGGCTCTATCTGCAAACCTCGCCGGAATACGCCATGAAGCGCCTGCTGGCGGCGGGCAGCGGCGATATCTATTCGATGGCCAAGGTGTTCCGTAACGGCGAGTCCGGACCGCGGCACAATCCCGAATTCACCATGCTGGAATGGTATCGACAGGGGTTCGATGATCGACGGCTGATGGCGGAGGTGGACGCCCTGCTGCGCTCGGTGATACCCGATCTTGAAGTGAGCTATCTCAGTTATGCCCAGCTGTTCGAGTCCGAGCTGGGGCTGGACCCGCACACGGCCAGAGTGGAACAGCTACAGCGGGTTTGCCGCGAGCACGTAGATGCGCCTTTCGAGGATGATGATCGCGATACCTGGCTGAACCTGCTGATGTCGCATGTGCTGGAACCGCGCTTGCAGGGTGCCGTCTTTATCCACAGCTACCCGGCTTCCATGGCAGCGCTGGCACGGGTACGTGAGGATGAGCAGGAGCGCCCGGTGGCCGCCCGCTTCGAACTGTTCGTTAACGGCATCGAACTGGCCAATGGCTACCATGAGCTGACTGATGCGGCTGAACAGTCACGGCGGCTGCGGGCCGATCAACAGCAGCGCGCTGGCCTGGGTCTGCCGCAGCGGCCACTGGATCAGCGGCTGGTGCAGGCGCTGGAAGCCGGACTGCCGGACTGCGCCGGAGTAGCCCTGGGCGTCGACCGGCTGGTGATGCTGGCGCTTGGTGTTGATAGCCTCAGTAAGGTGGTTTCCTTCATGCACGCGCGGGCATAGATCGATTACAGAGATAAACCCCGTTCTCCCGCCTGAGTGCCGGTCGATGCTCTTTTCTGTCGGTGCTTTTCTGTACAAAAAACGTGCACTACCCGAGTGCGCTGCACTGATCCGGTTCGCTGCCAGGTTAACGGTTCGACCCGCCATTTTCAGACGTCTCCCCATAACCTGATGATTTTAAGATGTATTGCTAAATAAGTTAGCAGCTCCTCGTTTTTGGCACATTGGTTGCAAAATTAAATCAAGTTGAATCAATTGTTACAAATACGAAAGCCATGCGAGGGTGTTGTGATGAAAAAAATGTTCAAAGGCATTAAACAGGGGCTGGTTGCTGGTGCTGCAGCAATGGGGATTCTGATGTCTGTCGGGGCGCAGGCCAATCTGTTGGGGGATATCGAAAAACGTGGTGTGATCCGCGTCGCAGTTCCCCAGGATTTTCCGCCATTTGGGTCAGTAGGGACTGACCTGAAGCCACGCGGATACGATATCGATATGGCTAACCATATTGCTGAAGAGATGGGCGTCAAGCTCGAACTGATTACGGTGACCAGTGCCAACCGCATCCCCTATCTGCAGACCGGTCGCGCCGACCTGGTGATCTCCAGTCTGGGCAAGAACGCGGAACGCGAAAAGGCTATCGACTTTACCCGTGCCTATGCGCCTTTTTTCCTGGGCGTTTTTGGTGACCCTGATATTAACGTTGCAGCACCGGCTGATCTTACAGGGAAAGTCGTTGGGGTGACCCGTGGTGCAGTCGAGGACATGGAACTGGAGAAAGTAATGCCGGTCGGCGCTACGCTAAAACGCTTCGAGGATAACAATACAACGCTTTCCGCCTACCTTTCTGGTCAGGTTACCCTGATTGCGACCGGCAATCTGGTGGCGGCCGAAATTGCGAAACGTCGCCCCGAACAGGCACCTGTCACCAAGTTCATGTTGCGCGATTCTCCCTGCTATATCGGTCTGAAAAAGGACGAAGCCGAGCTGCAGGCACGCGTTAACGAGATCATTGCCCAAGCGCTGGAAAGCGGCAAGCTGAACAGCATTTCAGAAACCTGGCTTAAGGCGCCACTGCCTGAAGGCTTCGGTAGCTGAGGCTGACTCATGTTGAACTTCAGTGATCTCTTGCCCTATACCGACCTGTTGTTGCAGGGGCTAGGGGTCACCGTTTTGCTAACCCTCTACTCCACGCTGGGAGGTGTGGCCATAGGGACGGCCTGCGCAGCAGGCCGGCATTACGGTGGCCCTAAAATGCGCTGGTTAATCGGCAGTTATGTGGAGTTGATCCGAAATACTCCGTTTATTGTGCAGCTGTTTTTTATCTTCTTCGGTCTGCCGGCCATAGGCCTGAAGCTAACCGCCTGGGAGGCGGGCCTGTTGGCCATGCTGATTAACTTGGGGGCCTACAGTACCGAGATTATTCGTGCCGGCCTGGCGGCGACGCCAAAAGGACAGATTGAAGCGGCGCGGGTGCTGGGTCTGAGTTCAAAGCAGATTTTATTCCGGGTGGTGTTAAACCCGGCCTTCGAGAAAATATATCCGGCGCTGACTAGCCAGTGCATCATTGTCATGCTGGGCTCGGCAGTAGTGTCCCAGATCTCCGTGATGGATCTGACCTATGCCGCCAACCTGATTCAGTCGCGCAACTTCAGAAGTTTTGAAGCCTATCTGGTCGTGGCCGGCATGTACCTGCTGTTTGCAATCCTGATGCGTCAGCTGTTCGAGTGGACAGGGCGGCGCCTGTTTCGTCATCGGAGGGTAGGCGCATGATCGATTTTTCCAACTGGGATCTGTTACGCAACCTGCTGTTGGCCACCCGCTGGACCATTGCTCTGTCATTGACGGCCTTTGTCGGCGGTGCGCTGGTCGGCCTGCTGTTGACCGCCATGCGTCTGAGTGGCCGCTCTATACTTCGATGGCTGGTCCGCGTCTATGTTGAGGTTTTCCAAGGTACGCCACTGCTGATGCAGTTGTTTCTGGTGTTTTTCGGACTGTCGATGCTGGGGCTGGATATCTCTGCCTGGGCGGCAGCGGCTATTGCGCTGACCTGCTTTACCAGCGCCTTCCTGACGGAAATCTGGCGAGGCTGTATCGATACCCTACCCAAGGGGCAGTGGGAAGCCTCGCGTTGTCTGGGGCTCAGCTTCAGTCAGATCCTGACCCGGATCATCCTGCCTCAGGCGGTCCGGGTTGCCCTTGCCCCGACGATCGGCTTTTCGGTTCAGGTCGTCAAAGGGACAGCGCTGGCGTCGATTATCGGTTTTGTCGAACTGACCAAGGCCGGCACCATGCTGAATAACGCAACCTTTGAGCCATTCAAGATATTTGCCATGGTCGCGCTGATTTATTTCGCGCTCTGCTATCCGTTGTCTCTGGCAAGCCAAAAGATGGAGAAGAAATTCAATGGCGCTCGTTAATATTGATCAGGTCCATAAATATTACGGTGACCTGCATGTGCTGAAAGGGGTTGACCTCAAAATCAAGGCAGGCGAGGTTGTCTCGATCATCGGCCGCAGTGGCTCGGGAAAAAGTACGCTGCTGCGCTGCATGAATGGCCTGGAAGAGTATCAGCAGGGTGCTATCACGCTTGATGACAAGGAAGTCTGCAGCGACGAAAAGCAGGTCAGACTACTGTCGCGCAGTGTGGGCATGGTGTTCCAGAGCTTCAACTTGTTTCCACACCTGACCGTTGGTGAAAACATCATGCTGGCGCCCAAGCTGGTACTGGGTGTCTCATCGGAAGAAGCACGAGCTTTGGCGTTGGATAAACTTGAAAAAGTGGGGCTGGTGGATAAGTTTGACCAGTATCCCGATCGCCTCTCCGGTGGTCAGCAACAGCGTGTGGCTATTGCGCGTGCACTGGCCATGTCGCCCAAGGTGCTGTTGTGTGACGAAATCACCTCGGCGCTGGACCCGGAGCTGGTAGGCGAGGTGCTGCGCGTTCTGGAACAACTGGCTGCGGAGGGCATGACGTTGGTTCTGGTGACCCACGAAATGAACTTTGCTCGTGATGTAGGGGATCGGGTGGTGTTCATGCATCAGGGCAAAATCTGGGAAAGCGGGCCTGCCAAGGAGGTATTCGCTCAGCCTTCAACACCCGAACTGCAAAGCTTTATCAACGCGGTACTTTGAGGACAGGGCATGCGGCCGATTACTGAAACCATTCGCCAGCACTATGACCAGCTCTCACCCAGTGAGCGTCGGGTGGCCGGCTTTATTATCGATCATCTGGACGATCTGGCGACCTACAACTCGGTCGAGTTGAGCCGTCAGTGCAATACCTCCAAGGCCACCATCAGCCGACTGTTTCGACGCTTGGGTTATTCCAGTTTCAAGGAGATGCGTGAGGAACTGCGCCGTTTGCGTCAGTCTGGTGTGCCCCTGCCTGGTCCGGTTCAGGCAGGGGTGAGCCTGATCGATCGCCATTTTGCCAGTGAGCAGCAGAACCTGCAGCGTCTTGCGGCCCTGGCGCAATCACATCAGATGGACGAGATCACGCGACGGTTGGCGGAGGCAAGGCGGGTTGCCGTGATCGGCTTTCGCAACAGCTATCCGGTTGCGCTGCATCTGCGTCAGCAGCTGCAGCAGGTCCGCCCATCGGTGCAGTTATTGCCGCAACCGGGTCAGACCCTGGGTGAGGAGCTGGTTGAGTATACACCCGATGACCTGGTGGTGTTGGTGGCCTTTCATCGTCGTCCCTCCGGTTTCGGGGCCCTGTTGAGCACGCTGCAGCAGCGACGGGTGCCGGTGGTCCTGCTGTGTGAAAACAACAGTGGGCTGGTGCTGGGAGCGCGGGGAAGTCTGGTGGAACTGCCACTGGATACGGTGTCTGCTTTTGACAGCTATGCCCTGCCCATGAGCCTGGTCAGTCTGCTCAGTAATCTGTTGCTGCATCACCAGCTTGAACAGGGCCGCTCACGTATCGAACAGATTAACGAACTTTACGAGCTGACCGGCGAGTTGGATGTGAATTTCTGAATAGTAAGAGAATCTTATGCAAACAATCGAAAACCCGTTCAAGCGCATGTTGAATCTGGCCGATGCTCGATTGGGGACAAAGGCCATCTATGTCACCGATGACTGGTTCGCCGATGTGAACCGCATGCTGCAGCCTGACGCCCCGGTGTGGAAAGAGGGCGTATACGATGACAATGGAAAGTGGATGGATGGCTGGGAAAGTCGGCGCAAACGCGAGGCGGGCTATGATTACGCAGTTATCCGTCTCGGGGTCCCGGGCTACATTGAGGGTGTGGATCTGGATACCCGTTTCTTTACCGGCAATTTTCCGCCATCGGCATCGCTGCAGGCTTGCCACTGTGAGACGAGTGATCCGGACGCGGATACTTACTGGACGACCATTCTGGACGCAGTTGAGCTACAGGGCGATGCCCAGCATCTGCATGCCACGACGAATGCCGACCAACCCTGGACCCACCTACGGCTGAATATCTATCCCGATGGCGGTATCGCCCGTTTGCGTGTCTACGGCAGGCCCTACAAGGACTGGTCGCAGACCTGCGCGGATGAGTCGCTGGACCTGCTTTCGGTACTCAACGGTGGTCGTGCGCTTTCCTGCTCGGATGAGCACTATGGCAGTATCAACAATCTGGTTAACCCCGGCCGGGGCATCAACATGGGGGATGGCTGGGAGACGGCCCGCCGTCGAACGCCGGGGTATGACTGGGTCATTTTGGCGCTGGGTCATCCCGGTATTGTAGATAAAGTGGTTGTGGATACGCTGCATTTCAAGGGTAACTACCCTGATCGCTGCTCCATTCAGGCGGCTTTTGTGGAGGGCGGGGCCGAAGTCCAGATCGAATCCCAAAGCCTGTATTGGCAGGAGTTACTGCCATCACAGAAGCTGGAAATGCATCAGGAGCATATTTTTACCGAACAGCTGGCAGATCTGGGGCCTGTTACCCATATACGCCTGAATATCTTCCCGGACGGCGGCGTCAGTCGCTTGCGTCTGCTGGGACGTATTCATCGGGAGGGTTGATGTCGAGTATCCTGCAACCCATACCTCTGACGCCGGACAACTTTGCGCCCTATGGCCAAGTCATCGATCGCAACACCCGCAAGCCTTTCCTGATCAATGAAGGGTCAACCGAGCGATATGATGCGCTGGCTGAAGTGGAAACGGGGGCCAATGATGGCTGTGTCATTATCAGCCTGTTCCGTAAGCCGGTGGCGGATCGCTTTCCCTTGGCCGTGACCCTGTTGGAGCGCCACCCGCAGGGCTCTCAGGCGTTTATTCCGTTACAGGGCAATCCCTTCCTGATTCTGGTGGCCCCGCCCGGAGCAATACCTGACCTGAACAGACTCAGACTGTTCATCAGTGATGGTCGCCAAGGCGTTAACTATGCCGCCGGGGTTTGGCATCACCCGTTGATTACCTGTGTCGACGGGGATGAACTGCTGGTTGTGGATCGCAAGGGAGCGCTGCCCAACTGTGACGAGTTCCTGCTGGCCCCCGCCCTTGGTCTCAAGATTCAGACCCCGATCCTGGATTAAGCGGCTTGAATCAGGCCGGCAGCTCCTTCAATAATGCCCGTCGTATCCGTTCAACCGCCTCTTCCAGTAGTGCCCTTGGGCAGCCGAAGTTCAGCCGCATGAAGCGGTCATCGCCAAAGTCCCGCCCCGGTGACATGCCGACACCGGCCTGTTCAAAGAAATGGGGCGGGTTCTCCAGGCACGCTGCGGAGACATCGATCCAGGCCAGATAGGTGGCTTCGATCGGATCCAGTCTGAGCCCGGGCAGGGCGTTGATCGCGCCGATCAGATAGTCCCGGTTGCCGCGCAGGTAATCCAGCTGGGCACGGTTCCATTCATCCCCGTCACGGTAGGCCGCCAGTGCGGCGGTATAGCCGAGCAAGTTGACATCGGGCACGATTCCCTTGCGTACGCGCTGGAAGCGCTGGCGCAATTCAGGGTTCTGGATGATGGCAAAGGAGCAGCCAAGGCCTGCGATATTGTAGGTCTTGCTCGGCGCCATCAAGGTAATGGTTCGGTCGGCGATCTCGTCGCCCAGCGAGGCGATCGGTGTGTGTGTCAGGCCCGGTTCCAGAATCAGATCGCAATGAATCTCGTCGGAGCAGATGATTAGGTCGTGACGGATGATGATCTTGGCCAGTGCTTCCAGTTCCTCGCGGCGGTATAGAGTGCCACCCGGGTTGTGCGGGTTGCAGAACAGCAGCAGTTTGGCATCGGTTGTAATGGCGGCTTCGAGCGCGTCCAGGTCGATTACCGAACGGCCCAGTGTATCTCGCTTGAGCGGTACCTTGATCAATGTCCGATCGGACAGGCGCGGTG
>Ga0209345_10001490_pt1 | contig 27779 bp, 26 predicted proteins | sample Cruoilmetagenom7_FD_187294 | JGI IMG/M metagenome (GOLD analysis project Ga0209345, IMG submission 187294) | Oil polluted marine microbial communities from Coal Oil Point, Santa Barbara, California, USA - Sample 7 (SPAdes) (version 2) | ecosystem: Environmental > Aquatic > Marine > Oil seeps ...
CCCCCGAAGATGCAGCCAAAGCCTGGCTGTCGGCCAACCCCGACGCCTTCATGGCATGGCTGGACGGCGTCACCACGCTGGACGGTGGCGACGCCGTGGCCGCCGTGAAATCCGCGCTTGGCATGTGAGCCACGTGGCTTGAAATGAACAGCACCTTTCCCGGATCACTGGGAAAGGTGCCATTTAAGGCGCGGATGCGGGCCAAGGCGACACACCGGGCATTGCCCAGCCATGTTGGGGACCACCCCAGTGTATTTGATGTGCCTCTGCCCTCTTTTCTGCCCACCGTTCCGCCACTGCAAGGGCGTCGGCGGGTTCCTTACCTTCTCTGGCCTGACCAAGGCCCTCAGCGAAAGGCCCTGACCCTTGGACTGGCTGACCGAACACAAAATCCCCGTGGGCAAGGCGTCAAAGAGCATCTTTGACTGGCTGAAAGATTCCGGCGAACCCTTCTTTGACGGCATGGCTTTGGTGCTAGAATGGATGATCGACGCCTTCCTGTGGATCATGCAAACACCGCACCCATTGATCATCATTGCCGTCGTGGTCGCCGCCACCTGGCGACTGCAACGCAGCTGGAAAACCTGCCTGCTGGTCGTGCTCGGCTTCTTGTTCATCCTAAATCAGGGCTATTGGGAGGAAACGACCGAAAGCCTGACCCTGGTGTTGTCCGCCTGTGTCGTCTGCATGGCCGTCGGCGTGCCCATCGGCATCGCCGCCGCCCACCGCCCACGCCTGTTCACCGCCATGCGCCCGATCCTGGATCTGATGCAGACGCTGCCAACCTTCGTCTATCTGATCCCCGCCGTCGTCTTCTTTGGCATCGGCATGGTGCCCGGCCTGATCGCCACCGTCATCTTTGTGTTGCCCGCGCCAATCCGCCTGACCCACCTTGGTGTCAGCTCAACCCCCGCGGCCCTGCTGGAGGCTGCACAGGCCTTTGGCGCCACCCCGCGTCAGACGCTGTGGAAGGTCGAACTGCCTTATGCCTTGCCGCAAATCATGACCGGCCTGAACCAGACCATCATGCTGTCGCTGTCCATGGTCGTCATTGCCGCCATGGTCGGGGCCGATGGCCTTGGCGTGCCTGTTGTGCGCGCCCTGAACCAGGTCAACGCCGCGCTTGGCTTTGAAAGCGGTTTCGTCATCGTCGTGGTCGCCATCATGCTTGACCGCATCCTTCGCGTGGAGCGCTGATATGAGCATTGCCGTAGAATTCGACGCCGTGAACATCGTGTTCGGCGACCAGCCCGAGCGTGCCCTGCCTTTGATGGACGACGGCCAGGAGCGGGGCGAAATTCAGGAAAGCACCAGCCAGATCCTGGGCGTGCACAATTGTTCCCTGACTGTGGACGAGGGCGAGATCCTTGTGCTCATGGGCCTGTCGGGGTCAGGAAAATCCACCCTGCTGCGTGCCGTGAACGGGTTGAACCCGGTTGTCCGGGGCACGGTGCGGGTTAACAATGGCGACGAACTGGTCGACGTGACCCATGCCGACGCCGCCACTCTGCGCGACCTGCGTCAGCACCGCGTCGCCATGGTGTTCCAACAGTTCGGCCTGCTTCCCTGGCGCACCGTGCGCGAAAACGTCGGGTTGGGATTAGAGCTGGCCGGTATGGCCCTGAACGACCGCAACGAACAGATCGACAAACAGCTGGGTCTGGTTGGCCTGTCCGACTGGGCCGACCGCAAGGTGGGCGAGCTGTCAGGCGGTATGCAACAACGTGTCGGCCTGGCCCGCGCCTTTGCCACGGACGCGCCGATCCTGTTGATGGACGAGCCGTTTTCGGCGCTCGACCCACTGATCCGCACCAAGTTGCAGGACGAATTGCTGGACCTGCAACGCGACCTGAAACGTACCATCATCTTTGTCAGCCACGACCTGGACGAGGCCTTTAAGCTGGGTGATCGCATTGCGATCATGGAAGGCGGGCGCATCGTGCAATGCGGCACCCCGCGCGACATTTTCACCAAACCGGCGAACGACTATGTCGCCGATTTCGTCGCCCACATGAACCCATTGGGCGTGTTGTGCGCGCGTGACGTGATGGAACCGGCCCAGGGTAACTATCAAGAAATTGTGCGCCCCAACACCGACATCCATCACGTGATGGAACTGGTGAAAGCCACCGACAAACCCGTCGGCGTCGCCTGGGAGGACGGCCATGTGATCGGTCAGGTCACCGCCGACCGCGTGCTGGAAAAACTGCTGGATCCGCGCGGAGACTGATCCCCCCACTGATCCACTCGCCCCACTGCCCCCAAGGAGACACCCATGAACACCCCCCTTCCCCGTCTCGCGATGCTCAGCGCGGGTTTCCTGGTTGTGATCCTGTGGCTGCACTGGACGTTTCTTGCGCCCGAACATGCCTTGTCGGACAACGCCAGAACGCCATTGGCCACTGCTGTGGCCCTACCGCTTGGCGCCCTGCTGGCCGCAACCCTTGGCGTTCTGGTCTCACTGTTTCTGTCCAACACGAACCGCTTGTCGACCGTGCTGCGCCCCTCGCGGTGGCGCATTCTGTCCGCAATCATCATGGCCGGACTGACCCCGGTTGCCGTCTTCGACTGGATGCCGTGGCTGGCTGCGACCTTCATCGGCGCGGGGCTGTTCCCGTTCGGCGTGGGCACGTCCCTGCTCGATGGGCTGATCGTCATGGTCATGTCGATCATCGCGACGATCCTGCTCAGCGCCCTTTGGTATCTGCCCAGCAGCTTGCTCATTTCAGGCGTGCACTCCAAACCGCTGCGCATCGCACTGTTTGCCCTCATGTGGTGGGGGTTTTATGCAGCAATTCTGCTGGTAAACGGTCACATGACCTCCCCGCTCTGACCCCCGGCGCGGCGGGGTGGGTCACCACACCGCTTGCCCCACACCCAGCATTCGCATGGGTGGGAGCCGCGCCGGGGGCCCCGCCCTCAATTCCCTCTTTCCCCTTCCGCGTCCCAGGTCTAACGTCGCCCCATGTTGCGTTTCGCCCTCACCCGCGCCCTGTCGCTGACCCTCTCGCTGATTGTCGCGAGCCTGGTGATCTTCGCAGTGATCGAGGTCATTCCCGGCGACCCCGCCGCCTTCATGCTGGGCCTGAACGCCGCCCCCGAGGCCGTCGAGGCCCTGCGCGATGATCTGGGCCTGAACGGTACGCTGACCACCCGCTATTTGGGCTGGATCACCGGCATGGTCACTGGCGACTTTGGCCAAAGCTATACCTACCGCGTGCCGGTGTCCGAACTTGTCGCGCAGCGCATACAGGTGTCCCTGCCACTCGCGCTTTACGCGCTGATCCTGTCCACCACCATCGCTATTCCTGTCGGCCTGATCGCCGCCGCCAAACGTGGAAGCGTGGCGGATTATTCGATCATGGGTGCGACCCAGCTGGGCATCGCAGTGCCGAACTTTTGGTTCGCCATGCTGTTGGTGCTGGTCTTTGCCATCAACCTACGCTGGTTCTCGGCGGGTGGGTTTCCGGGCTGGGACGCGGGGCTTTTCGCGGGTCTCAAGGCGCTGACCCTGCCCGCCGTCGCGCTTGCCCTGCCCCAGGCGTCCATTCTGGCCCGCGTCATGCGCTCATCGCTTCTGGAAACCCTGCATCAGGACTATATCCGCACCGCGCGCGCCAAGGGGTTGACCATGCGCCAGGCCACCACCCGCCACGCGCTGCGCAACGCGTTGATCCCGGTTCTGACCATCATCGGGCTGCAATTCAGCTTCCTTCTGGCGGGGGCGATCATCATCGAAAACGTCTTCTTTCTGCCCGGCCTTGGCCGCCTGATCTTTCAGGCCATCACCCAACGTGATCTGGTCGTAGTCGAAAGCCTGGTTATGCTGCTGGTCTTTGCCGTTATCCTTGTCACATTCCTGGTCGATATTGCCTATGCCGCCATCGACCCAAGGCTGAGGCGCCGCGCATGAGGCTTCCCGCACAGCTTATCCTGGGGGGTGCCCTGACGGTGATTTTCATCCTCGCCGTGCTGCTGTCATTCGTCTGGACACCGCATGACGTGACCGTGCTGTCGATCCCTGAAAAGCTGGCCCCGCCCAGTGCGAAATACTGGTTGGGCACCGACCACTTGGGTCGCGATCTCATGTCAATGATGATGGAGGGTGGGCGCACCTCGATCGCTGTCGCCATTGTCGCCGTGGGCATCGGCATGGGCATCGGCGTGCCGCTGGGTCTGACCGCCGCCGCCAGCCGTGGCAGCCTCTTGGACGAAGTCATCATGCGCGGCAATGATTTGATTTTCGCCTTCCCCTCGCTGGTCATCGCCATCCTGATCACCGCTGTGTTTGGCCCCTCGGCGACCAATGCAATCCTGGCCATCGGCATTTTCAACATCCCGGTTTTCGCCCGCGTGGCGCGTGGTGGCGCGCTGTCAATCTGGACGTTGGATTACATCCTTGCGGCCCGTGTGTCCGGCAAATCCGCCGCCCGGATCAGCCTGGAACACATCCTCCCCAACATCGCCAACCTATTGATCGTGCAGGGAACCATCCAGTTCTCATTGGGTATCTTGGCCGAGGCCGGGCTGAGTTACGTCGGCCTGGGTGCCCAGCCCCCAACCCCCAGTTGGGGCCGCATGTTGGCCGAGGCACAGACCTTCATCTATACCGAACCGCAACTGGCGATCCTGCCCGGCGTGTCGATCATCGCCATGGTGCTGGGGCTGAACCTGATGGGCGACGGGCTGCGTGACCTTCTGGATCCCCGGATCAGACGGGGGCGCGGATGATTGACGCCAAGCACCTGTCCCTGACCATCCATGGCGCGCCCATTCTGGACGATGTCAGCTTTGCCATGCAGCCAGGCAAGACCTTCGGGCTGGTCGGCGAAAGCGGCTCGGGCAAGTCCATGACGGCATTGGCAATCATGGGGCTTATGCCGCGTGGCGCTGAAACCTCTGGCCAAATCCTGTTGGATGGCGGCGACCTGACCCGGCTGAATGATCGCGACCTCTGCGCCATTCGTGGCAACCGCATCGGCATGATTTTTCAGGAACCTATGACCGCGCTGAATCCGGTGAAAACCATCGGCGATCAGGTGGCCGAAACCCTGTTGATCCACACCAACACGACCAAAGCCGAGGCTTTGAAAATCGCCGCCGAAAAGCTGACCCGTGTTGGTCTGCCCCAGGACCGGTTTCCCCTATCGCGTTTCCCGCACGAATTGTCGGGTGGCCAACGCCAACGCGTCTGCATCGCCATGGCCATCGCGCTTCACCCAGACCTGTTGATCGCGGATGAGCCGACCACGGCGCTGGATGTCACCACGCAGGCGCAAATCCTGACCCTGCTGCGCGATCTGGTCGAAGAAGAGGGCATGTCGCTGCTGTTGATCACCCATGATCTGGCGGTCGTGTCCGATGTTGCCGATCATGTGGCCGTCATGCAGCACGGCAGGATCGTCGAACAGGGGGCGACCGAACAGCTGTTTCGCCAGATGCAGCACCCCTATACGCGCCAACTGTTCGCCGCCTCCAGCCACCAGCCTGCGCGCGTGACCCCGCCAAACCCGGAACCGCTGTTGTGCGTGCAGAACGCCGTTCGTGACTATCGTCTGCCGCGGGAAACCCTGTTCGGCCCGGCCCCCAGTTTTCGCGCGGTGAATGACGTCAGCTTTGCCATGCAAACCGGCGAAAGTGTCGGGTTGGTTGGCGAAAGCGGCTGTGGCAAGTCCACGCTCACCCGCGCCATTTTGGGATTGGAGCGACTGCAAGCTGGAGAAATCCAACTTTTCGGCAAACCAATGACGCCCGACACCGCCGCCGGGCTGCGCGCCGGCATTCAGGTCGTGTTTCAGGACCCCTATGGCAGCTTCAACCCCCGCTGGCGGGTGGACCGGCTGATTGCTGAACCGTTCCATCTGATGGACAAGCAACCGCAGGACTGGCGCGATCGCGTCGCCCAAGCCCTGCGCGAAGTTGGCCTGCCTGCGGACGCCATGCGCCGCTATCCACACGAGTTTTCCGGCGGGCAACGTCAGCGGATCGCCATTGCCCGTGCCCTGATCCTGCGCCCTGACCTGATCATTCTGGACGAAGCGGTTTCCGCGCTGGACGTGTCGATCCGCGCTGAAATCCTGGACCTGCTGGCAGGTCTGCGCGCCAGCCACAACCTGGCCTATCTGTTCATCAGCCATGACCTGTCCGTCGTACGATCCATCACTGATCGCGTGCTGGTCATGCAAGCTGGGAAGATCGTCGAACACGGGGACACCGAGGCGGTATTTACCAACCCGACCCACCCCTATACCCGTAACTTGATTGCCGCGACGCCGACCATTCCGGTCGCGTGGAGGGAGACTGAACATGCGTGAAACACTATGGTATGACGCGACCCAAGTGCATATTGGCGGCGTCTGGAAAGCCCCCGCCGAGGGCGGCCAACTGCCGATGACCAACCCGTCCACGGGCGAAGAAATCGGATCAATCGCACAGGGTACGGCGGCCGATATCGACGCGGCTGTTCTGGCCGCACAGGCCGCGCTGAAGGGCGATTGGGGCCGGATGAGCGCGCTGGAACGCGGCCGCATTCTGACCCGTATCGGCCAACTGGTCGAAACCCGGATCGAAGAGCTGACCCTGATCGAAGCGATGGACGTCGGCAAGCCGCTGACACAGGCGCGCAATGACGCCGTGGCACTGGCGCGTTATATGGAATTCTATGGCGGCGCGGCGGACAAGGTGCATGGGACAACCATTCCCTATCTGGACGGATATACCGTTTACACGCTGCGCGAGCCGCATGGCGTCACGGGCCATATCGTGCCGTGGAATTACCCGATGCAGATCATCGGGCGCAGCGTTGGCGCGGCCTTGGCCATGGGCAACGCTTGCGTTTTGAAACCAGCCGAGGAAGCCTGCCTGACCGCACTGGCCTTCGTCGCTTTGGCCGAAGAGGCCGGGCTGCCACCGGGCGCGTTGAACGTCGTGCCAGGCTTGGGCGAAGAGGCTGGCGCCGCCCTGACCGCGCATCCCGGCGTGAACCATATCTCGTTCACCGGATCCGTGGGCGTTGGCAAACTGGTGCAGGCGGCAGCGGCTGAAAACATCGTTCCGGTGACCTTGGAGCTGGGCGGAAAATCCCCGCAGATCGTGTTTGATGACGCGGACCTGGATGACGCCCTGCCCTTCCTGGTCGGCGCCTGCATTCAGAACGCGGGCCAGACCTGTTCGGCCAGCTCACGCATCTTGGTACAACGCGGTGTCTATGATCAGGTCGTGGCGCGCATGAGCGACCGCTATGACGCCTTGCAGGTTGGCCCGGCGCGCTCCGATCTGAACGTGGGCCCGTTGATTTCAGCCCGCCAGAAAGAGATTGTCGAAGGCTTCCTGAATGATGGCGCCGACCTGCGCCTTGTCGCGCAGGGCAGCATCGTGGGCGACGCCCCCAAGGGCGGCCACTACGTGCGCCCGACCCTGTTTGCCGATGTGCCGCCCGACCATCGTCTGGCGCAGGACGAAATCTTTGGCCCTGTGCAGGTCATCATCCCCTTTGACGACGAAGCAGACGCGATCCGCATCGCCAATGGCACCGATTTTGGCCTGGTGGCATCCGTCTGGACCCACGACGGCGCTCGCCAGATGCGTCTGGCCAAAGCGATCCGCGCAGGGCAGGTGTTCATCAACAACTACGGCGCCGGCGGGGGCGTGGAACTGCCCTTTGGCGGCACCGGAAAATCAGGTCACGGGCGTGAAAAAGGGTTCGAAGCGCTGTATGGCTTTTCAACCCTGAAAACCGTCGCGGCGAAACACGGATGAACAACGGATAGGACAGATGGCAGAGATGGAAACCCTACGCCGGGTCATTGGACCCGAGGAATGCGACGTGCTGGGGCACATGAATGTATCGCGCTATTTTGCCTGTGTCTCGGACGCCGGATTGGCGCTGCAAGCGGCGTTCGGGCTGGACCGGGCGAATATCACGGGCGGGCGGCGGCAAAGCTTTGCGGTGGTGCATTCGGACGCGAATTTCCACGCCGAGGTCTTGGCGGGGGAACCCATCTATATGCGCAGCCATGTGGTCGACGTGGGACGGCGCACCGCGTCTTTTCACCATCGTTTGTATCGCAGCCTCGATGACCATCTGCTGTTTGAGGCCACGTTCAAATGCGTGCTGATGGATCTGGAAAAACGCAAGGCCTCGGTCGTGGATGAGGATTTGCAACAGGCCATGCGGGCCTTCATGGTTGGGGGATGACACCGATCCGGATCACAAACCGGGACGCACGGCGGTTGTGGCTGTGGACCAACGGATTGGCGAATACGCCGACCGGTCCGCTGGACGTCATGGCGATCATCCGGCGGCTGGGATTTCTGCAAATCGACACGATCCGCAATGTCACGCGGGCGCACAACCATATCCTCTGGAGCCGCAACCAGAATTTCCGCGAAGGCCAGCTGTGGCCGCATCTGGCGGGGCGCGATCTGTTTGAACATTTCACCCATGACGCCAGCCTGATCCCGGCTGAGATTCTGCCCTTTTGGAAGGGCCAGTTCGACCGGCTGGGGGCAAGGGCGGCGCGATCCGATTGGTATCAATCCGGGCTGGGTCAGGATCAGCTGCGCCAGATCCGCGACCGCATTGCAACCGAGGGCGCCCTGTCCACCCATGCCTTTGATACCAAGGCCGAAAGCCGCGAAATGTGGGCCCGCCCGCCACATAAGAAAGCGCTGGATCAGATGTGGTATGCAGGCGATCTGGCCACCTGTCACCGCGTGAATTTCGTGAAATTCTATGACCTTGGCGACCGTGTTTTTGCGCCCCATGACCCCGCCCCTGCGCCCGACGCCGTGGCCTGGCTGTGCCATCAGGCGCTGGACCGCCTGTCCGTCGCCACTTTGGGCGAGGTACAGCGGTTCTGGGACGCCCCGCGCGGGCCTGAGGTCAAGGCCTGGGCAGCGGATGTCGACCATGTGGCCGTAGAGGTCCAGAGCGCCGATGGCAGTTGGTGCGCCGCCCTGGCCATGCCCGACATCGAAGCGCGCCTGGCGATGGCTCCGACCCCGACCAGCCGGTTGCGCATCCTGAACCCGTTTGACCCGGCAATCCGCGACCGAAACCGGCTGGAGCGCCTGTTCGGTTTTCAGTACCGCAATGAAATGTTCGTGCCGCAGGCCAAACGCATCTGGGGCTATTACGTCTATCCTCTGCTCGAGGGCGACCGGTTTGTCGGACGCATCGAGCTGAAGGCAGATCGCGACCGCGGAGCCTTGCACCTGACCGGGGTCTGGCCTGAGCCCGGCGTGACATGGACCGCGCCCCGCCTTGCCCGGTTGGACGCGGAACTGATGCGATTTGCCAAGCTCGCCGGAGTAACACCCACCGCCCAGGCCGCAGATTTCGACCGCCTGCAATCAACGGACGGTTGATTGCGCGCATCAAACCGATAGACATTGCCCATTACAACACGATTTATGCGGAGATCTCATGCGTTTACCCCTGACCCTTCTGGGCCTTGCCCTGACCGTGATCCTTGCCCTGCCAGCGCAACAGGCCACGGCGCAACAGGCCACGGCGCAGCAGACCACGCGCAAGCAATACATCGCCGTGTTGGCCCAGGTGCATCTGGATCCAGACATGCGCCAGGAGATGAAAACCTCGGGTTTCAAAGGGGCGCAACTGGATGTTGTCATGGCCCATATTCAAGCGCTGTTTTCGGATCGCGACCTGTCCGGGTATCTTGCCGATCGCATGATCGAAGTGGATCAGGGAAAACGATCACGCCAGGAAGGGTTGTGGGATTGGCTGGAACCGTTGACCGACCGCGGCCTGCCCCATCTTTCCACCCAGGACATGGCGATTTATCTGAGCACGGATCTGGCATTGCTGCGCAGCTTGAACACCGGCGCATGTGCCCGCACCGTCAAGGGGCGCGACACGTATAAGGCGGCCTCGAGAGCCCTGACGTCGATGGCCCCCGACGCCCTGGCGCAGTTTTATCGTATTTCACAGGCCGCCACCAAGGCCGGACTGCGTCACGCCCGCGCCCCGCAGTTGAGCGCAAAGGCAGAACTGGCCGCCTGGGAGGACATCATGTCCAAGCTGGACGAACAGATCGTCGGCCATCGCAATTATAACCAGTTTCGGGACGCCCTGGACAACATGTCCCGCGCGCCAAACCCAATTGCCTGTGCCACCGGACGGTACATGCTTCAATCGGTGTTGAATGTGCAGGGCACGAACCGCCGGGCCGCGTTGCAGCTTTTCCTGATCCCCGGCTCTTGAACCGTTCGCCGGATGGGCGCAGGATCGCCCGGTAATCAGCGGAGGGGATAACATGCGTCTTGAAGGTAAAACGGCAATCGTCACAGGCGGGGCGTCAGGCTTTGGCGCGGGCATCGTGCGGAAATTCGCGGCCGAGGGCGCGCGCGTCATGGTCGCCGATTTGAACGGTGACGCCGCCGCCACGATTGCGGCCGAGGTCGGCGGGATTGCGCAGGTCGTGGATGTCGCAGACCGTGACAGTGTCGCGACCATGGCCCAAGCGGCGCAGGCGGCCTTTGGCACGCTGGACATTCTGGTCAACAACGCCGGCATCACCCATCTGCCCAAACCGATGGAGGAGGTGGATGAGGACGAATTCGACCGCGTGTTGGCGGTAAACGCCAAGTCCGTCTATCTGACCGCCCGCGCCTTTGTGCCCGGCATGAAAGCGGCGGGCACCGGGGCGATCCTGAACGTCGCTTCGACCGCAGGCCTGTCGCCGCGCCCGAACCTGAATTGGTACAATGCGTCGAAGGGGTGGATGATCACCGCCACGAAAACCATGGCGGTGGAATTGGCGCCCCATGGCGTGCGCGTGAACGCGATCTGCCCGGTCGCCGGGGAAACACCTCTGTTGGCCAGTTTCATGGGCGAAGACACGCCGGAAATCCGCGCCAAGTTCCTGACTACGATCCCGCTGGGGCGCTTTTCAACGCCAGAAGACATGGGCAACGCCGCCTGTTTCCTGTGTTCGCCTGAGGCCAGCATGGTCACGGGCATCGCCATGGAAGTCGATGGCGGGCGCTGTATCTGAAGGCGCGTGGCTGGGGGTTTCACACCCCCAGACCCCCGTGGGATATTTCTGGCAAGAGGAAAAGACATGAAACCTGGCAAGCGAAACCTGATCACGGATGTCACCGGGCTGCGTGTCGGCAATGCATCGGACGACACGGTAAAAACCGGGGTCTCGGTTCTGGTTGGGGACGCACCGTTCGTGGCCGGGGTGCATGTGATGGGTGGCGCTCCGGGCACACGCGAAACCGACCTTTTGGCGCCTGACAAACTGGTTCAGGAGGTCGACGCGCTGGTGCTGTCCGGCGGCTCGGCCTTTGGTCTGGATGCGGGATCGGGAGTGGCCGATGCGCTGCGGGCTGCCGGGCGTGGTTTCCAGGTCGGAGGCCAGAATGTGCCGATCGTACCGGGCGCAATCCTGTTTGATCTGCTGAATGGTGGCGACAAGGGCTGGGCGGAAAACCCGTATAAGGGACTGGGGCGTCAGGCCTTGGCGGCGGCAAGCGAGACATTCGATCTTGGCACCACCGGCGCGGGCGCAGGCGCCACGGTGGCGGGGCTGAAGGGCGGGCTTGGTTCAGCGTCATTGGTGCTGGAGTGTGGTGTGACCGTCGGCGCGTTGGTTGCGGTGAACGCTTTGGGCGCGGTCACCATGGGCGACGGGTGCGCATTCTGGGCCGCCCCCTGGGAGATGGGTGATGAATTCGGCGGCCATGGCATGGGCATGCATGATCCGGGTGTCGAGCCACGGCCCGAATCCGGGTTGGGTGAAAACACCACCATCGCCATCGTCGCCACTGACGCGGTATTGACCCAGGCGCAGGCCACACGCCTGGCAACGGCAGCCCATGACGGCATGGCGCGTGCAATCCACCCCAGCCATACACCGTTTGACGGCGATCTGATCTTTGCTGCGGCCACCGGTGCCGTGCCCCTGCCCGACCCGGGCTTTGACGCGTTGCGCCTGGGCCACGCCGCCGCAACCTGCCTGGCACGCGCCATCGCGCGGGGGGTGCATGCGGCGACCCCGGCCCCCCACGATACGCTGCCCACCTGGCAAGACCGCTTTGGGTGAGGCAATCCGGACGTTGTTCAAACCCGGCCCGCGCGGTATCCTGTGGCCAAGGATGTTCACAGGAGGAAAACATGTTCCGCACAGCCACCGCCGCCTTTTGCCTGATGGCCGCCAGCACATTCGCCGCCAGCGCCGATGACGTCACCGACACGCTGGAAAGCGCGTTGAAAGCCTATGAGGAAGGCGACATCAAATACGCGCTGGAAGAGCTGGAGTATGCCAAGCAGCTGATTTCAGCGATGAAAACCGATGCGTTGTCCGCCTTCCTGCCCGAAGCCCCCGACGGCTGGACCCGCGAAGTCAACTCTGATGCCAACGCTGGCCTGGCCTTTCTGGGCGGCGGTGTCGGCGCCGAGGCAGAGTACAGATCGGACAATGACCGGTTCACGATCAGCATCACCGCCGACAACCCGATGGTCGGGGCCATGGCGGGTATGTTCAGCAATGCCGGGGTGATGGGCGTGAAAATGGAGCGCGTCGGGCGCCAGAAATTCATGAACCAGGATGGGGAACTGACCGGCCTTATCGATAATCGAATTCTGGTTCAGGCCAGTGGCGCCGCTGTTGAAATGATGCTGCCGCTGTTGGAGCTGATTGATTACAAAGCACTGGAAGATTTCGGCGGCTGAACAATGGCGCGGGTCAGGGCGCTATCCGCTTGCGTCAGCGGCGCGACCACGTCGAAATGATGAAATCCGGGGGCGATGTGCAACTGTGCTTCGCCCCAGGCATCCGCCAACCATCGGGCCTGATCCAAAAAGGCCGGGCGTTCTTGCGCCCCCACCCAAACCGTGGTGGGAATGGCGCGTCGATCCTGGGCCAGAACCGGGCTTTCCGCCACGGCTTCGATCTGATCCAGGCGAAAATCGGTGTTCATGGCGGTCTGGGTCAACGGGCGCAGGTCCGTAACCGGAGAAATCGGGACAATCCGCTCAATCCTGTCGGCGCAGTCCAACGTAACATCCGTACAATTCATCCGCGCCACCAGATGCCCGCCCGCCGAATGCCCGGTCAGCATGATCGGTCCGGGAACGATTGCGGCGGCGTGGTCGATTGCCATCGCCACCTCGCGCGTAATGTCTGAAATACGGACGCTTGGGGCCAGGGAATAAGACGGCATCGCCACCACCCATCCCTGCGCCACCGCCCCGGCCGCCAGATGCGACCAATCCTTGCGCCCAAAGGCGCGCCAGTATCCGCCATGCACAAAGACCACCAAACCGCGCGCGGCCTCGGGCAGGAACAGGTCCAGTTTCTGCCGTTCAGCGGGGCCATATTCCAGGTTCAGTCGCAGATTCTTCGCCTTGGCGCGAAATTCTTGCGCCACTTGTGTCCATCGGGGCGGGAAATCGGCGGCATTCGGGATGAAATCCGCATTTGCGTAGGCTATGTCTGGGTTCAACGGGAAAATCCTGCATTAACTAACATGTTAAGTTGTGAGCAATGACGCCACGATCAGGCATGGCTGACGCAGAGCTATGGGAGACGAAAATGAGCACGAATGCAACTGAGCTGAAAAGCCTTCTTAAAGATCCGACGCTGTTGGCAACCCGGGCCTATGTGGCCGGGGAATGGATCGACGCAGACGATGGTGCCGTGTTTGACGTGACCAACCCGGCCCGTGGCGACGTGATCTGTCAGGTCACAGACCTGGGCCGCACCGAGGTCGCCCGCGCCATCGCGGCCGCCGACACGGCGCGCAAGGGGTGGGCCGCCCGTACCGCCAAGGACCGCGCCATCATCATGCGCCGCTGGTACAACCTGATGATGGAAAACCAGGCTGATCTGGCCATGATCCTGACCGCCGAAATGGGCAAACCGCTGGCGGAATCGATGGGTGAAATCGCCTATGGTGCCAGCTTTATCGAATGGTTCGCCGAAGAAGGTCGCCGCATTTATGGCGAGATCATCCCGGGCCACCAGCCGGACAAACGCATCACCGTGATCAAGCAACCGATCGGCGTTGCGGCCTCGATCACACCGTGGAACTTCCCCAATGCGATGATCACCCGAAAGGCCGGGCCCGCGATTGCCGCGGGCTGTGGTTTCGTGGCGCGCCCGGCGGAACTGACCCCACTATCCGCCCTGGCGTTGGCGGTGTTGGCTGAACGCGCTGGCATCCCCGCCGGTGTGTTCAACGTGGTGCCCAGCACGGATGCCTCGGAAATCGGCAAGGAATTCTGCGAAAACCCCACCGTGCGCAAGCTGACCTTCACGGGGTCGACCAACGTGGGGCGCATCCTGCTGCGCCAAGCCGCCGATCAGGTCATGAAATGTTCGATGGAACTGGGCGGCAACGCGCCCTTCATCGTGTTCGATGACGCCGATCTTGACGCCGCGGTCGAAGGCGCCATCGCCTGCAAGTTCCGCAACAATGGCCAGACCTGCGTCTGCGCCAATCGGATTTACGTGCAGGACGGGGTCTATGACGCCTTTGCCACGAAACTGCGCGATGCGGTCGCCGCCCTGCCCGTGGGCGATGGCATGGCTGATGGCACAGCCCTTGGCCCGTTGATTTCACCCGCTGCCTTGCAGAAGGTGCAGGACCATATTGCCGACGCCACCGCCAAAGGTGCGCAGGTCTTTTACGGCGGCAACCCGCATGATCTGGGCGGGCTGTATCACGAACCGACCATCGTCACCGGCGCCACCCGCGACATGGATTTTGCCAATGACGAGACCTTTGGCCCGTTGGCACCGCTGTTCCGGTTCCAGGACGTCGACGAGGTGATCGAGCTGGCAAATGATACGATCTTCGGCCTGGCTAGCTATTTCTATGCCAACGACCTGTCGCGCGTCTATAAGGTGGCCGAGGCGCTGGAATACGGTATTGTCGGCGTGAACACCGGCATCATTTCAACCGAGGTTGCGCCGTTTGGCGGCGTGAAACAGTCGGGCCTGGGCCGCGAAGGATCACACCACGGGATCGAAGATTACCTGGAGATGAAATACATCTGCATGTCGGTCTGACCCCAACTGTCTGACCCGCGAACGGTTTCACAGAAACGCAACACGCCCGTTACGCGCATGTCACGAAAACCCGCCACTCCCACCCGGTAAACACCAACTGGGAGTGGCACCATGCTTGCACGCATCACCCTCACCTCCGCCCTGGCCCTGACGGCCGGCGCTGCGCAGGCCGAGATGAATTTCAACCGGATCGCATCTTTCCCCGTCGTCATGAACATGGCCGAAGGCGAAGATATGACGCGCGAAACCAGCCCCGAGATCATCGACGTCACCGCTGATGGCATGACGCTGATCTATACCGACAGCCCGCTGGCCGCGCTGGGGCGCATCGACATCACCGATGCTGCCCTGCCCAAGCCGTTGGGCAACATCGCCTTGCCAGGCGAACCCACATCGGTCGCCGTGATCGGCCAGACCGCTTTTGTCGGGGTGAACACCTCGGAAAGCTACAGCGCGCCATCGGGCGTGTTAATGGCGTTTGACGTGGCCACGGGTGCGGCGCTGGCGTCCTGTAATCTGGGCGGTCAGCCCGATTCAGTCGCCAAATCCCCCGATGGCAGCTTTCTGGCCGTGGCGATCGAAAATGAACGCGACGAAGACCTGAACGGCGGCGTGATCCCACAGGGCCCCGCCGGGGACCTGGTACTGGTTGATCTGACAGACGGCAATCTGGACTGCGCCAGCCTGAAACATGTCGCCCTGACTGGGTTGGCCGAGATCGTGCCCTCTGACCCCGAACCCGAATATGTCGACATCAACGCAGACGGCGAGACCGTCGTCACGATGCAGGAAAACAACCACATTGCCGTGGTGGCGCGCGATGGCACGGTGCTGGCGCATTTCTCGGCTGGGGCCGTAGATCTGGACGGCATCGACGCCACGGATGAACGCGGCGCCTTGATCTTTACCGAAAGCCAGATGGGGCGAAAACGCGAGCCTGACGCGGTGAAATGGCTGGACGCTGGCCACTTCGCCACGGCGAACGAAGGCGACTATGAAGGTGGCTCGCGCAGCTGGACGGTCTTTCACCAAGACGGCACCGTGGTCTATGAAAGCGGTGTCAGCTTTGAACACGCCATCGTGCAGATTGGCCATTACCCGGACAAACGATCCGACAGCAAGGGCGTTGAGCCTGAGAGCGTCACCGCAGGCATCTATGGCGATGACAAGCTGGCGTTTGTGGGGGCTGAACGCGCCTCGGTCGTGGGGGTCTATGACGTATCTGACCTGGCGAACCCGGTGTTGAAACAGCTTTTGCCATCCGGCGTTGGCCCGGAAGGATATGTGACCATCCCCGGTCGTAACCTGCTGGTTTCTGCCAATGAAAAAGACCTGATCGAAGACAAAGGCGCGCGGGCGCATGTGATGATTTATGAATATCAGGACGCCGCAGCCAGCTATCCGCAACTGACCAGCGAAGGCATGGATGAGCTGGTGGGTAGGGGCGCGATTTCAGGCATGGTGGCCGATACGAATGGCATCGTCTGGGCGGTCTCCGACAGCTTTTATGGGTTCCAGCCGTCGATTTTCAAGATCGACACAACCCAGACCCCGGCCCGCATTGTCGACGTGATCCGCATCACGCGCGACGGTCATCCGGCGCAAAAACTGGACCTGGAAGGCATCACGCTGGACGGCAACGGCGGGTTCTATGTCGCCTCGGAAGGGCGCACCGAACGCTTGATCCCCCACGCGATTTACCATGTGGCTGCGGACGGCTCGATCAAGAACCTGAAGGGTGAAATCGGTATCCCGGCGGAACTGGCCGCCGTCGAAAAGCGGTTCGGATTTGAGGGTGTTACCCGCATCGGCGACACTCTGTGGATGGCCGTTCAGCGCGAATGGAAGGATGATCCGGCGGATCACGTAAAGCTGGTCAGCTATAACCTGAAGACCAAGGAATGGGGCGCGGTTCTGTATCCCAAGGCCCACCCGGATACCGGCTGGGTTGGCCTGTCGGAAATCACCGCCCACGGCGATTTCGTCTATGTGATCGAGCGTGACAATCAGCACGATTTCCGCGCTGTGACCAAGAAGATCTATCGCATTCCTGCCGCCGACATGGTGCCCGCCCCCCTGGGGGACGAATTGCCCGTGGTCAGCAAGGAAGAGGTGCGTGACCTGCTGCCCGACCTGACCGCAACCGGTGGCTATGTGCTGGACAAGGTCGAAGGACTGGCGATCTTTGCCGACGGCACCGCCTGGGTGTCGACAGACAATGACGGGGTGGATGACCATTCCGGTGAAACCATGTTCTTCAGCATTGGGTCGGTCGACTGACCCATCCTGACATGACGCGGGGAAAGGGGGGCTGTGCCCCCCTTTTTGCATCTGGGCCTCCGGCGGGGATATTTAAGGCAAGAGGAGAAGAAGAAGAATTTCCGTCGTTCGCCAAGGATTGACCTGTGGCCCGCGTCATACATAGGTGATGTTGATGGACCGGACAGACGAGGACATGGCCCTGGCGGCCGCTGCTGGCGACCGCGTGGCGTTCGCCAGCCTGCTTGCGCGTCATTACGACCGCCTGTTCGTCTTTGCCTTTCGCCTGATGGGCGCGCGCGATCAGGCCGAGGATCTGACGCAAGACATCTGCGCCGCCCTGCCCACGAAACTGGCCAGTTTTCGCGGCGAGGCCAAGTTCACGACATGGCTGTATCGCGTGGCCGTGAACGCCGCCCATGATCGCCGCCGCCGCGCAGCGACCCGCAGCAAAGCGTCAGATGGTTGGGGCGACTGGGAGATCAATCGGCGCGCCACCATCAGCGAGACCAACGAGGGGCTGGACTGGCTGAGCCAAGCCATGTCCGCCCTGCCCGCTGATCTGCGCGACACGGTTGCCTTGATCCTGGGCGAAGAGATGACCCAAGCGCAGGCGGCCGAGGTTCTGGATGTGTCCGAGGGCACCATCGCCTGGCGCATGTCCGAGGTGAAAAAGCGCCTGAAAGCGCATAGAAAAACGGAGGATTGGCCATGAGCGACAATGATGATCTTGCCCGCCTGTCCGAGGCTTTGAAAGCTAACACACCCGCGCCAGATGACGCGTCCAAGGCGGAAAGTATCACCTTGGCGATGAAAAACTTCGACGCGCTCCAAGGATCGCGGGCCGAGGCGCGTCCTACTTCTGAGACGTCCCCCAAAGGGGCGTTCGTTAAAGGAGTAGCAAAGATGTTAACTGCAATCACCTCGCGCGGCGCAATGGCCGCATCTACCGCCATTGTTGCCGTCGGGTTCGCCGTCTGGGTTGTCATCCCGAACGCCCCGGGCCCCCTGCCCCTGCCGGACCTGCGCACCGAGAAAGCCGAAGCGCCCGTTGTGGAAATGGAACCTGACGCCCTGGAAATGGCCGAGGCCGACTTTGCTACGGGCGCCACGCAATCTATGGCCGCCCCAGACCCCGCGCCTCTTTTGCGCGCACCCGTTGGGGCCATCGTTTCGATGCCGCTTGATGACAGCATCGCCCACCAACCCAACACAGAAGCCTTCGCCAACGCGGCCCCCAACCCGCTGAGGATCACGCAGGAAGACCCGGTCAGCACGTTTTCCATCGACGTGGATACGGCCAGCTATTCGGTCATGCGCAATTCGATTCTGAATGGGTCTCTGCCCAGCCCCGATGCGGTGCGGATCGAGGAACTGGTGAACTATTTCCCCTATGCCTATCCGACACCTAACGGCCCGCATCCGTTCCAGCCCACGGTCACCGTGATGGACACGCCCTGGAACGCGGGCACACAGCTGGTGCATATCGGCATTCAAGGCGAGATGCCCGAAGTCGACGCCCGCCCGCCGCTGAACCTAGTGTTCCTGATCGACAGTTCCGGGTCGATGGACAGCCCCAACAAGCTGCCACTGTTGAAACAATCGTTCCGTTTGATGCTGAGCGAATTGCGGCCCGAGGATCAGGTATCCATCGTCGCCTATGCCGGGTCTTCTGGTCAGGTGTTGGAGCCGACATCGGCTGCGGAGCGCCCCACGATCCTGGCGGCGTTGGACCGTCTATCGGCAGGTGGATCAACCGCGGGTCAGGCCGGATTGCAGCAGGCCTATCAGGTCGCCGAAGATATGGGCGCGGATGGCGAAGTCTCCCGCGTGATCCTGGCAACAGACGGTGATTTCAACGTCGGGATTTCAAACCCCGACACGTTGAAAGACTATATCGCCGACAAGCGGGACACGGGCGTTTACCTGTCCGTGCTGGGCTTTGGCCGGGGCAACCTGCAAGACGCGACCATGCAGGCGCTGGCGCAGAACGGCAACGGCACGGCGGCCTATATCGACACCCTGTCCGAGGCGCAAAAAGTGTTGGTGGATCAACTGACTGGCGCGTTGTTCCCGATTGCCGATGACGTGAAAATCCAGGTGGAATTCAACCCGGCAACGGTTGCCGAATATCGGTTGATCGGCTACGAAACCCGCGCATTGGCGCGCGAGGATTTCAACAACGATGCGGTGGATGCGGGCGAAATTGGCGCGGGCCATACGGTGACGGCGCTTTACGAAGTCACGCCGGTTGGATCGGACGCAGTGATGAGCGACGCGCTGCGTTATGCGCCGCCGGTTGGCGCGCCCGGCAGCGGCGAACTGGGATTTCTCAAACTGCGTTATAAAGCGCCGGGCGAAGACGTCAGCACCTTGATCGAAACGCCGATCCTGTCGGATATGGCCGCGATCAGCGAAGACGCACGTTTTTCCGCCGCCATCGCCGGATTTGGTCAGCTGTTGCGTGACGGAAAATACCTGGGCGACTGGGGATACCGCGACCTGATCGCCTTGGCCAATGCCAACCAGGGCGCAGATGCCTACGGTTATCGCACCGAAGCGGTGCAGCTGATGCGCCTTGCCCAAAGTCTTGCACGGTAAGGCTTGACCGCCCCCTTCTGCGCCCATAGCGTCCCCGTGCCGGCCCCATTCGGGGGCGGCAACATTCTCAGGGCGGGGTGAAATTCCCCACCGGCGGTAAGTCAGAATTAGGGATCACCAGAAACGTGCCCCATTTTTCAAGCACTCTTAGCTTGAAGAAATGAGTCCGGATTTCCGAATTCTGATAGAGCCCGCGAGCGGCTGCGTTTCATGAAACGCAGTGTCCAGCAGATCCGGTGCAACTCCGGAGCCGACGGTTAAAGTCCGGATGAAAGAGAATGGTCAGGCGCACCCGGCAACGGGGGCGTCCGTCCTGTCTGCCTTGGGTCACGTGCGTAAGGATAAAGGACAAACGCCATGACTCGCCAACCTATGATCGCCGCCGGCCTGATGGTCGCGGCAGGTGCGTTTTTCGCACTGGTCAACACGGCCATTCAGGCCGCCACCATGCTGAACGGGGCCGCGCCACCCGCGGTGACCTTCTGGCAATATCTCATCGCTTTGGGGTTCTATATCCCATGGATTTACCGCCACCGTCTGGCCGTGTTGCGCACGGACCAGGTCGGCTTGCATGTGTTACGTGTCGCGCTGGCGGCGGTCGGCGTGCAGCTTTGGGTCATGGGCCTGGCCCATGTGCCGATCTGGCAGGCGATTGCGCTGATCATGCTGTCGCCGTTTTTCGTCACGCTGGGCGCCGGGCTGGTGCTGCGTGAAAACGTAACCACGCAACGCTGGGGCGCGGTGGTTCTGGGCATTGTCGGTGGGGCCATCATCCTGGAACCCTGGTCAGATCGGTTTCAGATGTACGCGTTGTTGCCAGTTGCCGCCGCCGCCTTTTGGGCCGCGTCATCTGTGGTGACCAAACGGCTGACCCGTGTCGACGGGCCGGAAACGGTAACGATCTACCTGCTGGTCCTGCTGACGCCGATCAATTTTGGCCTGGCGGCGGGCACGGGCTTTGCCTTGCCGCAATCCGCCATCTGGTATGTGATCGGTGCAGGGTTGTTGACGGCAGCCGCGCAGCACGTGTTGGTCAAGGCCTATTCCATGGCTGATGCGGCGTTCCTGCAACCGTTTGACCACCTAAAACTACCGTTGAACGTGGCGCTTGGGTTTGCCGCTTTCGGCTTCGCGCCAACCGGGTCCATGTGGCTGGGTACGGCAATCATTCTGGCCGCCAGCTTTTACCTGTTGAACCAGGAAAGCCGCACGGCACAGCCTGCGTAAGCGAATGGGCGCGCGGGGTTTCCCCCACGCGCCCGATACTTCAAACGGCTATTCCAAACGGAAGGTGGCTCAGGCTTCGATCACCGTCGCATTCACATCCTTGGCGTGGGCGATTTCAACCCGGCGCGGCTTCAGCGCCTCGGGCACTTCGCGGGCCAGGTCGATGTGCAACATGCCGTGTGCATGGGCCGCACCGGTGACGCGCACATGTTCGGCCAGATGGAACCGGCGTTCGAATGCACGTGTGGCAATGCCACGGTGCAAATAGGTGGTTTCGCTGTCGCTGGGCGCCTTTTTGGCGGTCACGAACAGCGCGTTTTCCTTTACCTCAACCGACAGTTCATCATCGGTGAACCCGGCAACGGCAACGGAAATCCGCCAGGCATCTTCGCCGGTTTTTTCAATGTTATACGGGGGGTAGCTTTCGCGGCTGACATCATTGGTCAGCACTCGGTCCATCAGGTCGGCGATCTGGTCAAAACCGACGGTGGCACGGTACAGGGGGGTCAGGTCAAAATTACGCATTGCGTCCTCCATTTGAGCGACTGTATTGGCGCCTTCCCACATGGGACAGGCATAAAAACGGACCCGCCAGGCGGCGTCCGTGACACAGAGGTATGGTGGATTTTCGGGCTTTCAAGCCCTGCGCTGGCGATCCTAGGGGCGCAGAAATTTCGCGCCGCCGTTGCTGCGTTGCCCCTGTGGGGTGATGCGCTGTGCGGTGGGGGTCACGCGGGTAAACACCCCATCGCTTTCCTCCAAAATCGCCATCAGATCGGCCAGAGGGCGTTCCAGGCTGGTGCCCAAGCTAACGGGAACATCACGCACGAACGCCTTGGCAGAAACGACCGACACGATCCGCGCCTTACCGTTTTCATACACAAAAATCGGCGCGCCAGAGCTTCCGTAATCCACGTCACAGCTTAAAACCAGCGTGCCGGATTGGCGCGCCAGCACGTGGCACATTTCCTGCAAAGCCGGGCTTTCGGACCGGTCATGCGCATAGGACACGACGCCGACCTCTGCCCCTTTGCGCGGGCGCACGTCCGTTTCAAAGGGCGTGACAGAGGTGGTTCGGATCGGCTGATCCAGTTCCAGCAACGCCAGGTCATGCGCAACGCGTGTGGTTTTGTTGATGCCGGAAAAGTCGAAATCAGGATGTACTATGGCACGGCGCACACCGCGATAAGCCGAGGCGCGGCCATTGCGCCAGCCGGCCAGGAACTCGATCTCACCCGGCTCGTAACGCCGTCCGGTTTCCTTGTCGAACAGGCAATGCCCAGCGGTCAGAACAAGGTTATCGGCGATCATCGCCCCGGTGCAAAAACTTTCACCGCTCATGTTCAGGCGGCCAACGGCCTCCCAACCACGGCTGTCATCACCTGTCATCAGGCTGCGCAGGGCCGAGGTTCCCGACGGATCGGACGCCCCCAAAGGAGTTGAAAAACCCATTGCAACTGCAAGAAATATAAGTAGTTTTTTCATATTCCAGTCCCTTGACGGGACGGGCGTAGCAAGCAATTGAGGCAAGAATGGGGCGGGATTGTGCCCCCCCGCCATAATCGGGGCCGCAATCAGCCCAGCTTGCGCGGCTTGGGCCCACCTGTGGCCCAGTCCAGCAATTCAACCGTATGCACCACAGGCACATCCGTTCCCCCACCGATCTGGACCATGCAACCAATGTTTCCTGCCGCAATGATTTCGGGGGCCTTCGCCTCCAACGTCTTGATTTTGCGATCTTTCAGCTGCGCACTGATCTCAGGCTGCATCAGATTATAGGTGCCTGCCGAGCCGCAACACAGATGCGGATCAGACGGTTCAACCACCTCGAAACCTGCGCGTTTCAGCAAGGTTTTGGGGTGGGTTTTCACCTGTTGGCCATGCTGAAGGCTACAGGCCGAATGATACGCCACCCGTTGCCCCATCGCACCACTTGGCACTTCAAGTTTCATCAACAACTCGCTGATATCCATTGCCAATTCACTGACCCGCGCGGCATCATTCGCCAGTGGGTCATTGCGCAACATGAAACCATAGTCCTTGACGGTCGTGCCACAACCCGAGGTGTTGATGACGATCGCGTCCAGGCCATCGCCCCGGTCTTCCGCCATCCAGACGCGGATGTTATTGGCGGCCGAGCCGTGGCTTTCTTTTTCCTTGCCCATGTGGTGGGTCAGCGCGCCGCAACAGCCCATGCCTTTGGCCACCACGACCTCGCAGCCCAGCCGGGTCAGCAGCCGGATGGTTGCGTCATTGATATCGGTATCCAGCGCCTTTTGCGCACAGCCTGTCATCAACGCGACCCGCATCTTGCGCGCGCCCTTGGCCGGGAATACTTGGGCGTCGTCATTGGGGCTGCGCGCCGGAATCTGCTTGGGCGCCATGGCCAGCATCGCCTGAATGCGCGCGTCCGGGATCATTTTGCGGAAGGGTTTGCCGATTTTGGCGCCCAACAGGGCCAGCCGGAACCGCCCCGGGTACGGGATGATCTGCGCCAAGGTCCAGCGCAACAGGCGGTCCATGATCGGCCGCTTATAGGTCTTTTCGATATGCGCCCGCGCCAGGTCCACCAGATGCATGTAATGCACCCCGGACGGGCAGGTTGTCATGCAGGCCAGGCAGGACAGGCAGCGGTCGACATGCTGCACGGTCTTGGCATCCGCGGGGCGGTCGCTCTCCAGCATATCCTTGATCAGATAGATGCGGCCACGGGGGCTGTCCAGCTCATCGCCCAGCACCTGATAGGTCGGGCAAGTCGCGGTGCAGAACCCGCAATGCACACAGGACCGCAGGATCTCGTTTGCCCGTTCAATGCCGGGATCGGTCAGCTGTTCGGGCGTGAAAGTCGTTTGCATCTCAGGCCCCCATCAGACCGGGGTTCAAAATACCCCGAGGATCGAATTTGTGACGTAATGCGGTTGTAAGTGCCGCGATTGCTGGGGGCTCAGGTTCGAAAACTGAAAGCTCCCGTCGCAAGGTCTCTGGTGCTTTCACCAAGGTCGCGTGACCTCCGCCCAGCGCCGCCATCTGCGCGCGGATCAATTTCGCGCCGCCATCTGGCAAGGCGTTTGCGTCCGGTGCCAGCCAGATCAACCCGCCGCCCCAATCAAAAATGGCGCGATGTGACAGGTTGTTCTGCGCCAACATGGCCGATATCAGCGGGCCAGAAGACGGGGTGACCGACAGGCGCCACACAATGTCGGCATCGGCAAAGGGCGCAACATCCCGCAGCTGTTGCCACAGGGTCGAACTGGCCGCACCCTCGACCACGGTCCAATCGCCACCAAGCCGATCTGCCATTGCCCCCAATCGATAGGCGACTGCCCCGGCCAGGCCTTCAAACCGGATCCGGGTTTCGCTGTCATCCCCGCCGGTATCGGGCCCAAGATGTGCCGCCCCGGTAATATCAAAGGGCGATCCCAACGCGCCCGAAAGCGCGGCGATCCCGTTTGCCGCGTCCAGTCCGCGCGCCACCAAAGTCGCCTCAACCTCAGGAATTGCGCCCACTTTCAGGCTGACCTGGGACAGCACACCCAATGTGCCCCAACTGCCCGCCATCAGTTTGACCAGGTCATAACCGGTGACGTTCTTCATCACACGGCCACCGTTTTTCAAAACCTGCCCAGAGCCGTCGACAAACCGGACCCCCAACGCAAAGTCACGCGCCGCGCCGACCTGAATGCGGCGGGGACCGGACACGTTGGCGGCAACCACACCCCCAATCGTTGGCGTCCCGGTGGTGCCCAGCAGGCCCCGGTGGTCCATCGGCTCAAACGGCAGACGCTGACCTTGGGCGGCCAGCAGCGCGTCAATCTCAGCCATCGGCGTGCCCGCCTGCACCACCAAAGTCATCGCGCCGGGCTCGTACAGGCTGACGCCGGACAGACTGAAAGTCGACAGGACCGCGCCGTCGGCAGGTATGCCGATATCACGGGTACCGCCGCCCTGAATGCGTAAAGGGCCGGTCGCCGAGGCAACCGCTTCGGCCAGTTCCTGTTCCGTTGTCGGGGTCATGCGCGGCGTCCTTCAGTGACGGAAAGCGGGAAAACCTTGGCCGGGTTCAACAGCCATTTCGGGTCAAACACATCCTTCACGGCCAACTGCACCTCTAGGTCCTCGGGCGTATACTGTGCCCCCATCAGGTCGCGTTTTTCGACCCCAACCCCGTGTTCGCCAGTCAGACAACCGCCCACCTCGACACACAGCCGCAGGATATCCGCCCCCAGCGCTTCGCATTTTTCCAAGTCGCCTTCCTTGTTGGCGTCAAACAGGATCAGAGGGTGCATATTGCCATCACCCGCGTGGAACACATTGCCCACATCCAGGCCGTATTCCTTGGACATTTCCGCTATCCGACGCAGCACCAGCGGCAGCTCCGAGACCGGAATGGTGCCGTCCAGGCACATGTAATCGTTGATCCGCCCCATGGCGCCGAAGGCAGATTTGCGGCCCAGCCAGATCTTGGCGCTCTCTTCCTCGGACCCACTTTCGCGCAGCTCGACCGGGTTGTGGCGCTTGGCAATTGCGATGATCCGGCTCAACTGGTCTTCGATTTCGGCCTCGGAGCCTTCGACCTCGATGATCAACAAGGCCTCGCAATCGGGGTATCCGGCGCCGACGAAGGCCTCGGTCGCACGAATGCAGGGGCGGTCCATGAATTCGATCGCCACAGGCAGGATGCCCGACTTGATGATGTCACTGACACAATGGCCCGCGACCACGTTGCTGTCGAAACCAACCAATACCGGGCGCGCGCCTTCGGGCTTGGCCAGGATGCGCAGAGTGGCCTCGGTGACAATGCCCAGCTGGCCTTCGGAACCGCAGATCAGCCCCAACAAGTCCAGCCCGCCCGCATCCAGATGACCGCCACCAATGTCGATGATTTCACCATCAGCCATGACCATTTTTACGCCCATCAGGTTGTTCGTGGTCACGCCGTATTTCAAACAATGCGCGCCGCCGGAATTCATCGCGATATTGCCCGCAATGGCACAGGCCAGCTGTGATGACGGGTCGGGCGCGTAAAAGAAACCGTCTTCCTCGACCGCGCCGGTGACCGACAGGTTGGTGCGCCCTGCCTGCACCCGGATAATCCGGTTGTCGTAATCGGTTTCGATCACGTCATTCAGACGCGCAACCCCCAGGATCACGCAATCCGCCGTCGGCAGAGCCCCCCCGGCCAGCGAGGTTCCCGCCCCCCGTGGCACAACGGGCACGCCTTCTTCGAAACACACCCGCATCGCGGCGGCGACCTGTTCGGTGGTTTCCGGCAATACCGCACACAGCGGCGGGCATTTATAGGCCGTCAACGCGTCGCATTCATAAACCTTGGTCTCGCGTTCTTCATGGATCACGGCACCTGCGGGCAAAACGGCCTGAAGCCGGGCAACAATCCGGCCTTTGCGGGCCAGAATATCGGCATTAGGGGTCGGCATTTGCATGGAATCGCGCTCCTCATCAGAATTGGTAAGAAAATATAACCAATTAATGCGACTGGCAAGCCCCGACCAGTGTCGTTAGGCTTGCCGCATGACAATTTCTGAGCAGTTCGCCCCCTTCGCCCCGTCTGATGCAACCGCCGTGGCGTTGTTGCTGCTGGCCTGGTTCGCCATCGGCTGGCGGATCGAAAACCCGTCGCCGCGCCGCCCATCCGTATCCCAACTGATGGCGCGATATCGGCGCGACTGGATGGTGCAATTCGTCACCCGCCAGCCCCGGATCTTTGACAGCTCGACCCTGTCAAACCTGCGCCAGGGCACGACCTTCTTTGCTTCGGCCTGCATGATCGCCATTGGCGGCGGGCTGGCCTTGATGGGCAACACCGATCGGCTGTCAGGCGTCGCCGCCGACCTGACAGCGACCGACACGCCCGCCCTGGTTTGGGAGGTCAAGATTCTGTTGGTCATCGGCTTTCTGGCCCACGCCTTTCTGGCATTCGTCTGGTCGCACCGGTTGTTTGGCTATTGCGCCGTGGTCATGGCCTCGGTCCCGAACGACATCGAAGATCCCGTCGCATTTCCCCGCGCAGCCCAGGCCGGAGAGATCAACATCACCGCCGCGCGCAGCTTCAATCGCGGCTTGCGGTCCGTCTATTTCGCGCTGGGGTCGCTGGCGTGGTTTGCCGGACCGATCAGCCTGTTCGTCGCCATATGCGTCACCCTGATGGTGCTGTGGCGCCGTGAATTCGCGTCGCATTCCCGCGCAGTTCTGCTGCAAGGAGACACACCTTGAAGGCCCTGATCTTTGCCCTGTTGCCCCTGCCCGCCCTTGCCGATTTCCCAATGATCGAAGCGGCGCAGATCAATGGCACCACCGTATCGGTGACCCTGTCCCACCCCGACACGGGCTGGGACCACTATGCTGATGGATGGGAGGTTCTGACCCCGGACGGCACGTCACTGGGCCTGCGCATACTGGCCCATCCGCATGTGGCGGAACAGCCCTTCACCCGGTCGCTGGGGGACGTCAAAGTTCCCGCAGGTGTGCGCGAATTGCACATCCGTACCCGGTGCAATCGCGATGGCGGGGCCGATCAGACGTTTGTGCTGCCGCTGGACTGACGCCGTCCGCGCCCCTCCCACAGCCAGGCCGCCACGGCCAGACCCGCCGCAATCAGCAGCATCAGCCAGGCAGGCGCAAGCGGCACAATGC
>Ga0209345_10001492_pt1 | contig 27765 bp, 20 predicted proteins | sample Cruoilmetagenom7_FD_187294 | JGI IMG/M metagenome (GOLD analysis project Ga0209345, IMG submission 187294) | Oil polluted marine microbial communities from Coal Oil Point, Santa Barbara, California, USA - Sample 7 (SPAdes) (version 2) | ecosystem: Environmental > Aquatic > Marine > Oil seeps ...
CACGGCTTGATTCATTTTGAAGATTCTAAATTCGTTACGCTAAATTGCAGATAACTCGGTCGCAAACTCCCTCAAACAATCTGCAATTTTCAGCTTCACTCACTAAGAATCTTTCTCAAAATGAATAAAAAAGGTTCGTTAAAGATCATTCAAGTCATATTCTGACCAACTGCACAGGTCGAAACTTTTTTATCGCTTTGATGAGGGGTGTCTAAAGGGTTATCCGAAATCCGATTCAAATAATTCTTTCAACGGCCCTAGAATTGGGGACAAATCTGATAACGGGACAGTATCAAAAGAGAGATCGTTTTTTTCTGCCTGCGTTCTGAAAACATCTTCAGCAAGATCGTCCTCTGGAACAATAATCTTCCCGGGCCATTGTCTTTTGGCTTCCCAAGCCTTTTTGAAAAGATCTTCGACGTCTCTATCATGCGGGGCTTCATCTGTTACTTTTGCTAGTACATGGCCAAAAACATACGTACTTGCTGCGTCCATAAGCACATAAATATCGTAAGGTTCATCCTGCACAAACAAGAATGATTCGTTGACTCTGGCGGCAATCCAAACTTCATTCACCATAAACTGATCAGGAGTAAGCATAATTAAGATTCCTTTTCTGTAATACCTTCCGGGTTTGCTAGTTTCGCGAAAAGAACTTTCAGACAGGGCACTAACTTACCGCTTAATTACATACAGGGCATCGCCTACCACAGTCGAAACATAGCAGGTGCAAGGCTTTACAACTATATACGCTGTTGATGCTTGTTCCGCACCCCTCACATACTAAAGGGTCGACAGATTTGGTGATCGGATTATAGATCATGGAAACATTTTTGCTTTCTCTGCCGATGAACGCTTTGTAAAGAATTTTTATTGCCGGAGTAGTGATCAGCATTAGTGCACATGGGTGAATTTTTACACGTATGCTGTATTTTTTGAACAGGTCTTCCTTTTTCATTTCAAGTTCATCGGGGAGTAGCGAAATTTTTTCTCTCCGATCCTCAACCAGTTGCTCTGATAAAGTCGTCTTTTGGAGACTTTTTTCCATCTCTTCCCTTAAACTGGCATAATATTCTTCAAGGTTTGACACATCCCGCTTAAATCTCCGATTCATGCTTAGTTGAGAATAAGGGCGGTCTTTACCATACCTCGCTGCATGTATTCTTTCAATACAATGCATGCCTCAATAGTTTTTCCTAGACCTACCTCATCTGACAACAGGGCACGCCCTCGTAAGTCCTTTAATACCTTTCTGGCCGTTTCCTTCTGATACCAGAAAGATTGAATAAATTTCAGGTGACGAAGACAGATCAGGTGATCAAAGGTCTCTTTGAGACGGATTTGATAGCTGTCAAGGGCCAGTTCATAGTTTTCCAAAGAACTGAATTGTCTCTGAGACAAAGCATTTTTAAATGAAGGGGCATCCAGTTCTATGGATATCGGGATTTCCGGAAGTGATTCCGGTTTTGAATCCGTGTCATAGATACGGGAGGAAGCTTTTTGCTCACTGTTTTGGATATCTAAATTTGGTGCTATTAAAGCCATGGTTCCTCACAAGATTTGTTTTTAGCAGCTCATCTTTGGCTGCTTCCCCAAAAAGGAAAAGCAACCTGTGCGGTTGGAGGAAGAACTATAATTTGAATGATATTTGACGAACATTCTTGATTCATTTGGGGGAAGATTCATATGTAAGCTAAATCGGAGCGCCAACAAGAGGAAGTTATTTTTAGTAAAAAATACCATATATTGTATTATCTGTCAATATAAAACCTATATGTAGTGATAGTGATGATTATGGTATGCAAATCTCGGTATCCTTCAAATATCTGTTTACACTTTTTGATCTTATAGCTTTGATAAAGGATGCAAAAAAATCTATGCTTGCAAACCCTTTTCAATGCTAACTTCTCACTCATATGCTTCAAGGGCTGCCCATTACCTCTCTTTCTTGACATTATTCAATACAATTGGTAACTATATCACTGGACTTTGGACAAAATGCGATTAACTCACTGAAATCATTAAAAAAACAAAAACTCGACCACTTCCGTTTCTTCAATGATTTCAAAAAGATATATGAATTTTGTCCAAAGTCCGGTATATTAGGGACAGGGTAGAAACAACCTCCTCAAACCGGCGTCATGTTTAGCTAGTGTCCATCCGGAAATGAGATAGTTTTTGCAAGGTCAAGGAAGACGAAGAAAATAGTCTGTTTCCGTTTGTGTGGGTCTGTGGCTAATTAATTCAATGTAGTGGAACAAGACTTGTCGAAGAAGATGGCTGACGAACAAAATTTTCCTATTACGGGTCGTATCCAAGGAATAACCCTTGAATCTTTTCTGCAAATGGTAAATTCCGAAGGAAAGACCTGTACCTTGAGGGTGACTTCGGATGATAATGTTGGCTATTTACATATATTACATGGCGAGTTAATAGGCGCAGAAGAGGGATTCCTGAAAAGTGAAAAAGCGGTTTTTAAAATACTGAGCTGGAATAACGCCATAATAGAAATCGACAATGTCTGCAGAAAAAAGGCAAGGGAGATAAACCAACCGCTTATGAACATCTTGATGGAAGGACTCCGACTAAAAGACGAAAATGCGTGTAGTGAAAAAGAACAAGAAGACGTTGCTCCGCCCGAACCTGAAGAGTTGATAGAGTGGTATGTCACAAAAAATGACATTGAAAGGGCGGTAACGTTGTTATTTGATTTGATTGTTAAATACGCCAAGACCGGGGACTTCTCAAAGGCAGATGCTTTGAGAGAAAGACTTGTTGAATTTGGTTACATGGCCTTAACCGAAATCATTAGATCAGGAGAAATCATTGAGGAGGAAAAAGGAAATTGTCTCGACCAGAGACACATGGAGAAATGGTCAAAGCTGTATGATAAACTGAGTACCGAAGAAACCAATGCCCTTTTTTATTCCTTGTCAAAGGTTAAATATAAATCTGACGCGTATATTTTAAAGCAAGGTGATCTTAATTCAAACCTATATTTTATTGAGAAGGGCCAAATAACAGTTTTCTACCGCCAAGGAAAAGCAGACAAGGTTTTAAAAAGGTTAGGCCCGGGTGATATTGCAGGAGAAGACACTTTTATGCCCTTAAGCGTTTGCACTACTTCCTTAACAACCCTCACTGATGTTGAATTGTACTCTTTGAATAGAGATGTTTTATTTAATTTGACAGACAAGGTCCCTCTCCTTGAAACAAAACTGCAAAATTACTGCCATGGAATAGAGACGATCAATCAGACAATTATGAAGAAGAGGGTTGAGCGAAGATTACACAAAAGGGTGGAAGTGTCCGAGAAGTTAACGTTTTACTTCTTAAATGATCTTGGGAAGTCTTTGGGAAGGGTCTTTAATGGAGAACTTGTGGATATTTCTGCCAGTGGGGCATGTTTCTCAATTACAGCAAAAAAAAAGGAGTACCTTCGTAGGTTACTTGGGCACGATCTGGTTTTAAGTTTTACCTTTAGCATGACTTCCCCTCCACAAACAATTGATCAGAAAGGAAGATTGGTCGCTCTTGTCGATAAAAGCATGAATACCTATTCTGTTCACATTCAATTTGATAAATTTTTAGATTACCAGATCATAGAAGAGGTGGAACGAAGTCAGAACATAAGCTTTAGATCTTCAGATAATTAATTTTTCAAGGCCCGAGGGAGAATTAGTATATGTCCACGCTTGAATATTTATTCAAACCTGCGTCAGTTGCAGTGATCGGCGCATCCAAAGACCCCACCAAATTGGGTTCTGTGTTTCTCAAAAATATTATTGAGGGAGGATACGAAGGGCGTATATATCCAATTAACCCCAAAGCAAAAGAAATTATGGGATTAAAAGCATTTCCTTCCATATTGGATTTGAGTGGGGTAGATCTCGCAGTAATCGCAACACCGGCAAGAAATGTTTTACATGCATTGGAGGAATGTATCCAAAGTAATGTGAAGACGGCTGTTATCTTTTCTTCTGGATTCGGGGAGGTGAGTGAAACAGGGGAAAAGGCGGAAAAAGACCTGGTATCCCTGGCAAGGAGCGCAGGACTACGCTTTGTGGGGCCTAATACCGTAGGGATATTTTGTTCCTCGTCTGCTTTACACGCGATGATGCCGGACATAGGAATAAAGCGGGGGAAAACGTCTCTTGTTTCACAAAGTGGGAATGTGGGCTCACAGATGCTTCATAGAGGAAGTGAATTAGGCATAGGATTCAATATGTTTGCAAGCAGTGGAAACGAGGCGGATCTGCATTGTGAGGACTATATTGAATATTTTAGGCAGGAACCGGAGACAAGGGTTATTGTGGCATACATTGAAGGGCTTCGTGACGCACGGAAGTTTCTAGAAACCGCAAAGAGAACTACTACAGAAAAACCTATCATCGCCCTCAAAGGGGGAGAGACAGAAACAGGTGCGGGTGTAGTTAAATCACATACTGGTACACTTGCAGGATCCGGACAAATTTACAATGCCGCACTCAAACAATCGGGGATTATAAAAGCAGAAACAATCGAGGAATTGCATGATTTCACTCTCGCTTTCAGCAGCAATCTCTATCCAAAAAATAGAAGGATAGCTGTGTTGACTCGTGGGGGAGGGTGGGGTGTGATTGCAGCGGATGCAAGTGAACAAGCAGGATTAGAATTGCCGGAAATCCCGGCAGAGATAATTACACAACTAAACAGAATACTCCCTCCTTATTGGAACAAAAAAAATCCGATAGATACGGTAATGGCATCAGGTTTCACTCTAATGATTGAAATTCTCGATATAGTGGGGAGATGGAGTGACGTAGACGGTTTAATAATACTAGGTGGTTTTGGCGCCTATTTCGCTAAGATTTGGCATGAGAGAGATATAGAAAAAGTATCCAGCAAGATAATAGAATTATCTTGCAGCAAAGTCATTTTTGCGGTCTCTTTCACATTAGATCAAAGCTCCAGGCCTGTTCAATTACTTCGGGAAAATAATATTCCACTATACCATGATGTGAATAGAGCTATTATAGCATATTCTAAATTGGTGGAATATCAACAACACGTAGCCATGGGTGGTACTAAGGGATAAGGAGGAAATGACCCCCCCTGCTTGTGGCGACAATAGGGTTTCGAGTCTACGTTTGACCTTTGATGATTACCGCCAAGAGTCAAGAGCAGACCTGACCCCTATTACCTGACTATTACCTGACCCCTGACCCCTATTGCCCCTTAAAAAAAGCTGGATTTTAACCATTGCCTGGGGTATAGATAGTTTATTGTCTGATTCTTTGATGCGCAGTTTTTGTAACTGCATTGGGATATTAACAACAGTAAGACTTTTTTAGGAGGGACGAAGATGGCAAAGATTAGTGACGAATTGCAGAAATCTATATCGGAAATCAAACCAGCTTTTATGGCAACGGCAAGTACGGCCGGGCGTCCCAACGTGTCTGCAAAAGGGTCGCTTCGTGTGCTCGATGACCAACATCTGGCTTTCGCTGACCTTAGGTCCCCACAGACCGTTCAGAACCTGCGAGAGAACCCTAATGTTTCCATTATAGGTTTAAACCCTGCAACAAGGAAGGGTTGGCGAGTATGGGGTAAAGCGGTGGAAATACAGACATCAGGAGACCTCTTTGATAAATTCAGCAAAGAATACGCCGAAAAAGGGAAAGTTAACCATGCCGTAAAGATCCTTGTAGAAGAAGAAATAGTGTTTTAGGCTTATTTAGGGACTGGAAATAAATAAATCATTGGAATTCGCGCCCTGATTTAGGTCAGGTTTAGTCGATCAGATTGAACAAAACCGCAGGCATAGCAGGACTATGTCGAGGATTTTGTGATTGAGGATCGGCTGAAGATGGCCTGAAGCAGGGATGCGAAAACGATGAGTTATTTATTTCCAGTTCCTTAGTATCGGTCCATAAATGGAATGTTTTTACAAGGTCAAGGAAAGCGAAGATTTTAACCGCAGGAATACACCCGGTATTTTGAGGATTAAAATCTAAGCCTTACGTAGATATCAGGCAAAAGGGCCATTTATGGACAGACACTATAGATTTTTACATATGTCCGATTTCTGAAAAAATGATGCGATCAATAGGTTATTCCAAGACATTAACAGCGCTGATCATTTTTTTCTCGTTATTTGCGATAGGGTTGCCTGTCAAAAGAACCGACCTTAATGCCCAACAATCTCAAATCTCCCCCCTCTCGGTACTTGTCGACAACAACCATACACTACTCTTGGGTAAAAGATGGATGGGGATCTATTTAAAAAACAGTAAAGTAGGATACTGTGTCACAAACATTCAAGAGGATTATAACTCCTATCAATTCTCTGAGAGAATAGTGATGAAGCTCAACTTAATGGGTACTCCTCAGGCCATAAACATCATTACAAAATCCACGCTTGAAAAAAATTTTTCTATAAAATCATTTCGTTTCCTCCTTCAATCCGGCGTTGTGAAATTCCAAGCGCGGGGAAGGGTTGCTGGCGGTAATTTAGAGTTATATGTTAATTCGAGAGGACGTGAGATTCAAGAGACAATCCCCTTAAAAACGCCCCCCTTTCTTCCAAACAACTTGAATCTCGCATTGTTTCACCAAGGGTTGGCAGTAGGGAAGGTTTGTCGGTTTCATGTATTTGATCCTTCAACGATGAGCAACGACGAGACAATAATTTCTATAGAGGGAAAAGAGAGCATAAAAATAAGCGGCGAGAAAACCTCCGCCTATATTCTCAAGGAGTCCTTCAAGGGTCTGGTTGTTACGGCGTGGATCAGTGAGGAAGGCACGATGCTAAAGGAAGAAAGTCCTTTGGGTTTGGTTTTAGTTAAAGAGACTGAAGAAGAAGCATTGACAAAGGGGTGGGATAGTGGGTTTGTTTCTTCTGGTACTGATATCATATCTTACGTTGCTATTCCAGTGGATATTCTCGTAGAACAACCTAAATCCGTCAAATATATGAAGATAAAGCTAAGCGGAATTTCCTTAAGTGATTTCAATCTTACGAGCGGTGAACAGGTGTTGAAAGGCGATATCCTGGAGATAACCAAGGAAGAGATAATGGGGATCAATTCATATTTCATGCCCTTAAAGGAAAAAGGGTTTGAAAAGTATCTAGAACCGTCGCTATTGATCCAAAGCAACGACCAGAGGATAGTCGAAGAGGCAAATCGGATTATAGGAGAAGAAAAAAACGCTATACGGATTTCAAAGATGATAATGGAGTGGGTTTACGAAAACGTGGAGAAGAAACCCACCATAAGTATCCCGAGCGCTATTGATGTACTTCAATTAAAGATGGGAGATTGTAATGAACATGCAGCCCTATTCACAGCATTGAATCGAGCAGTTGGCATACCGACTAAGATGATTACGGGTATTGTCTTATCTGAACAAAAATTCTACTATCACACATGGGCTGAGGTTTATATTGGGAGATGGGCATCTATTGATCCCACCATGAAACAGTTCCCTGTGGATGCAACCCATATCCGGTTTGTCGAGGGTGGACTCGACAAACAAGTTGAAATTATGAAGTTAATAGGACATCTAAAAGCCGAAATACTCGAATTTAAATGATTCAACTCGTTTATCTTATAAAAAGACACTTTAAAGTAAAAATATTGCGACATGTGCAGTTGGTTGGAATATGACTTGAATGATCTTTGACGAACCTTTTTGATTCATTTTGAGAAAGATTCTTAGGGAGTGAATCTGAAAATTGCAGATTGTTTGAGGGAGCTTGCGACCGAGTTATCTGCGATGAACCTCTGCAATTTAGCGTAGCGAACTTAGAATCTTTAAAATGAATCAAGCCGTGAGGAGAAGATTATTCAAGTCATAAGCGCTATTATTGGGTAACTGCACAGCTTGAAAAAATTCGGAGAAATAAGAGATGAAGGTTACAAAACCAAGGGGTACTACAAGAAAGCTGATCTTATGTGATTTTGACGGAACAATCACTCAGGAAGATGTTGGGCATAATTTTCTGAACCGATTCACAAGGGAAAGCTGGGAAGATATTGACCGGGATTATGTACAGGGGAAGATAGGATCGAGGGAGGCGTATAGCAAGATTTCCAGGCTTATAGTAGGCACAAAAGAAGAGATGGTGGATTTTATCTGCCGCGAATCATTATTAGACCCCCATTTTAAGAGTTTCTATACCTTCTGCAGGGAAAATGGATTTGATCTGAAGATTGTGAGTGATGGTTTTGGTTTGTACATTGAGGCCTTGCTCGAACGTCATGGTATCGGTGGTATTGAATACTCTGCTAACAGGATCATACCTAAAAGTGGCGGCAAAATTGAAATCGACTTTCCATTTCATGACCCGGAGTGTGGCAATTGTGGCAATTGTAAAAGAAAAATCCTGAGGGGGTTTAGGGATGAATACGACCAAATTGTATTCGTTGGCAATGGCCTCTCCGACAGGTGTATCGCTGAAGATGCCGACGAGGTGTACGCAAAAAGCACCCTTTACAACTACTGCATCGAAAAGGACATAAGTTGCTGGCATTATCATGACTTTTCAGATGTAAAGAAGAACCTATCCAAGAAAATCAAGGGCATAATCTTTGATCTGGATGGGACACTCCTCAATTCTATCGAATCGATCCATAAAAGCTTCAACTATGCCCTGGAATCTCTCGGGTATAAACAGGTCCAACTTGATGAGCTAAGGATACTATCCCAAAATTCCATTGTCGATACCATGAACCAACTGGTCGGACCCGGTGAAATCTATAGAGTAATGAGACTCTTTAAAGAGAAATACACAGAGCTCGTGGTGGACGCGCCCCCACTTTTTGTAGGCGCAAGACGAGTCATCTCAACCCTCAAGGACTGCGGATTACTCCTTGGAATAGCAACAAATATGGAGGGGGAACAGGCCAAGAAAATCCTGAGACAAGCGAACATTGAATTGTATTTCACAACGATAGTTGGAGCAGACACTGCCAAAAAATCGAAGCCCAATCCGGAGATGATCTATGATGTCCTAGGGGGTATGAACTTACCTGAGGAAGATACGGTATTTGTTGGAGATTCGGTGATTGATGTCGAAACCGGTAAGAACGCAGAAGTAGATGTGTATGCCGTACCCACCGGGTTTGAAACAAAAGAGAGGTTATCACAAAAGAGGCCGAAGAGGATACTAAGTTGCTTAGAGGATCTCATAGAGGTAATTGGGAACAGTACACAGGGGTAGGCCGGCAAAGGTCATTTCTTCGCTCCGGTTTAAGTTGGTAGTCCCGTAATTGAAGGAAAAAAGGTTTGCAATGAATAGCTCGGAAAGTCCCGATAGATCCAGAGTAGCTGTAGTGAAATGTGGCGATTATCAAGAAGATAAGGTTTATACTGCGGTGAAGGAATCCGTTGATCTACTCGGTGGGATGGGGACTATCATTCGTGGAGGAGATCGAGTCTTACTCAAGCCCAACCTCCTTTCAGGAAAACCAAAGGAAAGAGCCGTCACTACACATCCATCTGTCGTATCATCTGTTGTCAAGTTGGTTAGAGAGGCAGGAGGCATCCCATATATCGGAGACAGCCCCGGTGGGGCAGGAAGCCTGAAAAAAATAGCTGAAAAGACCGGGATCAAAGAAGTAGCGGACAGAATGGCGGTTGACCTCGTTGAATTTAGTGAGGTGGTAGATGTGGAAAATGAAAGAGGGCATATGTTTAAGAGGTTTGAGGTAGCAAAGACCTTCCTGGACGCTGACGTTGTCATAAACCTTCCCAAACTCAAAACCCACAGTCAGATGCTCCTTACGCTGAGCGTAAAGAATAACTTCGGATTGGTAGTGGGCAACAGAAAGGCATGGTGGCATCTGAAAGCAGGGATAGACTTAAACTTCTTTGCCCAGATGCTTCTCGACCTCTACCTCTTGATCCAGCCGAAACTGACCATAATAGATGGGATTATAGGGATGGAAGGGGACGGTCCTGGAAACGGTGATCCGATAAACACTGGATTGTTATTTGCAGGTATCGATTGTGTGGCCATTGACACTGTAGTAAGTCATGTTCTTGGGGTTGGATCGGATGAGGTTTATACCACAAAGGTAGCGAGAAAAATGGGTATAGGTGAAACTGATCTGAGTCGGATTGAAGTTCTGGGAGAGAACCTAGAAGATGTCAAAATAAACGGTTTTAGACTGCCCAAGACCCATGATATTGGATTTCGTATTCCCCGCTTCCTGGCCAATATTGTAAAGGATCTGGTGACGTCAAAGCCGACAATCGACCATACGAAATGCATATCATGCGGGGTTTGCATTGATTCATGCCCACCCCAGACCATGAAAGCATTCGATACCAGGGTAATCATCGACTATAAAAATTGTATTAGATGCTTTTGCTGTCAAGAACTCTGCCCTGAAGGGGCAGTATGGATAAGGCGCGGTCACTTCTCATCCCTTATTTCAGGCCGAAAGCAATAGCCATAGCTTCTCTCCTCAGGTCTTCATCAGTCATCTCGGCCGCCCAGACATTCACAAGATTCTTGATGAGTTCCTGTTTGCCTCCGGCATGGCGGGCCAGGTAACCACGGGCAACAGGGATATCCCCTTCCCGGTAAGCCATGATCATACCATGGAGGATGTCCCATTCGGTCTGCGGACTGGCCAAGCGACGTGCGTTGCGTTCCTCCGGGCGTGCTAGCCGAAGTTTTGAGCCTCCTCTGATCAGCGGAGCATGAAACCCTGTTTCCTCGGCAGCAGCCAAGCGGGCACGTTGCCTGCTACCGGCCTTTGTGTTAATGCCGATGAAACGTCCTTCCGCTGAGTACCCCCCTATTTTTATCTCCAATCGGATATTGAGTGAGCGGGAGAGGTTCAGTGCCTCATCGTAGGGGAGCCCGTTTAACCCGTAGATACCATACAGGGTCAGGGCCATGGCAGTCTCAGGTGAGAGGTCCTCGACTTTAAGACGGCCGTTGGTGAGCCTTTGAATCTGGTTTTCAGCCACCACGCGGCTTGCCTCATTCATGACGCGGATGGGACCTACCTCTTCATCACCGTCCAACACGGGCCACTGTTGGGACAACACCTTTAGCGCCCTGCCATAGCTTGCGACCATCTTATCCACCGGGTTGAGCTTCAGAGATCGGAATTCCACTAGCCCTTCTTTGACGGCCTTCCGTATCCGTTGCTGAACCCCGGTTCCGCCAAAGCCGGCCCACGTAGCCGATTCATTGGAGTCTGAGACGCGTTTTCGGCAGGTTATGAAAACCGAACTTATTGCCACAGCCTTTTCATTCAGATGAATGGTGCGTGATGCCTCAGATTCTATTGGAAAAGAAGAAGTAATAGACCATCCATTCTCGATCAATGCTTTTGTTAAGGCTTCCCATGCTTCCTTGCTCTTATGAGTAAACATGAGTGTCAGAAGACCTCCGTCTTTTAGAACGCGTCGGCATTCATTAAATATGTCAGCCATCATCTGCTCATAGGTTGCCTTTGCAGCCTTGCTTCCACCGTCACGATTGGGATTCGCTACTGCTTCGTCCCGTTTGTTTGTCAGACGTCGTGCGAAGTAATCGGGGTAGAGATCCTGCAACGTGCGCTTTTCCCATACATAGAAGTAGTCGGAAAGCTCTGCATACTGGACGTTGTTATAGTAAGGGGGGTCTATGCAGATTAAATCAACAGACTGCTTGGCAATATGTGGCATGTAGGCTCCAGTGCAGTTGTGAATATCGACGTCAGGAGGAGACGAACAGTCAGACCAAATAAGCTTGGTAATTGCCGAGTAAGCGTCAATTATCTGTGAAAGCGCCCAATGCACACCAGAAAATGGCCCTGAAAAAATCATTTCAGAAAAAGTCCATTTTAGGGAAAAATCATGACGAGTGAATGTATGACCAATGACAGACCTTTGTGGAATCCAAATGGTTTGCTTACTATTGAAATCCAACCCCTTATCTATCACAAACTGAAGATATGTCATCACTGCCCGTCCTTTATCCTGACCCAGCCGGGAAATAATCTGCGGCTTGAGCCGGTTGAGTTCTTCAACCAGGGTAAGATGCCCCAGCAACTGACGGGGGGTGAACATATCGCACCAGCGGGTCATGCCATAGATCGCCGGGCGCATGTCATTACCTTGGGGTATACTTTCCGTAGGTATCAGCCCTTCAGCGTCCCAGCGGTCCCAGTTTTCGTTTAGACGTTTTTGAGCCTCCTCCAGGGCGGCCAGGTCACGTTCGTTTGGGGGACGGAAGAACCGTACCTTTTTAGTCTTGATCTGTCCGGCTTTTTGACCGCTTTTGTATCGTTGGGGTTTTCCCTGTCTGTCAAGTTTGGGCTGGAACCGAGTGGCCACCACACAGTAAAGCAGGTCTTTCCATCTGCCAAGGGAGGGTCCGCCCCGGGCCTGGGTCTTAATTTCATTGGCGTCTATGGCCTGGCGGCAGTGAATGCACAAGCCTACGCCATGATTAACTGTGGCAAAATTAGGATCTTCCCTTCCTGTGCTCATGCTATCGGATATGCGATATGTCTCGAACCTGACCTTGCCGTTGCGCTTTTTGCCGTCGGTCACAATCTTCACGCCCCATTGTTTTCCAGACTCCTTGCTCAGCCAGCAGGTATTTAAAAGGGGCGCTTCGCCGCCGCAATGTGGGCAGGTGACCTGGCGGCAGTAAAGCAGACCGGTCTGGTCATATTCTGCTATATCAAATTGCGGAATAACTTCCAGGTGTTTTTTGCAGTGTTCTCTGAGATGCTCCTTTTCCTGACGCTGTAAAGAAGAAAAAGGAGATACGTCTGCCATCTGATCTGAAACATGGCTAAGTAATTTGTCACCCCAATATTGAATATCTTTTTCTAACCCCGGACCAAAGCGAGCGGGAAAATCCAAAGTAGCATGAAGGATGATCGATGCAACCGGATTAAGCTCATTTGCAATTACTTTATGCCCAAGACGCAATGCTTCAAACGGAATGGAACCACCACCCGCCGTTGGATCTAAGACAACTTTCGTTTCCAAAACCTGGGCGGGAAAGTTGGTAAATGCTCTTGAATAACCATATAAATCTTGCGGGTCCCATTTTATGGCTTCCCCCAATACCGCTTTGACTCGGTCTGTCTTTGCAAACGTAATCCTTTCGTTCACGTGGGCCGGATCAGCGGCTACCCGCACGACCGGCAAGTCATCCCCTTCATCAGGCCATGGCTCTGGGACAGGTTCGGATTCTGCCTCCCAGCGGAGCAGAACCGGATCGTTTTTTAGAGAAGGGTCGGAGTTATTGAGTTGGGCGATGATTTTTAGGTTTTTGGCCCGGCGCTCGTCTTCTTTTTTCAGGAGATTTAGCACTTGACGATCGAAGAGAAGCGCCTCCTCCCCCTTCTCAACCTTTTGCACCTTTTCAAGTACCTTCCCGGTCAACGTCCACTGCTGGCCGTTAATCTCCACCACCCGCTTTTCGATGCCGAGCTGTCGGAGGAACCATTCAGGATCAGTGCCGGCAGGGAGCATGGAGGCAAGTATCGCTGCGCGGCTCGGGGTGAGCGGCCGCCGCGCCCACCATACATGAAGAAAATATAAGGGCGGAAGCGCAGAACTCGCACCTCGCTCCCGCTGGGTTTCTGCTCCCACCTGGTGGCATGGAAAGCCGGCTTCAATTAATCGCGTGTCATCATCTTTCACAGACATTCCTAAAGGTCTATTAGGCAAAAAAGCAAGGTCGGGAAGTCTCGTCAAACGGCAGGGTTGAAAGCAAAGGTCGCCTATGTTAACCTCTTTGTCTAAGCCCCTCAAGCATCCTCTCCACGCCCTTGTCCCCAGGTTGACCTCCCAGCACGACTCGGAGCCCTGACAGTGCCCACCTGTTTGCATCCCTGCCGAAAGTTACTGTTCTAGACAGCCAATAGGCGGCCTCTTCACGGGTAAACCGGTCCACCCGTCTGGCTATCAACTCGATGCGATCCAGATCCTGGATACGTTCATGTAGCTTGAAGATCAATGCCAGCTTACAACCTGCTTCCGCATTCAGGGGCAGGTTTCCCCGGAAAACTATCTGTCTGCCATTAAGGAACTGCTGCAGCTCAAGGGATATGCCTGCCTGATCAGAGACACGAGCGAGGACTGCGCGGATCACCGGCAGGCAGCGGAGCTGTGGTTGGCCGTATATCAGGCCGCATTCTTTGAGACTTGATCTCGGAGCGATGAGGTCTTGGGGGTCTGTTCGCTGGCCGGGCAGTATACGTTCTTTGACGATCAATACGGGCGCCGGTTTGTCCTTGTGCTCGGTGATGCGGAGCACCCAGGGTGATAGGGGTATCTCCTTTTTGATACGTCTTGCGTAATGGGCTTCAAGAGCTTGCCTTGTCTCTTCTTTTTTGGCCATCTTCTCCCTTTATTCCCCTAACCCTTTCCTGAGTTCTTTCATGAATGGGCAGTCGTCCTGCGGATCGTTTATATCAAGGCATGCCTCGGTTGTCTCATCCACCTGCACCAGACCGGCCACCACTTCAAACAACTCCCCCAATTCCTTGACCGTTTCTGGTGGCGCCTCGGAAAGTGCTATCCGTAGCGTTCCTCCTTTGGGAAGGGTTAAGTCGATCAAATCGAGCATATCTATAGATGTTATGCCGCCTCTTTGGTACAGCGATCCAATTCGACGGAGCAAAGGGACCAGGGTTTTGGCGCCGGCCTTGCCCGAAAGGCTGAAGGTTTTGGATGATTCCTTTATACAACCCTTTTCGTCCGACTTGGTCGGTATTATAATAACATCCTCAGGTTCGAGTGTGTATAAGGCAGCGCCGGCTCTAGTGATCAGGTCAGGCGCACTCTTTTTGGTCCAGCCCCGTTGACGCGCCTCTTCAAGAGTTACAATAGAATAGCCCTGGCTGAGTTCGAGATTGAACGGCAGTTCGCCAGTTTCTCGGCTATAGAACTCATCCGGCGTCGTGTTTTCATCATCGCCCATACGGAAAAGGCACCATATGTCTCTGCTGACTCCGGCTCTTACGAGCAGATCAAGTACACTCTTTGCATCAAGGATAGGCCAGTCTCGGAGGCGCTTAAAATTCTCTTGCAATCTATCGACGGCAACCACTTCTCCCTTGGCAAAGAACAGCTTGCAAAGGTTGGTTAATGCCGACTGAGTGTCATGCTCGGCAGTAACAAGTTTACCTTCAGCCAGCAAGGTCTTTCGGATCTGCTCCAACACGGACGCCCCCCCCTCGCCTCCAGCGGTTCTGATCTCCTTGCAAGCGATCTTGCCGTCGGATGATGGATACCATAGACTCCGGTAGCTTTCCGTAACAGCCGTCACAAGGGCATTCTCGCGTTCGCTGAAACGAGACATAAAGTCGTCTTCGTCCAATTTATTGGGGTTGATGCAGTAATCCCTAGGGCGATCACTCAGCCTGCGCATGGCAAGTACTGTTTGCGCCAGATCCCTAAGTCGTTCTCTGGTTTCCCGGGCAGAGGATTCACCGGTTTTAAAAAGATTATCCTGCTCCTGATTGTTAAGCCAAACCTTAACCGTTTCGGGTACGAGAAGTAGGGCCAGGTTTTGTTCAAGTCGCGGTTTGTTTACCCCTGCGGTAGTCACACACTCCTCTATATTGACATCTCCGGCTCCAAGCGCTACCAAGGCAAGAACCGGCTTGCCTTTATTGTCAGGAATATGCTCAGGCGCTGCCACATCGTGTACTACATGGAAGGTCTTCTCCCCTGCGCTGACCACCTTTCGGGCTGTCGCATTAAGCAGTTGCTCCACATCTGGGATAGTCAGAGTCCTGCGAATCTTTGCCAGCGCTATGTTTATGGAAGGGTCAAGGCTGGCGTAATAGCGCCCTTGATTGTACCGTAGGTAGAATGCGCTGTTTGTGATTTCCTTGAGGGCCTCTGCCACCTGGGGCGGGGTAAGACCAGGGAAGGTAACATTAAAAAGAGTATCTTGCTCGGTAAGACCAAAAATGTTTGATTCCAGACCCTGATTTCTGCCTGTCAGGCTGTGTAAAAAGACGGTCTTCCAGGTGTACTCATACATAGGCCATCCTTCCGGGTGAGGGTTTCGCCGGTCAGCAAGCCCGGCGTTGCTGTGACCACCTTCTATGCTGTCAGTGTCGGCAGCGCCGATATCGGCATTCAATACCGGTAATAAGTCGCCGCCGCCTGTTCGGCCAATCAACTCATTAACAGTACGGGCGTCGCTAAGATCAAGATGACAGGCATGAATCATGGGTATCTCCATCTGCTTTTTCCAAATATTGCGTACTGCCAGCGAGAGCACGCGAAGGACACCGCGTGTACTTTGGAAATCTTCAGAAGTTGCAAGTTTCTTGTTGAGCAAATCGATGAGCGTTGGGTGAAAAGGGTAGTGGGCGGCCACTCGGTCTTTGTAGTCAACTCGGGTTGGCTCATCCGGCAGAAGAAAGGCGTTTTTTCTGTACAGAGCTTCATACTCCAACGCAATCTTTCCTGCCACCGAGGTATCAATGCGTGTAAAAAAACGCTTTGCCATGACGCGTGAAATCTCAGCGGCCTGGACCGGGACAACAGGTGTAGCATCCCTGGCGACAACGCTTGTCACCCCGCCAATGGTTTTCTGGCCAATGCCCAGGGCTTCATCCTTGTCGACGTCCTTGCCTATAACTTCCGATAGAAGTCCGGCCAATCGCTCAGTCTCATTGCCAAAGGCGTCTTTTGCGCTAGCTAGTGTGATCACCACTGCGATACCGGAATTGGATCGGACATAACCATGAAGCGACATAAGAAAGGCGGCAAGTTGATCTCCCCCATCAGGCCGTGCAGCGTAGAGCCGAGCGGAGTATTGAGCCAGTTCATCGAGCATCAACAATACTTTTCTCTTTCCGAACACCTTATCAAAGAAAATTTTACCCGGCGCTGCATATGAACACGCTTCTTCCTCTACCTCACGATATAGTTCTTCTCCACCAACCTGGAACGTAATCTCACCCCAAAGGGTGTAGGGAACCAATTTAGTCCCTTTTGGTTTGTGAACCGGTATTTCATCTCCTGCAATCGCAATAACAGCGACTTCACCCGGCCTTGGTAGAAGCTTCTCATCGAGCAGGTCTGAAGTGATTGAAGCAAGCTCTGAGCCTTTAAAGCCGATATGGGCACAAGCAATGAGCGCATGGGTCTTCCCCCCGCCAAATGCTGTTTCGAGACGATGAATAGCCGGGACTGTATTATCTCCGGCCAGCCGTGCAAACACTTCCGAAAGCAGCATCTTCAGCCCATCGGTAGGATACGTCACATCCTTGAAAAACCGCTCAGCATCAGTATATACTCTATGAATACCGGCACGATGACCGGAATAGAATCGAAGTACCTCACTGATCAATGCGGTAAAGATTTCGGGATTGAAGGTCCCTCCCAGTATGTCTTTCCGTGGTTCACATGCCTTCAAGATATTATTCATAATTATCTCCCCATAGAAACCCATTGGAATCAAAAAACTGAGACCCCTTAATTCTCTTAACAGAAATTTTGAAACTCAATTATGAGCTATAGATTTTCAGATATTAAATTTCACAAGGCCAGAGGGAGGAATTCGAGTAAGTCGTACATTGTAGTACGTCGTCGAGGATTCCGACCGATAACGCAGTGAAATTTGATATATGGAAATCTATACAAATTACAATGGCTTAAAGGCATCACTCAAATGAGTTTCAAAATTTCTCGACCTGTGCAGTTGGTCGGAATATGACTTGAATGATCTTTAACGAACCTTCTTGATTCATTTTGAGAAAGATTCTTAGTGAGTGAAGCTGAAAATTGCAGATTGTTTGAGGGAGCTTGCGACAGAGTTATCTGCAATTTAGCGTAACGAATTTAGAATCTTCAAAATGAATCAAGCCGTGAGGAGAAGATTATTCAAGTCATATGCACTATTGCTGAGTAACTGCACAGTTTTAAATTTCTGCTTAATTGATAATATAGGTTTTCAGAGCTTTTGTGAACGACATTGTGAATTTCAGGAAGTATGTATTCAGGATGTTCGGAGTTGGAAATTCAAAGTTCTTGAGGGAGTTAGTCCGAGTTCTTTGAATTGTATCATTTTATTATCATCAACCTAAGATCCATTACGTTCGTATTGGTAGGACCTGTTATGAGTAGATCATCTAATTTTTCAAAAAAATGGTAGGAATTGTTATTCTTGAGGTATGAATAGGGATCCATCTTCAGTTTCCGTGCCCTTCTTACTGTATCACTATCAGCGACAGCCCCTGCCGCATCTGTGGGACCATCAGTGCCGTCAGTCCCCCCGCTTAAAACGGTTATTCCTTCCAATCCATCAATATCCATAGCCGCGGCCAAAACAAACTCCTGGTTTCTTCCCCCTAAGCCTTTACCTTGGATGGTAACGGTGGTCTCGCCTCCGGATATGATACAAGCAGGTCTTTTTGCAGGATTTTCAGAAATTAGGACCTCTCTTGCTATTGCCGCATGTACCTTGGCTACTTCCCTGGTCTCCCCTTCGATGGAGCTAGAGAGGATAACACTATTATAGCCCATCTCTTCGGACTTAGCCCTTGCTTGATTAATAGCCAATAAATTATTTCCGATAATGAGATTCTGTGTCTTGCGAAAAATTTCATCCCCGGGCTTGGGAGTCTCTTCATGCTTCCCTTTTGATCCGTCTCTGAGATGTATCAAAACGGATGCTGGTATCGTCTTATTAAGTCCATACCGTTCTATGATTTTTAGACAATCCTTAAAGGTGCTTTCATCCGGAACTGTTGGACCGGAGGCTATGACATCCAATCTGTCACCGACAACATCAGAAAGTATTAGGGATATTAAACTGGCTGGGTACAAGGCCCTGGCAAGTCTCCCTCCCTTTATCTGAGAGATATGTTTTCTTATGGCGTTTATCTCATTTATCGTAGCCCCGCATTCCAATAACAATTTCGTTGTGTCCTGCTTTTCACCAAGCGTTATCCCTTCACAAGGGAGGGGCATCAAAGCTGAGCCCCCCCCGGAGATCAGGCATATCACCAAATCATGGCTGGTAAGCCCCTGTACCAGCTCGAGGATATCCTTGGCGCCTTTTATACCTGCCTCATCGGGTATGGGATGGCCTGCTTCATGTATGTTTATTACATCTAGTTCTTCCCTATATCCGTACTTGACGGTAACCGTTCCTTTATTGATTCTCTCGCCAAGAATTTTTTCCACTGTCAAGGCCATAGAGCATGCCGCTTTCCCTGCTCCCACCACGGATATCCTTTGATATCTTGAAAGTTCATACCCCTTATCACCTATGATTAATTTCTCCCCTGTGGAGCCGCCCACTACCCGAACGTTTCTTTTTACAACCTCCACTGGATCAACGGCCATGAGAGCATCTTCAAATATCTCTCTAATATCTTTCCTTGAATTTCTCTCATACATCTATTTATTTTCCTCCGGTAGAAAAATGGTGTAACTTCTAAATAACTATGGGGGGGCCAGTGCAGTGGGCTGCTTTTGTGAACGGCATTGTGAATTTTGTGAGGTATAGAAATTTCTGATTAAAAGGAAGGAGACCCACATTCCGTGACATCCCCCTTCATCTTTGCGATTGCATGGTGTATTGAAGGTAGGATTGCACTAAGGTTTTCTGATACAGCTTTGGGGCTACCCGGAAGATTAACGATAAGAGACCTCTTTCGAATCCCCACTACAGCTCTTGATATCATGGCATGGGGGGTCTTCTTTAGTCCCTCTAGTCTCATGGCCTCAGCCATCCCCGGGACCTCCTTCTCTACTATGCTCAGTGTGGCATCCGGGGTTACGTCCCTGGGAGCTACCCCTGTGCCTCCAGTGGTAATAATAAGATCTAGTCCCTTAGTATCTACATATTGGATCAGCCTGTCAATTATCATTTCCTTGTCGTCGGGTATCATATCATAAGCATCTACTCTCGCCGGAATTTCCTTCACCAACCTTCTTATCTCCAAACCGCTCTTATCTTGCCTTTCTCCCCTCGCCCCTCTGTCGCTAATCGTCAATATCCCAACACTTATCATCTGTATTCCCGATCTCCCTATAGCCTAGTGTCCACCCATAAATGAGATAGTTTTTTAATATCCAGAAATTTTGAAACTCAATTATGAGCTACAAATTACAATGGCTTAAAGGCGTAATTCAAATGAGTTTCAAAATTTCTGATATCACAAATCATAAATAAATATTCACCACTATCTGAACAAATCCGATTATCGTCCCCAAGACACCACCCAACAGCGTAATATACGTAAGATGTCTCTTTGTTACGCCCTTAATCGCCTCTTCCAGTTCCTCCAAAGGAAAATCACTCACTTTATCCTCAACAACCTCGCCAAAATTTATAATACTTAGGAAGCTAAGTAATTCATCCTTTACCAACATAGAAATCCTTGGCGCCATAATCTTTTTTACCTGGTTCATAGCCGCACCCGGAATAAAGAATGCAAGTTTTCCGATATTCTTTTCCACCGCTCTATCCATCATCTCCTCGATCTTTCCATTAAGCGTCTCCTTCGTTATCCGGTTGTCGATCTCCTCTGGAGATATAAGCTTATCATCAACTAGCCTTCCCAGGCTTTTCGCTATCTTGGCTTGATCTTGAGGTATCAGGCCAGGGGTAAAGGGAACGCGGACGCCAAAAGCCCTTTTTTCCTCCTTTGGGTTAAATAACATCCATATAGCCAACTTATTTGTGGACCAGCCTATTATACCCCCTACCACTGGCGGTATGATGTATTGTAAGACGTCAAGGTTAAGCATTTGTTCGCTGAGGTTTATGCAAAAAAGGATTATAGGCGATAATGATATATGGGTTTTCAGATCAAAGGTGAACTAAAGCCCCCCTTACTAGAGGCTTTCCCCTGAACCTTTCCATAATTCACAGCCCTCAAATACAGGAGCATAAACAAGGAAATAAGTCCCAATATAATGCCAATAAACTGGGATACGGATAGTACCCCTCCGATTATGAACCCTCGATCGTCACCTCTAAAGATTTCAATGATGGAACGGGTAATGGAGTAAAGTAACGTATAGAGCCATATGAGTAAGCCGTCAAACTTCTTAAACCTTTTTACCACCGTTAGGATTAGAAAAATGAGAAACGCATTTAGAGAAGAATATAATTGGGTAGGATGAAGGGGAACACCGAGTATTGCCAAACTCTCAGGATCACTAAAGGTAACAGCCCAGGGAAGTGTTGTTTCTTTTCCGTAGCAGCAGCCTGCAGAAAAGCAACCCAACCGTCCTAAGGCCTGCCCAAAAGCTACGGGGGGAGCCATGATATCAATAGTTCTCCAGACCGGCATACAGTGTTTCCTGATGTACCATACGCTTATCAATAATGCCGGGATAAGACCTCCGAAGTATATCAGCCCACCGCTCCAGATCTTTACCATATCCAATGGGTTCTCCATGAAATGTTTACGATAGACTATGATATACATAAGACGGGATCCCACTATGGCCACGATAATTATATAGAAAGCCAGATCTGAAATCCTGTCTGGATCTTCTCCCACACGCTTCGCCTCCCTGCGCGCCAGAAGGATACCGGTCAGAAAGCCAAGTGCGACGAAAACCCCATACGTATGTATCTTAAAACTACCAATCTGAAATAAGACAGGATGCATGACTCGCTCTAATCTCAGCCATATAGATTTTCATCAGAAATTTTAAAACTCAATTATGAGCTACAAATAGCCCCCCTGACAATGGCTTAAAGGCATAATTCAAATGAGTTTCAAAATTTCTGATATATTAAATTTCACAAGGCCAGAGGGAGGAATCTGAGTAAGTCGTACATTTAATACGTCGTCGAAGATTCCGACCGATAACGCCGTGAAACTTAATATCTGAAAACTTATAGTAGCGCGTTTTTGCCTTTTCAGAACGTTCCTTTTCTGAAAGCAATATGGATAACGAGAAAAATTCCTCCAATAGTAATTGCCGAGTCGGCCACATTGAAGGTGGGCCAGTGGTAAGAGTACCAGTGGAGATCGACGAAGTCTATAACTTCTCCTATTCTAACCCTATCGATCAGGTTTCCGACTGCCCCCCCCAAGATCATAGATAGGCTTGATATTATAAGGGGCCGATTATCTTCGAGCCCTCTCAAAATGAAAAGTATTGCCCCAATAGCTATTATAGATGCCGTAAGAAAAAAAAGAGACCTAATGCCAGTGACCTGACCTGACATAAAGCCAAAAGCGGCGCCTGTATTTCTCACATGGGTGACATGAGCGAAATTTTTCAGGATCTCTATAGAATGGTGAAGGGGAAGAACGTTATCAATATAGAGTTTGGAAGACTGATCCAGAAGTACAACCCCTACGACAATCATAATTGTGAAGATGCACTTTTTCTTCAAGGTCTCTTTACTACCTCACTGCATCTCTGGCATATCCCAGGATGTTCTCTGTTGGCGCCGACAGTCGTATGATAAGTCCAGCACCTCTCACATTTTCTACCGCCAGCCTGGGCCACACGGATACCCAGCCCTTCAATTTCCTGGCTTTTAAACTCGCCGCTACCTTCTTCATTATTAAAGAGGTTAACCTTTGAAACGATAAAGATTGACCTCAGCTCATGAAGATAACCCTTCAAAAATCGGCAGAGTTTTTCAGGCGCAAACAGGCTGACATCTGCATCCAACGAGTGACCGATAACCTTATTACGACGGGCCAATTCCAGAGCCTTGGAGACCTCTCCTCTGACCTTCAATAGCGTATCCCATCTGGCTGACAATTCTTCATCTATGTAATCCTTCTTAGTCGCTGGGAATCGGGTCAAATGAACACTACTCTCCTCATCCCCTTTCGATGGCAGACACTTCCAGACCTCTTCCGATGTAAAAGTAAGAATCGGAGCCATCAGCCTGACCATGGATCTTAATATATCATACATAGCAGTCTGGGCTGCTCTTCTCTCCTTTGAGTCCTGCGGAGAGATATAGATTCTATCCTTGAGGATATCCAGATAAAACGCACTCATATCAACTACACAGAAGTTATGAAGGGAATGATATACAGTATGGAATGAAAATCCATCGTAAGCATCTCTGATCTTTGTGATAAGCTTCTGCAATCTGTGGAGGGACAACCTGTCGATCTCCAGTAGATCCTTGTATTCAACTATATCTTTAGCAGGATCAAAATCATAGAGGTTGCCCAGCATATACCTGCAGGTGTTTCGGATCCGGCGATAGGCCTCGGACATCCTCTTCAATATCTCGTCAGATATTCGAATATCGTCTCTATAATCCTCTGCAGCCACCCAGAGCCTCAGGATTTCAGCGCCATATCTCTTTATGATCTCCTCTGGGGCTATCACATTTCTAAATGACTTTGACATCTTTTTTCCCTTACCATCCACAACAAAGCCGTGAGTCAATACAGCCGCATATGGCGCCCTATCTCTCGTATTTACGGATGTCAACAACGAGCTGTGAAACCATCCCCTGTGCTGGTCACTCCCTTCCAGATACATATCTGCCGGGGATCTTAACATATCCCTGTCCTCTAAAACTGCAGCATGACTGACACCGGAGTCAAACCAAACATCGAGAATATCCATCTCCTTCTCAAAGTCACTGCCATTGCATTCAGGACATCTGGTGCAGGGAGGAAGCAGATCTTCTGCTTCCTTTGAAAACCAAATATCGCTTCCCTCGCTCTCAAATTGATCGGAGATATAATCTATGATATCCTTTCTTGCAAGGGTATAGTTGCAGGACTTGCAGTAGAATACGGTAATTGGAACCCCCCAGGTTCTTTGGCGAGAGACACACCAGTCCGGACGACCTTCAACCATCGCATAGATCCTATCTTTACCCCACTTTGGGATCCATCTGACCTTATTGATGCTTGCCAACGCCCTCTCTCTCAATCCGTTCTTATCAATAGAAATAAACCACTGTTCAGTTGAGCGAAAGACTATCGGGTTCTTGCACCTCCAGCAGTGGGGGTAGGAATGTAATACAGACTCTTCCTTTAGTAAGGCGCCCACCTCATCAAGCTTTTTGTTGACCGATTTATTGGCATCAAAGACAAACTCGCCGGCAAAGAACCTTACATCATCCGTAAACCTTCCATAATCATCCACGGGGGTATAGATGTCCAGACCATAATTCAGGGCAACCTCATAGTCCTCCTGCCCGTGACCCGGGGCAGTATGAACACAGCCGGTCCCCGCATCCAATGTAACATGATTGCCCAGGATTAACAAAGACTCTCTGTCTATGAACGGGTGACAACATTTCAGCCCCTCTAGCTTACTAGAAGAAAATATTTCCATAACCCTATAATCGGCGGCATCTATCGCCTTCATCGCGTCTTCCAGCAATCCCTCAGCCAGGATAAAGACTTCATCCCCCATTTTAGCGGCAACATAAGTCAAATCAGGATGAAATGAGATGGCCAGGTTCGCCGGTATTGTCCATGGGGTTGTAGTCCATATAAGAACTGAGATCTTTTCCTCTTTTAAGGATGGAAGAACCTCTGCAACATCTGAAAGGAGAGGAAACTTAACATATATAGAGGGTGACTTCCGATCAAGGTACTCAACTTCTGCTTCCGCCAAAGCGGTCCTGCAAGACGGGCACCAGTGAATAGGCTTTTTGCCTTTATAAACACTCCCTGTATCCACAAACTTTCCGAATTCCCTGACTATGGTAGCCACATATCTATAGTTCATCGTGAGATAAGGGTCATTCCACTCACCAAATACTCCCAGGCGCTGAAATTCCTTCCTCTGAATATCTATAAATCTCTCAGCATATTCCCTGCATCGTGCTCTTATCTCCGGTATAGACATGGACTGCTTTTTCCCCCCCAGTTTCTTATCTACCTCGTGCTCTATGGGGAGACCATGACAGTCCCATCCCGGCACATAGTAAGTGTTGAATCCTGCCATAGTCTTAGACTTAACTATTATATCTTTTAAAATCTTATTTAGAGCTGTTCCAAGATGGATATGTCCATTGGCGTACGGGGGACCATCATGGAGGATAAATTTTTCTCTATCCTTGGTGGCTTCCTTTATCCTGTCATATATCTGTTTATCATCCCATTCTTTGAGGATCTCGGGTTCTCTCCGATTAAGGTTGGCCTTCATTGGGAATTCGGTTCTGGGCAGGTTCAGGGTGTCCTTGTAATCCATTATATCCTCCACAAACGTTCACGATACGTTGACATATTAGTAAACTAAAGTATCACAAATCAAGCTGTTGTCAAGGGAGAATAATGTTCGACAGCAATCCTGATGATGGTTAACCTTTTGGTAATATAGGGTTTTTGTCCTTCGGTGGTTGCTTATTTCCTGCGCTTATCCTTTATATAAATCGACCTTGATTGACCTTCTCCAACTAGCCTCTCATCTGTTTCAAAAAGCCTAATAGCAGCAATTAGTTCACCCAGCTTCTTATAACCGTAGTTACGAGGGTCGAATTGAGGCGATTGCTTGGCAATGTTGCTACCAACCGATGCAAGATGAGCCCAACCACTGTCATCGGAAGATGCTTCAACGGCATTTCTTAATAAATTAACAAGCTTTGTATCTTGTTTGAGCTCGTTAGCAGTTTTGGGTGCAATTGTGTCGCTATCATCCTCCTTATAACGCAGTACTTCAGTGTATATAAATCTGTCACATGCGGAAACGAATGCTTCCGGAGTTTTTATTTCACCGAACCCATAAACAAAAAGGCCGGATTCTCTTATTCTTGAAGCCAATTTTGTAAAATCGCTATCGCTAGATACTATGCAAAACCCATCAAATCTGTTAGCGTAAAGTAAATCCATTGCATCAATTATCATTGCGCTATCAGTAGCATTTTTCCCCTTTGTGTATCTAAATTGCTGTATTGGTTGAATTGAGTATTGCAATAGCACTTCTTTCCATCCCCTTAGGTCTGGAACTGTCCAGTCCCCATAAATTCTTTTTACATTTGCTATTCCGTACTTCGCTATTTCAACTAGGAGACCATTCACGATTGATGGTTGAGCGTTTTCTGCGTCTATCAAAACAGCCAATTTTTGTGATATCCCGTTTGCCATATTTTTGTATTCCTGTGGTTAGAATTTTCGTCAGTAACTTCTAGACGAGTTTGGGTAAATTAAATGAAGGATTGTTAATTACATAAAGTAATTACATAAAAGTAATGCAAATCCTATGCCAAGAAAAACCTGAGTTGGAGGTATAGAAGTCAATTAGCTGTTGGACATTACTCAATGTTTGAAACTCCTCTGCCCGGTGTACACCATGGTTACACCGGCTTCGTTGCAAGCATCAATGGATTGATAGTCGTTGGCCGACCCACCGGGCTGAATCACAGCAGAAATACCTTCCAAAATGCCCACATCCACACCGTCTCTAAAAGGAAAAAAGGCATCGCTTACCATGGCAGCCTCCATAAGCCCGCCTTTCTCTTCAACCACCCGAGATAAAATCTCCTCTCTCTTTTCAGGCTCTTTTAAATCATTATAGGAGATGCCGTGGCTCTCAAAGCAGTAGCGGTCGGCGAGTTTTCGGTATGCCTTGTCCCGGGCAATTTCAGCGACTCCTACTCTGTCCTGTTCGCCGGTGCCAATTCCAACCGTTACCAAGTCCTTAACATAAATAACCGAATTGGAGGTAATCCCCGACTCTACCAGCCACCCGAAAAGCATATCCTTGTACTCTTTCTCAGTAGGTTCCCGGTTAATCCTGTAAATTTTCCCCTTGTATTCGCATTCAGCCGGCTTTAAATCTGCTTTAGAGCGTGCAGCAGGCACAAAAGACCACTGAACGATAATACCACCGTCGATTAAGCTTTTAAATTCCACGCAACGTTTCCCTACGAAATTTTGCAGCCTGCTGACATTCCCTATTTTGATGACACGCAGGTTCTTCTTTTTTGCAAGAATGTCAGTCGCTCCGACCTCAAAATCCGGCGCCACGACTACTTCTGCATACTGGGTGCATATGGCTTCTGCCGTTGCCTTATCGATGGGCTTGTTTAGTGCGATACAACCCCCAAAAGCCGCCACCCGATCAGCCATGTTCGCTTTGATATAAGCATCTTCAAGGGAACCGGATTGCGCTACGCCGCATGGGTTGTTATGCTTGACTATTACAACGGTGGGTTTGTCAATAAAATATCGTAATATGTTTAATGAGTTGTCCGTATCCGTGAGATTGGTTTTACCTGGATGCTTGCCGGATTGCAACAGCTCCATGTCTGAAGCCAAGTACTGACCGGGCTGGATGGTTTCAGTTTTCCCAAGAATGAGGTTTCCGTTCACCAGCTTGTATAGGGCCGATTCTTGGCCGGGATTCTCCCCGTACCTTAATCCTTTTTGGACATCATCCACAACCCAGACTACCTTTTCATAGAAAAGGGTTTGGCGTTTATTATCATCCACAAAACTGATTTCCATATTCGGTGGGAAATGATCATCCATGATAGTTCTGTACATTTGTTTCAGATCTTCAGCCATTGTTACCTCCTTTTGGTGTTTTAAGATCCCGGAATCAGGCCATGTTGAAGATTTTAGGGGCGGCCCTCGTTATGGTTGATATCATTACACCCAACAAGGTGTAGATTTTCATATATCAGAAATCTTGAAACTCAATAATGAGCTATAAATTGTCGGGGGGGGGCTATTTTGTTACTTGTTATACGTAACGCCTTGTCGCAAACCCCTATCTACAGATAAGCCACTATTACACGAAGAACGAATACCTTATGACAAAGTAGTTCATAAGAAGTAACAAAATAGCCCCCCCGACAATGGCTTAAAGGCATAATTTAAATGAGTT
>Ga0209345_10001493_pt1 | contig 27763 bp, 28 predicted proteins | sample Cruoilmetagenom7_FD_187294 | JGI IMG/M metagenome (GOLD analysis project Ga0209345, IMG submission 187294) | Oil polluted marine microbial communities from Coal Oil Point, Santa Barbara, California, USA - Sample 7 (SPAdes) (version 2) | ecosystem: Environmental > Aquatic > Marine > Oil seeps ...
CACCCCTCGCTCTTGCCAAAATACAAGGGTTTGCACACCCATGCCCGCGCGCTGGAAGCGGGCGACAGCGAGGCGGGTTGCACCGTGCATCTGGTGACCCCCGCGCTGGATGATGGCCCCGTTCTGGGGCAGGCCCGCGTGCCGATCCTTCCCGGTGACACCGAGGCGGATGTGGCGGCGCGGGTTCTGGTGCAGGAACACCGGCTTTACCCGATTGTTCTGGCGCGTTTCGCGCAAGGCGACCTGACACCGGTTCTGATCTGAAGCTCAGCGCGGGATCATTTTCAGCGCGAGTGCCCCCAGCGCCGCAAGGCAGAGCATGGCGAGCAAGGCGGCGCTCGCGCTCCAGGTATCAATCAGAAGCGCGATTCCGAAGGGCGCGATTGCGGCCATGACCATGCGGACCGAGGCGAGCTTGCCCAGACGGGCGGCAAAGCCATTCGGGCCGAAGAGGACCAGCGGCACCGTGCCCCGCACGATGGAGGTCAGGCCCTGCGCCAGACCGAAGAGCACGGCAAAGACCATCGCCCCGGCGAGGGTCGGCCCGGTCAGCCAGAGCACGGCCAGCGCCAGGATCAGCAGAAGGGTCGAGATCATCGTCGTGGTCAGTGGGTGAAGCCGCAGGCCGAAGAGCATGTCGAGCACCCGCACGCCGACCTGCGCGGGGCCCATCAGCGTGCCAGCCGTGACGGCGGCGGCGGCGGGCAGGCCGAAGGCGGTGAGCGTCGAGACCCAGCTTGCCGACAGCGCCGAGAAGACCAGCCCTGCCACAGCGAAGGCGACCCCGACCCAGAGCATGGCGCGGCCGTGCTGTTCTGCGGGCAGGGGTGCGAATTGCGGTGGCGGCGGGGGCGCGCCATTGAGGGGGGCGAGGTCCGGCGCGCGGGTCAGGGTCAGGTGTAGCGGCAGGCAGAACAGCAGGTTCAGCGCCGCGAAGACCAGATAGGCCGTACGCCAGTCCGACCAGACGAGGAGGGCCTGCGTCAGCGGCCAGAAGATCGTCGAGGCGAAGCCGCCCAGAAGCGTCATATGCGTGATCGCGCGCCGTGCGCGTGCCGGTCCCAGCGCCTGCGCCAGTGCGGCGAAGGCCGCATCATAGAGGATCAGGGTCGCCGTGACCTCTACCGCGACCAATGCGAGGCCGAGGGACACCAGACCCTGCGACTGGGAGACCGCCGTCAGCGACAGCGCCGCCAGCACCGAGCCCAGTGACATCACCACGCGCGCACCGTGGCGGTCCACCAGCCGTCCTGCCCCCGGGGCGGCAAGCGCGCCCACCAGCAGCGCCAGCGAGAAGGCCGCGAAGGCGGTGCCGGGTGTGATCCCGAGATCGGCGGACAAAGCGGGCACGACGCTGCCGAACGCGTAGAAAATCGTGCCGAAGCCGATGATCTGGGTGATGCCGACGCCGATCACCAGACGCAGATGCAGCCAGTGGTCGGGATTTGCGGCAATGAAGGCAGGGGGCATGGGGACATTCGTCTGAGGCTGGGTCTGCTGCGGCATAGCGGCATCATCTGGCCGGGAATTGTCAAGAGCAGGCGAAGGTCCGCGCACACTTTCCTTTGGCGCAGCAATGGCGTAAGACCCTCGGACTTGCGCCGCGCCTCTCGCGGTGCCGCCGATACAGGGCCCCTGATGAGAACGATCACAACGACCGAAGAGCTTGCCGCCTTCTGCCTTGAGGCGCGCCGCCATCCTTACGTCACGCTCGATACGGAATTCCTGCGCGAACGGACCTATTACTCCAAGCTCTGCCTGATCCAGATGGCGATGCCGGGCAATGATGACAGCACTGCTGCACTTGTCGATCCGCTGGTGGACGGGCTGTCGCTGGAGCCGCTTTATGACCTGTTCCGCGATACGAATGTGGTGAAGGTGTTTCACGCGGCGCGACAGGATCTGGAGATCTTTTTCGTCAATGCGCGCGTCTTTCCGACGCCGCTGTTCGATACGCAGGTTGCGGCCATGGTCTGCGGCTTTGGCGAGCAGGCGGGCTATGAGACGCTGGTCAAGAAGATCGCCAAGGCCAGCGTGGACAAGTCATCGCGTTTCACCGACTGGTCGCGGCGTCCCCTGAGCGATGCGCAGAAGATTTATGCGCTGGCGGATGTGACCCATCTGCGCAAAGTCTATGAGTATCTGGCCAAGGAGTTGAAGAAGACCGACCGGGCCAAATGGGTCGAGGAGGAGTTGGAGATCCTGACCAACCCCGAGACCTATATCGCGCGCCCCGAGGAAGCCTGGGAACGGGTCAAGACCCGCACCTCTTCCGGCAAGTTTCTGGCGATCGTGCGGGAACTGGCCCGGTTCCGCGAGGAATATGCCCAGTCCAATGACATTCCCCGCAGCCGCGTTTACAAGGATGATGCGCTGGTGGAGCTGGCCTCGACCAAGCCGGTGACGATGAACGATCTGGGCCGGTCGCGCCTGCTGCTGCGCGAGGCGCGCAAGGGCGAGATCGCCGATGGAATTCTGGCCGCGATCAAGGCCGGGATGGAGTGTCCGCCCGAGGATTACCCGCGCCCCGACCTGAGCCGCGAGAGGATGCAGGTCAATCCGGCGCTGGCCGATCTGCTGCGGGTGCTGCTGAAGGCCAAGACCGAGGATTCGGGTGTGGCCTCCAAGCTGATCGCCACCAGCGCCGATCTGGATGCGATTGCGGCGGGCGAGCGGGACGTGCCGGCCCTGCGCGGCTGGCGTGCCGAGGTTTTCGGGACGGATGCGCTGCGCCTGTGTCAGGGGCAGATCGCCCTGTCGGCCAAGGGCAATGATGTCAGGATCGTCGAGTTGTGATCAGCGGCGCGAGGTTGTCGCGGCATTGCGCGCGGCCACCACGCGGATGCTGCGCACACCTTCCAGATCGCGGTCGCTGACGCGGACGGCGGCTGTATGGCTGCGGGCGCGTTCGGGCATCGGCACGTTACCCGCCGGGGCGGTATAGGCGCGCAGCTCGTAGCTGAGGACGCCGTCGACGGGCACGCCGTCATTCACCGGCTCGAGCCTGACGTCGAAGGCGCCGACCGTGTCCGAGACCGAGGTGGCCCGGATCAGGGCGCCGCCGGAGATCCGCTGGACCGTCACATCCGACACCTGCGCGACCAGCGGGCCAGCGGGCACTTCGACGGTTCTTCGATTGAACAGGCTGATGCCGCCGCGCCCTGTCGGGATCAGCGGGTTCACCTCGGCGTTCTGGACGGGTTCGACCTGCGCCCGCCCGAACCAGTTGAACGGGTTGAAGCGCGAGTCGCGCACCGTGCCGCAGCCGGCCAGCACAAGGGTCGAGACCAAGAGAGCCGAAGTTAGGTTCCGCATCCTGTGCTGCCCCATTCGCTGTGTCGCATTCATCATCTGCCTACCTTATCGGGTGCGGCTTGAAAAGACGCAAGGCCGCACTGGACCTTTGTGCTGTGCTTGCCTAACTGAAGAGGCAGAAGAAGGGGAACTGAAAATGGCCACCGAACGGTTCGAGGCGATCGTCGAGGATTTCGAATTCCTTGAGGATTGGGAAGACCGCTACCGCTATGTGATCGACCAGGGCAAGGCGCTGGACCCGCTGCCCGAGGCGCTGCGCGTGCCTGCGACCAAGGTGGACGGTTGCGCAAGCCAGGTCTGGTTGCATCCGGTGATCGAGAACGGGACCTTTCGCTTCGAGGGTGACAGCGATGCGATGATCGTGCGTGGTCTCATCGCGGTGCTGCGCGCGCTTTACAACGGTCTTCCTGTGGCCGAGGTGGCGCGCGTCGATGCGCCCGCTGAACTGGCGCGACTGGGCCTGAACGATCACCTGTCGGCGCAACGCTCGAACGGGCTGCGCGCGATGATCGAGCGTATACGTCTGGTGGCCGCAGAGGCGGCTTAAGCGTCGGTCAAGGCCGTTTCCAGATCACCATAGCCCGTAAACCGCCGCTCGAAGGCGAGGCCCAGGCGCGCGGCGCAGTCTTGTGCCTTGGTGGTCAGGGCGGGATCGTCGGTCTGGGCCTGATAAACCAGCTTGGTGTAATGGCCGAAATAGGTGTCACGCAGTTGCGGGTGCCGGTCGAGGCCAAGTGGCTCCCACACGAAGGCGTCGAACTGGCGGACAAGAAAATCGGTCAGGTAGAAGGCGGTGAATTCGTCTTCGGATGTTGCCGCAAAGCGGGCGTTGCCTTCGAAGAAACTGTAGCAATGCGGGCCTTCGACCATCGCGACCCCCAGCCGGTCGCAGGTTGCGCGCAGCCGCCCGCCGGTGCCGCAATCGGCATAGACCACGAAGATATGCGGATGGGTGGGGCGATGCTTGAGCACGGCCTGTTCCACGGCTTCCGGGATGCGGTCGGGGTGATTGTGCAGGATCGCGGGCAGGCAGGTCAGGTCCATGTGGGACCAGCCATTGCGCGCGATGAGATCGAGAATTTCGCGGGCCAGCGCGCCGCACGCGATGAGCAGAAGCCGCTCGGTCGGGGCAGGGGGCGCGGACAGGTCCAGACCTTCGCAGGTCAGGTGATCGTCATCGGGCAGGTCCATCACGTTCCCCCTTGATGCAAAAGGCCCGCACCGTTGGGCGCGGGCCTTTGATCCGTGTCGCGGATGCGGCGCGCGCCTCAGGCGCGCATCGCGGCCTGATTGTGCTTGCGCGCAACGTAGGTCTTGGCGGTTTCCACTGCAACGGCGGCATCGCGGCAATAGGCGTCAGCGCCGATGGCGCGGCCGAATTCCTCGTTCAGGGGGGCGCCGCCCACCAGCACGATATAGTCGTCGCGCATCCCTTTTTCGATCAGCGTGTCGATCACCACCTTCATGTAGGGCATGGTGGTCGTCAGCAGGGCGGACATGCCCAGAATGTCGGGCTTTTCGGCCTCGAGCGCGTCGAGATAGCTGTCCACGGCGTTGTTGATGCCAAGGTCGATCACTTCGAAGCCCGCGCCTTCCATCATCATGCCGACAAGGTTCTTGCCGATGTCGTGGATATCGCCCTTGACCGTGCCGATCACCATCTTGCCCTGCTTGGGCGCGCCGGTTTCCACCAGAAGCGGCTTGAGGATGGCCATGCCACCCTTCATCGCGTTGGCGGCCAGAAGCACTTCGGGAACGAAGAGGATACCGTCGCGGAAGTCCTTGCCCACGATCGTCATGCCTGCGACGAGCGCCTCTGTCAGGATCTCGTAGGGTTGCCAGCCGCGCGCCAGAAGGATGTTGACGCTCTCCTCGATCTCTTCCTTGAGACCGTCGTAGAGGTCGTCAAACATCTGCTGGACCAGTTCCTCGTCATCGAGGTCCGCGAGGATGATGTCGTCTTGATCGTCGGACATGTCAGTTTCCTTGGCTCTGCGGCGCGTGCGCCGTCGTCTTGCTGTCGTTCGCCCCATCTGGGGCTTTTGTCCACAGGCCAGTCGTCGGATTGCGACATGGACGCAAGCGCTTCCGACCTGTGCCTCAGAATTGAGCGGTCCGTTGCCGTAATGATGCGCTCTGGACGCGGTTTGCGGACATCACTCTTCGCGGCGGCTGCTCCGGCGGGTGCGGCGCGGTGCGGCGGTATCGTCGCCGGTGCCGTCGCCTGCCGAGGTGAAGCCACCCAGCAGCGCGGTGATCTGGTCGAGGGTCGGGCGCGGCCCACGCGGGCGGGTTTCCAGCGCGCGTTTCATGCTTTCCAGATGCACGGGCATGGTGCCGCAGCAGCCGCCGATGATCGTGGCCCCGGCGTCGCGGGCGAGCACGGCATATTCCGCCATCAGTTCCGGCGTGCCGTCATAGTGGATATGTCCGTCATGGTATTTCGGGATGCCCGCGTTGCCCTTGGCGATGATCGGGCGTTCCGTGCCCTGGGCGGCAAAGCCCAGGACGGTGCGCAGAAGGTCCGAGGCGCCGGTGCCGCAGTTCGCGCCGAAGGCGATCGGCGGATTGGGCAGGGCTTCAACCATATCGACCATGGCGGCACTGGTCACACCCATCATGGTGCGCCCGGCGGTGTCAAAGCTCATGGTGCCGCACCACGGCATACCGGCCAGCGCGAAGGCTTCGGCTGCGGCGCGGTATTCCTCGGGGGCGGAGATGGTCTCCAGCCAGAGCACATCGGCCCCGCCTTCCTTGAGCCCTTCGGCCTGTTCGTGGAAGATCTCGACCGCGACCTCGTGGGTCAGCGGGCCCATGGGGGCGAAAATCTCGCCCGTGGGGCCGACAGAACCGGCCACGATCACGGTGCGGCCTGCCTTGTCGGCGATCTGGCGGCCCAGTTCGGCGCTGATGCGCGACAGTTCGCGTGCGCGCTTTTCCGCGCCATGCAGTTTCAGACGGCTGGCGTTGCCGCCGAAGGAGTTGGTCAGGAAAATGTCGCTGCCCGCGTCCACGGCGGATTTGTAGAGGGCGAGGATACGGTCGGGATGTTCCTCGTTCCACATCTCGGGCGCGTCGCCGGAGGTCAGGCCCATGTTGAACAGGTTGGTGCCGGTGGCCCCGTCGGCCATCAGCCAGTCGCGGGTTTCAAGCAGGCGGGACAGCGCGTCGGTCATGGGAATTCCTGTGCATGGGAAATGGGGAAAGCTCCAGCGCGCCTGTCCTGTCATGTTTGGGCGCTGCGGGCAAATTCATATGTTTCATGATCATGGTGAGGCGCTTGCATCACCGTCGCCTTGCCCGGAACAGACGGCGCATGGAAGGCCGCGCCTGTTCCCGGGGTCAAGGACGATAGGGCGCGGCTGGCGCGTCAGATCTCGCTCATCAGCTGGGCCTTGGCGACGGCCAGCAGCTCATCCATCTTGGCGCGGACGGCGTCGGCATCGGCCAGATCGGCCAGGTCGGCTGCGACCTTGCGCACGACATCCTCATGGCCGGCCTCTTCGAAATCGGCCTTGATGACCTCGCGGGCGTATTCCGCAGCCTCGGCCTCGGTCTTGCCCATCAGCCCGGCGGCCCAGAGACCCAGAAGCTTGTTGCGCCGCGCCTCGGCCTTGAACTTCATTTCCTCGTCATGGGCGAACTTCGCCTCGAACGCATGTTCACGGTCATCGAAGGTTGTCATCTGTCGCATCCTTGGGTGGCAGTTTGTCCTGAACCCGATATGCACACCTGCGACCCATGGCGCAAGGGGCAGGGCGCATCTTGCGACAAACCCGCCCATGGACTAAAGGGGGGCAACTGGACGGGACTCATGCCTGTCCTCAGCACCGGAGTGACCATGGCACGGCGCAAGAAAATCTATGAAGGCAAGGCGAAGACTTTGTACGAGGGGCCCGAGCCGGGCACCATCATCCAGTATTTCAAGGATGACGCCACCGCCTTCAACGCCGAAAAGCGCGACGTGATCGAAGGCAAGGGCGTGCTGAACAACATGCTGTCCGAGTTCTTCATGACGGGCCTTGCTTCGGTCGGAGTGCCCACGCATTTCATCCGCCGCATCAACATGCGCGAGCAACTGGTGCGCGCCTGCGAGATCATCCCGCTGGAAGTGGTGGTGCGCAACTACGCCGCCGGGTCCATGTCGAAGCGGCTGGGGATCGAGGAAGGGCTGCAACTGCCGCGCCCGATCATCGAATATTACTACAAGGACGACAAGCTGGGCGATCCGCTGGTCACCGAAGAGCATATCGCCGCCTTCGGCTGGGCCAACCAGCAGGACATGGACGATATCCTGAGCCTTGCGCTGCGGGTCAACGACTTCATGTCGGGCGTCATGTTCAGCGTCGGCATCAAGCTGATCGATTTCAAGATCGAGATCGGGCGCGTCTATGACGGCGATTTCCAGCGGCTGGTGGTGGCGGACGAGATCAGCCCCGACAGCTGCCGTCTGTGGGATATCGAAACGGGCCGCAAGCTGGACAAGGATGTGTTCCGCCGCGACCTAGGCAGCCTGACGGACGCCTATTCCGAAGTGGCGCGGCGTCTGGGTGTCATGCCCAAGACCGCGACCCCCATGACCAAACCCACATTGATCAACTGATCCCCCGGCGCGCGGCGATAGGCCGGGGATTGGATATTTGAAGCAAGAAGAAACAGGGCGCGGCGGCCCCTGCGAGACCGGAGAGCAAGCGATGAAGGCACGGGTGCATGTGATGCTGAAGAACGGGGTTCTGGACCCGCAGGGTGAAGCCGTACGCCACGCGCTGGCCACGCTGGGCTTTGACGGGGTCAATGGCGTGCGTCAGGGCAAGGTGATCGAGCTGGATCTGGCCGAGACCGATGCCGAGGCCGCCCGCGCGCAGGTCGCGCGCATGTGCGAGACCCTGCTGGCGAACACGGTGATCGAAAGCTACACGGTGGAGATCGTCTGATGCACGCGGCGGTCATCACCTTTCCCGGCTCCAACTGCGACCGCGATCTGGCCGTTGCCTTCGAGAAAGCAGGCGCGCGCGTCAGCCGGGTCTGGCACAAGGATACCGAATTGCCGCAGGGCGTGGATGTGGTCGGCATCCCCGGCGGCTTTTCCTTTGGTGATTACCTGCGCTGCGGGGCCATCGCGGCCAACTCGCCGATCTGTCGCGCGGTCGTGGCCCATGCGGGGCGCGGTGGCTATGTTCTGGGCATCTGCAACGGGTTTCAGGTTCTGACCGAAACCCGGCTTCTGCCCGGTGCCCTGATGCGCAATGCGGGGCTGAAGTTCATCTGCCGCCCTGTCACGCTCAATGTCGCCACCACGGACAGCGCCTTCACGGGTGGCTATCACGCGGGCCAGTCCCTGCGGATTCCGGTGGCCCATCATGACGGCAACTATACCGCCGGGCCCGATCTTCTGGAGCAACTGCGCGACGAGGACCGGATTGCCTTCACCTATGCAGAGCCCGTGAACGGGTCCGCCGGGGACATCGCCGGGGTGCTGAGCGAGAACCGCCGGGTGCTGGGCATGATGCCCCATCCCGAGCGTGCCGCCGAAGACGCCCATGGCAGCACCGATGGCCGGCAGATCTTCGCCGGTCTGGTCGGGGCCCTGACCGACGCCTGACTTGAGCGCGAGGCTCCCTCGGCGTAAAGTCGGTCCATGAAAGCGTCACCCCAGAGTTCAGCCACCCGCAGCCCGGGTCAGACCCGCGGCATGCGCCGGGCGGCGACCGGCACGGTAAGCTGGCGCGGGCGGCTTGCCCTGGGCCTGCTGATGGTGATCGCGGTGGTCACGATCGTGGTGACCAACCGCCTTCTGACCGACCGCTTTACCGAGACGACCCGCAACCGGGCGGAGCTGCGTCTGGCGCTTTATAGCGGCAACCTGCTGAGCGAGCTGCGCCGCAACGCCATCGTGCCACAGCTTCTGGCGCGCGACCCGACGCTGATCTCGGCGCTGTCCACGCAGGACTACTCGCTGTCCACGCAACGGCTGATTTCCTTCGTCGAGGAAATCGGAGCCGCCTCGCTCATGCTTCTGGACCGCGAGGGGCGGGTCGTTGCTTCGACCGACCGGAACAAGCTGGGCGCCAATTACCGCAGCGAAGCCTATTTCGTGGATGCGCTGCGGGCCAATGACACGATTTTCACCGTGCAGCGGCGCGAATCCGGCAGCTTCAATTTCTCCTATTCGCGCCGGATCGCGGACAAGGGGCAAGGGCTTGGCGTGATCGCGGTCGAAGTCGATCTGCAGAAGTTCGAGCGTGCCTGGGCCGGGATTTCGGATGCGGTTCTGGTGAGCAATTCGGAGGGCGTGATCATCCTTGCGACCGAGCCGCGCTGGCGCGGGCTGACCGAGGCCGAGGCACTGGCCCAGCAACCGCCGGAAAGCGCGATCCAGCGTGCCATTCAGGCCACCGCCGACTGGACCGCGCTGCCTGCGGATGCCTACGTCAAGGGCGAGGCCGTGATCCGCATGGAAGGGCGCATCCCGTTCCGGGGCTGGCGCATCGCGAGTTTCACCACCTACACCAGTGTCCGCGAGCGGGTGAACGGCGTTCTGGCGCTGGAGATCATGGGATTCGCGATCCTTCTGGCGCTGGCCTTCTATCTGGTCAGCCGGAAGAACGCGGTCCGCATGGCCCTGTTCCAGCGCGAGTCGGCGGAACTGCGCCTGCTGAACGCAAGGCTGCAGCGGGAAATCGCCGAGCGGGAGAAGGTGCAGGAAACGCTGGCGGTGGCGGAACAGACGCTGGCGCAAAGCTCGAAACTGGCGGCCCTTGGCGAGATGTCGGCCGCCGTCAGCCACGAATTGAACCAGCCTCTGGCGGCGATGAAAACCTATCTGGCGGGGGCGCGCCTGCTGCTGCGGCGCAACCGGCCCGACGAGGCGCTGTCCTCGTTCCAGCGGATCGACGATCTGATCGAGCGGATGGGGGCGATCACGCGGCAGCTCAAGTCCTATGCGCGCAAGAGCGGGGACCAGTTGACCCCTGTAAACATGGGCGAAGCGCTGGCCTCGGCCCTGTCGATGATGGAACCGCAGCTCAAGCAGCGGCGTATCCGCATCACCCGCGCGCTGCCTGATCAGCCGGTGATGGTGATGGGCGACCGCATCCGGATCGAGCAGGTGATGATCAACCTGCTGCGCAACGCCATGGATGCCACGCAGACCGTGACAGAGCCCGAGATCGACATCATCCTCGCCGCCGGAGAGACCGCGACCCTGACGCTGCGCGACAACGGCGAGGGGATCAAGGATCTGGATAACCTCTTCGAGCCTTTCTACACCACCAAGAAGCCGGGTGAGGGGGTCGGGCTTGGCCTTGCCATTTCCTCGGGGATCGTAAACGACTTGGGCGGACGGTTGACGGCGCGCAACGCCAAGGATGGCGGCGCGGTCTTTGAAGTTCAGCTTCCGATCCTAAGTAACGACAATGAAATAGAAGCGGCGGAGTAAAACCTATGTCGAAGGGGATGAAGATCGCCATCGTGGATGACGAGCAGGACATGCGGCAGTCCATCAGCCAGTGGCTGGCCCTGTCCGGCTATGACACCGAGACTTTTGCCAGCGCCGAGGATGCGCTGAAGGTGCTGGGACCGGATTATCCGGGGATCGTCATCTCGGACATCAAGATGCCCGGCATGGACGGGATGCAGTTTCTCAAGAAGCTGATGGGCAGCGACAGCACGCTGCCGGTGATCATGATCACCGGGCATGGCGACGTTCCGATGGCGGTCGAGGCGATGCGGGTGGGGGCCTTCGATTTTCTGGAGAAGCCCTTCAACCCGGACCGGATGAACGAACTGGCCCGCAAGGCCACCAATACGCGCCGCCTGACGCTGGACAACCGTGCGCTGCGGCGCGAGCTGTCCGATGGCGGGCAGATCATGAAGAAGCTGATCGGCACCAGCCCCGCGATGGAGCGGCTGCGCGAGGATATCCTCGATCTGGGGCAGGCCGACGGCCATGTGCTGATCGACGGCGAGACCGGGACCGGCAAGACACTGGTGGCCCATGCGCTGCATGCGGTGGGTGCGCGGGCAGGGCGCAAGTTCGTGCTCATTTCCTGCGCGGCCTATGACGAGGACAAGCTGTCCAAGCGGCTGTTCGGCCCGATGATGCCCGAGGACAGCCAGCTTCCGGCGGTCGAGGAGGCGCGCGGCGGCACGCTGGTGCTGGAGGATGTGGAAACGCTGTCCGACAGCTTGCAGGCGCGGCTGCTGAGCTTCATCAACGAGCAGGGCACGCCTGCGGAAACGCGGATCGTGGCGATTTCGAACCTGCAGGAGCAGGACCGCACCTGCGAGGATGCCCTGCGCCCGGACCTGTTCTACCGGCTGGCGGCGCTGCGGATCACCCCGCCGCCGCTGCGCCAGCGCGGCGAGGATATCCTGACGCTGTTCACGCGCCTGTCCGAGCAATTCGCCGATGAATACGGCTGCGACGCGCCGCAGGTCAGCGCGCAGGAGGCCGCACAGTTGTTGCAGGCGCCATGGCCCGGCAACGTGCGCCAGTTGATCAACGTGGCCGAACGCGCGGTGCTGCAATCGCGGCGCGGGTCTGGCACCATCGCTTCGCTCTTGATGACCGATAACGAGGAAATGCAGCCGGTGATGACGACCGAGGGCAAGCCGCTCAAGGAATATGTGGAAGCCTTCGAGCGGATGCTGATCGACAACACCATGCGGCGGCACAAGGGCTCGATCGCGGCGGTGATGGACGAGCTGTGCCTGCCGCGCCGGACGCTGAACGAGAAGATGGCCAAATACAACCTGAGCCGGTCGGATTACCTGTGATCCGCGGCTGACAGGGCGGGGATGGCGGGGCGTTTGACCCTGCCATCCCGCCGCGCGCAGGACAGCCTGCGATTTTCCCCATTGTCTTATGCCGCCCCCTGCCGCTATGGTAATCCATGGTGTGTGGCACCTGATGTGACCCGCCATTGAGTTTCGCTGCAGATGTGATGTGTAGGAGTATCCGGCACGGCTGATGCAGACCGATTGAGCCCCGGAAACGGGACTGACGAACCCCTGAACCCCTTGTGAGAACGAGGTGGTGACGGCCTTGAACGGGCGCTCCATGACAATGAGGGCGTCGGAGAAGAAACGCGATGAGGCGCGCGAGAGCAACTGATCCCAACATATTGCCCCTGTCGGGGCACATGGCCGTGCTGATCCAGCGCGACATGGTCTGTGGGATCGACAGCGCGCTGACCCTCGCCCCTGAAAGTCACAAGCCGCAAAGCCTCCGCCCACCGGGTGTGGGGCTGCGCCGCTGTGCAAATGGACAAAATGGCCAAGAAAATGCTGATCGACGCCACGCACGCGGAAGAAACCCGCGTCGTTGTGGTGGATGGAAACAAAGTCGAAGAGTTTGATTTTGAATCTGAAAACAAACGCCAGCTTGCTGGAAACATCTACCTTGCAAAGGTAACGCGGGTCGAACCCTCGCTTCAGGCGGCCTTTGTGGACTACGGCGGAAACCGGCATGGTTTCCTGGCGTTTTCCGAGATTCATCCGGATTATTACCAGATCCCCGTCGCCGACCGTCAGGCGTTGATGGAGGAAGAGCAGGCCTATGCCGATGCGCAGCGCCGCGAGGACGAGGATGAAAAGCCCCGTTCCAGCCGGTCGCGGTCGCGCTCGTCCTCTCGCAGCCGGTCGGAATCCGTGCGCAGCGACGATGCGGTTGTCACACGCGACGCGGAAGGCAACGAGATCGCGGGAATGGAGACGATCGACCTGGACGAGGCCGAGGTCGCCGAAGGCACCTCGCCCATGGAAGTCGTGGCCGAGACCCCGGTGGAAGAGCCGGTCGACATGTCCGATGACGAGGATGATGACGGCGCGGTCGAGACGATGGACCGTGACGACAGCATCGAATCCGTCTCTGACGACGACGATGCCGAGGATATCCGCCCCGTGCGCAAACCCCGTGCGCGGCGCTACAAGATTCAGGAAGTCATCAAGGTCCGTCAGATCCTGCTGGTGCAGGTCGTCAAGGAAGAACGCGGCAACAAGGGCGCGGCGCTGACCACCTATCTGTCGCTGGCCGGTCGTTATTGCGTGCTGATGCCCAACACCGCACGCGGTGGCGGCATTTCGCGCAAGATCACCAACGCCGTGGACCGCAAGAAGCTCAAGGAAATCGCGACCGAGATCGACGTGCCGAAGGGCGCGGGCCTGATCGTGCGGACCGCAGGCGCCAAGCGCACCAAGACCGAGATCAAGCGCGACTATGAATATCTGCTGCGCCTGTGGGAACAGATCCGCGAACTGACGCTGAAATCCGTGGCGCCCGCGAAAATCTATGAAGAAGGCGATCTGATCAAACGCTCGATCCGCGATCTTTACAGCCGCGAGATCGACGAGGTTCTGGTCGAGGGCGAGCGCGGGTATCGCATCGCCAAGGACTTCATGAAGATGATCATGCCTTCGCATGCAGTGAACGTGAAGAACTACCGCGAGCAGATGCCGCTTTTCGCCCGCTATCAGGTGGAAAGCTATCTGTCGTCGATGTTCAACCCGACCGTGCAGTTGAAATCCGGCGGTTACATCGTGATCGGCGTGACAGAGGCGCTGGTGGCGATCGACGTGAACTCCGGCCGGGCCACCAAGGAAGGCTCGATCGAGGAGACCGCGCTCAAGACCAACCTTGAGGCCGCCGAAGAGGTGGCGCGCCAGTTGCGGCTGCGCGATCTGGCCGGTCTGATCGTGATCGACTTCATTGATATGGACGAGCGGCGTAACAACGCCGCTGTCGAGAAGCGGATCAAGGACAAGCTCAAGACCGACCGCGCCCGCATCCAGGTGGGCCGGATCAGCGGTTTCGGCCTGATGGAAATGTCGCGTCAGCGTCTGCGCCCCGGCATGATCGAGGCCACGACACAGCCCTGCGCGCATTGCCACGGCACCGGCCTGATCCGCTCGGACGACAACCTTGCGCTGTCGATCCTGCGTCAGATCGAGGAAGAAGGCGTGCGCCGCCGGTCGCGTGAGGTGCTGATCAAGGCACCCGTCGGGATCGCCAACTACCTGATGAACATGAAACGCGAGCATGTCGCCCAGATCGAAGGGCGCTATGGCCTGTCCGTGCGGATCGAGGGTGATCCCACGCTGATCAGCCCCGATTTCACCATGGAGAAGTTCAAGACCGCCACCCGTGTGGTCGTGGAAGTGCCGCAGGTCGTGTCGGGCGATACCGCCCTCATGGATGAGGTGGACAGCACTGTGTCGGCCTGGGATCTGGAAGATGCAGAGGCCGCCGAGGAAGAAGCGGCAGCCAAGGCTGCAACGCGTCCTGAGCGTGCCGAACGCGCGGAACGCACTGCCGAAGCGGGTGACGACGAGGCCAAGCCGAAGAAGCGCCGTCGTCGGCGTCGGCGGAGCAAGTCGAAGACCGGCTTTGATGGTGAGAACGGCGGCGATAATGGCGCCGAAGACGATGACGGTGACGATGACGCGGGCCAAAGCCCGGCGGATGCCGTGACCGCAGAGTCGCAGGCCCCCGTCGCCGCTGCTGCCGAAACGGATGATGCTGTGGCCGCTGAAGCCCCGGCAGAGGTCGAGGCTGAGGGTGAAGCAGAGAAGCCGGCACGCAAGACCGTGACCCGGACGCGGTCTGCTTCGAGCCGCAGTGCCACGGCCAAGGCCGAGACGACGCCGAAGGCACCCGCCAAGCCCAAGGCTCCGGCCAAACCCAAGGCACCCGCCAAGCCGCGCGCCAGCACGGCCAAGGCGGCGGCCGCGGCCGAGGACGCGTCAGCCGATACCGAGGCCAAGCCTGTGAAGAAAGCAGCGCCGCGCACCAGGACGGCCAAGCCTGCCAAGGACGCGGCTGTCGAGACGGTTGCGGCCGCGCCTGTCGAAGCCGCAACGCCGGAGGTCGCCGTGGCCCAAGCCAAAGCGCCAGAGGCGGAAGCCGCTCCGGCGCAGGACGCGCCGAAAGCCGAGGCCCCGCAGGCCGAGGATGACGGCAAGCCCCGCCGCAAGGGCTGGTGGTCGCTGGGACGCTGATCCGCGTCAGAGACTGGATGCAAAGACAGGAAAACCGCCCCTCGGGGCGGTTTTTCCTTGTGTACTGCACCGGGTCTTGGGCCCATCGGGCCAGTCAGGGAGCGTCAGCCGCCCTTGCGCAGGCGATAGACGGTGTGATCCGCAGCCTCTTGCATCTCCAGAAACACATGCCCGGCCTGCGCGCAGAAATGCGGCACATCGACGATGGCCGCCGGATCACTGGCCAGCAGTCGCAGGACCGCCCCATCGGGCAAGGCCGCCAGCGCCTTGCGCGCGCGTAGCACGGGAAGGGGGCACAACAGCCCGATGGCGTCGATCTCGGTTTCCTGGGTCATGGGATGGGACATAAATATCCGGTCACGCGCTGTCCACAAGGATGTGACAACCGCACGCGTGACCTTGCGCGCGGGATGCCGTAAGCCTGTCGCATGTTCGGAATCGAGATCATTGACGCGGGCCTGCTGCCCGCCATGTTGGTGGCGCTGCTGGCAGGGGTGATCTCCTTCCTCAGCCCCTGCGTGCTGCCCATCGTGCCGCCCTATCTGGCCTATATGAGCGGCGTGTCATTGTCCGATCTGCAAAGCCAGACAAGCGCGCGCAACCGGGCCTTGCTGCCGGCGCTATTCTTCGTGATGGGGCTGTCGACCGTTTTCCTGTTTCTTGGCTTCACGGCCTCGGCCATCGGGGCGGCGTTCCTGCAATATCAGGGGTATTTCAACACCGTGGCAGGTATTCTTGTCATGGGATTCGGCGCGCATTTCATCGGGATCTACCGCATCCCCTTTCTGGACCGCGAGGCGCGGCTGGATGCGGGTGACCGGGGCGGCTCGGCTTTCGGGGCCTATATCCTGGGGCTGGCCTTCGCCTTTGGCTGGACGCCGTGCATCGGTCCGCAACTGGGCGCGATCCTGTCGCTGGCCGCCTCCGAGGCTTCGGTCACGCGCGGCACGCTGCTGCTGGGGATTTATGCCGCCGGTCTGGGCATTCCCTTTCTGCTGGTCGCGGCCTTCCTGCCACGCCTGACGGGCGTGATGGGCTGGATGAAGCGGCATATGGACCGGATCGAGAAGGTCATGGGTCTGCTGCTCTGGACAATTGGCCTGCTGATGCTGACGGGGGGCTTTTCAGCCTTTTCTTTCTGGTTGCTGGAAACCTTTCCGGCGCTGGCGGTCCTGGGCTGAGGTCCGGCCCGCGCCCGTTTCCTGCCTGTCAAAGGTCTTACGCAGGCCCCAAAGCTGCGCTACTGTCCGGTCTGTAACGAGGTCCGGATGAGCAGTATGTCCCAACATCAGGTCAGACGCCGCAGGGTGTTCTACATTCCGGGCTATGATCCGATCCATCCGCGCCGCTACCGCGAGCTGTATCGCAAGGAAAGCGCGGCGCAGGCGGCGATCTCTGGCTATGATATCGACCTGCGGCCCAAGACCGGGGCCGGTACCTATGGCTGGCAGGTCGAGGGGCGTTTCGGCTCCGGGACTGTCACGGCGGATGTCGAGGTGCTGGTCTGGTCGGATATCGTGCGCGACAGCATGTCGAACTCGATCCCCGCGACCTATCGGGAATTGCTGAACACCGCATGGACCTATATCGGATCGGGCGCGCTGTGGCGGCTGATGCGGCTGCGCAAGGGGCCGGTCATAGCGGCGCTCTATCCGGTGGTGTTCCTGCTGGTCCAGTTGGCGCTGGCCTGCGCTGTAGCCTACGGCGTGGCGCGACTGGGGGCCGAGGCCACGATCTGGGTGACAGGTGGTGCCCGGACAGCCGGATTTGTCGCCCTGATCCTGCTGACGGCCATGCTGGGTGCGGGGGCGGCCGTGCTGGTGCTGCGCTGGTTCCGCGCGCGGGATGGCCGGTTCTTTGCCTATTACCTGATGCATGATTACGCGCATTCCGCCTTGTTGAAGGGGGCTTATCCGCCAGAGCTGGAGGCGCGGCTGGCGGTGTTCGCCGATGCGATTGCCACGGCCCTGACAGAGCCGGTGGATGAGGTTCTGGTCGTGGGCCATTCTTCGGGCGCGCATCTGGCGGTATCGGTGCTGGCAGACCTGATCCGTGCGGGCCGCGTGCCTGCGGAGGGGCCGCACCTCGCCTTTCTGTCGCTGGGGCAGGTGGTGCCGATGCTATCCTTTCTGCCCAACGCGCAGCGCCTGCGGGCCGATCTGCAATATCTGAGCGAATCCGGGGCGTTGACATGGGTCGATGTGACGGCGCCCGGTGATGGTTGCGCCTTTGCGCTTTGCGATCCGGTGGCGGTGTCGGGAGTGGCGCGGGCAGGCAAACGCTGGCCGCTGGTGCTGTCGGCGGCTTTCACCCAGACGCTGAGCCCGGAGCGGTGGAAGGCGCTGCGATGGCGGTTTTTCCGGCTGCATTTCCAGTATCTTTGCGCCTTTGACCGACCGGGCGACTATGATTATTTCGCCATTACCGCAGGCCCCATGACGCTGGCCGAGCGCTACCATGGGCGCGCGCCGTCGAAATCGCGGATCAACCGGGCCGTGTCGGGCCATGTTTCGGTGTCTGCGTGACCGCGTTGCCGCCCAAGCCCGCCGTGCGGCCGGACAAGGTCTCGCTCTGGCGTTATATGCGGCTGTTCCGGCAGGATATCCTGTCGGCGCAACCCGCCCGGCTTTACCGCGCCTGGATGGCCGAGTTCCGCACGCCGTTCTTCCGGTCCTATCTTGCGAACCAGCCCGAGCTGGTGCGGCTGGTCCTGAAGGAGAGGCCGGGCGACTTTCCCAAATCCATGCGCGTGGCCGAAGGCTTGCGCCCGTTGTTGGGTGAGTCGGTCTTTCTGACCAATGGCGCGACATGGGAGCGGCAGCGGCGGATCATTGATCCGGCCTTCGAAGGGGGTCGCCTGCGCGATACGTTCGAGGCGATGTGGCAGGCGGCGCAGGCCGCCGTGCGACGTCTGGAGCAGCAGGTCGATGGGCAGAGCCCGGTCGAGATCGAGGAGGTGACAAGCCATGCCGCCGCCGACGTGATCTTTCGCACGCTCTTTTCGATCCCGATCGAGAACGAGACCGCCGCCCGCGTCTTCACCGCCTTTCGCGACTATCAGCGCAGCCAGCCGATCCTGAACATCGCCGCCTTCCTGCCCTTGCCGCGCTGGATGCCGCGATTTCACCGGCGCAGCACAAGGCGGACGGCGGCCACGATCAGGGCCCTGATCACCGATCTGACCGCCGCGCGCATGGCGGATATCGCGGCGGGCACGGCACCTGACGATCTGGCCACGAAGATCATGACGACCGCCGACCCGGAAACCGGAGAGCGGTTCGATACCGCCGAGATGGTGGATCAGGTCGCGATCTTCTTTCTGGCGGGGCATGAAACCAGTGCCTCCGCGCTTGGATGGGCGCTCTATCTGCTGGCCATGCACCCGGATTGGCAGGAGCGGGTCGCGGCTGAGGCCACCGCGCTGGATCAGGCCGATTTCGCGGTGATGTCGCGCCTGCGGCTGAGCCGGGACGTGTTCCGCGAGGCGTTGCGGCTTTATCCGCCGGTGCCCATGATGGTGCGCGAGACGACCTGCCCGGAACGGTTGCGCGACCGGGAGGTGAAGCCGGCTGCGCAGATCGTGATCAGCCCCTGGCATCTGCATCGGCATACGCGGCTTTGGGACAATCCGGACGGATTCGATCCCGACCGCTGGGGGACCGAGAACGGGCGGACCTGTCTGCGCGAGGCGTTCATTCCGTTTTCGGCCGGCGCGCGGGTTTGCCCCGGTGCGGGTTTCGCCATGGTCGAGGGGCCGTTGATCCTGTCGATGCTGGTCCGCGCCTTCCGGTTCGAGGTGATCGCGGACAGAGAGCCCGTGCCCGTGGCGCATCTGACCGTGCGGGCGAAGGACGGGATCTGGCTGCGGATCACGCCGCGCGCACCATCGGCCCCCTGAGAGCAGGGTCCAAAGCCGTGAAAAAAGGAAGCGCCACGCCGACATGCCGTCAGAGTGGCACGATCACATGAAAGCGCGGTTAATCGCGATGCGGCTTGCGGTAATGTTGCAGGACATAGACCCTGATCGCTGAGGCGAGGCCTGTCTCAGGCTCACGCGCCGCATCAATTTGCGCTGCCAGAACGTTGATTGCGATGTCTTTTTCAGCGGCGATGTCCCGGAATGCCTGCCAGAAGGCGGGTTCAAGCGAGACGCTGGTGCGGTGCCCGCGCAGGGTCAGCGAGTGTTTGCCTGGCCCGCTGCCCATCTGCTCAGGTCTCTTTCCGATGTGCGTCGAGGGTCTTGCGGGCCTGTTCCGCGCGCGCTTTTTCAAGGTCCTTGTCGGCCTTGGTCCGTCCGAACTTCACCGCATTCTCGGATGCGCGGGCCTTGGCTTCGGCCCGCGCCTTTTCCTTGCGTACACGGTTCAGATTGACCGGCGTGTTCACCCTTTGGGTCCGATCATGTCTTCGGGACGCACCACGCGGTCGAAGGTTTCTGCATCGACCAGACCCAGCGCGATCGCCTCTTCCTTGAGCGTCGTGCCGTTCTTGTGCGCCGTCTTGGCGACCAGCGTCGCATTGTCATAGCCGATGGTGGGGGCGAGTGCCGTGACCAGCATCAGCGATTCCTTCATCAGCTTGTCGATCCGCGCGACATTGGCCTGCGTGCCCACGACCATGTTGTCGGTGAAGCTGGAGGCCGCGTCGCCCAGAAGCTGCATGGATTGCAACACGTTGTAGGACATCATCGGGTTGTAGACGTTGAGTTCGAAATGACCCTGCGAGCCTGCGAAACCAACCGCCGCGTCATTGCCCATGACATGGGCGCAGACCATCGTCAGCGCCTCGGCCTGCGTCGGGTTGACCTTGCCGGGCATGATCGACGAACCCGGCTCGTTTTCCGGAAGGATCAGCTCGCCGAGGCCCGAACGGGGACCGGAACCCAGAAGGCGCATGTCATTGGCGATCTTGAAGAGCGAACCTGCAACCGTTTTCAGCGCACCCGAGAACATGACCATCGCGTCATGGGCAGCAAGGGCTTCGAACTTGTTAGGCGCGGTGACGAAGGGCAGGGAGGTGATGCCCGCGATCTCGGCCGCGACGTTTTCGGCGAAGCCAACGCGCGTGTTCAGCCCGGTGCCGACAGCCGTGCCACCCTGCGCCAGTTCGTAGATGTCGGGAAGGCAGGCCTCGACCCGTTCGATCCCCTTCGCGACCTGATGGGCATAGCCGCCGAATTCCTGACCCAGCGTGAGCGGCGTCGCATCCTGCGTATGGGTGCGGCCGATCTTGATGATATCCTTGAATTCTTCGGATTTCGCGGCGAGTGCTGCGTGCAGCTTGCGCAGACCCGGCAGCAGCGTATCGCGCGCCATCATGCCGATGGCGACATGCATCGCGGTGGGGAAAGTGTCGTTCGAGGACTGGCCCATGTTGCAATGGTCATTGGGGTGCACGGGTTTCTTGGAGCCCATCTGACCGCCCAGAATCTCGATGGCGCGGTTCGAGATCACCTCGTTCGCATTCATGTTCGACTGGGTGCCCGAGCCGGTCTGCCAGACGACCAGCGGGAAGTTGTCGTCGAACTTGCCCTCGATCACCTCGGTCGCGGCCTGCTGGATCGCCTTGGAAAGGGTCGGGTCCAGATCGCCGAAGCCTTCGTTGACGATGGCGGCGGCCTTCTTGATCACACCCAGCGCGCGCACGATGGCTACGGGCTGACGTTCCCAGCCAATGGGGAAATTCATGATCGAGCGCTGGGTTTGCGCGCCCCAGTACTTGTCTGCCGGAACCTCGAGAGGGCCGAAGCTGTCGGTCTCGGTGCGGGTGTTGGTCATGGCTTTGCCCTTTGCGATGGATTTTGACCCCCTCATAGCGAAATGGGCGGCAAGATCAATATTGCATGCGGTGGGATACCGGGGTTGCGCCTGCGCGGAAGGCGGGCACCTTACTTGCGGAAGGTGTCGAGTCGGACAACCTCGGCCTCTTTCGGGCCGCCTGAGGGGGGCGTCGGCTCATCGTCATCCCCGTCGTCGTCCAGATCGTCGTCATCGGTCGCATGGGTTTCGAAGCGCAGGCCGAATTCGACGGAAGGATCAACGAATGTCTTGATCGCATCATAGGGGATATAGAGCGGCTCTGGCTGCTCGCCGAAATTGAGCGTGACGGAGAACCCGTCATCGGTCACATCGAGACCATCATACCAATGCTGCATGACCACGGTCATTTCGGTCGGATAGCGGTCCCGCAACCACGAGGCCAGCTTGGCCTGCGGATGGGTCGTGTCGAAGGTAATGAAGAAATGATGCGCGCCGGGCAGGCCGTGATCGGACACGTCCTGCAACACTTCCTGGATCAGACCGCGCATCGCGCGATGCATCAGGTTTCCGTAATCTATGTTGCGCGACATCGCGTTTCCCCAGGCAAGCTCCGGGTCAGCATAGGGGATTCGGGGTAAAACAAAAGACAGGCAGATCAAAAAAACCAAGCCGCCGGAAACCGGGGGTCAGAGCGGCACAAGGCTGAGCGCGAAGCCCGATACGGCCATCACCGCCAGAAAGGCGGGCAGGGGCAGGGCCAGTCGCAGATGCAGCAGAAAGGCCAGCGCGGTCAGGGCGGCGGCCTGCCATTGAAAGCTGGCCACGTCGGGCAGCGGGCCGAAGCGGGTCAGGGTCACATCGGCAAAGATCACGTGCAGCGCGAACCAGAGCGAGAGGTTCAGGATCACGCCCACGACAGCGGCTGTCACAGCGGCCAGCGCGCCGCGCAGGCGCGGCCGATAGGCCAGCGCGTCGATATAGGGGGCGCCGGTGAAGATCCACAAAAAGCAGGGGGTGAAGGTCATCCAGAGGGTGACGATCCCGGCCATGATGCCAAGCCCGATGCCGCCTTGGGCGATCCCGGCGAGGATGCCCACGAACTGGGTCACAAGGATCAGCGGGCCGGGGGTGGTTTCAGCCAGACCCAGCGCGTCGATCATCTGGGCGGTCGTCAGCCAGCCGAAATCGGTCACGACGGCTTGGGTCATATAGGCCAGCACCGCATAGGCACCGCCGAAGGTGACCACGGCGAGGGTCGAGAAGAAGAGGGCCAGATCGGCCAGCAGACCTTGTTCGAGCGTGATGAGGAGGCCCAGCGGCACGAGCCAGAGGGCCAGCCAGAGCGCGGCGGTCCACAGGGTCTGGCGCAGGGGCACGCTCATGCGGGGCTGCGGGGGGGCAAGTTCAGCCCGGCTGCGCCACCAGCCCCAGAGGGCGGCGACCGCGATGATCAGCGGGAAGGGCAGTTGCGCGAAGAAGATCGCGACGAAGGAGGCCAGCGCCAACGCCACATCGGCGCGCCCCCGCAGGGCGCGCTGTGCAAGACCCCGCAGCGCCATGAGCACGATGACCACGACAGCCGCCTTGATCCCCAGAAACAGCGCCTGCACCACGGGGACCTGGCCGAAGCTGGCATAGGCCAGCGCCAGCGCGAAGATCACCAGCGCGCCCGGCAGCACGAACAACACCCCTGCGAGCAAGCCGCCCGGCGTGCCGCGCAGCTTCCAGCCGGCATAGGTGGCGAGCTGCATCGCTTCGGGGCCGGGCAGCAGCATGCAGAAGGACAGGGCGCGCAGGAATTCGGCCTGATCCAGCCAGCCCCGCGCCTCGACCAGTTCGCGCTGCATCAGGGCGATCTGCGCGGCGGGACCGCCGAAGGACAAAAGGCCGATACGTCCGAAGACGCGGATCAACTGGGGAAAATCGGGTGCGGATGTCACGGGATGGTCGCTCTCTGCTGGCATGATGCAGGCATAGAGCATGGAGCGTCGCCTGCAAGGCCAGCCGTTCCACATGCCGATGACAGGACCATGACGGTGCCGGGTGCAGGACGACGAAGAGAGGGGAAAGTGCAGGCTTCTGTTGCCAGGTGCCTGCGAACCCCGCCTTAAGCTGCTAAGCCTAAGGACTTAGTTTTCGGTGTCGCCGACCGCTTACGCGGCCATTGCTACCGGAGCACGATTGTCATTTGCAATTGTACTTTTCGGACCGATAACGGTGGTACCTCACCGAGACAAAGCATACCCCTTTAGACGTTCGTCGATCCTGTTTCAGCCCCATTGCCGCCAAATGAGCGGGTTTTGGTGGAGCTGCCGGGTACCGCCCCCGGGTCCGATCCGCGTATTACGAGCGCGTTTATGTCCATAGTCTGTTGCCAGACAGGTTGAATATAGGGCAGCGCGCGGCGCTTTTGAAGGGGTCAAATGCAGTGGGCGCGATCAGTCCTGCGCGCGGGCCGCGCGGGCGGCCATCACATCGCGCCCCAGCGTGAGGGTGTAATCGGCCAGTTCGCTGAGTGCGGCATCGGCAGAGGCGGCCTCCTGCGCGGCGATCGCATCGGCAATACGCCCGTGCAGGCCGATGATGGCGCCGCGCGACCGGGCGGTGAAGGTGATCATGTTCATCAAGGGCTGCATCCCTTCGACAGCACCGGCAAGCTGATAGGACAGGACCGGATTGCCCGCCCCGTCCACCAGCGCGCGGTGGAACGCCACGTCGGAAGCGCAGAAATCCTCGTCCGACAGGGTCGGTTGCGATTGCCGCGCGATTTCGGCGCGCATCCGGTCCAGATGGTCCTGACGCCTGCGGGTGGCGGAGAGTGGCGCGCAGGCGCGTTCCAGCGCAAAACGCGCCTCGCAGGCGACATCGAAACTGACCGCGTTCATCGACAAGAGCAGGGTCGAGGTGGTGATCTGCTGGCCGTAAGCCTCCTCGAACGAGAGGCGGTTGACGAAAGCGCCGCCGGTCGCCCCCCGCTGGGTGCGGATCAGGGATTGCGCCGCCAGCCGTTTCAGCGCCTCGCGCACCGTGGGGCGGGAGACGGCGAAATGTTCGGCCAGTTCCGCCTCGGACGGAAGGCGCGCATCCACGATCAGCTTGCCCGACACGATCTCGTCCCGGATCGCGGCGGCGATCTGGGCGGACAGGTCCTTGGGGCTGGCGGGGTCAAGTTTCATATGTCTGACAATTGGGGCTTTACTGGGAGGCTAATTGTCTGACAATTTATTTTCAAGCGAAAGACGTGGCTTTGAGTCGTCATGTCGCGCAGACTGCGGACCGAGGGGGGATCATGCTGTCAGACCGGATCAGAGCGATGGGCGCGCCGCATTGGCTGGCGCTGTTCGGCCTGATCCTTGGCGCGTGGGTTGCCCTATATGCAATGGCGCTGCCGTCGGACCTGCGCGAGGGCGCACGGATTTTCGGCGCGGATTTCTGGGAAAGCCTGTGCACCGTAACACCCGATGCGGCAGGCTTTAGCCGGGTCGTGCTGATGTGGGCCTTGATGGCGGCGGCGATGATGGCGCCCACGGCGCTGCCGGCCTTCGCAACTTATGATGATCTGGGGCGCAGCACGCAGACAAGGTTCGGGGCCTTGGTCGCGGGCTACCTGATCGTCTGGCTGGGATTTTCGGTGCTGGCGGGGGCCTTGCAGATGGGGCTTTTCACGGCAGGGCTGGTCAGTGCCTTTGGCGACAGCCTGTCGGTCTGGCTTTCGGCGGGGTTGCTGCTGGTGGCGGGGCTTTACCAGTTCTCGCCGGTCAAGGAAGCCTGCCTGAGCAAGTGCCGCGCGCCGCTGACGTTCTTCATGGCCCATTGGGACGAGGGACCGCTGCGCAACGGGGTGCGGCTGGGGCTGGTCTGTCTGGGCTGCTGCTGGGCGCTGATGCTGCTGGCCTTTGTGGGCGGTGTGATGAACATCGCCTTCATGGGACTGGCCACTTTGATCATGGTGATCGAGAAACTGCCGCACTACGGGCGTGTCCTGACGCGACCCCTTGGCGCGGTCTTGGTCATATCTGCGGTTTTTGTGGCGCTTGGCGCCGTCTGAGGGAGGAAAAGACATGGCATTGGATCAGAACGCGGTGGGCACTGTGCCTTGGGCGATCAAGGGGGAGTTGATCCTCAACTGCAACTGTACGGTGTTCTGCCCCTGCGTGGTGTCGCTTGGCAAACACGCGCCGACAGAAGGTTACTGTCAGGCATGGTCCGGTATCCGCATCGACGAGGGCCACTACGGGGATGAGGATATCAGCGGGCTGAACGTGGGCCTGCTGCTGGAGATTCCCGGCCTGATGTCGCGGGGCAACTGGAAAGCGGCGGCCTATATCGACGAGCGCGCCTCGGACGCGGCCTATGAGGGGTTGGTCAACATCTTCTCGGGCGCGGCGCGCGGCACCACGGGGCTGTTCAAGGTGCTGGTGAGCGAGTTCCTGGGCGCGGAACGCGCGCCGGTGATCTTCGAGACCGAAGGCAAGGCGCGCCGTCTGATGGTGGGCAAGGCCATTCAGGGCGAGATCGTGCCGGTCGCGGGCAAGGACCCCGATCAGGAGATCGTGGTCACCAATACCGAATACTGGATGGGCCCCGACATCACGGTGGCCACCGCCACCAAGGGCCGCGTGCGCGCCTTTGGCCGGGTCTGGGATTTCGACGGGCGCAGCGCGGAAATCTGCCAGATCGACTGGCACGGACCGCGCTGAGCCGATGACCGCGGGCAGGGGGTGCAGATGATCAATCCGGGCTACGTCCTGACCAAGGCGCGCTATAACGCCTGGCAGAACAAGCAGTTGATGGCAGCAATGGAAAGCATGGGCGACGCGGCGCTGCGCGAGGATCGCGGGGCATTCTTCGGGTCGATCCTGGCCACGGCGAACCATATCCTCTGGGGCGACAAGATGTGGATGGCCCGGTTTCAGGGGCAGGAGCCACCCTCGGGCGGGATCGAGGGATCGACCACGCTGCACCCCACCTTTGCCGCATGGAGCGCGGAACGGTTTCGCATGGACGGGCGCATCCTGCTCTGGGCGGAAAAGCTGCATGCGCTGGACCTTGTGGGGGATCTGAGCTGGTATTCGGGGTTCATGAAGCAGGATGTGACGCGGCCCAAGGGCGCGCTGATCGTGCATATGTTCAACCACCAGACCCATCACCGGGGTCAGATCCATGCGATGCTGACCGCAGCGGGTGCCAAGGCCCCCGTGTCGGACCTGTTCTTCATGCCCGAAGACGGGCCGTGGCTGTGAACCGCGGATTTTGAGTATTTGAAGCAAGATGAAGGCAGGGGCTGATCCCCCGCCGATCACTGGGAAGGAGCAAGGCCATGTTCAACGCATTGGTTGTCGAAAAGGACGAGGACGGCAAGACAAGCGCCGCCGTGCAGCAGATCAGCGAGGCCGATCTGCCCGAGGCCGAGGTGACGGTGGCGGTCGAGTATTCGACGGTCAACTACAAGGATGGTCTGTGCATCGGGCCGGGCGGTGGATTGGTGCGGAACTATCCGCATGTGCCGGGCATCGACTTTGCAGGGACGGTCGAGACATCGTCGGACGCGCGCTACAAGCCGGGCGACAAGGTCGTGCTGACTGGCTGGCGCGTGGGCGAGGCGCATTGGGGCGGCTATTCCCAGAAAGCGCGCGTGCGCGCCGACTGGCTGGTGCCGCTGCCTGCCGGTCTGACCACGCGGCAGGCCATGGCGGTGGGCACCGCCGGGTTCACCGCGATGCTGGCCGTGATGGCGCTGGAGGACCACGGGCTGAAGCCGGGCCATGGCGAGGTGCTGGTGACGGGGGCGGCTGGTGGTGTCGGTTCGGTCGCCGTCGCGATCCTGGCGGCGCTGGGGCATGAGGTGGCGGCTGTCACCGGACGCCCCGAGACCGAAGCCTATCTGCGCGATCTGGGCGCGACCCGGATCGTGCCGCGTGCCGAACTGGCCGAGACCGTGAAACGCCCCCTGGAGAGCGAGACATGGACCGGCTGCGTCGATGCGGTGGGCGGTGCCATGCTGGCGCGTGTTCTGGGGCAGATGAAATACGGCGCCTCGGTCGCCGCTGTGGGGCTCGCGGGCGGTGCGGGTCTGCCGGCGACGGTGGTGCCCTTCCTGCTGCGCGGTGTGAACCTTTTGGGGATCGACAGTGTGATGCAGCCCTATGCCAATCGCCTGCGCGCCTGGGAGCGGATCGCAAAGGACCTGCCGATGGACAAGCTGGAGGCGATGATCCAGCCGGCCATCCTGGCCGATCTGCCCGAACTCGGGGCGGATATCCTGAACGGTCAGGTGCGGGGCCGCGTGGTTGTCGATGTAAACGCCTGACCTTGCGGCACTTCCTCCAGCGCGTCGCCCCGTCAGCTTGACGCGGGGCGGCGCGGGCCTCACTCTGCGCGAAAAGACCAATGGGGGACAAGATGGTGCTGGATGTGGATTTCGTACGGGCGCAGTTTCCGGCGTTTTCGGTGGACAGCCTGCAAGGGCAGAGTTTCTTCGAGAATGCGGGCGGCTCTTATACCTGTCGTGCTGTCATCGACCGGCTGACGCGGTTCTATACAGAGCGCAAGGTCCAGCCTTACGGCCCCTATGAAGCGAGCCGTCTGGGCGGGGCCGAGATGGACGAGGCGCGGGCGCGCCTGTCGGCCATGCTGGGGGTCGAGGGGGACGAGCTGTCCTTTGGTCCGTCGACCACGGCGAATTCCTATGT
>Ga0209345_10001495_pt1 | contig 27746 bp, 19 predicted proteins | sample Cruoilmetagenom7_FD_187294 | JGI IMG/M metagenome (GOLD analysis project Ga0209345, IMG submission 187294) | Oil polluted marine microbial communities from Coal Oil Point, Santa Barbara, California, USA - Sample 7 (SPAdes) (version 2) | ecosystem: Environmental > Aquatic > Marine > Oil seeps ...
GGAAAATCGCACTCCAAGGGATGTAAAAAACGGGAGTAATCATCAGGAAAGTCGAACCAACCAGACCCATGAATCCAAGAAAAGCCAGGGAGACAGCTACTCCGACAAAAAGACCAATCAGACCAAGCGTCAGCGCTTCCCCAAAAACTATGAAAAATTCCATGCGCGCAGAAAAGCCCTGACAACGTATCGCAAAGCGTTCGCGTTCCCGCGAACGTAAACCCAGAAAAATCATGCTAAACACGCCGATTGACGCAAGTACCAAATCGAACATGCCGACAACTCGCAGAGGTTGCAGATAGGCCGAATACCCTTTTTCCGTCGCAGGCAGGAACTCCTCCTCGTTATACACCGACAAAAGAGTAGTGTCTTTCAGCTCTTTTTGCAGTGCGTCTCTCGCCTTGAACGAAGACATTTCCAGCAAAGCCCCGGTAGCCGGAATCCCCCACAGATTTTTTACCTGAAAATACCCGGCTATTACCATATTGCCTAAACCGCTTTGATTTGCCCGAATATCAATCACGGCCCCCACACGAAAAAACCGCAGACCATACTGGGTTGAGAACGAAACAGCATCCCCCTCCTCCACACCAAGCTCCGACGCCGCGTGCTTGTTCAACAAGACCTCACCCCGGTTCACTGCCTCTTCCAACTCAACAGGCGAAGAACCACGCAGTGTCCGTGTAAAAAATGGATGACCGGGAAAAAGACCAACCACTGCAAAACGATCCTGAATAACTGATTCGGCATGGGGCCAGACTCTTTCGACACGAGAGTCTTCCTGCAAATCCAGTAACACGCTGCCTGATAGCGCCCCAGTTGAAAGTTCCCCGAGTCCTTTCCCTCCCACAAAAAGTTCCTTCCCCACAACAGAAGGAGTTTCACGGCGGTACGCATCACGCACACCCTTTTCGAGCCCAGAGACTCCGGTCAAGAGCACTGTCCCGACCGCAAGTACTCCTATCACACTTCCTGTTCGCAAAGGCGAACGAAGCAAATCCGAACGGATAAGAAGATAAAAACCATACAAACGGCGAGAACGCAGTACCAGGAATAATTGCGCGGCATAGGGAGAAAAAAGAAGTGTCAGCTGCCCAAAACCAAAGGAAAAAGACACTAAAGAAAGGTATCCCACGACATCAGAGGCATCTCCTCTTCCAACCTGCCAACCACCAAAAAGACCAAGCAGAATGAAGAGAACACCCAGGATGCCCCATCGCGGATTGAGCACACCAACCCGCTGGTATCGATGAAAAAACTGCAGACTCGTCATTGAATCGCGCAGAGAAAGCCCAAAAGTAGAGAGAAAAGCAGCAAGCCCACCAAGCGAACCGCCAAGCAAAACACACAGAATACCGAGCTGCCAAGGAAAACTTGCCCCAAAAGACACACCAGTCCCGACGAGCACTTCATTTCCCAATTTTTCGGTCAGCTTGCTTCCGAAAAAATATCCAAAAGGCACCGCAAGCACACCAGCAGCGAGACCAACCAGTACTCCCTCGAGTATGTGGGCACCGAAAAAATATTTTTTCGGTGCCCCAGAGAAAAACAAAATAGTACGCATAGATCCACGATCAAGCACGGTCACCAGCAACACGGAAGCACCAAGCAGTACGCCAACAAAAGGAGCAGTCAACCCCAACAACAGAAGAAAACCCCGCACAACAAAAAACAGTGGGGGAAGAGCAAAAGCAGTTGGAGGGCCAATCACTGCCCTTGCAGCAAGAGAAGAGACGACTGCCGGCTCTTCCGCGAGAAAAGAATCGTTCACGTAGACGGCACGCACTGCACCAGGATGGCCAAGTAAAAGGGCCACATCGGAAAGAGACCCAAAAACAACGTGCCCATCATTAAATTCGCGGAGATCAGAATACTTCCAGACTTCCACAACATGCGCCCGAAAACCACCAGGCAACAATAAAATAGTTCCCACATTCGCGCTGAGTTTTTTTGCAAGCACGTCTGATATCGCAAGCGGCTTTTCTCCCCGAGGGAGAAAAGCCCGTGACTTCTCAATTTTCTCGAGAAGAGTGGCACACTCAAAATTCCCGATCAAGCTCTCTATATCACAGTGAACCCCAACAAGCAAGGCCCCTGCAGCAGAATCATCAGGACGGGATCCGGGAGTGTCACTGTCGGTCATATTTTCCCGATGGAGTTCCGCAAAACCCACGGCAACGGGAACAGGATCCTCAGAATCCGGAATATCAGCGAGCACTGACGAGTCGAGCCAGCCTCCAGCACGAGAGGTCACCACAAGACGATGTGGAGCAATATCACTGACACGTTGAGCAAAGGCATGATAGGGCAAGGAAATATTATGATTGAGCAGAAAAACTGCGCAAAACCCCAAGATTCCAAGGCAGAGCCCGCCAAGAAGCAGTAACGTGCGAAAAACATTCAAAGTACGCAGGTGCACCAGGAAAAAAAAGTTCGCAAATCCCCGAAAACCAGAAAAAACACTCTTACCAAAAGAAAGAATAGTTTTACGCCGACTATGCAGCATTCTTTCCATGACCGGAAAGAAACGAATCACTACTTCCCAAAAAACCCCAATGACATTCTCCCCATTGCCTATCGACGCACCACCCCAGACCCCAGGTTAGCCTTCTACCCTATCGAAACAGAACACTTCGCAAAAATATCTACAATTCCCAGAATAAGGGATAATACCATCCAAAACCCCAGCTATTCCGAGTTTTTCCCTCACCAGTTCTTCCCCCTGTTTTCTCCTCCTCTGCAACAAAAGACGGAAACACACATTCGCCGAAAAAACCAGAAAAACACTTTCACCCACCCGTGCAAAAAATGCTTCGGCAAGCTTTCAAGTGCCTAAAACCAGGAACACCGGCCATGTTCACAGCTCATGCAACCTCGAAGCAGGAGAAGACAATCGGGAAGTCTCAAAAACAGACGGGAGAGCGCTGCACAAACATACTAGTACTACAATAAGTGCTGTCTCAAGGATCGCACGCCAAGGGATTCCAAAAACAGGATCAATCATCAAGGTAACCGGTCCCACCAAACCCATAATAAGCATAAGCATCAGTCCCAAAAGGACTCCGCACACCAAACCGAGTATGCCCAGCACCAACGCTTCTCCCAAGACCGTGAAAAACTCCATTCCCGCAGAAAAACCCTGACAGCGCATTGCAAAACGCTCGTGATAACGAGAACGCAGACTCAAGAAAAGGGCAGTAAACACACCCGCGGCAGACAAGAAAAGGATCAGAACCCCAATATCCCAAAAAGGTTGCAGAAAAATCGCATGTCCCCGCACGACATGATTCAGAAAACTCTTCTTGTCATAGACGCTGAGCGGCCACCTCTTCTCCAAATCATTTTGCACTGACATTTTCGTTTTTTCGGAAGGCATGCGCAAAAGCAGATTGTGCACAGGACCATCCCAGATTTTTTCCATCTCCTGATAATCGGCCAAGATCATATTGCTGACAGCAGACTGATTCGCCTTAATGTCGACCACCCCCCCGATCCGAAAATCGCGGGGACCAAGAGGAGTCGGAAGAGACACCACACTCCCTGCATCCGCGTGCAAAGCTGATGCTGCCTGCTGGTTCACAAGAATGTTCCCGCTGCGAAGCACAGACTGCACTTCAGCCAAAGACAGACCCTCAAGAAAACGTTCAAGAAACGGATGCCTTTGGGAGACACCCATCACGACAAAAGGCCCCGGAAGTAGTCTCTCGCCCTCAATCCAGACTTCTTCTACCCGAGGATCAGTAAGAATCTTCTGCATAAGGTCGAATGCAAGCGGACCATCAGACTGTTCCCCCAGGTTTTTCCCGACAACAAACAGTTCTTGTTCCTGCACAAGAGAGTCCACCTCAAGGTAGGAACGGCGCACTGACTCTTTAATGCCAGGAATTCCTACAAGAAACATCACACCGAAGGCAATCGTCCCAATCGTCACACCGGTTCGCAAGGGAAAACGCAATAGATTGGCGCGAATGAGTAAATGAAAACCCTGGAATCGTCGTGCCTGCACGCGAGACAGTATTTGCACAAGAGAAGGAGACATCAAAACAATAACTTGCAAACAGCCAATAGCAAAGACGAACAAAGCCAGATAGGCAAAAAAGAGGGGAACTTTTCCCTGCCCCGCAAGCCACGCGCTGACAACTGCCAACATGGTCAGACAAACCCCGACAATCCCCCACCACGGGTTAAAAACCCCAATACATCGGAACTGACCGAAGGAATACCAGTCAGAAACACCCTGATCAAGGAGCAAGCTCACAACAACACCAGACGCAAAGATGCCAAGAAACACACCCCCGGCAACACAAAGCCCCATCGCCCAGAGAGGAAACAGGGCATCGAGATGCACCCCAGTGCCCTGCAGCATGGCATTACCAAACCGCTCCGTCAACACCACGCTCAGCGCGTAACCACAAGGCACAGCAAGCAAGCCTGCAGCCAGACCCGCTAAAGCCCCTTCAAAAAGATGTACGCCAAGAAGATAGCGCTGCGACGCCCCGGAAATATGCAGTACCGCTCGTGTTCGCTTCTGCTCCAATACAGTCGCCAAAAAAACAGAAATACCGAGTAAGGTTCCCGCGAATGCCACAATGCTTCCCCCAAGCAGGAGAAAACCTCGCATCATCAAAAAAAGCGTCGGCAAGGAAAACCCTGCCGGAGGCCCTATGTTTGCTTGCAGCAAGAGGTCCGGGGGCCACACCACAGGCACAGCAGAAGACCCGTCGACATACACAGAACGTACCTTGCCCACCTGCCCAAACAAGGCAGCAACGTCTTCGGTTCTCCCGAAAGCAAAACGTCCCCCATTCAAACCATTGAAAACAGGGTGGTCGATTACGTCTCTGACACGCGCAAAAAAGCCACCAGGCAAGCGCAACAGATCACCACGCACCACATGCAGCTCATGCGCAAGCGCAGTCGACAAGAAAAGCTGCTTCTCGCGTCCCGGCGAATGGGAATCTGATGACAAAAATGAGCCGGCAACACGCGTGCAATCAAAAAACCCAAGAACTTCCTCCACCCGGCAGTCAGAACCAAGAAGAAGCGTCTCTCGGCTCCGGCGGTGTCCCGTGTCAACCTCTTCTGTATACAAGTCAACAAAATCAGCAGACACAGGAATAGGACGCACTTCTTCCGGAAGTAAATCCAAGACAGCCTGATCGAGCCATTCGGCCGACCGAGCAGTTACCGCGAGATGCTGTGGGGCTGTCTCTGTCACACGTGTAGCAAGAACTTCATAGGGCGCAGAGATATTGCTGTTCAACAGCACAGTACTCACAAAACCAGCGACGCCCATGCACAAGCTGCTCGTCACAAGAAAAACACGAAACACGTTCATGCTGTTCAGGTGGACTTGCACAAACACATGGAAAAAACTTGGCAAAGCACACAAAAGCCAGCCACTCCCACGACTGACACCATTTCGCCACACCGCCCACACACCTCTAAAAAGTGTGAAAAAACGCATAATTACTCGACAAATCCCTCAAGACTTAACTCTTAGGGCATATCCCGCCACAATAGGATTTCAAGTAACCATCCCAGTCTACAGACCTCTCGTTCCATGGGAAAGAACAGTTCCCAAAAGACACGCACTGGCCGTGTAGCCTCCCCGTCGCACGCACAGCATGCAGGAATTTCCAAAAGAATGTGAGATTCCCATAAAGAGGGAGCAAACCCCCTCTTTATGAGTCAATAGGAGAAACTCTCGAGATCAGCCACCATAATTCCAGCCGGTCTCCTTCAGGGTCAACACTTCCCCCTCACTATGAACACCAGCATTTACTACTTCGCCAACATAGATCCAGTGATCACCCTTTTCGATCTTGTCAACCACGCGACACTCGAAAAAACGCAAGGCATCATCCAGAATGGGAGAACCTGTCTCGCCAATGGTGAAGACCACATTCTCGAATTTGTTTCCAACCCGCCGCACTGGTTTAAAGAAAGAAGCGGTCAGGTCTTTTTGCCCGGTCTCCATGACGTTCACCGCGAAAACGCCACCTTTCGCGACCATTTCCTGTGAAGCCGTTCCCTGTTTGATCGCAACAGCCACAAGCGGCGGGTCAAAAGATGTTTGGGTCACCCAGTTCCCCGCAAAAGCATTCACGTCCTCTCCGTCGGTCGTACTAATCACATACAGGCCATACACAATTCCGCGCAGGGCTTGTTTCTTGTCGGCAGGATCCATCTTTTTTCCCTCTCACAATGTCCTCTTGGCAGGGCCGGCACACACAAAAAAAGACCGCCCCGTTTCTTCGGTATACACCATACAGGGCTTGCTGTCAGACTCATGGAACCTTTCACATTGGAGCAGTGCGAATTGCTTTCCCCGCCTGCTCACCGGCCAACAACCTAAATAGGATGCAGCACGAAACCTGCCCCAAGACACAAAACAAAACCCACCCCAATGTCTTATTCTGCCCATCCTCACGCCGATGACAGGACTGGATCTACTTTCTCAACCAACCTGCAAAGCAAACGTGCATAACATGCCATCCCGCACTGGGAGAACATCTCGTTCTCATGTCTTTTCAGTTTCAGGGCCTTTTTCCACAATACTTCTCTCCCCAGCACCTCGGCAGTAGAGCACGCGCCTTTATCGACCAGGGAACAGCACAGGATTTCGACAAAGATGCAGTCCTGCGTCGACGTGTGAACAGCACCTGGTTCGTCTGGGTCATCTATATGACAATAGCGATCCCGCAAGCGATCGCAGAAGAAGGTCATAGTAGAGAGGTATGGTCTTATTTATTGCGGACCATTGTCATCTACAGCCTGATCCGGCACTCACAAAAAGGCAGCATCCGCCGCGTCCACCTCGCGGTACACGGAATCCTGATTCTCCAAGTCCCGAACCTTGTCCTCTTCGTCATTCCCAACTCGCACGAGAAAATCTGGCTATTGCCTGCCTTGCCCATGGCAGGTGGACTCCTTCTCGGAAAACGTCCTCTGCTCTGGTGGTCTTTCAGTATCGCAGTCATGATTGACCTCACACATCGCCTTGCCTCTCCGTCGATACCCCTTCTCCCGGGAACAACCGAAAAAGGACAGCTCACCCTGCTCCTTCTTGTCACCGTGCTCACCTATACCTATGAGAGCATCTCGAACCGTCAAATCGATGCCCTCGAAGCGAGCAACCGGACAGCACAGCAACACGCTGACGAACTGAGCATTGCAAAAGAAGAAGCCGAAGCTGCCGCACGACTCAAAAGTCAGTTCCTCGCAAACATGAGCCACGAGATTCGTACTCCTATGAATGGAGTACTAGGCATGACCGAACTACTCATCAATTCCGGCCTCCGACCCGAACAAACTGACTTCGCGCGCACCATTCAAACTTCTGGAGAAACACTGCTCGCGGTCATCAATGACATCCTCGATTTCTCAAAAATTGAGGCAGGCCATATGAAGACCGAGACGATCGACTTCAATGTACAAGAGACCATCGAAGATATCGTCCAGCTTCTCGCAGAAAAAAGCCAGACCAAAGAAATCGAACTCAACACATTTATCCATATTGGCCATCAGAAAAATATGCAAGGAGACCCCATCCGTCTCCGCCAGGTCCTCATCAATCTGGTGGGCAACGCGGTGAAATTCACCGAAGCAGGAGAAATTCTCGTCGAGGCCCACGCCGTCTCCGAAAAAGAACGAGTCGCACAAGCGGCCCCCAACGCGCACATGATCCGCTTCGAGATCTCCGATACCGGCATAGGCATAGAACCGTCCCTCAAAGAAAAACTTTTTGACGTCTTCACACAGGCAGATGGGTCTACCACACGCCGTTTTGGCGGCACCGGGCTCGGCCTTTCCATCAGCCGTAGCCTGGTAGAGCTCATGGGAGGAGTGATCGGGGTAGAAAGCACCCCGGGCGCTGGTTCCACCTTCTGGTTCGAACTGCCCTTCAAGCTCTCCGATTCCTCTTGTATCAGCTCGGTCAGCACAGAAAATATCGTCCGTCTCTACGGGAAAAGCGCCCTTATCGTCGACGACAACACCACAAATTGCCGTATTCTCCAGCACAAGCTGACGTCTTGGGGAATGACCGTCGAAACTGTGGAGAATGGCCCAGATGCCCTGCGCATCCTACGCGGAAAAAATCTCTCCGACGCCTCTCCATCGGTCTCCTCTGCGGATTCCCCTCCCGAGCACCCTCCCAAATGGGATGTGTTAGTCCTCGACTATCAGATGCCAGATATGGACGGCCTGTCTGTTGCCCGTGCCATCTTTGAGGATCCCCAGCTCTCTCCAAAAATTCTGCTCTTTTCTTCTTTCTCCATTCCCCTTACCGCACAAGAACAAAAAGATAACGGCATACATGCGTCGCTTGCGAAACCGACACGAGACAAGCAGCTTATCAATACCCTGCTTAGCCTGCTCGTCCCTCTCGAAAATGAAAAAACGCAAGAAACAATGCTGCGTGCAGAATCGCCCTCGAACCAGCCTTCAGAGAACATGCTTTTAGAGAACACAGCAGACAAGAACAAGGCTCTCCCCAATGAAGAAAAAAGAAAAGAAAAAAACACGGTCAAGGGCATGTCCATACTCGTTGTAGAAGACAACATTGTCAATCAACGCATCGCTACTGCCTTCCTCAAGAACTTCGAATGCGAAGTACACACTGCCAACAACGGCCTCGAAGCATTGCACATCCTGGAAAACGAATCCCCACAGATCGATGCTATCTTCATGGACTGTCAAATGCCGGTCATGGATGGTCTTGCCGCCACGCGCGAAATCAGAAAACTCTCCTCTCCCGCATCAAACACCTATATCATTGCGCTCACCGCTGAAGTGCTCCCTCAAGAAATTAGGGCCTGCTACGGGGCAGGCATGAACGACTACCTCGCAAAGCCCTATACCCAAGATGCACTTCTCACCCGACTCGCACATATTCCACGCGAAAAAACCCCCCGCAATGGGAAACAGCATCAAGAGAAAACCCTGTACACAGGGGCAGAAGAAGGGGAAGAGACAGAGGATCCCTCAGAAGTAAAAAACACTTTGTCCTGAAAAACAGGAACATCTCTGCTGCGCAAAGGAGAAAAAATACTGGGCCGCACATCGAGTTTTACGGGGAAACAGGCGGGGAACCGGCAAGCACCCCGGCAGCTTCGAGGCACGACAGTAAATCAGTCACGCACAGATCCAAAGAACAAGTCGCGGTATCGAGAATAAGATCAGGGCACACCGGAATCTCGTATGGCGCTGACACTCCCGAAAAATCAGGGATGGCACCAGAGCGCGCCTTTTGATAGAGCCCCTTCACGTCTCTGCGTTCGCACTCTGCAAGAGAGCAGCTCACAAAAACCTCAAAAAATCCACCTGGCGGATGCTTGTCTCGCACTGCAGCACGGTCGGCGGCATAGGGAGAGATAAAAGCCGAAAGCACAATCTGACCGGCGTCTGTAAAAAGTTTGCACACTTCCCCCACACGCCGAATGTTTTCCACACGATCCTCGGGGGAAAACCCGAGATCAGCGTTTAATGCGTGCCGGATATTGTCGCCGTCAAGCACATACGAGACCACCCCTCGATCAGCCAATGCCGCTTCGAGCGCAAAAGCAAGCGTGGACTTCCCAGAGCCAGACAAACCAGTAAACCAGACTGTGGCAGGGCCATGCCCAAGCAAGGCACGCCGCCGATCGAGGCTCACATTACCGTGCGTGTAGGTAATATTCTCGCTTACCGGGTTCTCTCTTCCCTTCACTCCGACTCCCCTTCTCCCAGTCCTGACGCTGGATCTCCCCGTTCTCTCAATCCTGACACGAAGACGTTGTCTTATCCGGGATCTCGGACAAGACCTGCAAGATCCCTTGCCGTTGCAAGAAGGCCACAATTTCTTCAGCGCATTCCATGGAATTTTTCTGATCGGTCCGCAAACGGAGATCAGGAGCCACAGGGCGATCGTATGTTGCGGTGACCCCTGGGAACAAGGGAATCTCACCTGCGTCTGCGGCTTTGTACAGCCCGCGATCATCACGAGCACGACACACCTCAATTGGCGTATCAAGATGCACTTCCAGAAAACGGTCAGGACCAATAAGGCTGCGCGCGCGCTCACGCACGTCTGCTTTCGGAGCGACAAAAGCACAAATACAGATGATTCCCTGGTCATTGGCGAGTTTCGCAATCTCGGCAGAGCGTCGTAGATTCTCTGAGCGCTCTTGTGAACTAAAACCGAGATCCTTACTAATACCAAGACGCATGTTTTGACCATCGAGTCGCAAGGTCGTCTTGCCCAGCTCGAAAAGACGCCGCTCTACAGCTTTCGCGACAGTTGTCTTGCCTGCATTCGAAAATCCGGTAATCAAGAGAGTGACGGCACACTGCCCGTATCCGTGGGCGCGTTCTTCGCGCGTGACTTCGCTGCGCGGGTCGACCAGCCCCTCCGATGCCGGCAAAGCACCCCAAAGACTATCGACCGACTCAGAAGCAACAGGAGAAAGCGCCATCCCGGCACCCACTGTGGCATTGGTAAGTCGGTCGATCAGGATAAAAGCACCGGTCACACGGTTTTCTGTGTAGGGATCATAGAAAACCTCTTCGTCGAGACCAAGAGAAATCTTCCCGATCTCGTTCAGTTCCAAAACAGAAGCCGGACACTCTTTCAGAGAATTCACATCAACCCGATGATGCAGGGCGACCACAGCACAGTTGGTCGTCTTCACAGACTGGCGCATGAGATATTGCTTCCCTGGAGACATGGGAGTCTCCGCCATCCAGACCAACATGGCATCAACACGGTGGCCCCGGAACGCGAGCGCGCCAGGGTGTACGAGAAGGTCTCCCCGGCTCACGTCAATCTCATCGGAAAGCGTCAGCGTGACTGCCTTTCCGGCAGAAGCAGACAAAAGATCCCCATCATAAGTGACAATCCTTTGCACTTGACTGCGTTTACGGGAAGGCAGGACAAGAATATCGTCATCAACCTGCACTGTTCCTGATGCCACAGTCCCGGCATACCCGCGGAAATCCAGATCAGGACGGATCACAAGCTGTACAGGGTAGCGTAGGTCGGCAGAGGTATTCCGGGAAATCTCAACAGTTTCGAGGTGCTCCATCAGAGGAAGTCCCCCGAACCAAGGCATCTTCTGGCTGGGCTCGACGACATTGTCACCGGCAAGAGCAGAGATCGGCAATACATAGGGATCTGTAATTGCAAGCGAAGTCGCGAAGTCCAAATAGGAAGATCGAATCTCTTCAAACCGCTGCTCTGCGTAGTCCACAAGATCCATCTTGTTGACGACAACCACGAGATGACGAATACCGAGCAGAGACACGAGATAACTGTGGCGGCGTGTCTGCACCTGCATACCCTGGCGGGCGTCAATCAGAAGAACGGCAAGATCACAGCCGGACGCTCCCGTCACCATATTGCGAGTGTATTGCTCATGACCCGGCGTATCGGCAATGATGAACTTCCGTCGGGCTGTCGAAAAATAGCGGTATGCCACATCAATCGTGATGCCCTGTTCACGTTCTGCTTTCAGGCCATCCATGAGAAGAGCCAAGTCGACTTCCTCACCAGAGGAACCCTGCGCGACCGAATCGGCTTTCACTGCAGCAAGCTGATCTTCGTAGATCATCTTGGAATCGTGTAAAAGACGACCGATAAGCGTGGACTTGCCATCATCGACACTGCCGCAAGTCAGCAAACGCAGCAGGTCTTTTTGCTCATGTTCAGCTAAATACGCCTCGATGTCTGCAGCAATGAGACTGGATTGATGCGACATCAGAAATAGCCCTCTCGTTTTTTCTCTTCCATAGAGCCAGAAGCGTCGTAGTCGATGACCCGTCCTTCGCGTTCGGAGCGCTTTGCGAGCAGCATCTCCTGGATAATCTTTGGCAAGGTGTCTGCAGTGGACTCGACCGCGCCGGAAAGTGGGTAACACCCCAACGTACGGAAGCGCACTGTGCGTTGTTGCACCTGTTCACCTGGGGCAAAACGGAAACGCTTATCGTCAACCATGAGGAGGGTGCCGTCACGTTCTACCACCGGTCGCGTCGCTGCGAAATAGAGGGGGACAATCGGAATATTCTGCAGGTAGATATACTGCCATACGTCGAGTTCGGTCCAGTTCGAGAGAGGGAAGACTCGAATACTCTCGCCCTTCCCAACCCGTCCGTTATACAGATGCCAAAGTTCAGGACGCTGATTTTTCGGATCCCACCGATGGTATTTATCACGAAATGAGTAGACACGTTCTTTTGCACGGGACTTTTCTTCATCTCGGCGCGCGCCGCCAAACGCAGCATCGTACCCACCCGCGTCAAGCGCCTGCTTCAGCGCTTGCGTCTTCATAATGTCGGTATAGTTCCGGCTGCCGTGATCGAAAGGGTTGATATCCTGACGTAACCCTTCAGGGTTCGTGTGCACAATCAGGTCAAGACCCTGCTCTTTTACGATACGGTCACGAAAAGTGATCATCTCCGAGAATTTCCACGTGGTGTCAACGTGCAGCAAAGAAAACGGCAGCTTCGCAGGAAAGAAAGCTTTCAGGGCAAGGTGCAGTAGCACAGAAGAGTCTTTGCCCACCGAATAGAGCATGACTGGTGATTCAAACTCAGCCACAACTTCCCGAAAAATATGAATGCTCTCGGCTTCCAACTCTTCAAGATGAGTCATATCGACGCGAGATGCCATGGAATTCCCAGTCATGAAGTCTCCTGTCTGCGTCTATAGGACGGAAAGAATCGGGCGGAGACAAAACAGACCGGTTCTTTTCTTCGTCCTCTCTTCCAAGTGCGATCCTCCCCGCAGCTACTTCCGACACAACAATCAAGAGGATCGGCCTTTCTCACGAGAGATCCACTCTCCCGCCCAGCGCGAGCAGGGCAATACTCTCGCTTTACACAGCTGAGTCCACCGTGCAGGACCGCACAGCCTGACGAATAAAGATACCGGATGACTGCATCTTTATTCGTCAGGCTGCAGGCCCGGAAGATCCCCTGAAGGTTATCCCGGCGGGGAAAGGCCGACAAGAAGAGCTGTGAAGCCAACCACTCCTACAAACCCGCCGGCTTCAAGAATCATTGACCGCCGGAACCGAGCCCACACACTGGAATCCGCGCCTTTTACAAGCGTCGGCACGAGCACAAAATGATTGTAGGCGCCCATCCCCACAATACTAACGACAAGGAGAATTTTCCCAAGGAGAGTAGCACCGAACCCGATGGCAAAAAGGTCACTTACACTGCTCAAAGAGGAAATTGCCAGCGCAGTACCCGCGAGCGCAGTCGCACCCAGGGCGAAACCAGCGACAAGAGCGAAACGATCCGCCATGCGCGCAAGCCCAATACGATCCGCCTTCTGCCCTGAACCCAAGCGAGATGTCACAACCAAAACCAGACAAGCAAGACCACCAGCCCATGTTGCTGCCGCAGTCACGTGCACGATCGTAGAGAAAAGCACAAGCACACGCGGTGTCGCCGTCACGGTATGACCGACGAAGAGAAATGAACCAAGCATGGTGCTCGCGGCAAGGATCGCCACAAAAAAACTTGACGTGATGCGCTGCACTATTGATGAGGCAAGGGCTGCAAGAAAAGCAGCACCAATGGCCCGAAAGATCGCACTCCACAAAAACTTCTCAGGAATACTGTCCGCGAGAAGATCCCAATCACTCAGGGCGTCGCTGCCTCTCCCACTGCCGACAACGCCATGTGTGATCGTTTGAAAAAAGGTGGCAAAAAGCACCATTAAAGAGAGGACACGTAAGAATCTGGCAATTTTCGTCGCATCACGTTCGTCCCCGTCATACACAAGCAGGAGGAAGAACACACCCCCCACAGAAAAAAGAACTCCAACATACATAACCCAGCGGGAAAGGACTTCCAACGCCTTGTACGGTTGGCCTGATCCTCCCTCGGACAACAGATCGAACAGGCGTTCACGCGCCTGTTCGATCTCCGCTTCTGTCTGCCCAGCACCCGGCGCGCTTTCCTCTGGCGTCACGTTACCGGGAACATCCTCTGGAACCGAGGACTCTCCAGGAACAGAAGTTACTCCAGTCTCCGACTCAGGAGACAAGACAGTAAAAGTAAAAAGCCCGGTACGAGGATGGGAATCCGGCGCGGAAACCTCCCATCTCACACCGTAGACCCCATCAGGCAGATCTCTCGGCAATCCCACACGCACTTCGCTCGAGGAATCCCCGACAGATACCGGTCCGACATCTATGAGATCACCGTTCTTGTCATAGACCTCCACCACAGTCCGATCGAGAAAAACCGCCTTCGTAAAGCGCAAAACCACTCTCTCCGGGACAAAAATCAGAACTTCTTGATCGGCGGGATCAGAAGTTTCAAGATCTGCGTGCGCAAAAGCCGGTGCAGCAAACAACACCAAGAAGGGGAGGAAAGACAAAACCGTCAGTACCCGACGGGAAACACGCCAGGTAGCCCGGGGCTTTGTCTCTCTCCAACAGGTCCCTGGAAAAGACCATGCAGTGCATGCCAAATATCGCAAGATTCCCCTGAGACAAAAACACAACCCAAAATTCCAGGCAGAACCCCACCAAAGACAAAAAGGAGAACAGAAAAAACCGTGTTTCTTCATATTCTGCGTCATTCGCACGTCCACTCACGCACTCCTCGAAATCAACTCACAAAATGCCCAACGGAAAAGACATCGCACAACAACTCGCGAAAAATATCATGGGAATCAAAAGGCACTGCCCACTACTCGCTACTCACTAAGAAAGAAACACCCACGACACGTCTTCTTTATTTCAGCCGGCAAACGTCTTTCGCACAGATGACTCAGGTATGCCTATGGCATTTATTATGTTTTGATGCGGATTTTCTCTTTCGAGAGACAACTTCGCAGAAAAAATTTGGCGCAGATTATCGAAGAAAACCGCATCAAAATTGTTATCTCGCCAATGCTGAAAGGACCCGCCTTCTCTTTCGAGCAAGTCCTCTTTCGTAAAAAAAAATTAGCAATGCGCACGAAAAGCACCCAAACCAAATGGGATACTGCCTAGTGTAGTTCGCTGCAAAGTTTCCTGTGACCACCACGTATCACACGGAGAATACGAGAACACGCATAGATCCTGACAGAACCTGCGAAAAGACAGGGCAAACCTCTCCGATCTCCCCCCTTTCTCTTTGCCCTGCCAAGACCTGCCAAGACCTGCCAAGACCTGCCGGAAAAAATCAAACACAAGAACTGCGTGCACAACACAGAAACACAACAAACCCAAAAAAACCGAAGAAAGGCGAATGCGAATAACGGCATGTGCAGCAGAGGACCAAGGCTTTTCCCACTGGAGCGGTCAGCCCAGCACTCACACACCTCACACCTCACCCGGGCCGGCACACCTGCCCGCAACAAGGCAAGAACTGCCACACCCCAAAAGAAAAATACTTGAGACAAGGCGTCTACAAGGCGTCGTAGATACGTGATCCGAAAGCCGGCCCTGCTCGCGCTACAACATAAAAGTCTCGTTTTTCTCCTGTCTGGGCCGCTCTTTTCCTTCATCCTCGCGCCGTACGAAAAAATTCCGTCTGCATCCGATGGCAAGTGCGCCAAAATCCGAGACAGCGCTCTCGCTCCGCAATTTCCTCTGTCCCCTTCGCGAGTTCAGGCGCAATACCTTCACCTTGCTCATCCGAAAAAGGAAACCTCCCCCCCACATGACAGAGGAAATCAATACTGCTATCGAGCTTCTCAACCTCACGAAGGCCTACGGAGAAAAACGTGGCATTACTAATGTCACGCTTCGCGTCCCCTCCGGCCAGGTGTTCGGCCTGCTCGGCCCAAACGGAGCAGGGAAAACCACAACAATACGTTTAATTATGGACATTATCCGACCCACAAAAGGTCGGGCAAAAGTCCTCGGTTTCGATAGTCAGGTCGACAGACACAAAATTCGCAAGGACATTGGCTACCTCCCCGGTGAAGTTTTCTTGCCAGAACACCTCACCGGTTGGGAAGTTATCGACCATTTTTCCCGTTCACGAAAACTCACCGACATGCGGGAAACGCACATGCTGATCGAGCGCTTCGACATCGATATGTTCACACCTGTCTCAGATCTTTCAAAGGGCAACAAACAAAAAATTGGTATTCTCCAGGCGTTCATGCACCGTCCCCGCCTGCTCGTCCTCGACGAACCGACATCGGGTCTCGACCCTCTCCTCCAGCGAGAGTTCTACCAACTCACGCAAGAAATATGTGCAGCAGGACACACCGTCCTCATGACATCACACCGACTCGAAGAAATCCAAGAAGTCGCACAAATGGTCGGGATACTGAGAGAAGGAACAGCCATCCTCACCAGCTCCATCGAAGCTTTCCGTCTACAGACAAAGCAAAAAGTGGAAATTCAATTCCGGGAACCAATCAAACCAGAACACTTTTCCGGTCTCGACAATATCGAAAATATAAACATCAATAACAAGACGCTGCTCTGCACCGTCACAGGCACAATCGATCCACTCATCAAACGCGCCGCCTGTTTCTCGATTGAAACCATCGCCACCAGCGTGCCTCGACTCGAAGAAGTCCTCCTGCAGTACTTCCGGTCCTAATTTTCGACAAACAAAGGCTGTAGCCCCATGGTTGTTTCATGTCAGGTTTTGAAACCTGACATGAAACAACCTGGTAGACACCACACCGGACCGGAACACACCGGACCACATCAGGGCGCACGCCCATGCCCGACAGCACCCCCACCTTGGAAAATCCGCCAAGCCCATTTCCCCATGTCGCACAGACAGGTCAGCCGGCGAGCCCCTTCCTCCCTCTCCATCACCACAAAACAGATGACAGAACACCAGGTGAGATTGTGGATCTCAGCCCAGTCAACGCGTCGTACGCCACAACAGGCCACAGGCCGCACTCGTCACCCCGACCATCATTCCTGCGGCTACAACCCATGGAAGGCGACGAATCTCACAGTTCAAAATCTCCCAGTCACGTTCTTTTGCAATCGCACGCAAATCATCATCCGGGTTGACTGCGACCGGCATCCCGACTGCTTCAAACAAGGGCAAATCTGAAACCGAATCACTGTATGCCCAGCTCTGCGACAAATCGATCCCACGGTCCGCAGCCAAAGCCTGCACAGCATGGAACTTCCCTTCCCCATGGCAAAAAGGACCAGACAGCTCTCCGGTATACACACCATTCGCATCAGTCTCTGCCACCGTGGCCACAACACCATGCATGTTGAGCACTTGTCCCATGCGTTCCACAATCTCAATCGGAGACGCAGAACAAAGAAAAGTCGGGACGCCAAGAGCCTCATGCTCCAAGATCCTCCGGTACATCTCAGGATGCACATGGGCCAGTAAAGGGGCCAGAATATCGGGAGCCATACGATCAACATCAGACCGTCGCCATCCCGTCACAGCGGCAAGCAGATGGTTGCACATCGCATGTCGCTGTGCTTCGTCTCCGCTCCTACGAAAAAATTGCCGGTTCTTCCAAGCATGCCGCAACAATTGTCGTCTCGAATACAACCCCCAGCGCAAGGCTGCTTTTCCAAAGCACACCATGCTCGACTGAGAGACAACAGTACGATCAAGATCGAAGAAAGCTGCTCCTGTCACATGTCTCTCCTGTCAGCTCTGGACATTCGGCTCTCCACACGTCAATCGTGCACACAGGCTGATCCCTGTTTCACGCGTCCGCAACCTGCAGAGAAGGAAGCCTCCTCGCTGGTTCTTTACCCGGAACCAGGTGCCCGAGGATTGCCCATAAGATCCAACGCCACAAGCTCAAGAGCCCGGTAAGTGGCAGCAACCCGAGGGGGAACGACGTCAAGTAACGAGACCAGCATCGATTCTCCCAAAGGAGTCAAAGAATAGGTGCGCTTCGCTCGTGTCGCGCCCTCTTCCCACTCCCCTTTTATCCAGTTTTTCTTTTCGAGTTTTTTCAGTAAAGAATAAATCCCGCCAGAAGATGGCTGCCAAAGTCCTTCTGTCCGCTTAGAAATCTCATGTATAATATCGTTTCCGTGGCGAGGCATCTCACTCAGTAAGTGCAACGTGTAGAGAGGAAGAAACCCGCGCGTGAGTACTTCGTTGAGTTGTTCCCCTGCTGCAGCCAAGTCGCGCAACTGCCGAACTTTCGCGCGGCCTTCCTCCTCAATCCGAGTGATCTCACGCTGCACACTCTCGGACTCGAGAAAAGAAAAAGCATCACGGTCGGATTTCTCGTCCACACCGAAGGTCCTCATCACGACAACAACACTGTTTCGAGACCAGGATCCAGAAACAGACTACGGGACAACACAAACAACGCAATAGTCACCACAGACAGGTAATCCGACAGGACCCGCGTCGACGCATTTTCTCCGCAAGTCCTAAGAATCCAAGAAGAATACCCTGCACGCACTACTCCGTAACAAAAAGCCTGGAGCCCGTTCGCCGGAAAATCTGAGAAGGCAACAAAACAACAGGCAGCAAGACGGAGGAGATCTCCTGCGCGCTTGCACGAAACGCTCACCTCAGAGGTCGTTCCTCGTCACGTGCAACGTCCTGTTTGTCGTTGATGCCAGTCCTGTTTCCAGCGTCTTGTCCGAACATACGACTCCGAAAATACAGCAGAAATACCAGCTCAACAACCAGCTTCACCTGCATCATACCGGACTCCGGTCGCATCAACAGCGTAAGGGGCCAGATTATGCACAGCAATACCGGACTCTGTCACAAGATCAAGCTCAAGCGGAGCAAAACTCGCACCCGTCGAATCAGGAAATACCAATAAACGCCCCTTTCTCAGCTTGACTGAGAGCTTGGCACGGACCTCACCCTCTCCCGTTCTTCTCCCCGCAAAATCAAGCTGAAGCACACTCGACGGACAAAGCACAAGGGAACTGCCACCGCGAGCGGTCAAGGTCACGTCTCCTTCTGGCCCATTTGAAATCATGGTCCCCGCCGGCACCGTGCGACGCGCACGTGCAACCAAAGGCTTGTCATTGCCTTTTTTAAGAAGAACAGAGCTTCCACGCGTCTCGAGAAAAAGGGCATTGTCGGGAATTTCCAACCATGTGCCTTCCCCGCTACCGAAAAAAAACAGAGATCCGAGAAGAAGAAAAAGGGGCACACCCAACAGGCGGGAAGCGCCCTGTAACGGGGTTTCCGGAACTCCAAATACAGATGAAACAGACCAGGGCTCCGCCATGTTTTCCACAAGTAATGGAGTCGGTGAGGCAAACAACGCGGCTTCCGCTCCCCCAAAAACCCCTCGTTGCGCAGGAGAACGCGGAATCACCGACACGCTGCCTACTTCCTTGGCGAAATTTCCTCCACCTCGCAAAAGCATGCGCGCCCCCTCAACTAAAGGCAAAGTAATAAGAAGGGAACGTTCACGCGCCAAGATTGTTTGATCCTCCTCTTCCCCAAAAGAAAAAGGCCCGAGCACAAGATCGCCTTCCCCAAGATCTGGCCCACTGCTGCACTGTAGGCATCCGGCCTGCACCAAAGCCGCGGTCGAAGCCGAGAGTGGATACTCATCGCCTACTTCCAGGGACACGATATCAAGCACATGGGCCATCCCGACTCGGTCCTCATCAGTAGCCCCGCGGAACACTTCATGGTCGAGAATCTCTTCGGCCTGTTCAAAAGGCAAACCCGAGATAGTTTTCAATGGCGATTCGGCACATTCCGTGAAAACTTTCCGGGGAATGGCCAGCAGACGCGCACCAAAAGCCCGCCAGTGCAACGAAGACGAATGCGACGTAAAAGCAGAAGCCACTCCCACAAGATCCCCAGCTGTTGCACGCACCCGTGCGGTACCACACAAGTCATGCGAACGAGCACCTTCAAGCTCCCCGTTCACCACCACAAACACGCAGTCGCCCATCTCCCCTTCTCGCAACACGAGGTCTCCATTGCGAGGATACCGCCAGCGTGCCACAGCAGCCATCGAATACAAGACTGTATCATCGAAATTGCGGAGACGGCTACGCCGCAGTGCAGCAAAACGAGCGTCAAAACCAGTGACGGGATTAAACCACCCAATTCGGCGCAAAAGAGAACGCACGCATCGTGCCCCTTGCCAGAGGAAAGGGGCATAAAGCCCAACCGTCAGCGCGCAAGCAGCAGCAAGGACAGGCCATCTCGCGACTGTCGCGCCCGCGATCACACCCGAAATCCGATCCCGCAAAAACACTGCGCCAAAAATAAGGACAGCAACTGTCCATAACATGGAGACCACTGCATACAGCAGCAATGAACGCTGTTGGACAGCAATAATAGAAGGGGTTTCCTCCCGGGAAGAAGAGGACCGGGTGCGAGAAAAAACAGCGCGGAAAACTGCCATTGCCCTGTCGTGTAAACGAGGCACCTCAAACCAATCTTCGGCCAGCATTGCCCCGTCGAGTCCCACTCCTGGATGTAAGGACACCAGCATTACAACGTATGCACAAAAAGCAAGTTTGAAGAAAACGGGAGCAGTATCGGGCAGGATAAACCCGAGAACAGACGCAAACCCTCCCAGCATCCAGAGAGCAAAAGGACCCGAAGCAGAACGCTGCACACGCCCCACACGCCCAGCCATTTGCGCAGAACGGGTGTCGACCACAAAAGCCGGCAAACCAAAGGCCATAGTGAAAAATACCGGACCCACTTTCCGTCCGACATTCACAGTGGCAAGACCACGGGCAATCTCGCGCGCAGCAGAAACCAGTGCAAAGAAAAAAAGCGCCAGGAAGGTACCAGTCTGATAAGAGTCCCCAAGTAAGAAGAGTCGCAATCCAGTAAAAAGACACGACCAAACAAAAAATCCAGCCCCAATCAAACCCAGCAAAGCACAGCAGATCACCGCCCATTTGTGAAAAAGAACACGGCCACCTGCCCTATAGAGAAAGGTAAAAAAACGGTCTCCATGAAAAAGAAGACGTCGTTCTCCGAAAAAAACTCGGCGAAAACGTCGCCGGAAAGACAAAGACCCAGCAGAAGCTGCTCCCGGACCCGGACCGGGAATAGCATCGAGCATTCCCGCGGCATATAAACGCATCACAAGCCGGGTTACATGCTCAGGAGCAACAGTATTCGCGTGACGCGCATACTCGCCCACCAGGCTGGAAATACTGTGCGCCCCACTCATCTCACGCGCAACACTCCACTCTTGCGGACTCAGTCGAACATACTGCCCAAACCCTTCAGAAGAACGCAATAAAACATACGGACGACCATGGATGTCCTCGAGTTGTACCGCCTCAAGATCCTGACGAAGACGGGGAAAATCCACAAGAGCCGACACCGCGACCAGGGAATGTGCTGCGATTTGCTCCTTTGAGCCTGCTTCGCCGGTCGGGGGAGAAGAACCCGACCCAGAAGAAGAAAGTTTCTTGTCGCCGCGCCCTGCTGTGCGAATTTCCGATTCACGCACCCCGGTGGCAGACTGCTGCGCGTCTTCAGGAGAGGTACCCAACGTCACAGGACACTTCTCTCAATAAATATGCGTACGCAACATGCTTCAGAAACAGGCGTCAGCGAAAAGGCGGAGAAAGAGAGTGAGCGCGTTCTCGCTTCCACACACAAAGAAGCCCATCGGGAGTCTTGTCCCGGTCTCGACTGCACTCGCTGCACCCTGGCACACGAGAACACATGATCTGCCAACAAAGACCAGAAAAAACACGCATAACGCGTCCTATTGAGCCGGATAACTCCAGACATTTTTGACTCCACCCTGTTCGCACATTATCAATGAACACCCACCTGTAACCGACGCCATTCTACTCCAGATTGCTCTCTTGACGAGCAGAATTCCCAAGAGGCTATTTTTGCATATTTATCAATATATATAGAGAAAAAAAGGGTTTTTCAAACCCAATAAAAGCCAAATAAAACCTCTTATAGTCACAAATCCAACTGGGCAAAAAACCCGGATCCGCGCCCATTCCGCCCCAGAGAAAACCCTGAACCTCCCCGCAAGCCGGCATGCACACAGCACAGCAGAATGCCGGAAAACACAGAAACAAGATCCCACGCGCCTACCGACTGAAAAACCCGAACAAGCAAAAAATCTCAGAAAGAACCACAGAAGAAGGAAAAAAGCACACGCGGCATAACCACTTTGCATGAGCGATCATGCCACAGAGCCCCCAAAAAAGGTGCCGCACAGATCACGGAATAATGTTCACAAGTTTCGGCGGACGGGCAATCACACGCAGCGGGGTCCCATCGCCCAGGTGCTTTTGCACCTTCTCGGACGCCAGCGCAAGCGCTTCCGCCTCAGATTCCGAGATGCCAGAAGGCACATCGAGGCGATCCCGCACTTTTCCCGCGACTTGCACCACCATGACGACTGTCTTCGGTTTCGCGAGTTCGGCATCATACTCCGGCCAAGACTGCGCGTGTATGTGGCTCTCATGGCCGGTCAGTTCCCACAATTCTGCCGTCACACACGGCGCCATCGGCGCCAGCAGCAGCAAGAGTGCAGTCGTGAACTCATCAAAAACAGACCGGGCAGCCCCATCCCCTGTTTGCACCCATTTATAGGCGTCATTCACAAGTTCCATTAGCGCAGGCACCGCGGTATTGAAAGAAAAAGTCTCGATGTCCTGCGTGACCTTGTGTATCGTACGGTGCACCATGCCCCTGATTTCCTCATCCGCAGAGTTGACGGGGCGGTCTCTCACCGTCCCGACCTCTTCAAGGACAAGCCGCCAGAGGCGCTTGAGAAAACGGGCCGTGCCTTCCATGCCGTTTTCCTGCCATTCCACATCCAAATGTGGTGGGCCGATAAAGAGATGGAAAAGACGGGTCGCGTCAGCCCCATAGGCTTCGCAGGCCTCGTCCACACTGACGGCATTACCCTTCGACTTCGACATCTTCGTGCCGTTTCGATAGATCATCCCCTGCGTGAACAGCGCAGCAAAGGGCTCTTCTGCTTCCGTCAGATCCAGGTCATGGAAAACCTTTTGAAAAAACCGCGAGTAGAGCAGATGCAAGATGGCGTGTTCGACTCCTCCGATGTACTGATCTACAGGCATCCAGGCACGCGCGGCCTCCGGCGACCATGCCGCGTCGACATTGTGCGGATCACAATAACGCAGAAAGTACCAAGAGGAGTCAACGAAGGTATCCATCGTGTCAGTTTCACGGCGCGCCGACCCTCCACATTTTGGACACTCCGTCTGAAAAAAGGACTGCTCGAACGTAAGAGGAGATTGTCCTGTCGGTCGGAACTCCACGTCCTGTGGCAAAAGCACCGGCAAATCTGCTTCGGGAACAGGCTGCAAACCGCATTTCTCACACGTCACCATGGGAATCGGCGCACCCCAGTAACGCTGCCGGGAAATAAGCCAGTCCCGCAGACGGTAGTTCACCTTGGATTCGCCGAAACCCTCGGCCTCCATATGGGTAATGACCGCCCGTTCGCACTCCTCAGTCGACATCCCGCTGAAAGACCCGGACGCGACCGCCACGCCTTTCCCAATAAATGCCGCAGAATGCTCGCAAGACTCGCCGTCAGGATCGCCAGAAGCATCAGCAGCAGCATTGACAGCTTCGACGACCCAACGAATCTCAAGAGAGTGACGCGAAGCAAACGCAAAGTCTCTTTCGTCATGCGCGGGGACAGCCATGATCGCGCCGGTCCCATAGCCGGCCAGGACATAATCGGCAGTCCAAATGGGGATATCCTCCCCATTGAAGGGATTGCGGGCCATCGCCCCAGTAAAAATCCCACGCTTGGAATCCTCGCTCTGGCGCTCCACGTCCGTCATCGCCATCGCTTCTGCGACAAAGCTGCTCACTTCTTCGGCACGACCACTCTGGGCAGCCAGTACCTCAGTCAGAGGATGCTCCGGCGCAACAACTGCATACGTCATGCCAAAAACCGTGTCAGGACGCGTCGTGAAAACCCGCAGCTTCGCCTCTGCACCTGTCGCCGGGTCAATCACCCCGGGAATCGGCAGATCAAACTCGGCACCCTCGGAACGGCCGATCCAGTTACGCTGCATAGTGCAGACACGCTCAGGCCAGCGGTCCAGCAAAGCCAGGTCATCAAGCAGCCGATCCGCATACTTGGTAATCGCAAAAAACCACTGCTCAAGCTCACGCCGTTCTACCAGCGCCCCAGAGCGTTCGCCCCGACCATCAACCACCTGCTCATTCGCCAAAACAGTCTGATCAACAGGATCCCAATTCACAATGGCCCGCTTACGATAAGCCAAACCAGCATTGTACAGTTGAAGAAAAATCCATTGGGTCCAGCGGTAATAATCCTCTCGGGAAGTATTGACCTCCCGGTCCCAGTCATACACCACACGCAGCTTGCGCAACTGCACCTTCATATTTTGGATCGCATCCTGCGTAGTCTTCGCGGGATGCACGCCCGTTTCCACGGCATAATTCTCGGCAGGAAGACCAAAGGCATCCCACCCCATCGGGCTCATCACATTAAAGCCCCGCATTTTCTTGTAACGGACGATCAAATCTCCGTACACATAATTGCGGGCATGTCCCATGTGCAAACCCGAACCCGAAGGGTATGGGTACATGACAAGGGCATAAAACTTCGGGCGAGAAGGATCTGGCTCGGCATGATACGTGCCATGCTCTTCCCAATAGGACTGCCATTTCTCTTCAATGGCAGCATGGTCGTACTCCTGGCCCATTGCGAATATCACCGTTCTCGTCGTCACGCAGCACCGCGACAAACATCGCGACCTATTGGGGGGCAAGGGTAGCCGCGGGAACAGTGAAAGCGTTGAGGAAACACCTCACGAAAAAACCCGGCATCTCAGAACTCTGGCCAAAAAATCTCGCCAGAAAGAAGCATGCAGCATCCCGGCACAATTCCCACCACATCTTTTCGCAGAGACTCCGGTCGTCCCTTTGCGACACCCCTCCGCCCACCGGACAGTCCCCCACTGTAACAAAACGTCCGAGAAACACCGGAAAGATTTTTTTCCCTCCAAAAAAACAGCCCTTCCCCCCAAACAGCTTCCCCTTGCCTACAACTACCCCAACCCTAAAAAACACACTTCATAGCGCGGAACCAGATAGAGATAGTTGCGCACCGGGCAGGCATCGCACGAAAAGTCACACCATACGATCTTCGGAAGACAGCAACGAGCATTCTGGCGGATGCCAGTATCCCAACCGAGAAACTGCCTGATTTCCTCCGCCATCGCACAACGAAGATGGTGGAATTCCACTACCGGCATGTCATTGGGGAAAAGGTACGAGCCGCTGAAATGATGTCGGAGATCTTTGAGCACGAAGATGAGACGTCTGAAAGTGCGGGGTAGAGGAGTCTTTTTGGGAGGTTAGGGTCCCAGTTAGGGTCTTTGATGCTTGTTCTTTTGTGAGCCAGGCTGCGAAAAGAGAGAGATTTTACCGGTGTGGCCTGGGGTTTTGTGGGGTGGAGCCGAGCAGAATCGAACTGCCGACCTCTTGCATGCCATCGACGAGTGTCTTGCTTCTACCTCATCGTTTACCTCGAATGAGCTGCCAAAAAACACTCTCACCCGTCCATGGTCCACGCGAGAACACCATAGACCACAGGCGTTAGGGTCTTGGTTAGGGTCTTGAAACCAACATCTCAACCTCACAACGCAAAAAGCCTCTCCTCTTCTTCTCTTTCTTAAATTTAAAGTTAAGAAACCTACCGTTCCCACCGTTCCCACCGTTCCCGCTACCGTTCCCACCCTCACACCAAAAAAGGCCTATACCCGAAACCCTTCCCAAACACTCAGACCCACAACCACCATCACCATGCACTCCACACACAGAAAACTCCCCCAATGGAGAGCAAAAACACTTCCCATTGGGGGGGCTTCCGTCGACGACTGGATCAATTCCCGATGACACCAATGTTCATTGTCAGATTTAGGCAATCAGCATCACACTTTTTCGGCGTCTTCCGTGTCGGTTTATCCCCACACGCGTGGGGAACATAGAGGACGACGTAACAAACCGTCCCGTCACAACCGGTTCATCCCCACACGCGTGGGGAACATCTCAACAGAAGGCCCCAGTTAGGCCAACCCGCCGGTTCATCCCCACACGCGTGGGGAACATACTTCCCGAACAACCCAATTACGTTGGCAAAGGAGAACAGGAACATAACTGGTTGACTCTTGGTCTCCGAGATCGCGACCGAACTGATAACAAGACCGGCTGTGCAACAGATCTGGGCAGGGTGCACTCCGGAACCAGTCGAACCCGGCATGTCGACCACTCAAGAGGGTGGTGCTATTTTGCAGGCTGACGTCTGTCATGATGCCTCCTTTCTCGTATAGGGGGATTTTCCGATCAAGTTGCCGAACGCCTAACTGGGAATGCAAGAACCAGTAAAAGAGTGGGCACAGTGATACTTCTGCCAGGAACGGAATTACCTGACGATCTCACGGCAGATGAAACACGCGTCATCGAAGACGCCCCTAAAGGACACGCCACAATCACCCCCAGGACACCTCCCACAGCCTCACTAGAATCCCCAGACCGTTTCACATTTCTTCTCTCCGCAATCGCCCACGACAACCCCTGCGACCTCCCCGCCTACAACATCACCGACCTCACCAAGAACCAGCTTGAGGAGGTCCTCGCTGTCGTCCCCCAAACCCCTGATGGCAAACCCATCCTCCACCACCCCAGCTTCGAACGCGTGACATTCAAAGACTGGGCCCGCTTCGACAGGACGACATTCACAGGCGAGACCAGCTTCAACAGGACGACATTCGAAGACTGGGCCAGCTTCAACAGGACGACATTCACAAGCGGGGCCAGCTTCGACAGGACGACATTCACAAGCGGGGCCAACTTCAACGGGACGACATTCACAGGCGAGACCAGCTTCAACAGGACGACATTCGAAGAGTGGGCCTTCTTCAACAGGACGACATTCACAAGCGGGGCCAACTTCAACAGGACGACATTCGAAGACTGGGCCTTCTTCAACGGGACGACATTCGAAGACTGGGCCTTCTTCGCCGGGACGACATTCACAGGCAGGGCCGGCTTCGACAGGACGACATTCGAAGACAGGGCCTTCTTCGACGGGACGACATTCACAGGCAGGGCCATCTTCGACGGGACGACATTCACAAGCGGGACCATCTTCGACGGGACGACATTCACAGGCAGGGCCAGCTTCGACAGGACGACATTCGAAGACTGGGCCAGCTTCGACGGGACGACGTTTGAGGAGGTTGTGGGGGGTTTTTCGATTATTTCTCTGGGGAGGGTGACTTTTTCGGGAGCACGGTTCGCGCTGGGAGGTACGTTACGGTTTTCTGGTGGTGAGATCGTGCTCGATGACGTGTTATGCAACGCACAGAGGGTTCTCATCGGAAGCCACAATACTCTCCCGTCTGCTTTTCTGGACGCAGCGAACGTGTTTGCGGTTCTTCTTTTTCCTCTCATCTCGAAAACCGGTTCGGTTTTTGTGCGATCAACCAGAACACACTATGCCTCTCGGTTATTGTCCTTACGTCGTGTAGACGCGTCCATGCTCACACTTTCTGGTCTGGATTTGTCGGCGTGTTCCTTTGATGAGGTACACAACCTTGGCCGATTGCGCTTCGAGCAAGACCCGACATTCCTCTGGCCTCCACCACGATCCTTTCCGAAACGGCAGGTTCTTTTCCAAGAAGCCCTCTGGCGAGCAGAGCACTCTCGCTTCAGAAAAAAATGGGACCCTCCCACTCTCCCCCAAAACCTGTCTGATTCTTCTTTAAAACCGAAAGCTCTCGCCCAGATCTATCGGGATCTCCGTAAAGGCCGAGAAGACGAAAAAAACGAACCAGGAGCCGCAGACTTCTACTACGGCGAGA
>Ga0209345_10001497_pt1 | contig 27719 bp, 19 predicted proteins | sample Cruoilmetagenom7_FD_187294 | JGI IMG/M metagenome (GOLD analysis project Ga0209345, IMG submission 187294) | Oil polluted marine microbial communities from Coal Oil Point, Santa Barbara, California, USA - Sample 7 (SPAdes) (version 2) | ecosystem: Environmental > Aquatic > Marine > Oil seeps ...
CCATGGGGAAGGATGATCCGGAATTTACATCGGTTGTACTTGATGCGCTGCGGGCTGAGGGCGTGATCATCCGCGAAGGTGCGTTGGTGGATCGGGTCGATGGTGAGGCTGGAGCAATCAAAGTCACGATCAAAACGGAAGATGCTTCAGAAATTATAGAGGGTTCGCATCTGTTGATGGCGGTTGGCCGCAAGCCCAATATTTCTGATTTGGGACTTGAAGCGGCTGATATCAAATACGAGCGGAGTGGAATTACAGTAAATAGGGGTCTTGTTACATCTAATCGGAAAGTGTTTGCGATTGGTGATTGCATTGGCGGGCTGCAGTTTACCCACGTTGCCAATTATCATGCTGGCATCGTAATCCGGCGAGCGCTGTTCCAGATGCCAGCGAAGGTTAATAATCAGACGGTGCCATGGGTGACTTACACCGAGCCGGAGCTGGCGCATGTTGGGCTTTCTGAGGCGCAGGCCAAGCAAGGGGGGCACACGGTTAATGTTCTCAGATGGCCGTTCCATGAGAATGACAGGGCGCAGGCTGAGCGGGTAACCGAAGGGATGGTGAAGGTTATTGTCGGTAAGAGAGGCCGGATACTGGGAGCCTCTATTGTTGGTGAGCAGGCTGGGGAATTGATCCAGATATGGTCGCTGGCGGTTTCGCAGAAACTGAAGATCAAGGCGATGACGGCTTGGATTTCGCCTTACCCAACACTATCTGAGGTCAATAAAAGGGTTGCGTATCGGTTTTATGCGGCAGCTACTAGTAATCAACTCGTGCGTTCTGCAATAAATTGGCTTTCGAAGCTTGGTTGATTAAGGCAAGCTGTAACGCGTGCATGCTGATTAATAGATTTTTGAGGGTTGCGTGAGGCATAATCAGGATATGCCGACAAAGAGGATTGCTGACACAGGTGCCGCTCCAAAGCACGAGCCCTCAGGCGAGGGCATGGAGAATAGTGCCTTGCCCGCGACCACGGTTTGGTTTGGACTGCCTGCCAAGCTTCTCGTGTTGACGATCGCTTTTGTAATGCTTGCCGAGGTTCTGATCTTTCTGCCGTCGATTGCGAACTTCAGAGTGACTTGGCTGACGCAAAGGCTCGCTGCGGCGCATCTGGCCGCGTTGGCCGCGACGGCTGCTCCCGGTGGCAGGGTGCCAGCCAGCGTGAAGGAAGAGCTGCTGAGGACAGCGCAAGTCCGGGCGGTGGCAATTAAGATGGATATGATCAGACGCTTGGTGTTGCCGTCGGATCGTCCACTGGTAATTGATGCCAGTTTCGACCTGAGGCAGATGCGGGCAGAGAGTTGGACAGCTGCACTTGGTAAGCGGTTGGGGATGATTGGCGATGCGTTACGTGTGTTCGTGGCTAGGGACGATCGCGTTATTCGGGTGTACGGGCAAGCGTCTTCTAGGCCAGCGACGAGGCGCGCGATTACGACATATGTCGAAATTGTATTGCCGGAAGCACCGTTGAAGGCAGCGATGATCGGGCACGGGCTCAATATTCTTTGGCTCTCTATCATCATTTCAATGATTGCCGCCGCGCTGGTTTACTTCGCGTTGATCCGGGTGCTTGTTCAACCGATGATGCGATTGAGCGACGGTATGTTGCATTTTAGCGAAAACCCGGAAGACCCTGCTCGGATTATCGTTCCGTCGGGCCGGAATGATGAAATTGGCACTGCGGAATGCGAGCTGGCTGATATGCAGGGGCAACTCAACCAGCTCCTGAAACAGAAAAACCGCCTGGCACAACTTGGTTTGGCGGTGTCAAAAGTTAATCATGATCTCCGCAATATGCTGGCGAGCGCGCAATTGATTTCCGACCGGCTGGCGGGGCTTCCAGACCCGACAGTGCAGCGGTTTGCGCCGAAGCTTATTGCCTCGCTCGACCGGGCGATCAATTTTTGCAATAGCACATTGAAATTCGGGCAGGCTGAAGAGGCAGCACCACGACGGGAGTTGTTTGTATTGCGTGGTCTTGTCGATGAAGTTGGCGAAGGGCTTGATCTACCTCGCCAACGTTTGGGGTGGGTTATTGATATTGACCCGACGATGCAGATCGATGCGGACCGTGATTACCTCTATCGGGTTCTGAATAACATTGGTCGCAACGCGGTTGAGGCTATTGAGGCGCAACGCAACGATGCGGGCGGGGAGATCATGGTGCGCGCCGTGCGCAATGGCCGCCGGGTTGTTATTGAGGTTTCGGATACCGGCCCCGGGGTTCCTTTGAGGGCAAGGGAGCATTTGTTCCAACCCTTTAAAGGGGGGGCGAGAAAGGGGGGCTCCGGGCTTGGGTTGGCGATTTCGGCTGAGTTGGTTCGCACGCTGGGTGGATCAATAACTCTTATGGCTAACGGTGCTGCAAGCGCGGATCGCGATGATGATGAGAGTGCGCATGGCAGTGATGCTGGAACAACATTTCGTATCGAGATACCTGATCGAGATGTGCGTGGAGACAGCTAACGGACATTCATTATAGGTGGAATCTTCCAGGGCTATGTGGCGTGCTGCAGAGTGTTTGTTTTGAGGGTAATGAACATCTTCGTTAGAAGCTGAGCGCTGCCACTCCAGATAATCAGGCGCTATTGTTTTTGGCCGCGGATAGATTTTGGGGACCCAGCCGTTGTGAAAGCCGGGATGGCGGCAGAGGTGTTTGTCTGCGTCACCGTTGAGGCTATGAAATTCACAAAAAGAGGTTGCGCAAACACGACGTCCCCTATATCACAGGCGCTCTTGCGACCGTCGTATTGAACGCGGTGATCACATGTTTTAGTTGTGGATCTGCAAGTTTGCACCGGTAGCTCAGCTGGATAGAGCACTAGACTACGAATCTAGGGGTCAGGGGTTCGAATCCCTTCCGGTGCACCATTTCATTTCAGTGGCTTTCAAGGGTTTCGCAGAAATTGTAGGAGTATGCCGGAGGTACGGGTTTCGCCCCTTCTCACGCAACTCCTCCCTCCCGACTGGGCCACTACTGCTGGCTTTCTGTTCTTGTGCAGCAACTTTGGAGTTCCTGGCTCCTCGCGTCATGGCTGGAACAGCAGAGCAGTAACCCTCGATCCTACGCGAGGAACAGCTTCCAACTAGACACGAATTCGGGCGCTCTGCTATCGCGGTCCAACTACACCGTCGCCATCTTGACGATCTGCCTTATCTGGGGTGGCAAATGCAGTTTGAGGACTGCAGCATGCCCATCTACATTCATCTTGCGCAGGGTTTTTTTCAGAATGTTGACGAGTTTTTCTTCATCGTAACCTTTATGGGTCGCGATAAATCCGTCCAGGTAGTGTTGGACGAATATGACACCAACGACGTTTTCCAATGCTTGACTTTCCGGATCCTGTTTCAGCTCCTCCTTTTTGATAATTTTGACGACTTGTGCGACCTCTTTGTCAGTGTAGTCATGACGGTGCATGATTTTGGATGTGAGGGCCGCGTGATGTTCACGGCAACCGGCCCGCCAAGCATTGTAGCCTTCGCGCCCGAGGGGAAATTTATCTCTCGGAAACTGCCAGCGGCAGATGTGCTGAGCGCGCGCCGCAATCTGCAACTCTTCGGATGCATTCGGATAGATACGCGACAAACAATCAGACATGCGTTCTGAATAAACGACCTCACGCGGGCGGCTCGTGCCGCCAACCATATCGCGCCGAGGATCGTTTGCATTGGCGGCGTCAATTTCTGCGATCACCGTTTGGAAGCGGGGCGAGGACGTGGTCATGGCAGCTCCTGCAACATAGGCATTTTAGATTTTTTACATTCATAGAGCGATCGAGGTGGCGGTGCAAAGTGTCGTGCTGGTCGAGATTGCTACTTAGGTCAATCATACCTAGCCACTTTGTCCGCAATCCGCATGCGCGCCCAATATTTGGGCACTGTGCATGAATTTTAGACTATAAAACATAGGCTTATCCCTTGCGCCTCTGATAGGCGTGAATTAATTCTCTGTCGCACTAAAACTTCAATCAGGATGCGAGGCCGCTGTCATGCAGCGTTTTTTTGCTCCTCTGCCGAGAGGTAATTGCAGGTGACCGGGACATCGGAGAAGACGAACGCACCGGCGCAGGGCAAGTCTCGCCTCGTCATTGTCGGTAACGGCATGGCCCCGGGCCGCATGCTCGAATATTTATTCGAGCTGGCGCCGGATGCCTACGATGTCACGATTTTCAACGCCGAGGAGCGCGTCAATTACGATCGCATCATGCTCTCACCCGTCCTCTCCGGCGAAAAAACCTATGAGGAAATCGTCATCCATGGCGATGGTTGGTACATCAAGCATGGTGTGATGCTCTACAAGGGCCACAAGATCATCAATATTGACCGTGAGGCCAAGATCGTTACGTCGGACAAAGGTGAGACGGTTTCCTATGACAAGCTAGTGATCGCGACGGGCTCCAATCCGTTCATCATTCCCGTGCCCGGTCATGATCTGCCGGGCGTGTTGGCCTATCGTGATCTTGATAACGTGAAGGCCATGCTGCTGGCCGCCCAGAGCAGTGCCAAGGCGGTGGTGATCGGCGGCGGTCTGCTGGGTCTTGAGGCAGCGGCTGGTCTTCAGAGCCGCGGCATGGATGTATCCGTTGTCCACCTGATGCCAACCCTGATGGAGCGTCAGCTTGATCCCTCGGCCGGATACTTGTTGCAGAAGGCGCTAGAGGATCGCGGCATCAAGGTAATGTGTGGGGCTAATACCAAGGCCATTGTTGGCAATGGAAAGGTCGAAGGCGTTGAGTTGGCGGATGGCACGATCATCGAATGTTCGCTGGTTGTCATGGCTGTCGGCATCCGTCCCAGTTGCGATCTCGCCAAGGAAGCAGGGCTGGAGATCAATAGGGGCATTGTGGTGGACACAGGTATGCGCACCAGTGACCCCGACATCTATTCCTTGGGCGAGTGTGCTGAGGTGGATGGCCAGGTCTATGGGCTGGTCGCGCCACTTTACGAGATGGCCCGTGTAGCGGCTTCTCATCTGGCAGGTGACGAAACGCCCGCCTTCAAACATTCCGATACTCCCACCAAGCTCAAGGTTACCGGCATTGAGCTTTATTCGCTCGGCGATTTTGCTGAAGGCGATGACCGCGAAGATATCGTTCTGCGCGATGCTTCTGCGGGTGTCTATAAGCGCCTCGTGCTGAAAGACAACCGCATCATCGGAACGGTGCTCTATGGCGAGACGGCTGATGGTGCGTGGTTCAATGATCTCAAGAAGAAGCAGACCGATATTTCGGAGATGCGCGAATCGCTGATCTTCGGGCAAGCGTATCAAGGCGGCGCCTTGCTTGACCCCATGGCGGCCGTTGGCGCCTTGCCGGATGATGCAGAAATATGCGGCTGCAATGGCATCTGCAAGGGCAAGATTGTTGCTACCATCACAGAAAAGGGCCTGACCACTCTGGATGATGTGCGCGCGCACACCAAGGCATCCGCCTCCTGCGGGAGTTGCACGGGCCTGGTCGAACAGTTGATGGCGCTGACGTTGGGCGACAGTTTCAATCCCGATGCCGTCAAGCCGATGTGCGGCTGCACGAACCTTGGTCATGATGATGTGCGCCGCCTCATCAAGGCCAAGGGCTTGAAGTCCATTCCAGAGATAGCACAAGAGCTGGAATGGAGGTCTTCAGGCGGTTGCGCCAAATGCCGTCCGGCGCTCAACTATTATCTCGTGAGTGACTGGCCAGGCGAATACGAGGATGATTATCAGTCACGCTTCATCAATGAGCGCGTCCACGCAAACATCCAGAAAGACGGCACCTATTCGGTTGTGCCGCGCATGTGGGGTGGGGTTACCACCGCCGCCGAGTTGCGCGCCATTGCCGATGTGGCCGATAAATATGCCATCCCCACAGTCAAAGTAACGGGCGGCCAGCGCATCGACCTTCTCGGTGTGAAGAAGGAAGACCTGCCGGGTGTCTGGGCTGATCTCGGAAAGGCCGGTTTTGTCTCCGGCCATGCCTATGCCAAGGGCTTGCGCACGGTGAAGACCTGCGTGGGGTTGGATTGGTGCCGCTTTGGCACGCAGGATTCCACCGGGTTGGGCGTCAAGCTGGAAAAATTTCTCTGGGGCTCATGGGCGCCAGCGAAGGTGAAACTTGCGGTCTCCGGCTGCCCGCGCAATTGCTCCGAAGCCACTTGCAAGGATGTCGGAGTGATCTGTGTGGACTCCGGTTATGAAATTCATTTCGCGGGTGCTGCCGGCCTCGACATCAAAGGCACCGAAATACTCGGCCTCATCAAGAGCGAGGAAGAGACCATCGAGGTCATAGCGGCTTTGATCCAAATGTACCGGGAGCAGGGCCACTATCTGGAGCGCATCTACAAATGGGCCAAGCGCATTGGTTACGACGAAGTGCGTCGCCAAATGCTGGAAGATCCCGATGCCCGAAAGAGCTACTACGAGCGGTTCGTTTATTCGCAGAAATTTGCCCAGATTGACCCGTGGTCAGAACGCGTTTCCGGCAAGGATGGCCACGAATTCAATCCTATGGCGACGCTTACACTGGAGGCGGCAGAATGAACGCTATGGAAGAAGACTGGGTGGCCATTGGTTCCGTTGCCGATATCCCCCGCCAGGGCGCGCGGTGTGTGAAAAATGGCGACATGAGCATCGCAATTTTCCGCACTTCAGATGATCAGGTCTTTGCGCTGGAAGACAAGTGTCCACACAATGATGGCCCCTTGTCCCAGGGCATCGTGCATGACGGTTGCGTAACGTGCCCGCTGCATAACTGGGTGATTAGCCTGGAGACCGGCGAAGCTCAAGGCGCCGACGAAGGTTCAGTTTCAGTCATTCCGCTGAAAGTCGATTCCGGACGTATCTATCTCGGGCGGAGCGTAGCAGTTGCACCGTGAACAAGAACCGTTTTGTAACTTACTAACAAATCAAGAGGAACTGTGATGGCCTATCTCGTACCTTCAGAATTCGTCACCAAGATGGTGGATGCGGGGGAATCCAAAATCTTCATGTCCACGCGGGATACGGTGATCCGAGCCTATATGGCTGGCGCGATCTTAGCCTTGGCGGCCGCATTTGCGATTTCTGTGACCGTTCAGACCGGCTTTCCGATTATCGGGGCGATTCTGTTCCCAGTCGGCTTTTGTATGCTTTATCTACTGGGCTTCGATCTCTTGACTGGCGTTTTCGTGCTAACGCCACTGGCGTTGATCGACAAACGTCCGGGTGTAACGGTTGGTGGTATTTTGCGGAACTGGGGCCTGGTTTTCATCGGCAATTTCCTCGGCGCCTTTACCGTGGCCGTGATGATGGCGACGGTCTTCACGTTCGGATTCTCGACCGAGCCCAATAAAGTTGGGACCGTCATTGCCCACATTGGTGAAGGTCGCACGCTCGGTTATGCGAAATATGGCGCCGCAGGCATGTTAACACTCTTTATTCGCGGCATGCTCTGCAACTGGATGGTCTCCACGGGCGTTGTCGGCGCCATGATTTCCACGACGGTCAGCGGTAAGGTGATCGCTATGTGGATGCCGATCATGCTGTTCTTCGCGATGACCTTCGAGCATTCTGTTGTGAACATGTTCCTGTTCCCGTCGGGTTTGCTTCTGGGCGGGAATTTCTCGGTGATGGATTATCTGATCTGGAATGAAATCCCGACCGTTGTCGGTAATCTAGTCGGCGGGCTGACCTTTACCGGACTGACTTTATACTCAACGCATTTGAAGACGGCGCCGAAGCGTACTTTTGATTGATCTCAATTGATATCAAAGAGCCTCACCCTATCAAGGTGAGGCTCTTTGTTTATAGGCGTTATAGATGTCGCGTGAACTGAAAATATCGATCGGTCAGTATTCTGATAGGGGTCGCAAGGAGGCCAATCAGGATTTTTATGGCGCTCTGATTCCTGAACAGCCGGGCCTCAGTTTGAAAGGCATCGCCATTGCCTTAGCGGATGGCATCAGCAGCAGTAATGTCAGCCAGATTGCGAGTGAGTCAGCAATCAAAAGCTTTTTGACGGATTACTACTGCACGTCGGACTCGTGGTCCGTAAAGACATCGGCGCAGCGGGTTATTGCCTCAATGAACTCCTGGCTCTACTCCCAATCCCGCCGAAGCCAGCACGCATATGACAAAGATAAGGGCTATGTCTGCACATTGAGCGTGTTGGTCGTGAAGTCCAGGACCGCGCATATTTTCCATATTGGCGACTCTCGTATTTACCGTGTAGTCGGTAATTCCCTCGAACAGCTCACCAACGATCATCGGGTTGTTGTGTCATCAGAGCAGAGTTACCTCAGTCGCGCACTTGGGATATCTCCCCAGATTGAAATAGACTACCGGATGCTCCAGATCGAAAAAGGAGATGTTTTTATACTGGCGACTGATGGCGTCTATGAGCATGCCGCTCCCGATTTTGTCGTCAATGCGATAAACGACAATGCGGAGGATCTGGATAGCGCTGCGAAGGCTGCCGTCAAGGAGGCTTATAGCCAAGGCAGCCCGGACAACCTTACCCTCCAGATCATCAGGATTGACGAGTTGCCAGACGGTGAGGCAAATGAGGTTCTTGGCGAGGCGTTTGAATTGCCGCTTCCACCGCTTCTGGAAGCGCGCATGGATTTTGATGGCTACAAAATTATCCGGCAAGTTCATGCGAGCAGCCGCAGTCACATTTATCTTGCTGTCGATACCGAGAACGACGACACCGTCATCATCAAAATTCCGTCGATAGATCTGCGTGACGATCCTGCCTATCTAAAGCGCTTCATGATGGAAGAATGGGTCGCTCGGCGAATAAATAGTCCCCATGTCTTGAAGCCTTGTCATCAGTCTCGAAAGCGCAACTACCTCTATATCGTTACGGAATTTGTCGATGGACAAACCCTGTCCCAATGGATGATCGACAATCCAAAACCCGATCTGGAGACTGTCAGGGGGATCGTCGAGCAAATCGCCAAGGGACTGCGCGCCTTCCACCGCAAGGAAATGCTGCATCAAGACTTGCGGCCTGAAAATATCATGATCGACAAAATGGGGACGGTGAAGATCATCGATTTCGGCTCCACGAAAGTTACCGGAGTCATCGAAGCCGAACCAGCTATTGATCAAAACGACATTTTGGGAACTGCCCAATATACTGCGCCTGAATATTTCTTAGGAGAAGGTGGCACGTCGCGTTCCGATTTGTTTTCGCTCGGAGTAATTACGTATCAGATGCTGGCGGGAAGGCTGCCCTATGGCGCTCAAATGGCGCAAGCCCGCACAAAATCACAGCAAAGGAAGTTAGGATATAACTCTGCACTCAAGAGCAATGTTGAGATCCCAGCGTGGATTGATGGCGTTCTTAAAAAGGCTGTGCATCCTGATCCCTACAAGCGCTATGAGGCATTATCCGAATATATATTCGATCTTCGCCACCCCAATGATAAGTTTCTAAACGCTTCGCGCGCGCCGCTACTGGAGCGCAATCCATTGTTATTCTGGAAAAGCCTCTCGCTTATTCTTGCATGTGTAATTGTGTTGTTGCTGCTTACGTGAGCCACATAAAAGTAACTAAATAATATGATCCGGATGAGGAGAGTATGACCTCATGAGCCATCACATCGTTCGAGCAAAGGTAATCGCTCTGGCGAGCCTGTTGCTCGAACGATGTTTCAGGTCAGTGGTGTCTTCTGTTACGTCGAATAGTTTGTGAAAGCTGCGGTTGTGGCCCGTGCAGTCCAGTCTGTGACGACGTTGACGAGTGCTGGTTGGCCGGCCTTTACGCGCTCCATCGCACGTTCCAGGGCGGGGCGGATTTCGTCGGGTGTTTCGACATATTCGCCGTACCCGCCGAGAGATTCAGCCATCTTGTCGTAGCGGGTGTAGCCAAGTTTTTGTCCTGGCTTTTCCTGTTCAGGGTCGGCTGTCCAGCCGCCGTTGAGGCTGATGATAACCAGAATCGGCAACTTGTGACGAACAGCGGTGTCAAACTCCATGGCGTTGAGGCCGAACGAACCATCGCCATGCAGCACCACAACCTGATGATCGGGACGCGCAGCCTTGGCGCCGATGCCAAAGGGCATGCCGACCCCCATGGTGCCGAACGCTCCGGAATTCAGGCGGTGGCCTGGTGTGAAGCTCGGGATCGACTGACGTCCGTAGTTCAGGATCTCCTGACCGTCGACACACAGCACGGCATCCCGATCGATGAAGTCGCGGATCTCCTTGCACAGCCGTAGCGGGTGGGTCGGCGTTGCAGCGTTAGAAAGAGCCGTATCCTGCAATGTGACCTTTGAAGCATTCTGACCGCGCAATCGATCGCGCCATGAACGGAAACTCTCGCCATCAATCGAGCCCTTGGCGGCATCGGTCAGTTGTTGGAGGACAACTTTGGCATCACCGACAACACCGATGTCGAGAGTCCGGGGACTAGTTGCAATCTCTTCGGGAGCAATGTCGATGCGGATGATTTTGGCATCGGCATTGAACCGCGGCGGGGCTGCGTGTCCGATGACGTAGTTCATGCGGGTGCCAACGACCATGATCAGATCGGCCTCACGAAAGGCTGTTGAACGCGCGCTTAGGAAACAATGGTCGTGGTCTTCGGGTATGACGCCGCGTCCCTGCGGTGTTGTGTAAAACGGGATGCCAGCCTGTTCGACCCAGTCCTGTAGTTCCTTGGCGGCTTCCGACCACACAATGCCCATGCCGGATATGAGAACGGGTTGCTTGGCCTTTTTTAACAGATCTATGATTTCTTTGACTTGGCGGGCTTCGGCTGCCGGGCGAGGGCGCTTTGCCGGGTCCCAAGGCTCGGGCCACTCGATTTTTGCTTCATCGACTTCGGCATAGAGAACATCGCCGGGAAGATCGAGATAGACCGGACCGGGCCGGCCGGTCATTGCCTGATTGAAAGCCATATTGATCATTTCGGGTATGCGATGCGCATGATGTACGCGCTCGGCCCACTTGGTACAGGGCACCATCATGGAGAGCTGATCTATCTCTTGAAACGCACCACGATTGGAAGTTGAGACCGGAGATGATCCGCCAAGCGCCACAACCGGTGTGCAGTCTGCCCAGGAATGCGCCAGGCCGGTAATAAGATTGGTGGCACCCGGACCGGAGGCGGCCATGCAAACACCCGGGCGGCTGCGTATGCGCGAATAGGCATGAGCGGCCATTGCACCAGCTTGCTCGTGACGGACATCAATCCCGCGTAGTCCAAGATCGATAGCCGCTCTTTCAACAGCCAACATCGGAGCGCCCATGATAAAGAAAAACGTATCCACGCCCTGTTTCTTCAGCGCTTGGGCGACAATCTGAGAACCGGTCACGGTCATTTTATTCTCCCTGAATTGGCGGCCTCTCTACTGGCCTCCGTTTTTGTTTTTTGGTGCGTTTGAGTTCTGGGCAATTAAAGCTTGAAGCTCTCGTGTGGTGGGTTTCTAAATGACGCCATCGCCCTTGAGTGTCGACAGTTTGTCTTCATCGTATCCCAGCCACGCGCCATAGATGTCAGCATTGTCGGCGCCAAGAAGGGGGGATGCTGTGACTTTTACATCCGAGTCTGACATGCGCACCGGCCATCCCGGCATTAGAAAATCGCCGCGATCTGGATGATCGACGGTGACGAAAATCTCTCGCTCCTGCATATCCTTGTCGTGCGATAACTCCCAGGTATCGAGGATGGCGCCGGCCGGCACTCCGGCATTACCCAGGATTTCCATCACCTCGTGTTTGGTCCGCTGCATCGTCCAAGGCAATATCATTTCATCGATCTCTTTGAGATTTTCCGCTCGCAGCTCGGTGCTTGAAAACCGTTGAGCATCAATCAGGTCTTCGCGGCCGAGCACCTTTAGCAGCCGGAACCAGTGAGAGTTGTTGGCGCGAGAGGTGTAGATGTAGCAATAGTCGTTTGGCCCGCCGCCTTTGCATTTGTACGCTTCGCTGGGGGCTGCGCGTCCGAGTACGACCTGATTGCCGAGCCGTTCGCAAGCCTTCTTTTCGCGCGCCTGGGCGGCATAGGCGATACGGCAGAAATTCACCATCGCATCCTGCATGGCGATATGGACTTTTTGCCCATGGCCAGAGAATTGTCGCTGATAAAGGGCCGCAAGAATGCCGATGGCGCAATGAAGGCCGGTTCCGGTATCTCCAAGTGTCGGGCCGGGTTTCAGCGGGCGCCCGTCCTGCTCACCAGTGATGCTCATGACACCACCGGTGGCCTGACCGATCATGTCAAAGCTGAGGTGGTGTTCGTTAGGGCTACCGGGAGCATAGCCTTTGATTTGCGCATAGATAATACGCGGGTTCAGCACTTTTACTTCTTCATATGAAAAACCCAACCGTTCGATTACGCCAGGCGCGAAATTTTCCATGATGATGTCCGCTTGCGGGATCATTTCGCGGAGCATCTGTTTGCCGCGCTCTTCCTTCAGATTGAGGGTGATGCTGCGTTTGTTAGCGTTGAGCAGCATGAAATAATAGGAATCCATGCCTGGTACATCGGTCGAGGCCCCGCGGCCCTGCTCGCCGCCTTTCGGATTTTCGACCTTGATGACGTCAGCGCCGAGCCAAGCCAGTGTTTCGGTTGTCGACGTGCCAGCTTCAAACTGAGTTAGGTCAAGAACCTTGACGCCGGCAAGTGCTGTCTCGCCTGGTTGTGGCATGTTGTTTGCGTTCATAATATCGCCCGTTAACCTCGCCTCAAATGTTTATGATAGGATTTGTATTCTGCCATCTTGGTTCGGTTCGTGCAGATCCGCACCAGCAATTTCCAAAACCGTAACTTATGACGTAGCGACGCTCTTTCGCAAGATGTTGGCGTGACTGTTCAGGCTGTCCTGAAGTTGCGAGGTTGGATCGTCCACAAGCCGAAATCACGCGAGAAGCCCGCGCATATATTCTTTGGCGTGTGCGTATTCTTCTCTGAGGTGCGCGACCAGATCGGCGACGCTCTCTTCATTGTGGATGTTGCCAACACCATGCCCGGCCAAAAATATTTTCTTGTATCTGTCTTTTAATTTTCCCGTATCGATTATTGCATCCGGTTTGCGATAGCGAAGCTCGTCAATATCGACGCCTGCTGCCTCAAGACTTGGGCGGAGCCAGTTGGCAGGGGCGCCATCGAGGGCGGCAGAAAAGAAAATATCGGTTGCTTTCGAGGCCAGGACCATTTGGCGATAGTCTTCAGAGGCGGAGGATTCCTGGGCGGTAATAAAGCGCGTGCCCATATAGACGAGGTCGGCGCCCATGGTTTGTGCTGCAAGGATGTCTCGACCGGTACTGATTGCTCCGGCGAGGATGATCGGCCCATCGAAAATCTGTCTTATCTCGCCGACGAGAGCGAATGGATTGATGGTTCCGCAATGCCCGCCGGCGCCGTCGGCCACCGCTATGACACCGTCGGCGCCAGCTTCAATTGCCTTTTCGGCATGGCGTTGATTTGCAACATCATGAAAAATGGTGCCGCCGTAGGCCTTGATGGCAGCAAAGACATCACCAGGCGCGCCCTTTGATGTCAGGACTAACGGGATCTTGCGATCTATGATCAGCTGCAGGTCACCGTCGAGGCGTGCATTGGTTTTGTGGACGACAAGATTGACTGCAAACGGTGCCGGATTTATGCCCGCGGAACGCAGGTTTGCGAGGCCATCGGCGACTTCGTCGAGCCAGTCGATCAGTACTTCGTGAGTTCGTGTCGAGTGTGCAGGGAAGCTTCCGACGATACCCGCAGCGCAACAAGCGACGCACATTTTTGGATTGGATACCAGAAACAGCGGCGCGGCGATCACCGGTAGCGCCAGGTTTTCAAAAATCGTCTTTTGAAGTGCTTGAGGGAGATTGGGCATGTGCTGTCGATCTGTTGGCGAGGTTGTCCATCAATCCCCATAACTAGCCGCTTTATGTAGCATGGGAACGTATCATAGTTCTGATTTCTGCAATCACGGGCGCGACGCCCTGATCCATGAGGGTATCCATGTATGATTGTTTGCTCCACGATAAGTGCAACCTGAAATACAGTCTGAATATTATAAGGGGACCATCATGAGCGCCAATGCAGCACTGAGTCCAGAGAGCGGAGCAGACATTAAGCTAACCGAAGACATAGCGGCTTGGACGTCTTCGTTCACAGACGGTGATTTGTCGGATGCGGCGCGTGAATGGGGCAAGCATGCTCTGCTGGATTGGATCAGCGTCACGACTTTCGGTGCGCGAGAGCCTCTTTCGAAAATGCTTGGCGAAGAATATGGCGAAGTGGATGGCGGGCCATGTGTGGTGATTGCGCAAGGGGTAAGGGCGCGGACGCATGATGCGGCTTTGATCAATGGATCGGCGGGCCATGCGCTTGACTATGATGACGTCAATCAACAGCTGCACGGCCATCCAAGTGTGCCTGTCGCACCGGCGGCACTTGCGGTTGGTCAGGCGCTTGGCAAGAGCGGAGCCGATGTTTTGCGCGCGTTCATTATCGGTTATCAGGTGGAATGCGAAATCGGCGGAATGGCCGGAGATGAGCACTACGACAAAGGCTATCATGCAACGGGGACTGTGGGCACGTTTGGCGCTGCCGCCGCTGCCGCCAACCTGATGGGGCTGAATGCTGAGCAGACGGCCCATGCGCTTGGGCTGGCTGCGACGCAGACGGCGGGTTTGAAGCGGATGTTTGGTTCAATGGCGAAGCCTCTTCATGCGGGCAAGGCTGCGATGAACGGCGTCATTGCGGCGCAACTCGCAGCGCGCGGTTTTACTGCCGGTGCTGACGGCATCGAGGGTCCGCAGGGGTTTGCCACTACCATGGCGCCGGGTTTTGTTGTCAGCCCCTTCCGGCCTGATGCAAGTGCACCGTTTGCGGTGGAGCGGACGCTCTTTAAGTATCACGCGTCATGCTATCTGACGCATTCAACCATTGAGATCATTAAATCGCTGCGTGACAAACACAACATCGGTATCGACGATCTGGAGAAAATGACAGTCGGCATGGCGCCGGCAAGCAGAAAAGTCTGTGATATTCCGGTTCCTGAAACCGGGCTGCAGATTAAGTTCTCAATCCGCCATCTTGCGGCCTTGGCACTTGATGGGGCCAACACAGCCGATCTTGGTCTCTTCACCGATGACGTTGCCCTTGATTCGCGCATTGGCGCGGCGCGCGAGAAGGTTGAGATCGAGCATCGTCAACTCCCGAATAGATCGGCGGGTGTCGTTTCGCTGCAGACCAAGGATGGGCGTACATTTGAAGGTGAGACAAACGTTGGCATTCCAGCCACGGATGTCGGCGCGCAGTGGACGAAGCTCGTCCAAAAGGCGCGGGCGAATATGGTGCCAGTTTTTGGCGAACAACGCACAACAGATGCAATCGAAGCGGTGAAGGCAATCGAGGGCATTGCAAAAATCAGCCAGCTTATGGAGAAAATTGCTTGATGGATGTCGAAACGCTAAAGGCGAAGGCACGTCTGTGGCCGAAGGGGAATCGGTACGAGGACTTCGAGATTGGTCGTAAGTTCGTCCATCATTGGGGGCGGACAATAACCGAGGGCGACAATACTTCGTTCTCGATTCTGACCCTGCATTACAATCCCCTCTATACCAATTCAGAATACGCCAAAGCCCATGATCATCCGGGTATGGTCGTCAATCCTCTGCTGGTCTTCAATACGGTTTTTGGACTGTCGGTTGAGGATCTGTCGGAAGGTGGCGGGCCGTTTCTTGGTGTCGATAATTTAAGCTTCCATCAGTCCGTCTATATCGGTGATACCGTGCGGGCCGAGAGTGAAGTTGTTGGAGCGCGTGAGAGCGATAAGCGTCCCGATTATGGGATCGTTACCTGGCGGACACGCGGAATCAATCAGCGCGAGGAAGAAGTCGTTATCTTCGAGCGTACCAATCTTGTGAGGAAACGCGGATGAACGATATGGATATTGACCTTTCAAGCGACGGCAGGGGCTATTTTACCGATGAGCGGATTATGATCCGCGACACGGCGCGCGAATTTACGATGAAAGAGGTCCTCCCCGTCGCCAACGAGCTTGATGGCCCCGATGGTGTGATCCCGATGGATCTGCGCCAGAAGCTCGCCGACATGGGTTACTTCGGGATCATGATCCCCGAGAAATATGATGGCATGGGGCTCGGTTATTTCGAGTACTGTCTGATCTGCGAGCAACTTGCGCGCGGGTGGATGTCGGTTGCATCGATTGTGGCGCGCGGTCAGGGCGGATGGTTGCGCAAGACAATGACTGAGGAAATGCGCCAGGAATATCTGCCCAAGGTGGTGCGTGGCGAGTTTCTGAATGCGGGGTCGCTGTCGGAGCCTGGAACCGGTTCGGATCTGTCGTCCATTTCGTGCCGTGCTGTACGCGACGGTGATGACTATGTCATCACGGGCAACAAATACTGGTGCACGTTTGCTGACGAGGCCGACTACATTTCCGTATTTGTACGGACGTCACCACCGCCGGCGGCCAACAAGCGCTGGATGGGTATTTCGTGTTTCATGATCGAAAAAGAGCGTGGCAGTTTCCCGAAAGGGCTATCAGGCAATCCGATCCCCAAGATCGGTTATTTCGGGTGGAAGACATTTGAGTTGGCGTTTGACGGTCTGCGTGTGCCGGCATCGAAAATGGTAGGTGAAGAAGGCAAAGCATTTCTGCTGATGGCAACCGGTCTGGAGGGCGCGCGCGCGCATACTGCTGCCCGGGCGATTGGGCTTGCGCAAGGTGCGTTGGAAGACTCCCTCGTCTATGCGCAGGAGCGCAAGCAATTCGGCATGCCGATCAGTGAGTTTCAGGCTATCCGGTTCAAGCTGGCGACGATGGCAACGGAAATCGAGGCTGCCAGGCAACTGCTCTATTTCGTTTGCAATGAAATTGACCAGGGGCGGCGCTGCGACAAGGAAGCGTCGATGGTGAAATACTTCGCTTCGGAGATGGCGGAGCGGGTAACATCTGAAGCTATTCAGATCCATGGCGGTGCCGGATATACGACGTTGCACGCCGTTGAGCGGTATTGGCGGGACGCACGATTGACGAAGATTTTCGAGGGAACCTCGGAGATTCAACAGCGGGTGATTTCTGACAAACTCCTTGGGAAATCCGAGGTTGATAAGCTGATCGCAGAACGGTTTTATTCAGAGCAATATGGTGCCAAGAAGGAGGCAGGCGAATGAAGTTGTCTCCATCGGCGCTGACTGGGCGCGACAACTACTTTGAGGATTTCGTTGTTGGTGACATCGTGCGGCATCATCGCGGAAAAACGGTCACTGAGATGGATAACGTGATGATCACCAACATGGTGATGAACACGGCTGCCGGCCACTTTGACGAACACCTGATGCGCACAGGTGGAAGTGGTATTTTCGCCCAACGTGTTGTTTTCGGTGGCATCAATCTTTCGATGGTTATCGGGCTGGCAGCGCAAGATACCGGCGAGCAGGTTTTGCGGGAATTGGAGCTCGACAAAATCAAATTGCGGAATCCTGTTTTTCATGGCGACACACTTTACGCTTATTCCGAAGTGCTGGGAAAAACTGACAGCGATCAAGAGAACGCGGGCATCGTTCATTTTCGGCACTACGGGGTCAATCAAGATGACAAGCTGTGTGTTGAAGCAGAGCGACGGGTTTTGATGAAGCGGCGTAGTCACTGGGTGGATGCATGACGAAGATGGAGCAGAGCTTTGGTGCGCTCGACGGGCTTGTTGTTGTTGATCTTACGACGATGTTATCCGGGCCTTTTGCGACGATGCTGCTTGCAGATCAGGGCGCGCGGGTAATCAAGGTTGAGCCGCCAGGGGGCGATAATACACGCCGGGTCGGGCCGCATCCTGAAGGTGGCCTAAAGATGGAGGATGCCGGCTACGGAGGGTATTTTGCTTCGATCAACCGCAACAAAAAATCGATTGTGATTGATCTAAAAAATGAAGAAGGAAAGGAAACACTGCGCCGGCTTGTTGATCAAGCGGATGTGCTCGTTGAGAATTACCGGGCAGGGGTTATGGAACGTCTTGGCTTATCTTACGAAAGTCTGGCGGAGAGAAACCCACGACTGGTCTATGCCGCCATTCGCGGGTTTGGCGATGCCAGAAGCGGCGAAAGTCCGTTCGTAGACTGGCCAGCCTATGATGTCGTGAGCCAGGCGTTGGGTGGTATGATGGCTATTACCGGTCCGGTTCCAGGTGGAGAACCAACCAAGATCGGGCCCGGCGTCGGTGATACGATCCCGTCAATGCAGTGTGCCATCGGAATTTTGTCGGCCGCATGGTGCGCGCAGCGAACCGGCAAGGGCCAGTTTCTCGATGTTTCGATGGTTGATGGAATCATGGCGATATGCGAGCGCGCTATTTTCCAGCATTCCTACACCGGTGAGATTCCGGGGCCGGAAGGCAACGGGCATCCGTTGCTTTGTCCGTTCGGTGTTTTTCCGGCGAAAGATGGATATGTGGCACTGGCCGCACCACGGGATGACTTTTTCATGTTGTTTGCCGAGTTGATCGGGCAGCCTGAATTAGGTGCTGACCCGCGATACGCAGAGATGCCGGAGCGGGTGAAAAGGCAGGACGAGATTCATGCCATTGTGATTGCGTGGACTTCAGTGCGCACCAAGGCCGAAATTGCCGAAGTACTGGGCGGCAAGGTGCCGTTTGGTGCGGTGCAGACCGCAAAGGATATTTTCGAAAACCCACACACAGCGGCGCGCGACATGCTTGTGGACGTCGGGCATCCCGGCACCGGCAAAACCTTTAAGATTGCGGGGACGCCGATTAAGTTGACCGGTACGCCTGGCGGCATTCACCGCCGCGCACCGATGACGGGGGAGCACACTGCCGAAATCCTTCAGGATTTTGGCTTCTCGAATGAAGAATCTGATCATCTAAAAAAGAGCGGCGCGCTCGGATAAGCGTGCGCTCAATAGGAGGACTAAATGTACGTACGCCCAAAACGTCTGCGACGCTGCCAGCTATCAGTTCCTGGATCGAGTGTGAAGATGCTGGAAAAGGCATCTGGTCTTGATCTCGACTATGTGTTTCTCGATCTTGAGGATGCCGTTGCTCCGTCTGAGAAGCGCGCATCGCGCCAAAATATTGTCAATGCATTCAACAACCTCGACTGGGGGAGAACGGTGCGCTGCGTACGCATCAACGATCTCACCACTGAGTATGCCTATGAGGACATTATCGAGGTCGTCGAAGGCGCACGGGAAAATCTTGACCTCATTATGATCCCGAAAGTGATGGAGCCGGCAGATGTGCTGTTCGTCGACAAGCTTCTGACGATGATGGAAACAAAGCTGGGGCTGACCAAACAAATCGGGATCGAGATCCTGATTGAAGAGGTCGAGGCGATGATGCGCGTGGAAGAGATTGCCGCGTGTTCGCCGCGGCTTGAAGCGCTGATTTTCGGGATGGGTGATTATTCAGCCAGCCAGGGCGTTTCGCTGAAGGATATTGGCGGACAACATGGTTATCCTGGTGATATCTGGCACTACCAGCGCCAGAAACTGATCATTGCGGCCCGGTCCAACAAGATGGATGCAGTTGATGGACCGTTTGGCGACTTCAAGGATCCTGAGAGCTATAGAGAAGAATGCCGGCGCGCAATGATCCTTGGTTGCGTTGGGAAATGGGCCATCCATCCCGCTCAGATTGAGCATGCGCAGGAAGTGTTCTCGCCAGACCCGGACGATGTTGCACGGGCGCGGCGGATGATGGAGGCCTATACGGAGGCGCTGGCGAATGGTCTCGGGGCAATTCAATTCGAAGGCAAGATGATCGATATTGCCTCCGTGCGGATTGTCCAGAATACTGTGGATCGAGCAAACCTCATTGGCATGTAGTGCCGTGGCGTAATAAGCTGAAATGTCATCAAGCTATCAAGCGGAACAAATGACTCGCTGTCTTGTCCGCTTGATGGGGTGAGATAGATGGCAGCTTGATCCGTGCGCTAGAGCGCATTGATCTTTGATGGTAACAAATGGGACACATTTTACGTGCTCCAAGTGTTTGTTTTTGATGCTGTTTTACATTTTGGCCGAAGTAAAAATGCTTCAATCTAAAATGATCACGCTCTAGAAGCTGGTGGGGAGGTTCGCTGCGGTATCGAACGGTTTCAATTTTCAAGCACAAAAGCGAAAACGATCCCGTTAAGCTTGGCTTATGGCATTGCGCTATGCTCGTAGCGGTATATTGTCAGGCGAGCCCCGCCGAAATGGGTATGTGGTAAATGACTGTGGCGCAGAGGGATGGACACCAGTGCAACTGACTGAGTTTTCGAGTTACGCCGACGCGCAATCGCATTTCTCTGGTGCGAAGTTATGGGATCTTTTTGATGGCACGCGCGAGCAATTGAACCTTGCGCACGAGTGTATCGATCGGCACGCTGGTGATCCGGACAGGGTTGCTGTTCGGATTGTCCGTTCAGATGGCGATGACGAGACTCTGACTTTCAAGACCATTGCAGACGCATCGTCCCGGTTTGCCAATTGGCTGGAGGCTCAGGGTGTGGGGCCAGGGGATCGCGTTGCTGTGATGCTGGAGCCGTCACTGGCTTTTTATGCGGCGATCTTCGGTGCAATCAAGCGCGGCGCCGTGGCTGTGCCAATGTTTACATTGTTTGGTCCCGAAGGCATCCGACTGCGCGTTGCGGATTGCACACCCAGTCTTCTCGTCACGAACGCGGAGAAATGGGAGGCGGCATGTGAGCTTTCCGAGACGAATGTACGTCTCGATACTGAGATTATGTCCGAGCTTCCGAACTTTCAGGCATCCTATAGTGTCAGCTCGAAGGCCAATGATCTCGCTGTTTTCCAATATACGTCGGGTACAACGCGGGCGCTCCCTGAAGCCGTCAAGCATAGCCATCGGGCTGTTGTAGTGGTCATGAATGCCGCGCTTTATGCTACCGGCATCCGTCCCGGTGATCGGTTTTTCTGTCCGTCATCTCCTGCCTGGGGTCATGGGCTCTGGCATGGAACGATTGCGCCACTGGCACTTGGAGTGGAGACTGGCACATGCGCGGGCCGCTTCTCGCCTGAGGGGTTGCTGGAGGCGCTGGAAAGATATCAAATTACCAATCTTTCAGCGGCTGCTACGCACTATAGGATGATGAAGAACTGCGGTACTGCTCCGCAACATAGCTACTACATACAAAAGCTATCATTCACTGGAGAACCGATTGACACTGAAACGCAGACCTACACTGAGAAAACATTCGGTGTCCCAGTCTGTAGTATGTATGGCACAACCGAAATCGGTGTTATTCTCGCTAACTACCCTGGTGCTGGGGACTTTTTGGTCAAGCCTGGTTCTCTTGGCAAGGCCGTTCCCGGAGTAGAGGTTGAGGTCCAGGCCCCGGACGGGACGCCGTGCGCGCCCGATGACATCGGTGAGATCAAGGTTCGCCGTCGTGATGCATGGATTGCCACTCGGGACCGCGGTTGGATCGATGCCGACGGATATTTTTATCATGCAGGCCGCGCTGACGATATCATCATCTCGGCTGGATGGACGATCGGCGCCATTGAGGTTGAAGACGCGTTGCTCAATCATTCAGACATCAAGGAGGCCGCCGTCATTGGTGTGCCAGACGAGCTTCGCGGCAATATAGTCAAGGCCTTTGTGGTCACATCGCGTGCACACAGCGATGCCTTTATCGATGAAATCAAAGAGTTCGTGCGTAACCGGCTGAGTGCTCACGAATATCCAAGGCAGGTTGTGATTGTCGACGAGCTGCCCAAAACCCCTGCCGGAAAAGTTAACCGCAAAGTGCTCCGCGATCGCGAAGCTGCCAGCGCCAACAGTAATCCATAGAAACAATAGGATCAGCTCAATGACTGATAAGATAGATCTATTCCCCAAAATTACGGAAGAGGGATTGGATCAACTGCGCCGGCGTATCGGCGTTAAGATCGAGAATACTCTAGATCCATGGTGTTTCGAGGCGACACGCGACAACATCCGCCACTATGCGCATGGGATCGGCGACGACAATCCATTGTGGTCTGATCCAGAATACGCAGCGAAGACGAAGTACGGTTCGATTATCGCTTTGCCAAGTTTCCTGTTTGCCACCAATCGCATCATTTCCGGTTACGTCGGTGGGTTGCCAGGTGTGCATGCGATGTGGGCGGGAGCGGATTGGACCTGGCACAAGCCGGTCATGCGCAACGACGTGATTTCAACGAATGCGCACCTCAAAGATCTTGTGCTGCATGAGACGCGCTTTGCCGGGCGGGCCGTCCAACAGATCTATCATGTCGACTTCTTTAACCAGAATGGTGAGATGATTGCCGAGGCTGATAGCTGGTGCTTCCGGACGGATCGTGACGAAGCGCGTGAGCGGGGAACAAAGTACGCCGAGGTTAAGGAAAAACCGGTGCGGCGTTATACAGACGAAGAATTGAACGAGTTCTATCAGCTTTATGCGGACGAGGAAGTGCGGGGGGCTGAGCCGCGCTATTGGGATAGTGTGAGCGAAGGTGACGTGCTGACGCCAATGGCAAAAGGGCCGATGACGGTTACCGGTTTTATTGCCTATGCCCAGGGCTGGGGCGGGCTCTACATCCGCGCCAATAAGCTAAACTGGAAACAGATAGCAGCGCACCCAGGGCTTGGCATCAAGAATAGATTCGGTATTCCCGATTGTCCTGAGCGAGTGCATTGGGAAGAAGAGTTCGCGCATATGGTCGGCACACCCGGCGCATACGATTATGGCCCAGAGCGCTGCTCTTGGTTGATGCACCACCTGACCAACTGGATGGGCGATGATGGGTTCTTGCGCAAAACAAATTGCAAGATCCGTCGACATAATCCGGAGGGAGACCTGTTGGTGTTCACGGCCAAGGTTGTGCGCACTTACATAGAAGATGGTCGCCATCTCGTGGATATCGAACAGGAAGCCAGAAACCAGGATGGTGAGTTATCGGTTATCGGCACGGGCACCGTTGAACTTCCGACCCGTTGATTTCTGACGCATTTTTCTTAGAGCACGTTCCCATTTTGATGGAATCTTATGAGATCCATTGTGCGTGCTCTAAGTGCTTACTTTAGAGACTGATGTAGGCTTTAGGCCGAAGCTAAAGTGCTTCAAGCTAAAACAATCAGACGCTCGGGTGTTTCTTTGAAAAATAGAAACACCCTAAGTGTTCAATGTCTTGCTATTTTGGCTGCAGAAAAATTATTCAACCAGAGATCCACCTGCATTCCCGCACGCTATTTTGTGGCGGGAGTGATTGGACGATAGTTCTTTTTGGCGGTTCGCTTGGACGTTGGGCCAGGTGAGTCAGGGCCTGCTGCGCTTTTGGTGCGCGATTTGCGACGCAGAGGGGCGTCGCCTCTGGTGGCGGCACTTCGGGCCGCTCGGCCTCCAGGCTTGCGATCTGCACGATCTGCGTGATGCTCAGGGCGATCAGCTCGCCAGTGTGCCTTGGATGTCTTTGAAGTCTTTGAGGTCTTTCGATCAGATTTGAGCGAGGCGCTCAGCGATGACTTGGTCTCGTTGGAGCTGCTTTGGGTTGCGTCAGTTTTGGGTTTACGTGGCTTTACGTTGGGGGGGCGGACGTTGGGGTCTGCCAGGGTGTTGATTGTTTTCATGACGGTTGCATCGTCGGCTGGCGTAGTCTCCCGGACTCTGGAGATGTGGCCTTCGCTCTTCTTATTCACCCGGACGGCATGATCAAACTGATCGGCTGCGTCGGCCACAATTTGGAAACGCGTATCGCGGTCATGAATTTTTATTGATCCGATTTCAGCTTTGGATACATCCCCAGCCTTGCAGATGAGCGGCACGAGCCAGCGAGGATCAGCATTGCGCTCGCGGCCGATATTAAGGCGGAACCAGACCATTTCGCGATTGTCTTCACGTGGCGGCCGCGGCGAACGCCCGCCGCTTCCAGCTGGTCTATCGGCTCGGCCACGAGGGTGGTCAGATGAGTTGCTGGAGCGATCATATGTGCGGGGGAGGCGCTTGCGGCCATCACGCGGGCGATCGTCGCGGCGTGGTGGGCCGGCGTCGATCGCCAAGGTTGTGGGTGAAGGCAATTGGCTGCGGTGGAGGCGTACCAGTGCCAGAGCGATTTCGTCGGCCGTCCGGCCCTCCTGGAGTGTGCGGGTTAATTCCAGGTCCGCGTCGGTTGGTGCGGCGGTGAAGATTTCGTTTGCGAGGAATCGCTCTTGATCGCGGATGCGGATTTCTTCAGCGGTGGGGGCTGGGCCCCAGGTCGCTTTGATCTTTGCGGCAGCCAGCAGCATGTCTGCTTTGCGACGTCGATTGAATGGCACAATTATCGTGCAAATACCTTTCTTGCCGGCACGACCGGTGCGGCCTGAGCGATGCAGCAAGGTTTCGCCGTCGTTAGGTAGATCGGCATGAATTACAAGCGTCAGATCCGGCAAATCGAGTCCGCGCGCTGCAACATCGGTGGCAACGAGCACGCGGGCGTGACCATTGCGTAAGGATTGCAGGGCTTGTGTGCGCTCGTTCTGGGTTAACTCGCCCGATAGCGCGACTGCCGAGAACCCGCGTTCGACCAGGCGCGCGTGCAAACGTTTTACTGCTTCCCGGGTAGCACAGAAAACCAGCGTTGCATTAGTTTCATGGAAGCGCAACACGTTGACAACGGCCTTCTCGATATCGCCCGGTGAGACGCGGAAGGCTTGGTATTCGATGTCGGCGTGCTGCTTATCACGGCTAACGGTTTCGATGCGGATTGCTTCATGCTGGAAACGGCGGGCAAGCGTTTCAATGGCGCGTGGCATGGTGGCTGAGAACAATAGTGTCTGGCGCTCTTCGGGCGTTGCGTCGAGGATGAATTCAAGATCCTCGCGGAAGCCAAGGTCCAGCATCTCATCGGCCTCGTCGAGAACGACGGTTTTGAGTTTCGATAAATCGAGGCGACGACGTTCCAAGTGATCGCGCAGGCGGCCTGGCGTGCCAACTACAATGTGGCAACCGGCACCGAGCTGGCGTGATTCCGCGCGGGCATCCATGCCGCCAACACATGTGACAATGCGGGCTCCGGCCTCAGCGTAGAGCCAGGCGAGTTCTCTTTGGACCTGCATGGCGAGTTCGCGCGTTGGGGCTACGATCAATGCCAAGGGCTCGGCGCCCTTTTCAAATCGTTCGGCTTCGCCTAGCAGCGTTTGCGCCATTGCGAGCCCGAAGGCAACGGTTTTGCCTGAGCCGGTTTGCGCGGAAACAAGCATGTCGCGAGATTCTGCATTGGCTTCAAGGACCGCACGTTGGACGTCTGTCGGCACAGAATATTCACGTGCGACGAGGGCGCGCCCGAGCGCTGGATGGGTCGATGGGAATGTCATGTTTGGAGTAGCTTTTCGAGCGTGGCCGCTGCCGTCAATCTCCAAGCATGGAGGTGCGAGCAAATGCGACCGAAAAATCCTAGAGTCGCAGTTACTAGCTGTTTTTTTGCGAACCTACCAGCCGACAAGCGGTCGCGGATAGGGCTAAGGCATTCGAGTGGTGCCAAATTAGACCAATGACACCGACTTTCAGCGCCTGCTTTTGAGGCTGTGTGGGAGTGAGGTCGTCTATCGGTGTTCAAGATGAGCATGGTTCTTTGTACTATTGATTGGCAAATGGTGCACTGCACACTTTTTGTGCATTTGCTCGCCTATCGCGTAGTGTTTGCCCAGTTCTTAATCTAAGAAATCTGAGAATAAATTCTATAACTATTTGATAAATATAAATAAAAAACTTGGCACACATCCTGCAATAACCTTCGCTGTGGGCCAGCAATGGCTAGTGCCGTGATTTTGGTTCTGCTGCCTGATTCACCCGGTCGGGATGATGATGGGGTGCAGATATTGAAGGGGGATTGCGATGAAGAGAACTCTAAGTCTCATTGAGGGACGGACTCGTTTAATTCTAAAGCCATTGCGTGATCGGGTGGCGAGGCAGTCTTGGCGAGCATTCATTAGTGCGGCTGCTGGGGCGCTCGCGTTGGTTGCTATACCGGCGATGTCGGTTGCCGCGCCTTTGGATGTCGAAAAGGATGAGCTGAAATTCGGGTTCATTAAGTTGACGGATATGGCCCCGTTAGCGGTTGCGAAGGAGCTTGGGTATTTCGAAGACGAAGGGCTTTTCGTTACACTTGAAGCGCAGGCGAACTGGAAGGTTTTGCTGGATCGCGTGATCACGGGGGAGCTGGCTGGTGCGCATATGCTTGCCGGGCAGCCGCTTGCCGCGACAATTGGTTATGGAACCAAAGCGCACATTATCACGCCGTTCTCGATGGATTTGAATGGCAACGGCATTACTGTTTCCAACGACGTTTGGAAGTTGATGAAGCCGCATATTCCAAAACAAGCCGATGGCAAGCCTGTGCACCCGATCAGTGCGAAGGCATTGCGCTCGGTGATCGAGAAATTCCACGACGAAGGCCGGCAGTTTAAGATGGGGATGGTGTTCCCAGTCTCAACGCACAACTACGAGCTGCGGTACTGGTTGGCGGCGGGTGGCATTCATCCGGGATATTATTCTCCTACGGATGTATCGGGGACTGTGAAGGCTGAGGTTCTGCTTTCAGTGACGCCCCCGCCGCAGATGCCATCGACGCTTGATGCAGGCACGATCCACGGCTACTGCGTCGGTGAGCCATGGAACCAGCAGGCTGTTATCAAGGGCATTGGTGTGCCGGTTGTCACTGACTACGAGATCTGGAAAAACAATCCGGAAAAAGTGTTTGGGATTACGGCTGAGTTTGCCCAAAAGTATCCGAAAACCACTTTGGCGCTGACCAAGGCGTTGATCCGGGCTGCGATGTGGCTTGATGCCAATAAAAACGCAAACCGGGCGAAGGCTGTAAAAATTCTGGCACGCTCGGAATATGTCGGCGCGGATAGTGAAGTCATCGCAAACTCCATGACGGGGACCTTCGAGTACGAGAAGGGCGACAAGCGGAGCGTGCCGGACTTCAATGTTTTTTTCCGCTACTTCGCGACCTACCCCTACTACACGGATGCAGTTTGGTATCTGACGCAGATGCGCCGCTGGGGGCAGATCTCCGAGGCAAAAAGCGATGCCTGGTACCTTGATGTTGCCAAGAAAGTCTACCGGCCAGATCTCTATCTAGAGGCGGCAAAGCTTTTGGTCGCGGAGGGGAAAGCCAAAAAGGCAGATTTCCCCTGGGACGCGGCCGGTATTCGCAAGCCCACACCAGGCAAGGACATCATCGATGGTGTTGCGTTCGATGGCCGGAAACCAAACGCATATATCGATAGCCTGAAGATTGGCATCAAGGGCAAGCAGAAGGTTGTTGGTGCCAACATCGTAGGTGGGTAGGCAACAACTAAGCGTGAATGAGCAGGCCGTTGAAATGCGGTCTGTTTCACCGAAAAGAACATGCTGCAAGGAACAATACATGACGATCGCGAGCGAAACCCTCGGGACTGACGAGGTAGATGCGCGAGCTAAAAAGCGCATTGAGCGGATTAACGGGATCCTCAATAAGATCGAAGGTCCATTGAGTGTCTTGGGCCTGGGTTTTCTGATCCCAATTTCCAAAATTTGCACCGGCGAGAATCCGCGCCATCATTTGCGCGACCTGCGTCAGCAGCTTTTGGTTCCGCTTGTCGGGATTGGGGTCTTCTTGTTGGCCTGGGCATATTTTGCGCCACAGGTGAAGACATCACTGGGTGTTATTCCTGGGCCGGCACAGGTTTGGGAGCAAACCAAGAACCTTTATGCCGACCACTTGGCAGAGCGGGAAAAAGCAGTTGCATTTTATAAGCGGCAAGCGGTGCGCAATGCAAAATATATTGCGGCGGG
>Ga0209345_10001499_pt1 | contig 27686 bp, 26 predicted proteins | sample Cruoilmetagenom7_FD_187294 | JGI IMG/M metagenome (GOLD analysis project Ga0209345, IMG submission 187294) | Oil polluted marine microbial communities from Coal Oil Point, Santa Barbara, California, USA - Sample 7 (SPAdes) (version 2) | ecosystem: Environmental > Aquatic > Marine > Oil seeps ...
CTGCTTATAGCCGGTTGATACGCCGCCCTTAAAAGTCCAGGCGGGGGTCAGGTGATAGTTGGCATACACTCGGGGAGTGATATGCCCTCCAAATAATTCGTCATCGTTATAGCGCACTCCCGTGGTGACATTCAGGGTTTCTGTCACCGACCACTCAACTTCCGTAAATACTGCTGCAATCCAGCGATCAACAGAGGAGGTTGCCGAATCCAGAGTGCCGATCAAACCATTGGTTTCATCTACCAGGTCCTCATATCACTCTTGCCATCCTACCACCTTCAAAATCGTAATACGAAGCGTTATCATTGTGATGTAGTGTTGAATTACAGACACCACCCCTTTAAAGCTAAAACCCGATATTCATTCAGGAACAAATATATGGCACCTTCGCTTTTTCGCTCGCTAATCCGGTGTATTTTCGGATCTTTGATACTGGCATCCGTCCTCGCCAGTGGAGCCGCCCTGTCCGAAACAAGGTCGATTGAAACGGCTTATGGCCCTGTCAGTGTTGAGGGTACACCAGAGCGGATAGTCACTCTTTACGAAGGCGCTCTGGATACAGCTATCGCTTCGGGCATCAAACCCGTGGGAGCTGTTATCACCCGGGGCGGCAGTAGTGTTGCCGAGTACATCCAGATGCAAGCCGGTGACATCAGCATAGTTGGCACGCCAGGCGAAACGAATATCGAAGCTGTCATCGGCCTGGCCCCGGATATTATTCTGGCGCCCTCGTACACGACCGAAGAACAGTTCAGACTTCTTTCACGGATAGCCCCCACCATTGTTCCAGAGGTCACCATGTTTCAGGCTGATAGCTGGAAACAGGAAGCCCGCGTTTATGCAAAGGCACTTGGACGGGCAGAAGCCGGAGAAGCGTCAATTGCTGAAGTGGAAAACCGTATTTCTGAAGTAGCCCGCCTGATGGACGGAATTCTTGCAGAAAACGATCGTAAAACTGCGCTGATCCGCTGGATGCCCCAAGGTCCCCTGGTAATGGCCAAAGGTCTGTTTTCTGCTTCTCTGCTCACGGCTGTCGGGTTTAACGTGGATGACGCAGGCATCGTGAAAGATGGACGCCCTCACAGCCACCCGTTAAGCCAGGAAAATCTTGGCTTGATCGACCACCAATGGGTCTTCCTGGCCACTCTGAACGCTGACGGCAAAGAAGCGCTGAGTGCTGCACAGACCTCACCCGCATTCCAGCGGATGCAAGCCAATCGTAATGACAGGGTTATCACGGTTAATGGCCAGCTCTGGACCAGTGCCAGCGGCCCAATCGCCGCACTGAACATACTGGCCGATATTTCCGATGCCCTGACGAGCGCAGCCGCTCAGTAATCCCTGTGCAAGCGATCGACACACATTGACCCGTCTGCCCGCTGGTTATCCTGCGGGCTTCCTTCGTTTGAGTCCGGCATGAAAATCACTTGGTATTATATTGGCGCCTGGAGTCTGTTACTGCTCACAGTACTGGCTTCACTGTTACTCGGCGCAGGTAACCTTCCCCTTGAGGAAGCCTTCTCTGTTCTGGCCGGCCAGGGAACCGCAGAGGCTCGCTTTGTGGTTATGGAGTTGCGAATGCCACGTCTGGCGATCGGACTGGTTACCGGCCTGTCACTGGGTATCGCCGGCGCACTGCTCCAGACCCTCACACGCAATCCTCTGGCGGAGCCAGGTTTACTGGGGGTAAGCGCCGGAAGTTCGTTTGCCGTATCTCTGGCTATTTTGTTTGGTGCCAGCACCGCGACCCTTACAACAATGGTTGCACAGGCAGGTGCCTTTGCTGGCTGCGGACTGGTGATTGCAGCCACTCGTATTCAAGGCGTAGGCCAGGATCCGGTGAGGCTCGTTCTTGCAGGTGCGACCTTGACTGGATTGCTGCTGTCGCTGAGTTCACTCCTGATGCTGATGGATCAGCGTGCAGCGGATGAGATTCGCTTCTGGATCACCGGCAGCATAGCCGGGAAAAACTGGGACCAGCTCCTGGCAACGCTGCCAACCATGCTGCTGGCCGGAGCCCTGGTTATCGGTTTGGTCAAACCCCTGGCATCCCTCGCCCTGGGCGAAAAAGTAGCTACGGGTCTGGGGCATCACCCTGGGCGGACCCGATTAATGGTCATAGTTGCGGTTGCGTTACTTGTAGGAGGAGCCACTGCACTTGCCGGGCCATTGGTGTTCGTGGGGCTCGTGGTTCCCTTCGCTGCCCGGGCACTTGTGGGTGCTGATATTCGCAAGACCCTCTGGTTCTGCCTTCCCATCGGGCCAGCCATCATCATCGGCGCAGACACCTTGTCCAGATTGCTGGTATCACCATCCGAAATGCCACTGGGGGTAATCACCGCGTTGATCGGAGCACCGGTATTAATGGTAATTATCCGAACCCGAAGGATACCCACGTTATGAATGGGCCTGAGAACAGTCTGAAAGAACCAGCCTTAACCCGGGGCTACTGGCACTGGCAGTCCCGGAAGCGACAATGGAGCTTGTTGGTAGGGCAGCGTGCAGCCACGGTTAACATCGTTCTTTGCGCGCTGTTAACCATCTGTAGTCTTGCATCTCTGGCGTACGGCACTCTACCGATAGCCACTGGAGACGTCATTCGTACCCTGCAAGGTAACGGATCGGCAATCAACACCTTTGTGATTGACGAACTGAGGGCTCCGAGACTGCTTGCAGGCGCCCTGGCAGGCGCAGCCCTGGCACTTGCGGGGTGCCTGATGCAAACCCTCGCACGCAACCGGCTGGCGACACCAGGCATTATAGGGATCGACAATGCCGCCACGGCTTTTGCCGTTGCCTCCATAACAGGAACCGGCATCAGCCTGGCACCACCCGCCATGGCTCTGACCGGTGCTGCTGTTGCCACAGCACTGGCATTCGGGTTGGCGGGAGCCACCGGCACCCGGGGCTATCGATTCATCATTGGAGGCCTGGCCATTGGCGCTATATCCGGCGCCATAACCCAGGTAATGCTCAGCAGTGTGGCACTGGACACAGCCAATGCCGCATACCCATGGACGGTAGGTAGCCTGAATGCCCGCAGCCCGGGATCTGTTCAAATGCTAGCAGTCGGGCTGACCATAGGGTATGTCCTTGCACTTTTACTGCAACGATCTCTCGCGACACTACAGCTACCAGAGCCTGTGTCGATCAGTCTGGGCACTCGTCCTGGAAAAGTGAGGCTGAGCGGCCTGATTCTGTCGGTTTTGTTGACGGGGCTGGCCGTAGCCGTTGCCGGTCCGGTTGGTCTGGTCGCGTTACTCGGGCCGGAGCTTGCCCGTGGACTCAACCGGCCCGGCCATATTCCACTCACCGCATCAGCACTGGCCGGTGCCATTCTGATGGTTCTGTCGGATCTGGCCGGGCGGCTCATACTGGCACCACTGGAGATTCCCGTCGGCATTGTGACCGCTCTGGCCGGCAGCCCCTACCTGCTCTGGATACTTCTGCGCAAATCCCCGGACTTAAACCAATGAGGCAAACTGTCAGTATGATCAACCAGCAAAACTCAACCTCACCACTGGCAACCCGGCGGCTTGCCATGGCACATGGTAACTATACGGTGATCCCGGACCTGGACATCGCCTTGCCCCCCGCTCAGGTGACAGCCATTGTCGGCCCTAATGGGTGTGGAAAATCTACATTACTCAACGGACTGGCACGTATTCACAAGCCACAGCACGGCGGGATACTTCTCGATGGTTCAGATATTCATAAACTACCCGCCCGGGAGGTAGCCCGAAAGCTTGCACTCCTTCCCCAGAACAACAGTGCTCCTGAAGGTTTGACGGTTACAGATCTGATACGGTTTGGAAGGCACCCCCACCAGAGCTGGCTTAGCCAATGGTCAACGGAAGATCAGCAGGCACTGGAGAATGCCCTCCAGGCAGCTGACGTGGGGGATCTGGCTGACCGCCCCCTGGACACACTTTCTGGTGGCCAGCGCCAACGGGCGTGGATCGCCATGAGCATCGCCCAGCAGACTCCCGTAATGCTTCTCGACGAACCGACGTCTGCGCTGGATCTTGGACACCAGATTGAAGTGTTCGAGTTAATCCGCGCTCTGGCCGTGCAAGGTAAAACTATTGCGATGGTGGTTCATGATCTGGCCAGTGCCTGCAGGTACGCCGACCATATCGTTGCCATGCGTTGCGGTAAGATTGTCGATGAAGGCGCACCATCCGACGTTATCACTCCCGCCCTGATTTCAGAGCTTTACGGGGTTACCTGCGACCTGATCCAGGATCCTGAAACCGGGCGCCCTGTTTTGGTAAATATTCAACGTGTTCGCTGTATACTGGATAAAGACTGCATCTCTTGACGGGAAATTCCCTGACGGCTTTTTGGGCAAAGAAACATGTTATCAATCAGATTGTTACAAGGTTCAGCTCAATTGCTCCTCGATGTTACCTGCGGGGTTACTCAGATTGTTGAAAGGATGCATCACACTATTGCAAGGGAGGTAAACCCGCTGAACCGACTCCGCGACATTGCAGGTATACCTCCCGAGAAACGCCAGAGTCGCCGCACCTACCAGATCATTCAGTCGACCACATCCGTGCTACAGCACGGACTGCACCGGTCACTTGATGAATTCTCAGCGCTGGAAGAGCCCTCGAATTCCACACAAAGCGTGAAAATCACCGCTGCATTGAATGGTGTGTGTGGGGACCACCTTGAAGCCAGCAACAACCCTCTGGCCATCCAAATGCATTTCCGGAACAGTCACGGAGAGAAACTACGGCTGAGCCCGGAAAACACGGGCTCCATGATTCCTGATATCAGTCCACGCATTGTTGTATTGATTCACGGGCTATGCCTCTCACATGAGTACTGGAAAGGCGGCAGTAAGGAGAATCTGGGCGTGGAGCTTCAGCGCGTGCATGGCTTTACTCCTCTGTATCTTTACTACAATACCGGAAGGCATATTTCTAACAATGGCAAAGAGTTAGCACAACAACTTCAGAATCTGGTTAATACCTGGCCAGTTCAGGTTGAGGAGCTGGTCCTGATTGGTCACAGCATGGGCGGACTGGTTATCCGCAGCGCCTGCTGGTACGCCACTGAGCTCAGCCTGCCCTGGACCAGGCTGTTGAAAAGCGCCCTGTATCTTGGCTCCCCCCATCATGGCGCGGCGCTCGCCAAAGCCGGAAATCTGGTGACATTCATTATGAACAAATTCCGCTACGCCAGCCCTTTTGCACTGGGGCAGTACACCAGCGCAGGCATCAAGGATCTGCGGCATGGAAACTTGCTGGATGACGACTGGGAAGGCATAGATCAGGACGACTTCCACCCGGACCACCGTAAACCGGTTCCATTACTGGATGGGACCCGGCACTATTTCCTGGCCGCGGTTATCGGCAATAGTGCGTCGGATTTTCCCAGCACCATGCTGGGCGATCTCCTGGTCCGGCTGGATAGCGCCAAAGGGCACCATTCTGATGACTCAAGAAAATTGCCCATAAGCGCGGAAGACTGCCGCGTGTTCAACAAGCTCAATCATCTCGACTTGCTCGACAACAAAGTTGTGCACGAGCAGATACTGGATTGGCTATCCTGAACACCAGCCTTCAGATCTGACTTTCCTTCAGAATCAGCGCCATCAGATCTGTTGCTGGCAGCTCCCGTGCCAGAGGAGCTCCCTGCCCGGCCCACTGTGCAGCAAATTCATGGTTACCGCGTTTTGAAGCGGCGGCATTGAGACGTTTGGTCGCATCATAGGCAACAGGATAGTCGGCCGGCCGCGGGCTATTTTCCGCCTCACCGAACGAGATCAGCCGGTTGACTATCCCACGGGCCGGGCGTCCCGAAAGTACTTTTGTTAACCGTGTTTCTGCAGCTTTCCCGCTTTTGAGAGCTTCACGGTATGCCTGGTTCGCTGATGACTCCGGGCACAATATAAAAGCAGTTCCCATCTGAACTGCAGTAGCACCAGCTTTCAGTGCTGCATTCATTCCGTAGCCATCCATAATTCCGCCGGCTGCAATAATAGGCAGAGAGGTCTTACTGGCAAGCAGCCGCACCAGCACCAAGGTACTCAGGCGCTCATCGGTTGCATCGGGATTGAACATGCCTCTATGGCCGCCTGCTTCGATGCCCTGGGCAATGATGGCATCAATTCCGGCCTTTTCAATTTTTGCTGCTTCAGAAGGGCAAGTAGCCGTTGCCATAGTGCAGATGCCGGCTTTTTTGAATGCTGCAAGGTATTCAGCCGGCGGAAGGCCAAAGTGAAAGCTTACAACTGCCGGCTTCAGCTCGAGCAGCATTTTCAGGGTATGTCCGTCTTCATTAGCTGAGGTGTAGATTTCGCTGAGTGAATCCGGCAACTCTGTACCGGCTTCATCAAATAAGGGCGCCAGATGTTCCAGCCAGGCACCTTCTATGTCCACATCACGATGCGCCGGCTGATGACAGAACACATTTACATTAATCGGCCCGGAAGTGAGAGCTTGGGTCTGTTCAATCATTTCCCGTGCCTGAGCGGTTGAACTCGCACCAATTCCCAATGATCCAAGCCCGCCAGAGTCAGTAACGGCTGCAGCCAGTTGAGGCGTGGCTACACCGGCCATCGGCGCCTGAACAATTGGATGCCGGATACCTAGCCGATTCAGAAATTCTTCACGCGGATTCATGGATATTTCCCTGCTCATCAATGGATAACAACTATGCAGTGTCCGGAAAACAGGTCGATAACGCACCATTGTCCGGAAAACCAAACAATAGTGTATGTAAATCCAGACACACCAAGCAGCCAGAATACAATAAAACTATATAAAACAGCATGCTAATAGAATGGTGTATTTTTTGCTTCCACATGCCCAGGCTATCAGCCCGATCATCATTCAAACAAAAAATAAATAAGGGTCAGTACATGCGTCTGCTCATTCTAGCCTTACTACTCGTAAGTCCGTTGTGTTTCAGCAAGACCGTAGTTGTCATCCAAAGCTATCACGCCGAATACAAGTGGGATAGTGATTATATTGTTGCCATTAAATCTGTATTGGGAGACAAACACGACGTCACATTCCTGGAACTGGACACAAAGCGTTTAACCCAGTCAGAGTGGCCGCAGCAAGTCGCCCGCATCAAGAAATCAGTAACAGAAATCAAGCCGGATATTGCCATTTTAGGCGACGACAATGCATTTTCATTGATGGCACAGCATCTGGTCGACCAGGAAATCCCTGTTGTGTTTTTTGGTGTGAATGGCACCCCGGTTCAGCACCCTGCCCTTGATCACCCATTGGTTACAGGCGTTCTGGAGCGCCCGTTTTTTGCACAAAGCGTCCGTCATCTACGGAAAGTTCTCCCGAGTAATGAGCGCTTTCTGATTCTGATGGATGATTCAATTACCATGCGCAATGCCGTAAACGATTACTTCGGAGACGCCCGCCAGGCAAAACTCCATGGTTCCGAGCTAGACATCCTGCTCACAAATGACAAAGATACCTGGCTCAGCGCTGTTGAAAATGCGCACACACAATATGACGCCATCATCGTAGGTACTCACCATACTATCCGGGACAGCCAGGGTGACTATGTATTGCCAGACCAGCTGATTAATCAGGCTTACCACAGCTCACGGATTCCGATATTTTCATTCTGGGATATTTCTATCGGGCCTCAGCAGGGCGTGGGCGGATTTACCGTTTCGGCTTACCAGGAAGGTCTTACGGGAGCCCGCCTTGCGTCTTTGGTGCTCAACGGCGTAAGACCCGACCGTGTACCACAGGTCAAATCCCTGAGCGGTCACTACGTCTATAGCAAAAGCGGCATGAAGCACTGGAATATCTCGCTTTCATCATTAATTTCCAGCCAGTCAAGCTTTGTCGACTAGCCCCTGAAAGATAAGCAGCCTCATAATTTTCATAGGGGTCTTTGACAAACAGCTAATTACAGACAAAGGTTCAGAGGTATAGCATGGCCGAAAGCCAAGGAGCGCGTTAACCGCATTCAGTGCGTTGCACTCCCCAATCGGAAACACCTAGGATTTTTGCGAATGACCTTTGCACGCATTGCCGGTACTGGCTCTTACCTGCCAGAGAATGTTGTTACAAACAAAGACCTCGAAAAGATGGTCGATACCACGGACAACTGGATTCGTGAGCGTACAGGTATCGAGCAACGGCATATTGCCGTTGAGGGCCAGACAACCGTAGACCTTGCGGAACAGGCCGCTCTCAATGCCATAGAGGCGGCTGGCATCGATGCCAACGATATAGATCTGATCATTTTCGCCACATCTACCCCGGACAAGATTTTTCCGAGCTCCGCATGCATTCTGCAGGCACGACTGGGCATCCACGGATGCCCGGCTTTCGATATACAGGCCGTCTGCAGCGGTTTTGTCTATGCACTCTCGGTAGCGGACAAGTTTATAAAAACAGGTGCCAGCAAAAAGGCACTGGTGATAGGCGCTGAAGTATTTTCCCGCATCATCAACTGGGAAGATCGTGGCACCTGCGTACTTTTTGGTGATGGTGCCGGTGCAGTAATCCTCGAAGCTCATGAGGAAACAGGAATTCTCTCGACGCATATCCATGCGGATGGCCAGTACGAAGAACTCCTGCATGTGCCCTGCGGTATTGCCGACGGCTACGACCAGTTAAAGGCCGGGCGCGCATTTGTGGAAATGAAAGGTAATGAAGTCTTCAAGGTTGCCGTCAATACGCTTGGCAAGATTGTGGACGAGACCCTGGCAGCCAACCAGATGCAAAAATCTGATATCGACTGGCTGGTACCCCACCAGGCAAACCTTCGTATTATCTCGGCCACTGCTAAAAAACTGAGCATGTCGATGAACCAGGTGGTCGTTACTGTGAACAAACATGGCAACACCTCTGCTGCGTCGATTCCTCTGGCGCTCGATGTAGCTGTGCGGGACGGGCGAATCAAACGGAATGATGTAGTCATGCTCGAAGCCTTTGGCGGCGGCTTTACGTGGGGCTCAGCGCTACTGCGTTATTGACCGGAACAGCTTCACGAATTTCCCTGCGGACTGATTGCTTTTGCAGCAATTGGGTGTATTTCTCCATGGCAGTCAGCTACACTGTGTTTTTATACAGTAGAGCAGATATTCACTGCGAGGAATAACCATGGCGGTACAAGCAGTCTATTTTTCCGATAGGGACGGCCTGGATATGGCATTAAAAAATCCTGAGACCATGCTTTTTACATCAAAAGCCGACGCCGATGCCAGAGACAAAATACTGGAGCTGGCGGAAGAAATTCAGGTTTTCCTGACCAGGAAAGTGGAAGGTCTGGGCGATGATATGGCCGAAAAATGCGCCATGGCCATCGCCGAAGACAAGGATCTCTTCCAGAGAGCCATGAAAAAACCGGAACTTCTGAACACTGCCCAAGAATAACCCGGGCAGTGTTCCATACGCCACTATCAAACCACTCCAGTTAACCATTCAGGCCAGTAACTCTGGTATAAATGGCCATGCCTCCGGTGCCACCGGATACGTATACTGAACAAGTCGTCATAAAAATAACAACGACCGGACAATCAGGTATGGCAGGGAAAAACAGCAGTACCCAGCCCTCGATCATCATTATCGGAACAGGATTTGGTGGTTTGGGCATGGCGATCCAGCTGAAAAAGGCAGGCTTCGGAAATGTCACTTTGCTGGAAAAGGCCAGCCGCGTTGGTGGTACCTGGCGGGACAATACATACCCCGGCGCAGCCTGTGACGTGCAATCACATTTTTACTCCTACTCTTTCGAACCAAAACACAACTGGTCCCGAAAATTCGGGCTGCAACACGAACTCCTCGGCTATATGGAGCACTGTGTTGAAAAATACGGTCTGGCTGAACAGATCCGCTTCAACTGCGAAGTCGCCGAAGCTGTGTTTGATTCCAAGCACAACAGCTGGGCACTGACATTAACCACCGGTGAAACACTGGAAGCACAGGTTGTCATTACAGCAACCGGGCAATTGAACCAACCCGCCATGCCCGATATCGAAGGAATGGACGACTTCAAGGGTACCTGTTTTCATTCTGCCCGCTGGAACCATGGATACGATCTGAAGGGGAAGCGCGTTGCGGTTATCGGAACCGGAGCAAGCGCTATTCAGTTTGTGCCTGAAATTGCGCGCAAGGTAGAGTCCCTCGCTCTGTTTCAACGCTCAGCTGCCTGGGTTCTTCCAAAACCAGACAGGCCCTTCAAAAAATGGGAGCAGTCCCTTTTCAAGGCCATTCCCGCGTGGGACCGGCTTTACCGGTATCTGATCTACTGGAAAAACGAAAGCCGGGGGCTCGCTTTTACCCGTTTCAGCGGCCTGCTCAGTATCTTCGCCCGGCAGGCCAGATCAGAAGCCCGTAAACATGTTACTGATCCGGAGAAAATCAAACACATAATCCCGGACTATCAGATTGGCTGTAAGCGGATTCTGATTTCCAATGACTGGTACCCGGCCATTAACCGCTCCAACGTTGATCTGGTTACCAGCCCTATAGAGAAGATTGTCAGTACGGGTGTCCAAACGCACTCCGGTGAACATTACCCCGTTGATGCCATCATTTTTGGCACCGGGTTTCGTGCCTCAGAGTTTCTGTCACCCATTCGTGTAACCGGGCGTGGTGGACTGACGCTGAATGAAGCCTGGAAGGATGGAGCGGTTGCGTTCAAGGGCATTACGGTATCGGGTTTCCCGAACCTGTTTATGCTGTATGGACCAAATACCAACCTGGCCCACAACTCGATCCTCTATATGCTGGAATCCCAATTCAGGTATGTCCTCAGCTGCCTGACAGCCCTGCAGAAGTATCCGGGTTCGGCCATGGATGTGCGCAAAGACCGGCTTGAACGCTACTCAAATGTTGTTCAGAGCGGGCTTGAAGGTAGTGTTTGGAGTTCTGGCTGCTCCTCCTGGTATCTGGATGCCAATGGCAAAAACACTCTTAACTGGCCAGGGTTTACGTTTTCCTACCGGTTCTCAACCCGCAGTGTGGATACAGCAGACTATCAGTTTCTATATCCCGCGAAGTAACACCCGTTTGCATCGTCCCGGCATTCATAGGATGATTGGATGATCAGATAAACGGATGATAGGTCAATGCTCAAGAGAATCCAGAAAGGCTCACTGGTTGAAACTGCTATAGAAAGCCTCAGGCACGCCATAGAAACAGAGCAGTGGTCGGTGGGTGACAAACTACCCATTGAATCGGAGCTCTCCGATGCCCTCGGCGTGAGCAGGAACACAGTACGAGAAGCGGTGCGAGTGCTGGCCCATGTTGGAATGCTGGAAACCCGACAGGGAGACGGCACTTATGTAAGAGCCATGCGCGATGCAGGCGAAACTTTAAAACGCATCGCCCGCACCCAGCTCACAGATCAGCTGGAGGTCCGGATCATGCTTGAAACGGAAGCCGCAAAACTGGCAGCGCAACGACGCACTGAACAGGATCTCCGTCATATGACTCTGGCCCTGGATGCAAGGGGCAAAGCCGATGCCGACCTTGCAGCCCGCATTCATCACGACGAAGCGTTTCATCATGCACTTGTGGCTGCATCCCACAATTCTGCACTGGCGGAGCTTTACGATTATTTCTCTCACGCCATCACACAGACGATTGAGCGAACTGAACAGGATGCGGACTTGCCGGAGCCATCGCAGGAAGATCATGAACTGCTTTTGGCCGCTGTCCGTCGTCAGGATTCGGTGAAGGCCGAAAAGCTTGCCCGAGAACTCCTTGCGCCCAGCCTCAAGGCACTTCGGAAGCGAGGCTCCTGACCATGAAGTTCAGACCAGATACATTTACCGTTCTGCTGATTGGCGCAATAGTTCTGGCGTCATTTCTGCCGGCCACAGGCTCCGCCGGAAGCCTGCTGGCAACCGCAGGAACTATAGCCGTTGCCCTACTCTTCTTCTTTCATGGTGCCGCGCTATCACGGGAGCAGATTGTTGCAGGTGCATCACACTGGCGATTACACATACTGATCACCACCCTCACGTTTGTCTTTTTCCCTCTGGCAGTACTCCCCATCAACGGCATGAGTAGTTTCGCACCAACGTGGATGCCGGCAGACCTGGGGCTTGGGTTTCTGTACCTGGGGGTGTTGCCGTCCGCCGTCTCTTCATCCATTGCCTATACAGCCATGGCCCGGGGCAATGTACCCGCAGCTATCTGCAGTGCTGCTGCATCCAATGTGTTCGGCATGATGCTGACACCCTTTCTGCTGTTATTGCTCGTGAGTTCAGCAGGGAGCGGAGATTTTGCGGTGGGCGAAGCACTGAAGGATATCGTTCTGCAACTGTTGTTACCGTTTGCAGTCGGCCATGCAATGCGCCCTGTTCTGGGAGGCTACCTGGCACGCAACGAAAGCCTGATGGCCCGATATGATAAATGCGTTATCTGGCTGATCGTGTATTCCGCCTTCTCACACTCTGTAGAAAGTGGTCTCTGGCAAAACCTGCCTGTAAAAGCGATTGTTCTTACCATACTGATCTGCATCGGACTGCTGGCACTGTTTATGTTCTTCGCGAGATTTCTGGTGCGGCGATTCGGATTCAGTCTGGAAGATGAAGCGGCTGTTGTTTTCTGTGGCTCCAAAAAAAGCCTGGCTTCCGGGCTCCCCATGGCTAAAGTGCTGTTTTCCGGGCACCCCGGATTTGGCATGATCGTTCTGCCGATCATGTGCTACAACCAGGTTCAAATCATTCTCGGCGCCATTCTGGCGCAGAAATACCGGGACAAGATCGCTGAATCCAAATCAAAACAAACTGAAACAGAGTGAGCGCGGGGCGTCAGCCGCCCCCGCCCATACCGCCGAAAATAGTAGCAAGTATCACAAGCCCGATAACCCACCCAACAACGGCTGGCCAGAAGTTAACCATTTGTGGGGACTCGGAATCTGTCCCCTCCCCTTCCATATCCGGCTCCGGATAGCGGAGCTCATCTTCCTGAGCCACAGCATCCTGAAGGTCATACCACTCAAACCACTCTCCCAGAAAGCGCACAACCGGTCCCGGAAAGGTTCCATTTTCGGCCATTGGCCGAAGCTGCGGCTCCAACTGCCGGCCAAGTTCCCGTCGCAGGGGGAGCTGATCGGCTGGGGGCTCGCACAGAATAGCTTTCCATATGCCAGCATCATGGCTTCTGCCGGAATCGTTCAGAAGTGCCTTTACCTGAATTATAACCTCGCGGACAACCTGCCTATCCGAGGCGCCAAGCTCACGCTCTTCTGGACCTGACTCGGGTACGACAGGAGAAGTTTCTGCTGGCGCCTCGCCAACAGCTTCCCGGAATGCTTCTTTAAGCTGGGCAGCTTCATCCTCTGATGCAAAACGAAGCTGGTTTTCGTAGGCATCCTGAACTCTTTGGCGATCACGAGTAGGCTCAATTCCAAGAATTTCCCAGCAATTCATATCCGGCTTACTCCCACCCTTTTTTGGTTCATTACATTTTTGAGAGACAAATGATGCGTACTCAAATACGATAGCAAAATTATAAAAATATAAATTCGCTGATTTCCCGGGAATTATAGAACGACACCCATGCCCGTTACGAATTTGACAGATCACAATCTAAGGCGTTCCGCTTTCTACGCCTTCGGTTTCATAGCGACAGGCCTTGTGGGCGCAACGCTGTCAAACCCCGCTTCGGCCGATACTCAGGCAGGCTCATACGAGCCTGAAGATATCGGGTTCTACGGATTTAATGACAAAATACCAGAAGTGCTGACAACCACCCGGTTGCGCCAGCCTAAAACAAGAGTTCCAGGAACAACAACGGTTATCACTGGCGAGATGATCCGCGACCTGGGCATTATGAGCCTGGCAGAAATATTCCGGCTCGTTCCGGGCATGGTTGTTGGTGAGGTCGGCAGCAGTACACCGGTCGTTACCTATCATGGCACCGTACACTATGAACAACGGCGAATGCAGGTTCTGGTTGATGGGCGTACAGCGCACAGGACGACGCTCTCAGACATGGACTGGCAAACCATGCCGGTTCCTATGGAACTCATTGAGCGAATAGAAGTAAGCCGGGGGCCGAACTCCGCAGCTTATGGCATCAATGCCTTCCTGGGAACCATCAACATCATCACCCGCAGTCCCGCAGACACGTCTGGCAAGGAGGTTCGCGTTGTTCGTGGATCCCGAAATTATATGCGTGCTTTTGCTTCCGCTGGTGATGTCAGTGAAAGCTATGACTGGCGGCTGAGTTATGAAAAGAGGAAGTTTGACGGTTTTGACTACCAGTTGGACAAGGTTACACCCGCGCCTATCCATGACGGTCATGATATCAACATTGTTAACTATGACTCCCGACTGAAAGTAAACCCGGGGCTCAGCGCCGACATTCGTGCCGGCGTAGTCGATGGCCTCAATGAAGAGGATATCCTGAAGGATGGAGAACTCTTCGCCACCGATCATCCGGATATTCAGATCCGGGATTACTACCTTCAGACACAGCTTAACTTTACTGCTTCAGAAACCCATTTCTTTCACGCTCAGGTCAGCTTTGAGAACTATAACCGCAGACAACGCTGGCCCATAGCGATACCCGAGTCGGTTATCGGTTGCCTGGCCAGTGGTACCCCCTTAACTGATGCTTGTTTCCAGCCAGGCGGAACCCCTCTGACCGGTATTCTGAACTACGATTCGGAAGACTCGAGGCTTGAATTCGAGCTTCAGGATACACTGTTATTCAATGAAGACCTGAAGCTCGTGACCGGACTGGGCTACCGAAAGGACACCTATCGCTCCGAGACGCTTTTCAACGGTCGCGGAAATAACTATCAGTCCCGTGTATTCGGCAATCTGGAGTACACACCAATCCGCTGGCTCACCCTGAACGGCGGTGGTAACTGGGAGCGGACAACAACCACGAATGAAGGCTATTTCTCGCCACGCGTTGCGGCAAACTTCACTCTGGGTAATAACCACGCGCTCAGATTCGTCTATTCAAAGGCTGTGCGTACCCCGGACAGTTTTGAGCAAAATCCCGACTTCGGCTTTACACTGAAGAATGTCAGTCCATCACAATACGCCGCCTTCGAAGGGTACCGGGTAGAGAGTGCCACAACCTGGCAAGACGAAACCCTTGTCACCGCGGGTAAGGATATTTCAGAAGAACGAATCATCTCCCGGGAAATCAGCTACTTTGGGCTATTCCCCATGGACTACGGACAATTCTCGCTGGAAGTGAGGGTATTCCGGGACAAAATGCGGGATATGATAAGCGGAATCATCGGATTTGAAGACTGGACAATTGACAACAATGTGGATCTCGACCAGAAAGGCTTTGAAGTCGAAGCTGCACTGGAGTATCCCGGAACGACCGTAAGGGTCAGTTACGGCTACCTTGATCAGGACGACTGGTATAGCGGTGATGAAATCTCCAGTGACCCAGAAATCAACAACGCTGAAAAAAAATATAAGGTTGGCCTGCTGAGCCGTTTATCGGCAAGACACTCTGGCAGTCTGGTCCTGATCCAGAACCTGCCGTACAGCCTGAAAGGTTCCGCCGCGTATTACTGGGCCGATCAGCTCAAGGAATCACAGTTTGAACGCCTCGACCTGCGTCTGACAAAATCGATTATTCTGCCCAGGTACACTGCGGAGTTTTCGGTGACTATGCAGCATTACATGAATACAGATCCGGATATGAGTCCGGATCATAATATTGAGGATCAGAATCAGTTCTTTCTGGAAGCAGGCATACGCTTCTGACCTTTAATCAGGGAATTCGTCTGGCCCGGGATGGTATGACAGAAAACACCGTTTTGTTTTGGAAACTGGCTACTGCCAGAATCCATCAAGCTCTGCAGATGCTGATAGTAGCGGCAATACTTGTCGGTACATCGCCTGCGCAGGCGAGGGATACAGACCATTCCCCTGTATACCTTGCCGGCTCAGGAAATGTCACCCTGGACAGGCACATACAGAACCTTCTTAAACAAAATCTGGGAAACCAGCAGGACCTGATTCTTGTTTCAGACAAACAAGCTGCCACGATTAAAAATGAGCCCATTGTAACAATAGGCCCCGGTGCCTTTTCCCGTATTCGTCAGGTAAACCGAAAAGCCGCTGTACTTGCCATGCTCACAGGACAGGATTTTCTTAGCGGTTTTGCAAACCGGTCATCAGGGCGGATTTCCGGGGTATATTACGACGTTCCATTACTCCGGCAAGCATTAATTGGTAAAGCCATTCTTCCCCAGGCTACGCGGATCGCACTGCTGGCAACCACGAGTTCTGCTGAATTATACGACCTCCTCATTGATCAGCTTCCACAATACGGACTCGAGGCCCGGCTCTTCATTGTGGAAGACGACAAACAACTCATCCCGACGCTCATCCGTGCTCTGAGTTATGGCGATTTCCTGCTGGCGGCCCCAGACAGCGCTATATACAACCCCAGAACGATAAAACACATTCTTCTGACCGCTTATCGCAGGAACCGTATCGTCATCGGGCCAAGCCAGGCCTATGTGAAGGCCGGCGCCCTTGCATCGGGCTATGCCCCCTTCCCCGCCATGACTGAGATGGCCGCTGATTATTTGCGCGAGTTCTTTGAAACCGGACAGTTTCCCGGGCCGGATTATCCTGCCGACTTCAAGGTTGAGATTAACCAGCAAGTCGCCCGATCCCTCAATATTCCGCTAGGATCAAAGGAGCAGATCGTTAAATCCGTTGAGTCTCTGCTAGAAAACAAAGGAGGGCAAGGCAATGAATAGACACAAAATTGCCGGCACTCCACTTTCCCGCAAGCTACTGCTTTTGGGAGCACTGCCCGCTACTGTAATGTTTGTAGCTCTGATCGGCTTTTTTACATCTGCTCGCTTTGATGATGCGCGTCGCGATCTGGCAGACAGTAATCAGCTACTCGCAGACAGCCTGGCGCCCTCTCTCGAATACGCAGTTGTATCAGGCAATACCCTGGCACTGGAGGAAATACTTACCCAGTCGATCAAGTACAGCAAAGCCGACTGGATTCGCGTAACCGACGTGGCCGGGGAGCAGATCGGACTGGCGGCACAAGGTGATACCAGCACTCTCGAAGCGCCGGGAGAGCTCAAGGTTTATACCGCTGAGATTCTCCAGAAACCACTGGCACTTGAAAGCAACAGGGATACACAGTGGTTCGAACCTGATCATGGATTCGGGTCAGGCGCGCTACGCGTCGGCACTGTACAGGTAGGAGTGAGCAACCGGCTCCTGGAAGCGCGGCACCAGAACATACTCTGGACATCAGCTGCTGTCGGGCTTTCCGTGCTGCTGTTTACCATTCTGGTCATAAAGTACTCGCTGAGTGCGATTCTTTCGCCCATTCATAAGGTCTCCGGGCGTATCAATCGCCTGATCGAACGGGACTACCGGGTCGCGACGGTAAACATACGGGGCAACTCCCGGGATGTTATCGCCATTGAGCAGCAGCTCAACGAACTGGCAGAACATCTCAGTGCCCTGCAGACATCGCAGGTGCAGACACTGGCCGCCTCAGAACATGCCCGTGAAAAGGCCGAGAGCGCAAACAATACAAAATCCAAGTTCCTGGCCACCATGAGCCATGAGTTGCGAACACCACTTAATGGCGTGCTCGGGATGATCGATCTGGCTCAGGAAGAGACGCTGAGCCCCAGGCAGAAAGACTATTTACAAACTGCCCGCCAATCCACTGAAGATCTGCTGACAGTCATAAGCGATATCCTTGATTACTCCCGCATGGGCAAAGACACCGTCGTCCTGGAGCAAAGAGCTTTCGATTTACGGGCCCTGATCACCAACTGCGTTGCATCATTCCGCCATATCGCTGAAGTACAGGGACTGGTCTTGACGCTTGATTTCTATAGTGACTGGCCGGAAGAAGCTCTGGTAAAAGGGGACGCCCCAAGGCTCCGGCAGATTCTTGCCTACCTGCTCGACAACGCCATCAAATTCACAGCCGAGGGTTTTGTGAACGTTAAGGCAGGTTTTTGCAGGGTGGAAGATGAATGCATCATTTTCAACTGTTCCGTATCCGATTCAGGGCGAGGAATAGCCCATGACAGCCTGCCGGACATTTTCAGTTCGTTTGAGCAACTGGATGCCGGCGACACCAGGAGTTTTGGTGGTGCAGGCATGGGCCTGTCTCTGGTACAGCGGCTGGTTGAACTTCTGGGTGGACACATACAGGTTGACACAGATCCAGGCAAAGGCTCGTCGTTCCGTTTCGAATTGCCCTTTGATATTACAACTCCAACAGAAGCCCCGAGGGAGCCTGAAACACCAGGCGAAGCTGAACCAGCGGAAGCTGGATCCACTTTCTCTGTTCGAGCTCTGGTTGTGGAAGACAACCCCGTAAATCAGCGAGTTGCTGTGGCATTGCTAAACCGTCTCGGGTTTCAAACCGAAGCCGTTACTAACGGTAAGGAAGCTCTGGATAAAGTCCGTACCAACCATCAAGGTTATGACGTAATCCTGATGGACTGTCAGATGCCGGTAATGGATGGCTATGAAACAACACGCCTTATCCGGGAGTGGGAAGGCAGCAACGGCCAGGGCAGAACCCCGGTTATAGCCCTTACTGCGGACGTATTACCCGGGACTCAGAACAATTGCCTTGAGTGTGGCATGGACGACTACCTGTCCAAGCCTGTGCGAAAAGATAACCTACGGGAAGTAATAGCTCGCTGGGTAAAACTGGAGGAGAACTGAGCCCTTCCCTGGGCTCCAGCTTCAGTCAGGCGACAGGCTCGCGCATGGTGACAAACTCTTCCGCAGATGTCGGATGTATGCCCATGGTAGAGTCGAACTGGGCTTTGGTTGCTCCTGCTTTTATAGCCACGGCCAGCCCCTGAGTGATTTCGCCGGCATCTGGGCCTACCATATGCGCGCCGAGCACACAATCTGTTGCACCATCAACCACAAGCTTCATCAGGCAGCGTTCGTCACGGCCACTGAGCACGTACTTCATGGGCCGGAACTCAGAGCGGTAGATTTTCACCGAGTGCCCTTTCTCACGCGCCTGCTCTTCCGTCAGGCCCACTGTACCGATATTGGGCTGGCAGAAAACAGCTGTAGGAATAGCCGTGTAATCCATCTCACCCTCACCGTCCCCGAACAGCCTGCGGGAAAGCACCATCGCCTGCGCGATTGCCACTGGTGTCAGCTGTGGCGTTCCGATTACATCGCCCAAAGCAGTTACCGAGGGTACTGACGTCTGAAAATGGTCGTCCACAACCACATGCCCGGAAGCATTAAGTTCAATACCGAGTTCAGTCAGCCCCAACCCGTCTACCAGCGCCCTTCTGCCTGTTGCAGCCATCACTAGCCCGGTCTCTCTGGTCTCTCCATTACTGAGGCTGATCCGGAAGTGGGTATTTTCAGCTTCTACCGTCTCAATTGTCACACCAAACTCAAGCCGGATACCTTTTTTGCGCATTTCCTGCTCAAGAAACCGGCGGACATCATGGTCGAAACCACGGAGAAACAGGTCGCCCCGGTAAAGCAGCGTGGTCTCTACGCCCAGGCCAGACAGAATTCCAGCGAACTCTACGGCAATATACCCGCCACCCCAGACGACTGCCGTTTTGGGCAGCTGAGGCAGATAAAACATTTCGTTCGATGTGAGAATGCATTCCTTCCCGGGAACATCCGGCACAACAGGCCAGCTCCCCGTCGCTACGGTGATATGAGCTGTTGTGTATTCCTGATCACCAACGACAACCGTATTGGGGTCCTTTATAGACGCAGTGCCCTCAATAACCGTAACACCGGCACTCTCAAGCAGATTCCCGTATATGCCATTAAGCCTTTCTATCTCGGTATTTTTATTGGCTACCAACGTCGGCCAGTCAAAGCTGACACCATCCATTGGCACATTCCAGCCATAGCCTGCTGCATCTTCAAGATCGTCCCTGACATGAGCCCCATAAACAAAGAGTTTTTTGGGCACACAGCCAACGTTCACACAGGTTCCGCCGAGGTAGCGGGATTCCACCACAGCTACACGAGCACCGAGCCCAGCCGACATACGGGCCAGACGCACACCACCGGAACCGGCACCTATAACAATCAGATCATAATCCTGGCTCTCAGACACAGTCTCTCCTGTTGCATGTAACAACGTTAGTTTTGATTAGCCGTAGCCTTGGCTTCCGGATGGATTTCACGAAACAATACATGGTCTTCGAAGCCACCGAGCCGGATCTTCCCAAGGCTGCGAAAGCCTTCCGATTCGTAAAAAGGCAGATAGCGGCTGTTACCTGTATCCAGAACCAGACCAATTCCGCGGGGATTGTCCGCACAGAGCCGCTGAACAGCATTGAGCATCAAACGGCCATAGCCACGGTTCTGGTATTTCGGATTAACCCCCATCAGTGGCAATTGGTGCGTGAGTGGCTGGGGCAACATAGCGCGTAATTTCTCGTGATAATCCAGATAACGGCGGGTAGAAGCAAAACCGGCCGTCAGCACCATACGGATTCTCCAGCTGAGCTGGTCTGCCAGGTTCAGGCGCAGGTCCGGATCGCCGATGAACGCGACAGCAACCAGTGTGTCGCCAGCCATGACGCCGATCGCTTCTTGTTCAAGTTCAAAATAGAGGTCCACCAACTCCCGCAGCGTGGCCCGGACACGCTGGTTATAACCGGGCTTGCGATGGTTGAACAGGTACTGAAACGTTGGCTCGTTGCGGTAGGCATCGTACAGGATCGATCTGGCTTCATTCAAAGCACTGATATCCAACCGTACAATAACCGATTCGGGTTTGCTCTTATTGTCGTTATTCATGCTTTTCCCCTGCCTCTGTCCAGAGCGGCTACCCCGGAACCCAGATATTCGGAATCAGATCGCCAAGGTCAGGCGAACAGAAACCCGACCAGGTTCTCCCGTCCCATCCAGAGCTGCCTGATCAATAACCACACCATGCTTACCATTAAGCATTTCCAGCCAGGCTGCAACCTCCGGATAAGGAACAGCCTCCAGCCAGACCCGGATGGCGCCCTCACCACTTGGCTCAAAGCGCTGCAGGGTAAGGCCAGCCTCCCTTGCAGACCTGGTTACAAGGCCCATCAGTGCCCTGCCATCCGCCGGGACATCAGCAGATGATGCAGCAGCCCCTGCTCCATTGCCACCCAGGCTCCGGATAACCGGCTCATTGGATTGCATCCAGGCTAAAAGTTCCGAGGCATTTTCTTTACTCGCCACGGCTCCATCGTGAAAACGAGTGACCGGACTCCAGACTGCAAAATAGAGAACCCCGAGAAACACGGCAATAGCCAGCACCGTAAGTGCCTGCTGGTCGCGCCTGGGGAGCTGATCATACTGGGCAATCAGTTTGCCAACCGATGGCTGTTCTTTCAGTTTCGTCAACATTGCCTTAGCCTCCGGATACCGTCAGACGGCCACGGGCACCGCTGGATTCATTTACCACAGAGCCGATTTTGGCATCCAGACCCTGAGCGGCCAGACCGTTGCGCAAAGCACTCAGGCGATCGTATGTTTCAGCACGCACATCCACCACCAGCTCTCCGCGAGACTGGCTGTAATTAATGGAGTTGAACGTCACAGAACCGGTACTCGCCACCTTTGAGTATTGCTGGCCGGTGTATTTCATGAGCGTAACAAAATCCATATCAGGGCCACCAGAACCTGCAGTACGCAACTGCCCTTCAACCACACGCCTTACGTTGCCGGCATGGGTTCTGCGGTCGCCCGGGAATGACTCGCGGTAAACGGCCATTGCCTGCTGCCTCAGATCGTCTGCCTGCTGCTGATAATAAAAGCCCATTCCGGCTTCCACTGCAACCTGCACCACGAACCATACCGCGGCAACTGCAATCAGGGGCTTCCAGGGCTTCAGAGGACTTGCCTTGCCGTCTTTAACCGAGAATTCACGCTGACACAGATTGATCGGGCGACAAAGATGATTGTGATGAGCGTGAGCCAGTAACTCCAGTGGCATTAACTCCAGCGCCTCTCGCCGGACAGAAAGCAGCCCTGGCGCCATCAGCTCCCCAAGCAGAGCCTGTTGCTCATCAAATTCCGATTCCGTACCGTAAACCACAACAGGCACTTCAGTCACAACATCTTCAGGCGAAGGCGCCGCAAGTGTGTGAGCAAACATTCCCAGATTGGCAGATTGCATGCTCAGCCATTCACCGCGATCGCTTGCCATCATCGCGGATTCACCGGCCAGGCAGACCGACCATCCACCTTCCGTTACCGGAAGCAAGGCTGCATCGGGATAGATAGCTTCCAGCCTGCTATGTGACCAGCCGTTAAACAGTTCGAGCCATTGAGCCATTCTGTCACGGTCAATCGCAGCCACACGGTAGCCTTCCTGAGTGTGCAGGCCGAGTGCCAGATGAACACTCTCTATATCCTGTGCGATTTGTTCTTCAACCGCATAGGGCAATGCCTGATTGACGAAACGGCTTTGTTTCGCAGGGATATCGGCCACACAGAACAAGGCCTCGTCGCCCGGGATGAGGCCAACCAGCAGAACGTCTTCCAGACCGTTCTGGCTTAGTGTCTGTTCTATCGTACTGCGAAGATCGCCGGTACCCTGTGCCTGGGCGTCACCGCTGGCGTCGTAAAGCACCCAATTGAACAAACAGGCGTCGGAGTCTTCTCCGTTCCCCGCATTGGGTGGCAGTGGTCGCACATAAAGGCGATAAGACATGATTATCCTTCCGAAATGGTATAGGGCTCTTTGGTAATGCGATTCTTCTGTCCGGTATCCCTGTGAACCGTCCGGACATTACCTTCCTGATCGCGGAAAACCGTGCTCACCATATTTACTACACGGTTGTCATAGGTAATCCGTGAAACAACTTCAAAAAAACGGGTTTGCAGACCTAACCCGGCGGACTTCAGCCCCAGTCCTGCGAACTCCGGAAGCGCAAGAAAATCCTGAAGACTCTCGAACCGTTCTTCCTCACGCCCTTCAAGAATAGACTCCACCTGAGTTGTCGTCAGCTCTTCGTGCAGAGACATCAACACTTCGGCTGTTGCTGTGTTCACATTAATACCAACACCGGTGACCGGCAATGTTGCCACATGGGGCAGGAGTGCCACATAGATTTCTTCGGTCATACCTTCAATCAGCCGGAGCTCTGACACACTGACAAAAGGCTGGTTTGCCGCACGAAACCCGGGGTCGGCCATCAGGTACTGGCCGTCTTCAGCGCCATAGGCGCTGATTGTCTCATCGTCCGGATCAATCCAGTCCACCAGAGCATCCACGGAAATACCGGTAATCCCCAAGGCAATCAACAGGCGGGAAACACGGTCTTTGGTTAACGGATCAACCTGACCGTTGGTAGCGACAAGATCGTTGAGGTTGATCCGCCCTCCAAGATCGTCGATCTGTACTTCAGCAATACCGTTATCATCCAGAGGTAAAATAGCCGCATTCACCGCCCAGAATTCATCAAGACTGTCGACCAGCTGGTTGTCTTCTTTATCCTCTTCAAAATCCCGTACCAGAATCTGACGGGCGAAGGCTTCTGCCCCCACAGCAATGCTCTGGCCCTGTTGCTGTGAAAGGTAATGCCCTGCTTTGAACACCCGGATATTCTGCTGCTGGGTCATTCCTGCGGCCAGCATAACCACAAGAGCCATTGCGAGCAGTACCATTATCAGCGCAACACCCTGCTGTTTCTTTGGGCATGAATCAAAGGCGGAGAGAGTCATAACGCTTTAGCCTTCCTCCCCTGTTGTTTCTTCACCAGTTTCCGGATCGGCTGTGCTGTCATCCTCGTCTTCATCCGTACTGCTGGCTTCGTTCAGTTGATTCACCAGGCCCTGAGCACCCGATGAACTGAAATCCGGCAGAACAAACGTCCTTACAATCTCACCAAAGAGTTCGTGATTCAGCGTAACTTCTATACCCCGGGGAAGAGGTATGTCCGGCCGGCTTCCGGGATTCAGCCCTGACATAGCCTCATCTGAAGGCCAGTCGGTCTCCCAGCTGTTCTGTTCATTGAGAAAGCGGAGATCAAAGGAGGTGACATTTTCAAGCAGCAACAGATCCCGGCTGTTGTCTTCCTGCCCCTGATCAAGAGTTGGCCAATAACGGCGCCGTAGTTCACTGCCAGTGTATTCCCAACCGACGCGCTGCAAACTGCTGCGGCGTATACCCAGAGGATTGCGCCATCCTTGTCGCGTCAGCATCAGGGCAAAATCATCCTCACGGCTGGTCAATGCCGGCTCAAAATCCCCATAGATGTTCCGGCCCGGCCGGTTCACTATCTGGGTCATATCCCTTTCCAGAAGAAGCATTGCCCGCTGCAGGCCATCAAATTGTTCGGCCAGTTCATCCACCCGGTCGCGGGACAGAATCACCCCGTTTAATACCTGCCACACGCCAATACCGATAACAGCAGTGATGGTGATGGCAACCAGCACCTCAAGAAGCGTAAACCCCCTTCCACCCCTTATTCCGCTCATTTCTCACCCACAAAGGCGGAAAGCGTATGCACCGGGTAGGATCTGGACGAGCCATCACGGTATCGACCAACGCTGACTTCTACACGCCGCATTTTTGACTCGGCTGTGGCCAGCACTTTTGTCGTCACTTCCCAGCGATACGGCCCATAGTCCGTGTCTTTGGAATTCTCGGAGATAGCGGGCAGGTTTTCATCCAGCCGGATTTCATTTATACGATTGTCTGCCAGCCAGCTCGCGAGGGTTTTGTCACGGATTCGTTCATAGCTGGAAATGTACTGGCTGCCCACTTCTGCTGCAGCGGTGGCTATCAGCCCGAACACCAGCAGGGCAATCATCACTTCAATAAGCGTGAAACCCTTTGCAGACTGCATGGATTTCGCCGGGCTAGCTGATCTCTGGGGGATCTTAGGCTTCACCAATCGTCCCTCTCTTCACCTGGCTGGAGCCACTGGATGGGAGAGATTCCATCCGATGCAAGGACTTGTGTATAGTCCGTTTCTCTGCCGACAGTAAACTCCAGCTCAAATGGCGTAGTTTCTCCACTTGAGAAGAACACGACATCCGGCCGGAGCTTGTCTTCAGCCGACGCCAGACGAGGGGCATCACTTTCGATAAACCGGGTAGCTACCAGCCATTCCGGAAACTCTCTGGCCCGGAATATGTGCTCCCCTGAACCCTTCCATTCACCTGTTTCGTCCTGAAAGGCTACAAACCGATACCCGTTCTCTTCAAATAACAGCCCGAGCTCCAGGTTGTTCAGTACCGCCTGGTCCGAAGCTGTCTGCATCAGCAGATACAGCTCCCGCACCTCGTTCTGCAACTCACGCTGTTGCGAGTTACCACCCATGGTAAACACCGCCAGCGCCGCAAGAAGCCCGATCAGAACCAGAACAACCAGTATTTCAATCAGCGTAAAGCCATTGTTGTTGCCCCCTGGTCCTGCGCGCTTCACAAATCAGCTACCAATAGCCCAGATACTGATATCTGAAGCGTCTCCATCGCCACCTTCCTGGCCATCAGAGCCGTAAGAATACAAATCGTAGGGGCCTTCAGAGCCCGGGCTGACATACTGAAAATCATTGCCCCAAGGATCTTGCGGGATGCTTTTCATGTAGCCGTCCGGGTTCCAGTTTTTGGGTTCCGGGCTACCACTCGGACGGGATTTTAGAGCGTCCAGACCCTGTTGTGTGGAGGGGTAGTGGCTGTTATCCAGCCGATAGATATCCAGCGCCTTGGAAATATTGGTGAGCTGGGTTTCAGCTACGGTTACCTTTGCCTGATCACTCCGGCCCATAATATTCGGGGCCACAATGGCCACCAGCAGGCCGAGAATCACCATCACGACCATGATTTCAATAAGGGTAAAGCCCCGGCTGGATTGCGGCGTATTCAGGTTTTTCATCGTCATTATGTCACTCGTTATTGGCTTGAAAGGCAGTTGTAACAAATACTATTTTTCAGCAGCTACTAACCGACCAGATTACTCATGTTCAGTATGGGTAGCATGATGGCCATCACAATAATCAGTACGACCACACCCATTATCAGCAGCATCATGGGTTCGAAAAGCCCGACAATGGCGGCTATTTTCGATTGTAGGGTATTTTCCTGCATCTTTGCCGTGCGCTCCAGCATGCTGTCCAGCTCTCCGCTGGCCTCCCCACTGGCGATCATATGCAGCATCATCGGTGGAAAGTAACCAGACTGGTCCAGCGCCCGGTGCAAAGAGCCGCCCTCGCTGACTTTACGCGCCGCTTCCCTCAGTTCCTGGCGCAAATAGTCATTGGAAAGCACCTCTCCGGCAATTCTCATGGCATCAACCAGCGGCACACCACTGGTTGTCAGTATGCTCAGTGTGCTGGCATAACGGGCCGTGTTAACACCCCGCACCATCCCTGCAAACAACGGCAAATGCAGCAGGCGTTTATGGAAACGCAGCCTGATGGCCGGCTTGGTCAGTGCAAAACGGAATGCAAACAGGCAAGCCAACAGCAATATAAAAAGATAGACACCGTAACTGGTAAGAAATTCCGACATAGTCAGCATGGCTACCGTAAGCCCCGGCAATTCCTGCCCCTGCTTCACGAAGACATCAATAATATCGGGTACAACGTAGGTCAGCAGAAACACCACGATAGCGATCGCGACAAAACTCAGAATAATGGGATATATCGCAGCCAGCTGGATTTTCTGACGAGATTCCTGCCGGCTTTCGGTGTAGTCGGCCAGACGGTTCAGAACCAGATCAAGATGCCCCGCATGCTCCCCTGCTGCAACCGTTGAACGGTAGAGCCGGGGAAAAGCTTTGGGAAACTCACCTAGGCTGTCCGCCAGCGTGTAGCCTTCCATTACCTTTGCCCGGATAGCAATCAACATACTCCGGGTGCGGGGTTTGGTAGTCTGCTGGGCTGTTGCCGAAAGCGACTGTTCTATGGGGATGCCAGACTGGATCAAGGTCGCCAGCTGGCGTGTAACCAGCGCAAGATCGGGAGCTGAAAGAGACCCCCGACCGCTAAGGGGATTGCTGCGACTGGTTTTCTGGACAGCAGGCTCAACCTCGAGAGGTGTAAGGCCTTTTTCCCGGAGTTGTTGACGCACCGCGCGAGGCGAATCAGCCTCAACAACGCCCTGTTTCTGTTTGCCCCTTGTGTCCAGGGCTTTGTATTCATAGGCAGGCATAGCTTACTGGCCCCGGTGCGTTACGCGGAGCACCTCTTCCACAGTCGTGACGCCATCGAGTATCTTGCGAACGCCATCGGCATGAATACTTGGGCCCTTAAGCCTGGCTTCGCGCTCCAGATCCAGTTCCCCTGCCCGTTTGTGAATCAACGCGCTGATATCCTCAGTCACTTCAACCACTTCATAAATACCAATACGCCCCCGGTAACCAAGCTGGTTACAGTGCTCACATCCTTTGGCCCTGTATATGGTGGGCGGGTTGGCAAAATCCTGCTGCAGAAATTCGCAATGCTCTTCTGTAGGCACGTATGGCTCGCGGCACTCCTTGCATAGCACCCTGACAAGCCGCTGGGCCACAATTCCCACCAGACTTGATGAGATCAGGAATGGCTCGATCCCCATATCCATAAGCCGGGTGATCGCACCTACTGCAGTATTTGTGTGCAGCGTTGACAGCACGAGGTGACCGGTAAGACTGGCCTGAACGGCAATCTCAGCTGTTTCCAGGTCGCGAATTTCACCAATCATCACCACATCAGGATCCTGCCGCAAAATAGCCCGCAGCCCCCGCGCAAATGTCATTTCAACCTTGGGATTTACCTGAGTCTGG
>Ga0209345_10001500_pt1 | contig 27675 bp, 23 predicted proteins | sample Cruoilmetagenom7_FD_187294 | JGI IMG/M metagenome (GOLD analysis project Ga0209345, IMG submission 187294) | Oil polluted marine microbial communities from Coal Oil Point, Santa Barbara, California, USA - Sample 7 (SPAdes) (version 2) | ecosystem: Environmental > Aquatic > Marine > Oil seeps ...
CGATCTGGTCCCGGCGGGGGCGTGGTCGCTCCTGCGCCAAGGCGCAGCACGACGCCTCACCCCGTCCGCCACCATAAGGGCTGGCTCGCCTCCTTCGAGGCTCGAGTGCCCATGGTCCGGCCCCCTCTTTCCGATACCCACCCCAAGATCGACCGCGCAGGATGCCATGTCGCGAAGTTCGGCCCGCCCGCCGCTTCGCCACCGAATTCTGCTGTCCGCGGCCGATTCCATCACGCAAGGACCCACCACAATGGACGCTGACATCGATTTCTACATCCGCCAGCAGGTATCCAAGGCGGAAATCCTCACGCGCGAGCGCGAGGCCGAGCTGCTGGACGCCTGGCTCGACCGCCGCGAGATCTGGGCCCGGGACGAGCTCGTCCTGGCCCACCGCAAGCTCGTGGCCGGGATGGCCACGAAGTTTTCCTCATCGGGGGCGAACTTCTCGGATCTCTTCAACGAGGGCATCGAGGCACTGATCGCCGCGGCGGACCGTTTCGACAGGGAGCGATCCTGCCGATTCTCCACCTATGCCTCATGGTGGGTTCTCAGCCAGCTCCAGGAAGCGGTCCACCGCGATATCTACTCGGTGAAGATCGGGCGGTCGCGAAACGAGAAACGCATCCTGCGCCTGCTCGGCATCGCCCGCTCCCTCCTGGGGCCCAACCTCGACAACTCGGTTATCGCGCAGATTTCCAGGTTCGCCGACATCGACGTGGAGACCATCACCAAGGTTGATGGCGCGATGGCCTCGCGCGCCGCGAGTCTCAATGCCACGATCGGGGTCGATGGCGAGGGCGGCGCCGAGGTCGGCGACATGATCGAGGACGAGTCGCAGGCGGAGTTCGGCGCAGAGGCCGCGGTGCTCAACAGCGACCAGCGCAAGCTGCTCGAGCACTGCTTCGCGCGGCTTACCGATCACCGTGCAGCACAGATCCTCCGCGATCGCTGGTTGCGCGAGGACGAGAAGTCCCTCAAGGAAATCGGCGAAGAGTTCGGCGTCTCCGCCGAGCGGATCAGGCAGATCGAGCGCGATGCTCTGCGCCAGATCCGAACCATGCTCGATACGGAGAAGCGCGACAAGCTCGACATCCTGACCACTTGACCTTGCGGCGGCTTGCAACTGCCGCCGCAGCCCCCGGTCGGATTGCGCGACAGACTTCGATCAATCTGTCTCATGCTCACCCGATGGTCGGCTTGGGCCCACGTCCAGGCAGCATCGAGGTATTTTTTTGACATAAATAATTTTGCCTTTATAACAACCACTTGCCATTTTTCTGGCGAATCTTTTTTCTTCCTGAACCGACAGACGACCAATATTGTTTTCGTCCGTTGGGAAGCACGTTGCGCGGTCCGGGGCATGGGACAATATTGACTGGTCGGCACCCTTGTCGGCCCTGGGCGAACGCCCTACGTCACACGAACTGGGGAGCGATCGGCAAAGTATTTTGCCTTTTGCGGAAATCCCTGAGTGGCGGTTTGCCGCTCAACGTGGCACCTGTGTTCTCGTTCCATGACAAGCCGCGAAGACGGGATGGAATGGAAGACGCAAAAACACAAGGCACAGGTAAATGTCCAAGAAAAGAACGAAAATGCTCACGGCCGAAGAGGAAAGCGCCCTGCTGGACGCCTACCACGATCGGAACGACATCTCCGCACGCAATCGCCTCATCGAGGCCTACATGCCGCTGGCCACCCGGGCAGCGGACGCCTTCTTCCGCAAGGGCACCGCTCAGCTGAGCGACCTCGTCCAGGAGGCGGCGCTGGCGCTCAGCCAGGCGATCGACAATTTCGAGCGCGACAAGGGGTCTCGCATCTCCACCCTTGCACCCTACTACATCAAGGCGGCCCTAATGAGGCACGCGATGGATTATCACGGTGTGGTAAGAATCGGGACTAACCTCCCGGATAAAAAGGTTTTTATGAACCTTCGCCGGATGGTTGCCGACATCCAGGCCCGCAACGGGGGCTGTCCGATCACGGACGCCGATCGCGCCGTCATCGCGGCCGAGCTGAAGGTCAAGGTCGATACCGTCAAGCGCATGGAACCCCGCGTCTTCTCGAGCGACATTGCCGTGTCGCACACTGACGTGGTCTCCGAGGACGAGGACCAGACCGTGACCTCCGCGGGCATCATTGCCGTCAAGGGCGAGCAGGAGGACGTCGAGGCCGAGCTCGACCAGCGCCAGATCATGGCCCGCATCCACTCCATCGTGCAGGCCAACTTCGACGAGCGCGATCTCGAGATCGTCCAGGCCCGCCTGGCTGGCGACATGACCCGCGAGAAGTTCGACGTGCTCGTCGACAAGCACGGCATCTCCGTCGAGCGCATCCGCCAGATCCAGCGCGCCGCGCTGCTGACGATCCGCGAGGGCCTTCAGCGCGAAGGGATCTCGGGCATGGACGTGATCGCCGTCTGATCTTCTATTTCTTTCGGTAAGGCCTTTCGAGGAACACCACCAAAACCAGAACCCCGCCGGTCGTTCCGGCGGGGTTTCTCGTTTCGGGTCACAGCAGTTCGGCGAAGGCCGGATCGACTTCTTCCACGAAGACGGCATGGCGCACCTCTCCATCGTGGGGCGCGATCTTTACGGCCACCACCGAGGGCACCATCCCCTCGACGAGGGTCATGTCCGGCGGGGCGGCGGGCCCGGTGCCAAGGGCGCCGGGCAGATCCATGATCCTGCGGACCGCCTCATAGTGATCGGCAGGATGGCCGGTGTCGCCCGAAACCGGGGATATCACCACCGTCACCCCGCCTGATCCGATCGGCCAGAGATCGCAGGAGACGTGGTTGCAGGCAAGTGGCAGACCCGACACTGCGGCCACGCACCGGCGGGCCTGCTCGGCGATGTCCTGGTGCATCGCAAGGCCGCAAGCGATCCTTCTCACATCATCTGCCAGGTAGGCCGTGCGGCGGAACTCGATATCGTGGTAGGTCTCGATCTCGAGCTCGGGGCGCATGGCGACCGCCACGTAGAAGATCTCGTCAATCCCATCCCGCCTGAGGATCTCGCGCCTGACCGCACCACCCATGCCCGGGTGCATCTGATCGATCGCATGCCCAAGTGCCATGGCCGGCAGGCGCAACCCTACTCCCTCCGTCCGCATCGGCTTTAAATACGCCTTGGCACGGGCAACATCATCCGCGCCGATCTGGATCGCTCCGGCCGAAAACGCCCGCGGCACACCTCCTTCGAGCCGGCTCCAGAGTCTGGAAGCGGGAGTTTCGGCAAATCCGATATCCGAGGCCTCGCAGACCGCCTTGAGAAGTCCTGTCGCCGAGGTCTCGTCATGCGCCGGCGCATGCAGGTATCTCTTTCGCGGAGCGCCCGACCAGGGCGCCCCGACGATCGAGTAAGGATCGTTGCGCAAGTCGAGCCAGCGGGCGTTCCGCCGGCCGTGAGGGCCGCAGGGTTCTGATATCCGTTCATCGGTCATGCCCGGAATATGGGTTCATCCGGCATTCCTCTTCAACTCGGCCAAAGGACGGCGCGCCGGAGCATATTTTCCTGTCAGGTGTGCGCGGACCCAATTCCATCACGGGGCGGCAGCCTCCTCGCCCTTGTCAGGGGGCGAGGAAGCCGGCGCGCCCCAGAGTAGATCGAATAGGGAAAGGGAAGCGAGATGCGCGAGACATCCTCAGCGAGCGGCGTGTGCCGGACATCCCGTCCGGGAGAGGGCGGCACCGCGTCCGGACCCGGGGAGGAGCTCCCCAGGGCCTTCGTCCCGACTGCGGATGGAGCCAGCCCGCAAGGGCCCCAGAAATGGATCGGCGCCCTGTCGGGCACGCTCTTCGAGAGTGAATGGCAGAACGGTTTTCCCATGCTGACAGTGCATATCCAGGCAGAAATTCCGCTTCAGATCAAAGAGCTGATGCGCGACGAGGACACGCTGAAGCTTCACGCCGAGCTCTTCGACCTGGCTTTCCGGATGGCGCTCGATGGCCAGGCTCCGGGCGTGGACCTCGACCGACATGCCCTGGGCCTTGGCCATATCGGCCAATTTCTGAGGCGCACCCACGGCAGTCTCACCGCCTCTCTTGAATCCACCCGCCGCGTCATGGAGCCGGGCGGTGAGAATGCCAGGAAGATGCGCCGCACGGAGCGCTCCCTGGCTGTCATCGCGCGCATCGCCGATCGGCTCGAGGCGCTTGCGGACCGGGCCCCGGCTCCGATCGCCTGCGCGATCCGGGCCGGAGACCCCAGCCCCCACTGGCATTGAGGGGTCGTTTCCGGCGCTGCCGGGCCGACCACATCTCCCCGCAAAGGCAATCGACCGGACCCGTTCCCGCCCTCGGCAATGAGGGCGGGCAACGCTCCGCTCGCGAATGCAAAAAATAAAGGATCAGCCACATGTCCAAGACCGCCAAGGCCAAGGCCACCAAGGTCGCCGCCCAGATTTCGGCCAAGGCCGGGGCCCGCGAGCTTCTCTCGCTCGCCGCCCGCGAGCTCGTCGCCGCCGCCAACATCCGCCACCAAGTCGACCGCGAGCAGGTCGAGTCCATGAAGTCGGCCATCAAGGCCAAGGGCGTTCTCCAGAACCTCATCGCAGCCCCGCGCAAGTCGGACAGCAAATACGCCGTCTTCGCCGGCGGCACCCGCCTCGTCGCGATCCAGGAGCTGATCACCGATGGTGATCTGCCCCAGGACTACGAGGTGCCGGTGATGGTCTTCGGCGCCATCGATCCGGAGAGCCCCGACGCCATCGAGATCGCGATGCTCGAGAACATGATCCGTTCGCAGATGGACTATGTCGATGAGTGCTCGGCCATGGCGCAGCTCGCCGATGCCCGCCGCACCGAGGAAGAGATCGCCGCCATCTTCGGCTACCGCCCGAAAACCGTCCACGAGCGTCTGCTCATCGCCAAGCTGATCCCCGAGGCCCACGCCCTCGTGCGGTCGAAGGCGCGCAACCTGGCCTGGGCCCGCGCCCTGACCATCGCCGATGCCAGCATGCAGAAGCAGATCTGCGACGACATCGCCGCCAACCCGCAAGCCTGGGAGAGCGGCGAGGACATCCGCAAGTTCCTGACCCGCTCCACGGTTCCGGCCAAGAACGCCATCTTCGACCTTGAGGACTACAAGGGCGTGATCGTCTCGGACATGTTCGAGGGCGACGCCCTTTCGGATGTCGAGGAATTCTGGACCCTCCAGAACGCCGCCATCGACGATCTCCAGAAGGAGATCGAGGCGGAGGGCTACGCCCAGGTCATCGTAACCCGCGAGCCCTTCGCGAGCTGGCAATACGAGGACGAGAGCGATACCTCCAAGGCCCTGGCCTTCATCGAGGTAATGCCCAACGGTGCCGTCTCCGTCATCCGCAACAAGGTCGCCATCATGGAAGATGCCGCGACCGTGCGGGCGCTCGACGCCGCGGATATCGAGGCGGGCAACGCCCTCGACGAGATCGCCGACCACGAAGTTCGCGCCACCGCGTCTATCTGTGACTACGCCGCGGCTCAGCGCTCGGCCATCGTCCAGGCAGAGATGTCCTCGAATTTCCGGGCTGCCCTGGAATACGCGGTCATCGCCATGATCGGCCACCGCAACGCGAGCTACTCGGCCCAGGTCTACTCGATGCCCGGCGCTCCGACGAGCCACCGGGGACGCGCCTTCGACGCGATGGCCGATGTGGCCGGCGCGGTGCAGGACGCCATTCCCCTCGATGCTCCCACGCCCGACGTGCGCGAAATCGAACAGGTGGCGATGGTTCGCTCGATGCCCGACGAGGCCCTGCAAATCCTCTTCACCCAGCTGACCGCGCAGCGTGTGGGCCAGCAGCGGCGCCGGGGGATCGACGATGCGGACAACTCACTGATGAACGTCTTCGGCGCGGACATCGACGTGCGTCAGTGGTGGACCCCGGACGAGGCCTTCTTCGAGTTGATGGCTTCCGAAGACCTTCGGCGCCTGGCCACCGCGCTGCTGCATTCGGCTGGCGCCTCCTCGACGCGCTTCGCCAGCGCCAAGAAGAAGGCCTTGGTCCGCGCCCTGGCCACGAACTTCGCGGATGCCCGCGACGGGGTGCTCAGCGGCGAGGTTGCCCGCTCGCTCAACGCCTGGGTTCCGGGCGTGATGTCCTTCCCGGCCGCGATCGAGATGAAATCCGATGCCGACGGCCTCTTCGAGGAGGGTGAGGACGACATCGACGCGCTCCTCTTCGACGAGGACGCGGCCTGACGCAAAAGGAAGGGCAGTCCGGGTTCCCGGACTGCCCTTCTCTCACGACCCCTTGACGCCCCGACGGGGCACGGAGCATTGATGATTCAACCCTCTCAGCGGCAACGGACCAGGCGCCGCAATACCGCGCCCACATGGGTCGGCGGCCCGGGTCCCGGCTGGGGATCATCGGCAGGACAAGGCTGGTCACCCTCCGTGTCGGCTCGCGCCAGCTACCAGGCAACCATGGACAAGATCCGCGCCGAGCAGGCAGATGCGCGCAAGGAACTCTCGTTTCTCTGTCCGGGCTTCATCATCCCGCCCTATCTCTCGCTGGGCCTGACCGGCATCCAGCGCAGGTCCCTGATGGGAAATGTCGCCCTTCCGACATCCCGCGTCGAGCACGACCTCGACCGGCCGCTGCGCATCCTCTTCGAGAACGGCCTCGAGCTGCGCCTCACGCCAGGGCCCCTCCTCGAGATTCGCGCCCTTTATCATGTCCATCCATGGCTGCTGCATCGGCGGCCGGATGCAGCCCGCAAACATCCTCCTCGCCGCGCTCCCTTCGAGCAGAAAGAGGAGACCATGGCGCTCAAACTTGTGTCATGGGAAAAGATCACCGACGGCGAGATCTCGAACCATGCGCGCCTGGCGCTCTTATCGCGCCGCTGCGGCGGCAAGGCCCCGGCGGACCTGATCGACGCCACGCTTAGCCGCGAGATCGTGCTCGCGGCCCCGGATTTCCAGATCAGGATATCCCGCCCCTCGGGGTGCGGCCTCGAGGTCAGCTGCGTGCCCGCTGGTCGACACCGGAGCCCCATCTCCGACCTCCCGCAGAGCGTCGCGGTCCTTTCGGGAGACGAGATCAAACGCGCCATGCGCATCAATGCCGACTGGATCAACAAATGCCAGGCAAGCCTGCCCTTCTGGCCGCGCACCGCGCTCGAAGTCGCGGCGGGCTTCGGGCCCCTGCTCGTTGGGGCGGGGGCCTGTGCGCTCTTTCTCCGAGAACAAACTCGCCTCGCTCTGAAGGCGTTTGCGCGTCGGCAAAACGGCCCCACCTCCTGCGAGGGCAATGCGCCACCCGACCCGATATCAAGGAGCCGATGATGAACACATACTGCAAGATCAAACGCCTCACGCCGACAGCGCGCATGCCCGAGCGCGGCTCCCTGATGGCCGCCGGAATGGATGTTCGCGCCGATTTCTTCGACGCTGACGGCGCCCCCCGCCTCTTCAAGACATCGAAGACCACATCCGCATCACCCGTGCCGATGCAAAAGGACGGCGAGATCGTCCTGGGCTACGTGCTGGAGCCCGGCAGCCGTGTCCTCGTTCCCACGGGCCTGTCGATGCGCACGAGCGCCGATATCTACGTGCGCGTGGCGCCGCGTTCGGGCCTCGCCCTCGGGGACGGGCTCGACTGCCTTGCCGGTGTGGTCGACGCCGATTATCCCGGCGAGGTCGGGGTTTTGCTCATCAATACCGACCGGGAGAAGCCCTTCACGTTCCACCACGGCACGCGCATCGCGCAGCTCGTGCTGGAGCGGGTCTCCCTGGCGATCCCCGAAGAGGTCGATGACTTCGACGAGGCCACGAACCGCGACGCCGCCGGGTTCGGCAGCACCGGGGTTGCCTGATGGCACAGCAGGGCGACCTCTTCGCCGCCGTCCCGCGCCACGACCCGGGCGGCAAGGTGAGATTGCCCCTGCCAGGCGGCATGACGGGAGAGGCCCGGATCTCGGCCTGCGAGAGATATCGGCCCTTCCTTCTGCGCGACTGGACCCCTGCGGGCCAGGCCCCCAGGGGCATCCTCTGGATCGGCCAAAATCCAAGCACCGCAGATGCCTTCGTGTCCGACCCCACCGTGCGGCGCGAGGAGACCTTTTCCCGGGACTGGGGATTCACCCGATATTACAAGGGAAATATCCTCGACTGGCGCGCCACCCGGCCGGCCGATCTGCCTCCCGATCCACGTCTTGCGCGGTCGTCTGAAAACCTGCCGTCCATTCTCGAGATGGCCGAAGAATCCGAGCGCGTCATCGCCGCCTTCGGCAAGCTTCACAAGCGATACCACCCTCTCATCGAGGAAACCCTGCGCGCCCTGGCTGGAGTGGGCCGTCCGGTGATGTGTCTCGGTCGCAATCTCGACGGCTCCCCGAAGCACCCGCTCTACCTGCGCAAGGACAGCGCGCCGCAACCCTTTTTCGACGCGGAGTAGCAGCGGCTGGATTTCCCGGACATGCCGTCCGGACCCATCTCATCCGCAACCGCGTCGCAGCGGTATCGGCGGGGGCTCGCGCCCCCGCGCCCCCGCTCGACACAGCATGAACAACCAAGATTCCTGCCCATCACTGGACTGACGCACCCTCGGACTGGAGGGGCTTCGTGTTCCGGCGGGACGGGCAGAAGACCACAAGGAAATATTGACATGGCAATTTCGTTCACTGGCGCGCGCGACTGGCTGCGCGACATCCGCTTCCAGCGCCCGCTCGGCGCGGTCGTGGAAACTCCGAACGGCAAGGAGCACGCCGTGATCGGCGCTGCTCTGCACAGCGAGACCCTGGAGTGCCTGTTGGTCATCCGGAACTGCGAGACGGGCGCCTGGAGTGCCGTCGCCCCCGCGGCTGTCAAGCCGACCGGTGATGATGAGGACCTCGCCCCGGAAGACATTCGCTTCGACGACCTTTCGTCCGTGCGCCACCGCAAGGGCGGTGTCTACACCCGCCTGCGCCGACTGACCTCGAAGGACGGCGAGATGGTGCTCTACGTCGCCCACGCGGATGGCATCTGGTGGCTGCGGCCGTCTGCCATGTTCGAGGATGGGCGCTTCGAGTCCTCCTCAGAGGCCGTTCTCGGCGCCGGGGAAATCTTCGGGTGATGTCGACCGGTCCTGCCGGCCGACGGTAAACGCTCCAATCTGATGGAACATGGCCCCGCGCCACGGATCGCGCGCCTTTTCGATGAAGGCGCGCGCCCCCGGCGCGTGACCGACAAAGAGACCGGAAAATCCGGCGATAAGTCCAAACCTCCCCCAGGAGACGCTCACGATGCCCAAGGCCGCACAGACCATTTCCCCCGCGACGCTTGACGCTGCCGCGGTTGCCAAGCTCATTTCCAGCAAGACCCAGGTGCCTGCCGGGCTCGATGCGGGTATCGTCCGCGACGGCGTGGCCCAGGTCCTGTCCCGGGCCCTCAAGGCTATCGCCCCGCAGAGTGCCAAGGGCACCAATGTCCTCACCTCGCTGTCGCGCATCGAAGACCTTTCCGGCCTTGCCGGCGAGATCGTTCCTGCATGGCTGGCGCTGCGCGCCCTGAGCCTGCCGTCGGGCGCGCAGATCGGCTGCGAAACTGCCAATCTCGAGCACCCCGTCACCGCCGCCCTCCTGGCGGCGTCCGGCCTCGTTGCGACCACCGATCCCGACGCCGACGTTCGCGGCGTCCTGGGCGCGCTGGGCGCGCGCGAGATCGACACGCTGGCCTCGAACGCCCGCATCGTCACCTTCGCCGATGGCCAGACCATCACCGTGGCCAATACCACCGGCACCCTGTTCACGCTGGATGCGGCCGATCCGGCCGCCGCGCTCGAGACGATCGACCGCAAGTCCGCCGGGCGGCAGGGCCAGGGCATCGCCAAGGTCGGCGAGATCACCTACAACACCGTGCAGGCCGCGGAGTTGTCGGACTTCGCTCCGACCGTCTTCTCGACCTACCGGGTGCGCCGCATCGAGATCCCCGGGGCCCAGGAACACCCCACCGACATGGTCGAGAGCTCGGCCCTGGCCTCGGTCCTGCCTCCGGTTCCCTCCTACAAGCCGCACTTCCATCCCGAGATCATCCAGAAGGGCATCCTGTCCTCGATCCAGCTGGAAAGCGTGGTCTATGCCGGCGAAGCCCACAGCAAATACCTCCCCAGCCACCCCGATGACGAAGCCAAGATCCCGCCGCGGCAGGGCTTTCTCGTCGGCCATGGCACTGGCGCCGGCAAGGGCCGCATCGGTGCCGGTATCATCGCCGACAACTGGGCCCAGGGGCGCCGTCGCCACCTGTGGTTCTCCGAAAGCGCCCGGCTGATCGAAGACGCACGGCGCGACTGGGTCGCCCTGGGCGGCACGGCCGAGCAGGTCGTCGATATCCGTGAGCTGAGCTCGGACACCCCGATTCCGCCCTTCTCCGGGATCATCTTCGCCACCTACGCCTCGCTGCGCACGGCCACCGAGAACACCACCCGCCTCAAGCAGCTGCTCGACTGGTTCGGCGCCGGCGAGGACGGGGTCATTCTCTTTGACGAGGCCCAGAATCTGCGCAACGCCAAATCGGCCAACGGCAAAACCTGGGGCAACGAGATCTCGCAGCAAGGTCTTGCCGCGCTCGAGCTCCAGGACCGCCTGCCCAATGCGCGGGTCACCTACGTGTCGGCCACTTCGGCCTCCGACATCGCGAGCCTCGGCTTCGCGATCCGGCTCGGCCTTTGGGGCAAGTCCACCGCATTCCCCACGGCCAAGCGTTTCTTCGACGCCATGGGTGAGGGCGGCACCAATGCGCTCGAGATGGTCGCACGCGACCTCAAGGCGATGGGTCTCTACCTGGCAGCGAACCTCAGCTTCGAGGGCGTGAAATACGAGCGTCTCCAGCGCAAGCTCACCGTTCAGGAGCGCGATGCGCAGAACAGTCTCGCCGACATCTGGCTCAAGGTCAACGATGGCCTTCAGCGCGCGATGATGCGCACCGGGGCCATGCGCATGCCGCTGACGACGCGGGGAAAGACCCACAAGATGGGATCGATCCACTTCATGATGGCGCGGGCGCGCTTCTTCCAGGCCCTGCTGGCCTCGCTCAACGCCCCGCAGGTCATCGAGAAGGTCCGCGACGATCTCGCGAACGGCCATGCCGCGGTCATCCAGCTGACCAATACTTTCGCCGCCAATGCCGAGCGCGCCATCGAAGAGGCCGAGGAAAGCGGCGCCAGCATCGATACCGTCGAAGCGAGCGCCAAGGACATCCTGCTCGGCTACCTCAAGAACCAGTTCCCGACGATCCAGCTGCAAGCTGTGCGCAAGGGCAAGTTCATCTACGCGATGCCGGTTCTGGACGCCAACGGCGACCCGATCGAGGACGCGCAGGCCGCGGCGATCCGCGACCAGCTGATCGCGGAGGTCAAGGCCATCGATGTTCCCGAGGGACCGCTCGAGCAGCTGATGCGCGCCTTCGGTCCGGACATGATTGCCGAGATCTCCGGGCGTGGCCGGCGGCTCGTGCCGACCACCAATGGCGGCCAGGTCATCGAAGAGCGCACGCCCAATGACGTCGCCGACGACCTGAAGGCTTTCATGAACGACGGCAAGCAGATCCTGGTCTTCAGCCAGGCCGGCAGCACCGGTGCGACCTATTCGGCGCAACGCACCGCTCGCAACCAGCGCCTGCGGCGCCACTACGTGCTGCAAGCCGGATGGCGCGCAGACGTCGCCCTCCAGGGCATGGGCCGCAGCCACCGTTCGAACCAGGTTCAGCCGCCCGAATACATTCTGGTAGGCAACGATCTCTGGGCGAGCCAGCGCATGGTCTCGGCCGTCGCCAAGGGGATGCGTGATCTCGGAGCCCTGACGCGCGGCTTGCGCCAGGCGGCCAGCCAGGACTTCTTCACGTCCGATGACAACCTGGAGGACGAATTCGGCGAGGAAGCATGGTTCAACTTCGTCCACAAGCTGAACACCGGGCAGATCCCGGGTCTTGGCATCGGGCAGTTCGAGCGTGAAGCCTGCATCACCCTGCGGGGACGGCACGGCATGCTGATCAAGCCCTTGCCGCCGGTCAAGCGGTTCCTGAACGCGATGAGCGCGATGAGCTGCGACAACCAGGCCCTCTTCGGCCAGCATTACCGCCTCGAGCTCGCCGAACTGAAGCTGGCGGCCGTGGAGGATGGCAGCTTCGACCGCGGGATCGAGACGATCACCCCCGACAGCCTCATCAAGCTCGAGGACCAGGTGATCTACCGCGATCCCCGCACCGGTGGTGAGACGCGACTGCTCAAGATGCTGCGCATCGACGAGCTGCAACCGGTCGGATACGACGATGCGCGCCGCAAGGCCCTGGCCCGCGGCAACACCCGCGTCGTCAAGTCCCTGCTGACCGGTCGGATCGCCATCCTGAGCTTCCCGCGCCTGCGCAAGGGGCAGATCCCGTCGGCCGACGACAAGGTCGAGGTGATCATGCCGACGGGCAGTCGCCTTCGCACCCGCGAGGAGATCATCCAGGAGCGCTGGACCCAGGTCGAGGCAACCATCGCCGAGAGCCTGTGGAATGCCGAACTGCGCGAGCGCGGCGACGAGGAGGAGCGTGACTTCTGGGTCATCTCCGGCGCCATGCTGCCGATCTGGGACAAGCTGCCCCGCGACCGCTCGACGGTTTTCCGGATGGAGACCGACGAGGGCGAGCAGGTGATCGGACGCCTCGTTTCCGAGGATTTCGTCGAGAAACTCCTCAAGCGGGTCGATGCCCTCACCGGCGGCGGCCTGCCCCAGGAGGAGGTCGATGAAGCCCTCGTCAAGGGCGGGGTCGTGCAACTGGCCAATGGCTGGGTCTGCCAGGGCCGGGTGAACACGATCACCGGGCGCCTCTCGATCACGCTCTCGATGCCCATCGAGGACGAAGTGCCCTACGCGGCGCTGATCCACACCGCCGCGCTCAAGCGCACGGTCGGCCCGCTCACCACGCTGGCCTACTACAAGATCCCCGTCGATGACGGCGATCGGGCCCGCGCACTGACGCAGCTTCTGGGCCAAGCGCCTGCGGTCGGTGCCGCGGCCCTCTGAGCCGCGCCACCACGAAGACGACGGTCGGCCTCCGGGCCGGCCGCGCCCGGGGCTGGCCGGCCCGGGCGAAGCATCTCCGGCCGGTTTGGACAAACTTCAGGGGCGGGATGGCGATGCCATCTCGCCCCTTTTTTTGCGCCCTTCGCGCCTTCACAGGCTCCTTACTGGCTGCCGCGATGGCGGTGCAGGAATTTCCTTTTCGGGGTGGCTTCTGTCCGGCGTCCCGCCGGGGGGATCGAGGGTGAGATTTCTCCCGTTCCGGCATCATGCACATCTGCTGGAGGCGGCCATGGGGGCAAAGACCCGGGACAATATCCAGGGGCGACAGGGCGTCATTTGCCTTGCGCGCGCCAGCATGGCTGTCGGCGCGCGCAAGGAAATGCGCCGAGAGAGATAAAAGAAAACGGAGAAGATCAGATGTCGAATGCCAAGAAGATCTCGGTCGCCACGATCAAGGCCACCTACGACCTTTCGCTGGCCTATTTCGAGGCCAATACCGATCTCATCACCAGCGACGAGACGCCGGCCGAACACGTCCTGACCAATCTCGGCATGAAGCTGACCGAGATCGGCTACCAGCGTGCCGCCAGCCTGGGCGCGGTGATCAAAAGCCACGAGGCAAAGCTCGCCCGCGATGGCGGCGCCCGCGCCAGCGCGGCCGATGCCGACGACGTGGTGGGGGCCCTGTTCAAGCAGGTCACCGGCGCCGAGCTCGATCGCGGTGCTGCGACCGCCGCGACCCCGACCGCCGAAGCCGACACTTCTGGCGACGCACCCGCCGCCGAGAGCGACGCCCAGGCCGGCGCTGCACCCGCCGCAGCCCCGCGAGCCGCGCGCGCGGAGGCGATCTGCTTCACCGTCGCCAGCGGCACCGAGGCGCTGATGAACCCGATGGTCGCCACCGTCTCGAACAAGCAGGTCTCCACGATCTCCGACCTGCTGCTGGCCCTCGACACCGCCGAAGCGGCCAAGGCCCGCACCGAGGCGCTCCAGGCGGCCTACGGCGAGGCCATCGAGGCCTACAAGGCCGGCGAGGAGGATGTCGACGAAGCCGCCCTTACCGACGCCGAAAAGTTCGATATCTCCGGCTTTGCCGGTGCCCCGAAGACCGGCGACCTGGTCCCGGTTCTCGACAACATGATCTCCCAGCACATCACCCCGGCCACCACCTGGGCCGAGCTGATCGGTCGCCTCGAGGCTGCCGAACGCGCGGTGGCCGACGGCGCCGGCGTGGTCAAGGGCCTCAAGCGCGATCTGCGCCGGGCCAAGCCCAAGGACCGGGTGAAGGTCGACGCGGGTGTGTCGGCGAGCGTCGCCGCGCATGCCGACACACTGGCTGAGATCGACGAGATCAACGCGGATTGCGAAGCGGTGATGGAAGTCGCGGCCGACCTCTTTCCGAAGTGCTACGGCGAGAACGCCCAGGTGCTGGGCTTTGAGGTGCCCAAGCTCGATTTCGGCACCGCCCATCCGGATGTGCCGACCATCGATCCCAGTTTCCGCTTCTACACCAAGGTCCTGGTGGAAGCGTTGTCGGCCATCGCCGACAACGAGATCATCTGGCTGCATGGTGAGGCCGGCTGCGGCAAGTCCGAGTTCTGGGCCCAGGTCGCTGCGCACCTGAACATGCCGTTCACGCGCATCAACCTCGACGGCCACCTGACCCGTTCGGACATCGTCGGCGGCATGAAGCTCGTCTCGGACGGCAAGGGCGGCCAGGAGACCCGTTTCGTGGAAGGCGCCCTGCCCCGCGCGATGGCCCGGCCCGGCCTGCTGCTGATCGACGAGTTCGATCTCGGCGATCCCGAGATCATGCCCATCTTCCAGCCGGTTCTGGAAGGCAAGCCGCTCGTCCTACTGGAAGACGGTGGCCGCATCGTGCGTCCCCATCCGCTGTTCCGGATCGCCCTGACCGGAAACACGATCGGCCTGGGTTCGGACAACCAGATGTATCTCAACGTCTTCGAGCAATCGGCCGCGACCCGCGACCGGATCTCGGCCTTCGTGGAGATGCAATACATGCCGCCGAACGTCGAGCAGGAAGTGGTGCTGGCGCGGATGCCCGATGCCGACGAGGACTTCGTCTCCAAGCTGATCCAGCTGGCCAACAAGGTCCGCGAGGGCTACCGCAACCAGGAGATCCACCAGCTGTTCTCCACCCGCGCCGTGCAATACTGCGCCCGGCGCTTCGCGCGGTTCGCCCCGCTCTACCCCACACCCGAGCAGGCGGCGGACGAGATCCTGGAGACCGTCATCCTCAACCGGATGGACGGGGCCTCCCGCCAGGTCGTCAAGGGCCTGAAGGACAACATCTTCTGATCCCAGCCGGGATCTACGAATATCCTGGGCCGGCCAGCCGGCTGGCCCGGGCGGACCCCGCGATCGGGTCCAGACAAAAACCGCGCCGAGGTCTCCGCACCCCGGCGATCGCAAGATTTTCCCTTTTCTCCGTCGCCGACCCCGTCGGCCACTCCGGCCGGCCCCGCTCCCCGCGGGCGCCGGCCATTTTTTTTGGTCGCCACGGCGGATAGGCCGTTTCCGCGTCCGACATGGCGGACTCATTTTCCCGCAAGCGGGGCGGGCCGCTGACGGACCGGGTTTTCGATGAACCCGGGTCCGGCAAGAGGCCCAGATGATCAAGAACGGAGAGAGTCCATGCGCACGTCGAACTTCACCGAGAAGACGTCCCAGGAAAACATGGCCGCAACGGTCACCGTGGCGGGAGCCTCCGGCACCGAACAGGGTGTGCTCGCACGCGACCTGATGACCGAACTCATGGGGGTCGTTCCGATCCTCGGCGGCGCCAAGGTCACCGTCGGGTTTGCCGGTCAAAATGCCTTCTGCGATGCCAGCCTGAGCTATGTCAACGTGCCCGCTCTGCCGCCGGCGAACATCATCCCGATCCAGATCGCGCGCGAGATCCGCGGCTTTGCCGCGCACGAGGCCGCCCATATCGCCTTCACCGATCCGGACGTCTTTCCCTCCCAGATCATCGACGCCCAGGGCAATTACGACAAGCTGCTCAAGGAGATCTGGAACTGCGTCGAAGACTTCATGATCGAGAAGCACTGGCTCGAGCTCTACCCGGGTGCACGCAAGAACTTCGCCGCGACCGAGATCCGCTGCTGCCGCGGCTACATGGACCTCTACCAGAAAGACCCCGACCACGCGAAGGACCTGCGCATCGTCGGCCCCGTCGCACTGACCTGGCTCCGCGCGATCTACTTCAACCTCGGCACCACCGTCAGCCGGGAATGCTTCGAGACCCTCCCGGTCGGGCTGCGCAACCGCGTGTTGCAGTGGTTCTCCGACATCGAGGATGTGGAAACCACTCAGGATTGCCTCGATGCGGCACGACTGATCCATGCCGACATTCTTGCCGATCCCTTCGATCCCGCCGATCCGCCGGCCAACCCGCATCCGCAAAGCGGCCAGGGCCAAGGCCAGGGCCAAGGTCATGGTCAAGGTCAGGGTCAAGGTCAGGGCGGCCAGGGCCAGGGCGGCCAGGGTCAAAAGGGCAAGCACCAGGGCGGCGCCACCGGCGCCCCTCAGGCCGGCATGCCGGGCAATTCGGGTCCAAACCCGATTTCCACCTCGGCCAATATCGATCAGGTCCTCGACGATGCCGGGGCGATCGACAAGGACTGTGACTTCATGAGCGCGAGCGTCGATTCCAGCGCGCAGTCCGGCCCCTATGCCGATTGTCTGTCGGACGCCAACGGCTACCAGGACGCCGAGGTGGCGATGAAGGACATCCGTGGCGCGATCGCGGCCACGTCCTCTCAGCTGCGCCGCGCCCTGAAGGCCGTCTCGAAGGACCGCATGAAGGGCGGTCGGCTCGACGGCAAGCTCGACCGGCGCCGCCTGACACAGGCCTCGATGGGCTCCTCTGACGTCTACACCCGCAAGCTCAAGGGTGAGGCGATCGACACCGCCGTGGAGATCCTGATCGACTGCTCGGGCTCGATGGACGGGGCCGAGCTCGCGATCTGCCAGCGCCTCGCGCTGATCCTGGAGAACGCCCTGACGGGCACTCCGATCAAGCACGAGATCATCGGCTTCACCACCGGCGACATCTCGGAGGCCGATCAGGCTTTTCAGACCATGATCGCCGCCCATCAGAAGAAGGGCACCGACGTCTACGGACGGGCCGTGAACCTCTACGAGTTCCGCGGCTACGGTCAGAGCCATTTCGCGGCACAGCGCACGATCGGCAACATGCACCGCATGCCCATGGGCGGCACCCCGACAGGGGATGCAATCCTGATGGCCCATGACCGGCTGGCCCGGCGCGAGGAACGCCGGCACGTGATGTTCGTGCTGACCGACGGCAGCCCCGACGACATGAACAGCTGCCGCGAGGCGGTGCAGGCGGTCGAACGCTGCGGCGTCACGGTCGTCGGCATCGGTATCGGAACGGATGCAGTCAAGTCCGCCTTCGCGAACCACGTGGTCCTGTCGAGCGCCAACGACCTGCCGGCCCTGATGATGAGCCAGCTGTCGAAGATGCTCATCGGCGAGAAGCACAAGACCGGCCTGAAGGGCAGCGCCGTCCTGAAGGCACGCGCCAGCTGACGCGAGCATGCGGCAGGCCCTTCGGGGCCTGTCTTCGGCACTCCCGGCCCAGCCAGGGGAAAGGGCGCGAGAGCGCGAAGACAACGGAGAAAAAGAATGTCGACCAAGGAAATGACCCGCTTCCACCTGCGTCTTCTCGAGGAATCGAAGACCAGCTTCCAGATCTACCTGATCGAAGAGGAGATCGGCATGGTCCCGCGGATCGTGGCCGAGACCAGCCTGGGCTCGCGTGCCGCATCGCTGAAGCCCCTGTCCGCCTCCCAGGCCGACCTCGACGAGATCGCGGATCGCGCGGAGCAAGCCGGGCAGCGTTTTCTCGGCCTCGATCACGCCATCGAGGAGACCGCGATCGAGACGTTCGCGGCCTTCCGGAACAGCATTGCCCGCGGCAGCATCGCCGATGCGGCCTTCAGCTACCTGATGCGCAAGGTCGTCCCGCTCTACGAACAGGGCAGCATCGATCACGAGGATGAAAACTTCATCATCCTTGCGCAAGGCAAGGCGCTCAACCCGGGTGCTCCGCGCGGCACGCCCGGCGGCGCCGGCAAACCCTCTCGTCCGCGACCGAAGTCGCGCAAGAAACTCAAGCACGACTGGTTCTGAGCCCTGACCGGGCCTCGCGGAAGACCCGGATGAAACCAAACGACCCCATATCCCCCAAGGCCCCGGATCAGCAGGAGCAACCCGATGACCATGAACATGACCATTCCCTCAGACTGCGTGGTCTTCGATACCGAAACCACCGGCTTCAGCCCCGACGAGGGCGACAAGCTCGTCGAGATCGGCGCCGTGCGCATGCGCGACGGCCTGCCCACCAAGGAAACCTTCCACGTCTACATCAATCCCGAGCGATCGGTGCCCGACGCGGCCGTAAAGGTTCATGGGCTGACCGCGAAATTCCTCGCCGACAAGCCCCTTTTCGCAGAGGTTGCGCAGGACTTCGTCGATTTCGTGGGTGATCTGCCGATGGTCGCCCACAACGCCGCCTTCGACGCCCGCTTCATCAATGCCGAACTCGCCACCCTGGGATTCGAGCCCTACGACGAGTCCCGCTTCATCGACACCGTCGCCATCGCGCGCAAGAAATTTCCCGGCGCACAGGCCAATCTCGACGCGCTGTGCCGCCGCTTCAAGATCAGCCTGAAGAACCGCGACAAGCACGGCGCGCTCATCGATAGCGAGCTCCTCGCTGAGGTCTGCGTCGAACTCGCCGGGGGGCGCCAGTTCACACTCTTCGCCGGCGCCGCGCGCCCCGAACAGGAGCAGGTCGCCTCCCAGACCTCCGAAGTTCGGCTCAAGACCTTCGTGCGCAGCGCCTCGCCTGAAGAAATCGCCCGCCACGAGGCCCTCGTCGCCAAGCTGGGTGAGAAGGCCATCTGGAACAATATCGCGGAGGTCGCATGAGCCCCCGATCGACCAAGGACGATGCCGGCACCCCCATGCTCGACTTCATAGAGGAGCATGCGGCCGGCGATGCACACGCCGACGACACGGCGGAGGCCGACCCGATGGCCGACCTGCTCGCCCAGCCGCGGCTGGCAGCCGAGCCCCCGCGGGCGGACGTCGGCAGCGATACTGGCAAACTCCCCGCAGAACCCGACAACGTGCCACGGGAGGCCGAATCCGGGACGGACGCGGCGGAGGCGCCCGAGGAGGGCGCGGTGCAACCCACCGAACTCCCCGGGCATGCGCCGGAGGCGACGGCCACCAAGACCGAGGCCGAGACCGAGGCCGAGGCCGAGAAGGCGTCTTCCGCACCGAGGGCGGATCTCGATCAAGGGCCCCAGCCCGAAGCAGAGTCTCCCCTTCAGGCCCGCATCCTGCTGCGTGAACATGTGCTCGATATCGCCGAGGCTCTCGAGAAGGGCGACATCGGACGCCGCACCGCTGGACGGCGTCTGCGCGAGGTCTGCGAGGACGACGCCCGCGGCCTCGATGCCGACGACATCGAGATTGACTTCGATGCCGCGCCCGAAGATCGCGGCGGATTGGCTTTCCTGGCCGAGCTCGGCACACCCAGATCTCCGTCAGTGCCGAAGGACCCGATCGAGGCCGCGCTGCTCGACGCCATCCGGCAGCGCGACCGCGGCGCCGCCCTGCGCATCATCGGAGATACGCCGGGCGCGCCGGATCGCGCCGCCTACACGAAATCCCTGATCGCGCTGCGAGATGCCCTGAACGCGCATCTCGCGGAGTGACAGACACCAAGGACCCGCCCATGTTCATCACATTCGAAGCCAATGAAGGCGCCGGAAAATCAACCCAGGCCCGGCTGCTGGCCGACGCCCTGCAAGCCCTGGGCGAGGATGTCGTCCTGACCCGGGAGCCGGGCGGCAGCCCGGGCGCGGAGGAAATCCGTTCCCTGCTGGTCACCGGCACCGCCGACCGCTGGTCCGCCGACGTCGAGCTCCTGCTCTTCACGGCGGCCCGCCGCGATCACATCGAGCGCACCCTGCGCCCGGCCCTGGAACGCGGGGCGATCGTGATCTGCGATCGCTATGTCGGGTCGACATACGCCCTCCAGGGCGCCGGCGGCATGGACATGGACAAGATGAAGCGCCTCTTCGACGAGTTCTGTGGCCTGACACCGGACCTGACGGTCTTTCTCGATATCGATCCCGACAAATCCCTGGCCCGCGGAATGGGTCGCCTGGACGCCCAGCAATCCGACGAGGGCCGTTTCGAGACCAAGGGCTGCGATTACCATCGTCGCGTCTCGACGCTGTTCTCCCAGCAATGCGACCAGAACTCCGAATGGGTCCGAATCGATGCGAATCGAGATATCGACATCATCCACGAAGAGATTCTCGATCTCGTCGTGAACCAGAAAGCACAGCCGCTCGCCAGGAGCGCCTGAGGAAAGAAGGGTCGGCGCGCCGAAAGGTGGGCCGGCCCTTTTTTCGTCATCTTCCCGGCAGAATGACGGAGAAAAAGGCCCCGAAAGCCCATGACATATCACAATTTCTACGACACAGAGACCACCGGACCGACGCCGCGTTTCGACCAGGTCCTCCAGGCCGCCGCGATCCTGACCGACGACGATTTCGTCGAGATCGAGTGCATTGACGAGCGCGCGCGCCTGGCTGGCCACATGGTTCCGACTGCGGGTGCGCTGAAGGTCACCGGCGTCGATCCCTACGAGATCGCGCGGGCCAAGCACTCGGCCTACGAGTTTGCCCGAATGCTGCACGACACCTTCTCGGGGTGGCAGCGCAAGGGCGGCGGCGAGATGTCCTACACCGGCTACAACACCATTCGCTTCGATGAAGAGATCATGCGGCAGATGTTCTGGGAGAACCTGCTCGACCCCTACATCAGCTCAGGGAAGGGAACCTACCGCAACGACCTGCTCACGGTCGTGCGCGCCCTCTATGCGCGTAACCCCGACTGTATCGAGGTGCCCAAGCGCGAGGATGGCAAGAACAACTTCAAGCTCGAGAACCTCGCCCCCCTGAACGGCTTCGAGGGCCATGATGCCCACGACGCCCTCGGCGACGTCCGGGCCACCATCCACATCGCACGGCTGATCCGCGACACCGATCCGATGCTGTGGCAGCACATGCTCGGCATGGGCAATGCCAAGACCGCCACCGACTTCGTCGACAACGAGGTGGTCTTCCGCCTGCTCGGCGGCCCGATGCTCGCCCCCGGCATCCTCGATGTCTGCCTGGTCGCCTCAGAAGCCGCCAATGCAAAGAGCAAGACGGCCTGGAACCTTGCGGTCGACCCGACCCCCTACCTCGATCTCTCCGCCGAGGAAATCCTCACGGCGATGAAGAAGACCGGCACACCGTTCCGGACGGTCAAGTGCAACAAGCACCCGGCCGCCTTCCCGATGAACTGGGAGTTCCTCCAGCGGGTCTCGAACGACCAGTTCGAGCCGGCCGATCCGGCGACGATCGAGGAGCGCGCCGAGCTCATCCGCAGCCACGAGGGCTTCCAGATGGCGACGGCAGAGGCCCTGCGGCTGAAGACCGAGGGCTACGAGGATTCCGACGTCCTGGAGGAGAAGATCTATTCCGGCTTCCCGTCGTGGGACGATAAGAACCGGATGAAATCCTTCCACAACGCTGCCGATTGGCCCCAGCGCCTGGACATCGTTCGCACGCTCGAGAAACCCGAGATGCGCCAGCTCGGCATTCGCACGATCTACCTGCATGCCCCGGAGGTGCTCTCGCCGACTCTGCGCGAGCAGATCAGCCTGAAAGTCGCTGCCGAGCGCTTCACGCTCTCGGTGGACAAGCCCTGGACGACCGTCGGCAAGCTGATGGCCGAACTCGATGAATGGCTCGAGACCGAGCCGGACGATCCCGAGCTGCTCAACATCCGCAAATGGGCGCTCGAGACCTATCCCACGGCCGCGGACTGGACGGGCACCCCGCCCGAGCCGACCACGGAGGAGCCGGCATCCGAAGCCGCGACGACGACCGCCGAGGCGCCCTCTTCGCAACCCTGCAAGACCGCGGATACGGTGCGCGGGTCCGAAGCCGTCGAGAGCTGCCCCTCCTCAATCGCGCGGCAGGTCGAGGGTGCGCAGGCGCATTTCCTCGATGGGCTCGAATAGCGGCCTATCGCTTCGTGCAACGCCGTCCGGGCCGGGCGCCAGGTCCGCCCGGCGCCTTCCATCAAGAGGAGATCAACTTGGTTATCAACCCCCGCATCATCGCCCGCATACGCCGCGCCTGGTCGGCCGAGAGCGCGCTCGATCCGCAGAAATGGACGCCCGAGCGCCCCGAGGCCGATCAATGCGCGGTCACCGCCTGCCTGCTGCACGACGAGTTCGGCATGCGGATCGTGCGCGGCCAGGCGACGCTGCCCGACGGCAGTGTCGAGAGTCATTACTGGTGTGAGGACGTCGACCTCACGATCGGGCAGTTCCCGCCCGGCACCCGGATCGAGGCCCGGAAGACCGGGCCGCAGGGCAAGGAGGCCTATGCCTACCTATTGTCGAACCCCGACCTGCGCCGGCGCTACGAGATCCTGCGCTCCCGCTACCTGGCCGCCGCCTGAGAACGCCACTGCCCCCCCCTCCGGGGAAAAGACATTCAGAACTGAACGGAACGGGCGACAGGAAACTGTCGCCCGTTTTCTGTTCTCGGTCGTCGACGGACCCCAAGCCCTACCTTCACCGACCTGCGCAGATGGCCCGGCTCACAAAATCGGGGCCCACAAAATCGGGGCCCGCAAAATCAGGATGACTCATCCGGCGGCAGCGTTGATCTGGTCCTTGTTCAGGACAGTGGTTCCGCCGGCGCCATCGCTGAAGATCATTTGCTCGACGCTGCTGTTGTTGAGATAATGCTTTTTGATATCGATTATCTGGCCGGTTGGCAGGGTAACCCGCAGGTGGTTGAATTTCTTTGTGATGATCACTTCGCTGTAGACATACGCACTCATGTCGATCGTGTCCACGTAGCTGTCGGGGCCATATCCAGGATAATAGGTGAGAGAAGGATCTCCAGGCACATAGACGATTGTCTCTCCCGCCTGAGACCCGCGAATATATCCGAGGGGCTTGTTGTCTGCCACGACTTTTGCGGTGATATCGGCAATGGACATGGCAACATCATCCGAGGCTATTGCTGGATCATTCGCGAATTTTACGCCAGCAATACCGTAGCTGTTTGAAGCGGAGGGATCTTCGAACCCTTTCAGAATTGTCACGATCGAACCATCCGCAAAATGCATGCGGAAGTCGGAGGCACTCGCCGCCCCTGTGTATTCGAACCTTACATCAGATGGTGATGCGCCGAGAATCTCGAATGTCTCCAGGGGATCGCCCTGAGCATGGTCGTTATCGATCGTGTAGCTTTTGTCGACAAGAGCATCATGAAAAAGCCGTTCCGTCCACCGGGTCGACTTGACGTAGCCGTCGAGCTTCATGTCGTCGGCTGCCTTTGACCGGATACCCTGCAAATCGAGCTGCGCGACGCCTCCCGACGAAAAGGCAATCGTGAGGACGCCCGTATCTTGAGCAAGACTATGCTGATCCTTGATCCTGATGGAGTCGCCCCCTTGTTCCTGGATCACCAGGTCGTTTTGCGACGTCGAGATTTCATTCTTGAACCGCACATCACCGACAGATCCATCGGTGAACGTCAGGACGCCACGGGGGATGGAAGATCCGCTGTGATCATCGTGGATAACGTAGCTTCCGTCCCGGGAGATCGTATGTTCGAAGTCCTCCCTCTGCTTGGTTCCGAAAACATTCCCGCTCCCCTTCTGGCGGTCCGCAACCATGTTGCGGAAGTCCTGAGGCGTTCCAATCGTTACGTCGGAAAATCGGGCAGATTCGAAATGAGCGTCCTCCTCGAACGGGCGAAAATACCCGACGAGGCGGACGCCATCTCCGGTGTCGGACTTGAGTTCGAGATTTTCATCGGTCTTGGTCGCGGATATCCTGGAGAGGGGAATCTCGCGCATATCCAGGGTATCTATCGACGTGTCGCCATTCGTTTCATCGATCCAGTCGATCCCATCCCCGGGCGCGATGACATAGGTGTCGCCACCCGCACCCCCGGAGATGTCGTCCGCGCCCAACCCGCCGATATGGATCTGAGATGCAGACGTCCCTTGGATCAAGTCATCGGAATCGCCACCGAAAACCCCGGCATAGCTCGATGGGACATTCATGGCGTCAGGGTATGGTGTGCCGTAAAGGAATTCTCCGGCCGACGCGTATCCATATGGAATTCCGCTCATCTGCGGGGCCGGCGGTGGTCCGGCCACATAGAACGTCACGCCCTCGCCCTGCAACACGTCCGGATTTTTCATGATTGACGCAGTCACGCTATAGTAGCTGGCCACATCCCCGCCAAAGCCTCTGACGGCTCCGATCGCCACCATCAGGATGAGTGCGCACAGAATCCCATATTCTGGAAATGAAGCCCCATGACAGGCCCGAGATCTTGATGGAAAAGTTGATTTTTTCTTTGTCATGTCGCCCTCAATATACGCAGCGCACCGGGAATGAGTGCGTCGGATAGCCGATGCTCAATGGCTGATCGCCAACGGAGTATTTGTAAAAATCGAAGGTCCTGGAGTAATTTATCGCGCGCAGAACGGGGGGAGGGTTGTAATTTCCTGTGGACCAGTATTGAGAACTCGAGACGTAGATCTTGTTGTAGAATTTCAGCTCTTTGTGGTAAGGAGCCATTCTGGCAAGATCGCCGGCCGATGGCAGATACATGCCCCTTGCATTGCAGAAATCCGCTGCGGGATGCGATATGCTGTGCCCCACCAATGCCGCCGTATTGCCAGGCCCGTTGTTTGCGGTATTTGCGTAGACATCGGGATTGTAATCTTCGTTTCGTTCCGTCCTGGCCCATTGTATGGAGAGGTCGTCGAGAATTGGGATTGGAACCACAAGCCTCGGGTATTCCGATGGCTCGATGACCATGATGTTAAGATCGCCGCAGACGACACCATACCCGTAAGTCTCAACACACCAGTCTATCACGCCCGGGTCCGCCGGGCACTGCCCTGTCGAGACACACTCCTTTGCGGCAACCTTCTGGATGCCTCCGGAGGTGCCTTCCGGCGCCGAAATTCCGAAACCACGGTCGAACATGGGCGGAATTTTATCTCCGTAAAGCGCGACAGCGGGGACAATCACCACCAATGCGGCGATCATGATTGCGTATTCAACAAGCGCCGCGCCCGAGGTGCTGCGCCGGAGCGGTCCTAATTTTCTGAGTATGCCGTGGTAAATCAAAGCAGGTCCAGTGCGAGAGTGGGATTATACATCACCTCGGGACATACGCCCCTCGACGCACCATCAAAGCGCGGAGCTTTCACATCTACGAAGAGGTGGCGCCCCTCGATCGGTCTGCCGTAATCCAGTCCGGGATTATCCCGCTGACACATCACCCCCTAAATGTTGTGTTTAGATCTTCAGGATTCGAGGGTGTGGCCAAGATTACTCGGCCATGCCTCATCGACCCGTAAAACGCGCCTCAGACAATATCACCTTCGCCGAGATCGAGAAAATCGCCTCGAACCAATCTGCGTGTCTGACACTCTTTGAGCAGCTGCGGTTTCCAGACGGCCTGCGCTGCGTCAAGTGCGGAGCCGCCGAGGCTGTCGGGAAATCATTCACTCGCCATTGGACGCGTCCCGGTCTTTTCACCTGTTGCGCATGCCGTCGGCAATTCACGATCACCTCGGGCACGGCGATGCACAGAACGCGCTTGCCTCTCGGGCAATGGCTCCGCGCTATCTGGCTTATCGTCTCTTCATCAAAGGGCGTTTCTGCCCGAAAGCTCTCTGAGATGCTCGGCATCACATACAAAGTGGCCTGGCATCTCGGGCATCGCATCAGGGCGATGATGGCCGACGAGAGCATTGTTCTCTCTGGTATCGTAGAGATGGATGAAGTCTATGCTGGCGCGCCGCCACGAAAGAAGCACGGAGGCGGACCAAGTGGTGTGAGGTCTGGTCGTGGCCCCCGCAGACCACTGGTTCTGACGATGGTCGAGCGTGGTGGGTCTGTCGTATTTCGGCGCATCGCCAGCCATTCGATTGCAGCCATCCGCGGCGCCTCGCACAATCGAATATCAAGCGACGCTGTGATCTCAACCGATGCACTGCCAGCTTACCGCAAAGCAGTGTCCGGGCGCGCGCATGTTGCCGTCAAGCACTCAGCAAGAGAGTTTGTTCGACGCAATTCTGGTGGCGCCGGCCTGGATGCCCACACCAACACGGCCGAGGCCGTGCATGCAGAAATCCGTCGTGCGGTCATTGGCGTCTGGCACTGGATCAGCCCCAAGCACCTTGATCGCTACCTCGACGAGATCTCTTGGCGACACAATCTTGGAGATGTTGGCCATCTGCGCCGTATCTCGGCGGTTCTGTCGTCGGCCGGGCGTCCGCTCCCAGTTTCCGAGCTTGTCGGAAAAGAAGCTTCGTGAAAGACTTCGGTTTCGTATTATCTGGCCAATATCAATCACATGAAGCGCTGCGATCATCTTCCTCTGTTGGATGCAAACCCGGGCAAAGTCCGGGCGCTTCATGAGGTGCTGCGCGCCTTCCGAGCAGCTGCGCCGGACATGGCTGTCGATCAGTGGCAACGCTTCTTCCAGGCCGGTCGCTTCAACAAGATGGTCTCCGCCGAGGAAGAGGCGCGCTCCGCGCGCCTGTCCCGGGCAAAGGCAATCATCGGATCACAGCGCATGCAGATGCTGCGCTACCAAGTGGTTGGCCAGCTCGAAAGCTTCATCGAGAACCGGGCCAATGACTTCCGGGATGCCGTTCTGCATTCGTCGATCGATGACGCAACGCGTCATCAACTCCTGACCATCAACAAGCTCCATGCCTGGTTCCGCCGGGAACCGGTTTTTCTTGGAAAATCCAAGACCACGCCCGGCGCTCTGATCGAAGACGATATCCGGCATCTTGCCCGCTCGATCATGCGCGCAGTTCTATCGCGCCATCGCAGGCCGCGGTTCCATCGCCTGAACCCATGGATCGATCAGCGCCAAGCGAAGATCGGCTCCGCCGAGATCGCGGGACATGCCCCTATCTGGGTCGGCATCCGCGGCATGCAACGCGAGATCGGACAGAACGGCAAGCCGAAGAGAACGCAAGCCACCATTCAGGTGCCCTTGAAGTCCTACGCCTGGTTCGAGAACCGCGGCGGCGAAATCGCCAACACCATCCAGCTGATCGAGCGCGGCGCCGACCGGGGTCGGCCGGGCGAGCTGGTCATAGGCGTCGTCTCTGACATGGAGAAGCCGTTTGGCGATAGTCAAATGGCCTATCAGCCCCTCCGAGAAGAACTTTCGCTGGACTTTGGACTTTCCGCGATGTTCGCCACCCCCGATGGCGATCTTCTGGGCCACAGCTGGTTTGATCAGTTGAAGAAGCACGACAGCCGGATTGCCGGCCTGGCGCGCCGGCTGCAAAAGCAAGGCATCCGCCCGAACCAGTCCAGCCGATATCGGGCTCGGGTCGCGACCTTCCGTGGCTTCATCAAGACCGAAGTCGGCCGGGTGCTGAACCGATTGATCCAGATGAAGCGCCCGGCGCATGTGGTGATCGAGAAGCTCGACTTCCGCGCCCCGGGTCTCTCCCGGCGCCTCAACCGCATTCTCGCCCGCTCGGGGCGTGCGGTGATCCGGGAGAAGCTC
>Ga0209345_10001501_pt1 | contig 27666 bp, 29 predicted proteins | sample Cruoilmetagenom7_FD_187294 | JGI IMG/M metagenome (GOLD analysis project Ga0209345, IMG submission 187294) | Oil polluted marine microbial communities from Coal Oil Point, Santa Barbara, California, USA - Sample 7 (SPAdes) (version 2) | ecosystem: Environmental > Aquatic > Marine > Oil seeps ...
CTGCCGGTTTTGGGGCAGGGGGTATTTTTCAACCACAAACGGCGCCATCACGGAAGACATCGTACTTCAGTACCTGGAAAATCACATCGCTGATCCTACCGGCGCCAGCCGGTAGTCGTTCAGTCCGCCTTCCACGCGCGCTGTCACCCGCCTTCAAAGACGCGGCGTTAAAAGTCAGCGATGGTGTCCCTGGCCTGCATGCCGCGCTGCGGGGGTTGTTTGCGGCGCGCGAAGCGATATTGACGGCCGTGGCTGCCATTGATGGCGACATCAAGGTAATGACCCGCAGGTCCGAAGTTTGTGCGCGCCTCATGACAGTGCCAGGCGTTGGCCCAATCACGGCTTTGGCATTTGCGGCAGCCATTGATGATCCGAAACGCTTCAAGAGATCGCGAGATGTGGGCGCGTATCTCGGGCTTGTTCCCAGACGCCACCAATCCGGTGAAGTAGACTACACCGGCAGTATCTCCAAACGCGGCGATGTGCGCGTTAGAGCGCTGCTTTATGAAGCCGCAAATGTGATGCTCACGCGATATGCCGCACCGCTGAAGCTCAAGTCATGGGCGCTCGCAATCGGGCAGCGTGGGACAATGAGAAAAGCACGGGTGGCACTGGCCAGACGTCTTGCGATCATCCTGCATGCCATGATGCGCGATCAGACCGAGTTCCAGGTTGCGTGACCAGAACCTGAACAACAGAGGATTCCTACATTAGAGTTCCCATGCGGGACGACGCCCGAGGGAGGGCGTGGAATATGGCGCCGATTCTGTAGCGACAGAACAGATTACCGGTCTGATCGCGGTTTCAACATTGCCGGTCCACACCCAGCCAACCCCATTATGAGCCCGCGAGCTCGAAGAGAACCAAGGCAACCTCAGACGTTAATTACCCAAAAAAATGAAAAAAGTGCATTGACAGATTAGAGAACAAAATAGGCTCAACGCGGACATCTGACTTTTTCAGTCAGTTTAAGCTCCTGCCCCCAGACCACCACCGTTTTCCCAACGGCGCGCTTGCGTCTGGGGCGGACTGCCAATAGAAGCGGCGCTGCATGAATAAGGAGAGGCGTCATGGGCTTTAAAATGGGGATCGTGGGGCTGCCCAATGTGGGCAAGTCGACGCTTTTTAACGCGCTGACCAAAACGGCCGCCGCGCAGGCCGCGAATTTTCCGTTCTGCACCATCGAGCCCAACGTCGGCGAGGTCGCCGTGCCCGATGCGCGGCTTGACAAGCTGGCGGCCACTGCGGGTTCGAAACAGATCATCCCGACGCGCATGACCTTCGTCGATATCGCCGGCCTTGTGAAAGGCGCGAGCAAGGGCGAGGGGCTTGGCAATCAGTTTCTGGCCAATATCCGCGAGGTCGATGCCATCGCCCATGTGCTGCGCTGTTTTGAAGACGACGACGTGACCCATGTCGAGGACCGGGTTGATCCGGTGGCCGATGCCGACACGATTGAGACCGAGTTGATGCTGGCGGATCTGGAATCGATCGAAAAGCGCCGCGCCGGTCTGGTGCGCAAGCTCAAGGGCGGCGACAAGGAGGCGGCTACGCAGGATCGACTTTTGGCTGCCGCTCAGGCCGCGCTTGAAGACGGCAGGCCCGCACGCACCGTCGAGGTCGATGCCGAGGATGTCAAAGCCTGGAAAATGCTGCAACTGCTGACCAGCAAGCCGATCCTCTATGTCTGCAACGTCGATGAGGGCAGCGCGGGCACGGGCAATGAATTCTCGGCCCGCGTCGAAGAAATGGCCGCCGAACAGGGCGCCGCGACGGTTGTGATCTCGGCGCAGATCGAAGAGGAAATAAGCCAGCTTGATCCCGAAGAGGCCGAAATGTTCTTGAGCGAAATGGGGCTGGACGAGGCCGGGCTTGATCGCCTTATCCGTGCCGGGTACGAGCTTTTGCATCTGGAAACCTATTTCACCGTCGGCCCGAAAGAGGCCCGCGCTTGGACCATCCCGCAAGGCACGCCTGCGCCCAAGGCGGCAGGCGTCATTCACGGTGATTTTGAAAAAGGCTTTATCCGCGCCGAAACCATCGCCTATGATGATTTTGTCGGGCTGGGAGGTGAGCAAAAGGCCAAGGATGCCGGCAAGATGCGCGCCGAGGGCAAGCAATATGTCGTCAAGGATGGCGATGTGCTGCATTTCCTGTTCAACGCCTGACGCTTTTGGGGGCAAGGTTTTGACAGGCCACCCGGCGCTCAAGGATGGCGCCGCTGGACACTTTGCCACGCGGTAAAATCACCGGATCAATTGCAATCTGTGGGTGACTGTGCGAAAGCGCAGTGGGCTGGGCGGCAATTGCGCGGGTATTCAGGTTTGAAGATAGCGGTTTTTAACGCTGCGCATGGGCATAAAGGGACCGTGCTAGGTTATGCGTTTACAATAAATGTAGACGCTCAACAGGAGTACGGGCAAACAAACCAGTAAATCAATCTGGGGGATGCATTGGGGGGCAAAATCCAAGTAACCGCACTTAATTTACTGAATTATATCAATAAAAATAAGTTTGGTGGCGGAGCCGAAGCCCGCCATGAAGAGTATGCAATCAAACGCGTTCGGAAACTTATCGCTTTGTAAATAAACGAAAATTCAGCACCTTTCGGTAATCTCAATATGCAATCTTGTGCAATCCGATGTAGTCAATTACTCTGTTTATGTGGGGTAAGTTGTTGGGTAGCTGAATGCCGAAAATTACAGATGAATTATCCGCCTTAGATGTGAAGCGTCTCGCCCATCCTGGCGGAAATCGAAATGTCTTGATTTCGGTGGGCGGTGTTCCCGGTCTGCACATGCAGTTGACGCCCAAGCGCGGGCGCTCTTGGGTGTTGCGCGCAAAGGTTGGCACGGCGCGCCGTGATATCGGCTTGGGTGGATTCCCGGCTGTCACATTGGCGCAAGCTCGCGAAAAGGCCCGTGAGGCGCGCGAGATGATCAGCCAAGGCATTGACCCGATAGAGGAACGCAAAGCAGCCAAGGCCGCTCTTTCGACCGCCCAGCGCCGTGGCCTGACCTTTGCCGATGCAACCGACAAATACCTTGCCGCCAAGCTGGATGCCTTCAAAAATGCCAAACACCGCCAACAATGGCGCAACACGCTTGAAACCTATGCCAAGCCCAGCCTTGGCAAGATGCTGGTGCAAGACATTGCGGTGCAGGACGTGCTGCACGTGTTGGAACCTATTTGGACGGATAAGACCGAAACCGCGTCACGCCTTCGGGGCCGGATAGAGGCGGTGCTGTCGTGGGCAACGGTGGCGGGGCATCGCACGGGCGACAATCCGGCGCGATGGGCTGGCAATCTCAAGGAACTGTTGCCCCCGCCTTCCAAGGTCGCAAAAGAGGAAAACCAACCCGCCTTGCAGATTGATGATGCCCCGCGATGGTTCGCAGCCATTCGGACCCGCGAAGGCTTTGGCGCGCGGGCTTTGGAGTTTCTGACCCTGACAGCAACCCGGTCGCAAGAGATACGCGGCGCGCTGTGGGACGAAATTGACTTGGACAAGGCGCTATGGATCATCCCGGCGGCGCGGATGAAAATGACCCGCGAACACCGCATCCCGCTATCGGGGGAGGCTTTGGCGCTGTTGCAAGCCCTGCCACGGCTGGCAGACAATCCGTTGATATTTCCGGCGGCGCGCGGCGGGCAACTGTCGGATATGACGCTTTCCGCTGCCATGAAGCGGATGCATGTGGCCGATATCGCGGCGGGCGGCGCGGGTTTTGTAGACCGGGCATCAAAGCGCCCCGCCGTGCCGCATGGGCTGCGCAGCACGTTCCGCGATTGGGTGGCAGAGCGCACAACCTATCCCGGCGATATGGCCGAGGTGGCGCTGGCCCACCGGATCAGCAACGCAGTGGAGGCGTCTTATCGGCGCGGTGACATGGTGGAAAAGCGCCGCAAGATGATGGGCGATTGGGCCGGGTATCTGGCCGGGGTGGCACGGTCGGGCAATGTTGTGAGGATTGGATGAACGATAATTGTGAACTAAACGGTTTTAAGGGGGCTTCGCCCGTTGAAGATGATCCGCTTTCTCTTTGGAGGCTCGCAGCTGATTTATCAGTTGTTGATGCAGCTATTCTAATCGCGGGTGGGGATCCTAGCGAAGTTGATAATCTCTACGAAGATAACCCATTCGTTGTCAAACCGAGGTGGGAAAAGCGGACAACGGAACACCCCGGCTTTGTTCCTGCTTTCTCGGCCTTAAAGGCGGCGGTCTTAGGTGGTCAAATTGCCAGCCACTTCCACTACACTGCCGTCCCTGTTTTTGAGAAAATGGATTTCCCAATCGACAAATTTCACATTATTTCGAAGGAAAAACTGTCGAAGTATCTGGATCTGGAGTATCAGCCTGTTGAAAATCCAAAGGGCAAGTTAGCAATTTTTGAGGAGCCAAATTGGTCAGAGACGCTTGTTGACGTCGAAAGTTTAAAGTCTTGGTTGAGGCGTCGAGGCTTCACTAAGGGTTTTTTCTTCAATTCTGACCCATTGGATCAAGACGCGTTTATGGATAAGAGCCATGAACACTTTGCACCTGAGCTTGCGTTGGCGGTTTTAGCTTGGCGGGCCTTAGCGGAACAACAACGTTTTCCTCGTGGGCCAAAAGCGGCAATCGACGCTTGGATAGATGCAAACCCCGGCTTGTGGACAGGGGATGAGCCTATTTCTGGAGCCGCAAAAGACCGAATTGTTACGCTAGTAAACTGGAAAAAAGGCGGCGGCGCACCGAAGGCAGGCGGTTAACCTACCCAGTTATTCAACAACCCACCCCCCAAAGAAAGTACCTATTTTTATGGGGTTTTCACTCCGTTTTCCAAATAGAGGTGCGGTTTTTTGGCCTGAGACTTTGCAGTCTGGGTGGGTAGGTTAGGTGGATTAGGCTACGTAGGTTTTCGTAACCTGCTTAGCTATTATACCCCATATATTGCGCACCATTATGCAATTCAACGCAACCTGTTGGAGTGCATCACATGGCCGAAACTTACCTTTCAAACCGCCAAATCGGCGCGCGTTACCACGTCCACCACCTGACCCCGCGCCGTTGGCCTGATTTCCCCAAACCAATCCGCCTGACACGCGGCTGCACCCGCTGGAAGCTGTCGGATATCGAGGCTTGGGAAGCTGCCAAAGCAAACGGCGCATAACGAAAAACCGTCACCCGGACCGGGCAACGGCTTTATTCAGTGCGGCTGTGACAAGCGCAAGAATACCCCCAACCCGTTCCGGTTTCAATCAAGGAAACCGAACAATGAAAATCAAAGCAAAGATCGAAACGGGCGAAAAGCCTATTACGTTGCACCTGACAGGCCGCTTGGCCTGGACGCTGCTGGAACTGGTCAAAGCGGGCGAAAGTGGCATCACGCCGCTGCACAATCCCGCGCCACGCGTCAGTCACTATGTTTTCACGTTGCGTCGCAAAGGCGTTGCCATTGATACCGATATGCAGCCGCATGGTGGGGCTTTCCCCGGTGAGCATGGCGTTTATCGCCTGAAATGCGCCGTGACGCTTGAACAGGTGGAGGGGCGCACATGATGACCCTGCGCATTGCTCGCATTTGCCGCGAACTTGGGGTTTCCCGGTCGGTGGCAAGATCCTTGGCAGCTCTGGCCTATGGGGAGGGAAAGCAATGACAGCCCTTCGGGTGAACACCTTGCCCGATGCAATCCGCAACGAGGTTGCCCGCCTGAAAGGGGCGGGCTTCCCCTTGCTGCCCTTGGGTGGCGCGGGTGGCAAGGCGCCGCTGTTGCGGGCATGGGCTGGCCCCGGCGTGACATTGGCGCGGATATTGGCCCCGATGCATCGGACAGGATCGACAGCCTACGGGGTGCGCCTGGATGGCTTGGCGGTGATCGACTGCGATAGCGACGACGCGGAACTTGTCGCGCAGATGGAAGCCCGCTTTGGTCAAAGCCCTGTCCACATCAAAACGCCACGCGGGCGGCATCTTTACTATCGTGCCGCCGGGGCCGTGCCGAACCTGCGCAGCGAAGGCTTGCCTGTTGATATCAAGACAGGCGCGCGCAGCTATGTGGTGGGGCCGCTGTCACTTCGTCCTGATGGCGGTTTCTATGACCCGGTGAAGGGTATGCTGGGGAAAGAGGCTTTGCCCCGCCTGCGGTGCCCTGCAACCTCTAAGCCTGCGCCGATCCTGACCGGGCATCGCCACGTTGAACTTGTGAAAGAGGCCATGCGTATGGTGGAACAGGTAGACAGTGCCGAGGAATTGCAAGCCAATCTGGCGGGCATCCGTGACGATTGGTGCGCCGATCCTGCCACCATGCCCGATAGTGAGTTGGCAGATATTGCCGGATGGGCCTGGAAGTGCCGCTTGGAAAACCGCATCTTTCGGGGCCGTGACAGCGCCTTTCCGGTGCAACGGTTGGCCCTTGATGCCCTGCGCGGTCAAGCCAATGGAGCCGACGCTATCGCGCTGCTGGTGCTGTTAGAGGATCAGCACGGGCATCATCCCGGCAAACACTTCCCCTTGGACTTTGACGCCATGCGGGCGGCGGGATTGCTGAACCTGTCCAAGCCCCGCCTGCGCGCCGCACGTCGCACGCTGGAAGGCGCTGGGTTGCTGCGGTTGGTGGGGCGGCATCGGGCAGGATCGAAACCGCAAACCTTTGCCCTGACAAGGCCGCATCCCGGCATCGGCGGCGCGGTCAATGTCGAGGCCATGCCCAAAACGCGCCGGGGCGGATAGCCGGGGAAAGAAGGGGGAAGGGCTAGTATTACTTATGACGCGCGATTTCAGACCTACAAATGCAACGGAGGCGAAAAACGAGACCATGAAAACCAAACGCGAACCGCAAAATATGCCGATGCCGATTCCCAAGGCGCAACAGGACCGCATCAAGGCGGTGGCCGAAAAGCAGACCGCAAGGGCGGATGGCCCGCCAATGAAACTGAAAATCGTGGATGGGGCGCTGCAAATCACCTTCACCCATGCCGATCCTGACCTGGCGCATATCCTGATGATGGCAGACCTTGGCACATGTGATCCCGATTTTATGGCCGGGGTGCAAACCCAAGTGGCCGGTATCGGCGCGCATGGCCGCAAGATTGACGAAGGCGCAAGCAATTTCCTGATGTCGGTGGTGCGAGGGGTGCAGCCGCGTGATGAGTTGGAGGCCATGCTGGCGGTGCAGATGGGTGCAATCCACCAAGCCACCATGATGATGGCGCGGCGCTTAAATCATGTGGACAATATCGCGCAGCAAGACGCCGCCGAACGGGCGCTGAACAAGCTGGCCCGCACCTATGCCACCCAAATGGAGGCGCTGAAACGCTATCGCACGGGCGGGCAACAAAAGGTGACGGTGGAGCATGTGACGGTGAACGAAGGCGGGCAAGCCATTGTGGGGGCGGTGGCGCATGGGGGGGCGGGGTAGCTGTGGAAAATAACGCCAACCCCATGCACAAGGCCCACAACGCGCCCCGATGCCACGCCAAGGCCAAGACAACGGGCAACCGTTGCAAGGCCCCTGCGCGGCGCGGTTGGAAGGTGTGCCGGATGCATGGCAACAGGCCGCAGGTCATGAAGCAAAACAGGTGCGCCGTGATCCCGCTCGAAGCGCTGGCAAAGTTCTCACCAACCGAAATCAGCCACGCCAGCAAGCCCCGAAAAGGCGATCAGTTCTCTTCGCAGGCAACTGAAGCACCGCGCGTTGTGCCCAAAGGGCTTGATCAGGGCCCTAAAAAAGTGCCAACGTTCAGCAAGAGGTTTTCTTACCTGGGTAATGTTAGTTTCGGGGTTTCGGTGTGCGTTATACAATTTTCGATGGGTTTCGAGGGTTCTTCCTTCTGTTCATGGGGATTAGTCACATCAATGGGGAAGTCGACGTCATTGTCGGAAAATTGAGCCATCATTATTTTGGTTGGGTTGAGGATGCGCAGGGCTTTGTGTTCATTTCAGGTTTCGTCGTAGGCTTGGTCTATGGCGGAGTTTATCTCAAGCGCTCGGCTGCGGATATGCAACGCGCGGTCTATCGGCGGATGCTCACAATCTATAGCCAACAGGTTGGTCTGATCCTGATCTTTCTTGTCGCTACTGCTCTGTTTTTCGTGTTTGGGACGGTTCCAGATGTTCTAAGGCCTTACGCCACGGAGCCCGTGGCCTTCACGCTGTCCTCGCTCGCACTTGTTGCCGCATCCATGCACATGGGTATATTGCCGATGTATATATGGTTCATGCTGATAACGCCTTTCATACTTCGCTTCATACACCGGGGCTGGACAGCGCCGCTTATCATGCTTTGCATAACAGCCTGGATGGTCGGACAGACCGGTTTACTGGATGTTTTTACGCTGTGGATCGAAAACCTGATTTCCGGGCTGGGGTATCAGATTCGATTGGGAATATTCTTTAATGTCTTTGGCTGGCAGGTTTTGTTCTTTGTTGGACTTTTTCTGGGGTTCCGTCTGGCGGAAGGGCGGTTGGATCTGGAGTTCATCAAGCAACGGCAATACCTTATAGCTTTCCTGTTCGGGTTGTTGGCCTTCATCGGATACGGCATGCTGGATCGCCTTGTCTTTGATTTTTGGATTTCACGCGAATTTTCAGCGAATTTTCTGAGTCACACCAGCCGCCAGGATTTCAGCATATTGTATGTAATCACGTTTTTCTTGGATCTGTTTTTGGTAACCTGGCTACTTGTCGCGGGGCCGGGTTGCGGAAAAAAATGGATCACAGCCCTTGCTGGGTTGATACAATGGATCTTTACGCGCCGTGCCTTGGTGTTTCTTGGACAGCACTCTCTGCACGTCTTCTCGTTTCATATCTTGCTGGTCTATGTGATCAATATCTTATTAGATGGGCGTGCGGTTTCTGAACTCGAGGGAACGCTCATCTTGGTTACTGGCGCGCTGTCTTTATTTTTTCCGGCTTGGGCGCACTCACGCATGCAGATTGCATCTAAAAAACGGCGCCTGTCTAAATATCAGGACAGCCTTGGATAACTTTGCGCTGATGCGATTCAATTTGGAGGGCAGGGTGTTTGGAATAATAAAATCAGAATTAAAGTTATTTCGAATGCAGATTTACAGCCATCAATGAAGCGCTGCACCAAAGACTCCTTGGGTGCAGATGGTATGCCCACAATTCCAGACAAAGGGCCGAGTTTTGGTTAGGCTAATATCTAAGAAAGCAGGCGTTAACGGCGGGAAAACTGCTGGCGCGTTGTTGATTGGTGGTACCTTTTTCCTTTCCACTGAGTTGTCACGCAAAGAAAATCTCGAAAAGGCATGCTGCAAAAACTGTAGTTCTATTTGCGGATTTTGAGGGTGAAGAGAAACCATTTCAGCAATGGAAAGTGACGCCAACCCCATGCACAAGGCCCACAACGCGCCCAGATGCCACGCCAAGGCCAAGACAACGGGCAACCGTTGCAAAGCCCCGGCGCGGCGCGGTTGGAAGGTATGCCGGATGCATGGCGCGGGTGGAGGCGCACCAACTGGCTCCGCCAACGGGGCTTGGATGCATGGGAACAGGTCGCAACCTGTCGAACAGAACAGGCGCACGCTGATGGCGCTGATAAAACTCGCACGAGATGGCGCAAACGCATTGGCAAGCTGATCATACGGGGGAAAATCCTGGGCGTATTTCGGCAAGAAATAGCCGAAACTGGAGCGACGCACGCGGAGTTTCGCGCACCTGCCATAGCAAAGAGCACCGGAGAACGCTGCAAGGCTCCAGCGGCGCGTGGATGGCGCGCTTGTCGCGTTCATGGCGCAGGTGGTGGTCACAATGCCGGGCCGAAGCATCCGCAGTGGAAAGATGGCGGGCGGTCGCGTGAAATGAACGAGATGCGCAAGGCGGTACGTGATTTAATTGAAGAGCAGAAAGAAATAGATGCGCTAATTGGGGAATAGTGGCCACGAAAGGTCTTTCCGTTTTTGTTATGCTTTTATCCGTGCGATAGGTGGCCACTTCGCTTTGAACCAGCGAAAAAGCCCGCATAGGCTTGGAGCAAACAATGACCAAAGTGCGCTCATAATGAAGTCGATTTGTACCAGTGCCATGATAGTGGGTTGAGTTCGAAGCCAGTATCAACCAATCTGACTACCGTTACCAACTTCTGAGCATAACTCGTAACAAGTAGGAATATTGACATGCAACTTAAAGCGCTTCCAAAAGCCGCCACGGCTGCAAAACTATCACTTACTGCGGTCGCCCTGACCATTGCTTTTTCGACAGCGGCATCCGCAGCGACGGCCCAAGTCGATTTTTCATTTTCGGATGTGACTGGTTTTTTCACTTTCGAGGATGGAATCGGCGACACGACGGCGGACGCATTCTCCATAACTTCAAACATATTCGGCGCGATAAATACAGCGTCCTGGCGTCTATCGGACAATCGATTCGAGTGGGACGGAGATACGGTTACTTCTGAATCTTCCGCGTACGCAACAGGCGATGAATCGCTTTTCTCCCTCAATCTGTCGATCTTTCGTCGAGGTGACGATACGTTTGGAGAGATCCGTTGCAATGGATTAATTGACCCCGAACCGTGTCCGTTTTTTACGCTTTCTGGTAATGTGAGCTTTTCCACTCAAACCACCCCGGTACCACTTCCGGCTGGCCTACCAATGCTTATCGCGGGACTGGGAGGGCTTGCAGGATTGCGGCTCCGCAAGGGGAGGAGGACGCTGGCCTAACTTTCCAAACTCGCCCCGCAACGACATTGGGCCATTGCCAAAAAACAGTTCTTCGCCTTTTACCCCTGCGCAACAATGTTTCGCCCCCTGAGGCGGGCCGTATTGTGTTCAACTACCGCGCCAGAAGCGGCGGTGATGACAGGCAAGCGCAAAACTATCCCGTCTATCTCGACGCCACGCCGCGCCACATCGGCGGCGAACGGCAGTGGTTTCTTTGCGTCGCCCGTGGGTGCGGGCGGCGTGGCGCCAAGCTCTACGACGGCTCGACATTCGCCTGGACGCCAAACCTACTGGCCAGTTCGCTAACCGTCTCCTCACCCTTCAGCGCTTCCAAGGGTGAAAAGTCTCGGCTGGGTGAACCGGGGACCGACAGCGGGTGTCAAATTGGTCCGTCCACAATTCAGAGAATTTGACCTGACAGGGGGGGGCGCAATCTCTACCGCGTCCAGATCAGGACCGGGCGGGGTAGCGAGATTTACGCGCGTGCAGTTTAGAGAAGAAAAGTTGGATGCGATTCACAGCATTCCCAAGCGTTTTTTCTATGTGGGGTAAGTTCGCCAAAGCCCATTTTTAATCAATCATTTCAATGGGTAATGGCGGAGCCGAAGGGATTCGAACCCTCGAGACCCTTCCGGGCCTACTCCCTTAGCAGGGGAGCGCCTTCGACCACTCGGCCACAGCTCCGAGGACGCGTATAACCAAGCAAACATAGGTATTACAAGGCAAAAATGCCAAATTGTTGGATTATCTTTTCTCGCCCCAAATCTCCTCAAAATGGCACCGAAACGCACCAAAATGTACTGGATTTGGAAGCATTTGGACAATTTCCCTTACAGAAAAAGCGACTTCGAACGTTCAATGTCGGGCGCCTTCATAATTTTGGCACACAGCTTGATCAGCAAAAACATTTGTTTCCGTCCGGCCGCCATCGTTCCGATCTCCTTTTGAAAGGGAGCATCGAGCATGACCATCCTCGGCGGCGCGTACTTTTTGCGCGGCGGTTGCTTTGGTAAATGGCGGAAACGGGGGGCGGGTCATGGGCGGCTGTTGGATCGGGATCAGTGCCGCCTCAATCAGCCCTAAGAAGGAAACCCCCGATGTCCGGCGATGTGATCAATGTTTGATGACCAGAGCGGTTGTTCGGCGGTGAAGGTCTTGAACTTTTCGGCCACTTCCGGTTCGCCTTCCAGTGCGCCTGCCGGAACGATCATTTTTGTGCCGCCGCCGCTGGACCAAGGAACGCCAGAACCACAGACCCGGCAGAACGATTTCGAGATGTCCCGCCCCGGCATTTGGTAGGTGACGATATCATCAGCACCACTCAGCCAATTAAACCCCTCTGCTGCTGTAAATAGATTTGATGCAAAGGCCGACCCGGTGTGAGCTACTCCCCATTGGTTGGACAGGAGCTGACGTAATTCAAGATAGTCTTTGCATCTGCTGATCGGGGTTGGTTGTTTTATTTTCCTGCCAATAGACCACGGCTGGCGGTCTGCTACCATGCCCTATGCCGCGCGGTTCACGCGCAGGCCTTCGATTTCTTCGGCCATGTCCTCGGCCAACTGGGCGAAGTCCGCAGGCGCCATGCCTTGATGCAAGGCCAGGCGCAGCGCGGTGATATTGGCCTGAAAACGGCGAGCCAGGCGGTCAGGGTCACTTCCGTCCGGCAATTCGCCGATATCGCGGGCGGCGGTGAAAGCGGCGGCAAACTCGCTCTGCATCGCGCTCATATACTCTTGCGACGCGGCGGCGATGCACGGGTCGGTGGCGCGCGTATCCACCAGGGTTTTCGTCAGCATGCAGGCCCGGCGCGCCATGTCATCGGGCCGCATCCGCGCATAGGACCGGAAGTGATCGGCCAGGGCGGCCAGTGGTGATGTCGCGCGCGCCATGTGGTCGCGAAACCCCGCGCGGGACGCAGCAAAATAACGCTCCAGTGTCAGAAGATAGAGGGTTTCCTTGTTGGTAAAGGCCGCGTAGATGCTGCCGGGTTTCATGCTTAACCTTGCTTCAAGATCCTTGAGCGAGGTTGCATGATAGCCTTTCTCCCAAAACAGCGCCATTGCCGCGTCAAGAGCGGTCTCACGATCATATGGCGCAGCGCGGGTCATCGTCAGGCCTGTTCCCTGGTCAGTTGGTTCAGGATATTCGTGTAGTTTCCCACGCCCTGTGCGCCGGTGACAAGGTGTTTGCGATCAAAGATCATCGCCGGCACGCCCTGAATGCCCTGCTTGATCCAGAAGGTCTCTAGCTGACGCACATCATCTGCAAAGCGCTGATCTTGCAGGACGGCCAATGCCTCGGCCCGCTCTAGCCCGGTTTCGCCCGCAATATCTGCCAACACGTCGTCGTCCGACAGGTTGCGCCGCTCGGTGAAATGGGCGCTGAACAGTGCCATCTTGAGGTCATGCTTGCGGCCTTGCATTTCGGCCCAATGCAGCAGTTGATGCGCGTTGAACGTGTTGTGCATCCGAAAGTCTTCTGCCCAGCGGAACTCGACCCCGAGATCGGCCCCAAGCGCCGTCATGCGGGCGCGGCTTTCGAGGGATTGCGCGCGGGTCGAGCCGTATTTCTCGGCCATATGTTCAAATCCGTCCTGACCTTCTGGCGGCATCTGCGGGTTAAGCTCAAACGGGTGCCAGTGGATTTCATGCGCGGTGCCGGTGCTCTCTAGCGCAAGGGTCAATTGACGATAGCCGATGATGCACCAGGGGCACATCACGTCGGACAGGATGTCGATGCGAAGCGGGGATGTCATATGAGGCCCTTTGCGTCACGTGCGGCGGCCCGGATTCGAGACCCGGACCGCCTGTTGGTTTACGCCGCCTCGTCGGCCTTTTGCCAGGCGAATTTCTGGAACACCTGATCCACCGGCGTTCCGGCAAAGTGGTTGGTGAAGTTTGACATCACCTTTTGCGCCACGCCAAGGATCACTTCGAGGATGTTGCGCTCTTCAAAACCCGCATCAAGGAAGGCCTGCACTTCGGCGTCGCTCAGATTGGCGTTGGTGCGGAGAACCTGCAACGTGAAGGTACGCAACGCCTCAAGTTTGGCGGTCGGCAGCGGGGTCTCATTGCGCAGCGCCTCGGTGATGGCGTCATCGACCTGCATCATCTTGGCGATGCCTGTATGTGCCGGCACACAATAGTGGCAGGAATTTTCCACGTTCACGGCCTGCCAGACGACAGTTTTTTCCTCGTCGGTGAGCGAGGTGGCCAGGAATTGCTGATGGGCAAAGTTATAGGCGGCCAAAAGGCCTGGGGCCTCGGCCATGGTGCCATGCAGGCCGGGGATACGACCGAAGGTCTTGAGCGAGTTTTCCAGCAACGGCTTGGCGGCGTCGGGTGCGGTTTCGAGGGTGTGGATCGGGAAGTTGGTCATTGGTGTTTCCTTTGGCTGGCGGTGTTCGAATTGGTCAAAAGGTGGCGGGTGTGCCACGCTTCAGTGCGAAAGCGGTGCCATGTCTCGGCGCCTTTGCCGCGGTTCGATGCCCCCCAAGTAGTCTGATTTGAGCGATTGCTCAACCTTCAATTTGAGCAATCACTCAATTGTGAGGATGTGACGCGGTCTGGGTCTTGTCCCGTGCCGAGCTGCCGGCGCCTGCGGAAACAAGGCGGCGAAAGGCAGCAGGACAAACCCTGCCTTCAAAAAGACCAGGCGTTTGGGCCGTGGCCAAAGGGGGCAGGCGCGTCGGTTGTTTTCAGGGTGAGGGACGGCTGCCCGCGCGTCATCGTGACCGGCGGGCAGTGCCGGGTTTCAGGTGGGATAGCGATTCTGGGGTACAGCAATGCGCGGGGTTGCAAGCGTATTGCCCCGCCCGTGCCGGAACGCGACAAGGCAAAGGGTTGCGATCGCGATCTCGATCCCGAGTGCGCCGATCACGCTTGCCGAGGGCATGCCGTCTATCGCAAGGCTGATGAGGCGCCCGATGGGGAAGGCCACATAGACCGTCAGCACGGCAACCAGTGCGACCCGGGCCCAGGCCGCGTGCGCGCTGCCTGCCAGCATGATCGCACCAAGGGTTGCGAGGCCCGCGCCGGGCGCGCGCAACTCGCTCAGTAAGCTTGGATCGCGGTCGAGGGCGATGCCGTAGTCGGCATAGAACGCATGCGGCGCGACCAGGATGAAACCACCAATCGACAACGCCGTGACACCGGCGATGCCAAGCGCGAATTTTTGAAAAATAGAGAGGGTCATCTCGACCTCTTTTATGTTGTGGGGCTGGTTGGTGGGGTCAGGCGGCTTCGCGCCATGCACCGGCTCTGGCGGCATGGCGCGCAAACTGCGCAAAGTCGCGTGGGGGCCGCCCAAGCGCGCGTTGGATGCCATCGCCCAGCCACGCGTTGCGCCCGTCCAGCGCCTCTTGGCAGACATGGGTGAAGACATCGGCGATGAAGGCCCCGCCGATTTCGGTCATGGCCGAGTGGAACTCGGCGAGCGTGATCGGCACATAGTGCACCTTATGGCCACTGGCGGCGGTAAGCGTGGCGGCGGCCTCGGAAAAGTGCAGAAGGCGCGGGCCGGTGATCTCGTAAAGCTCGCCGGAATGGCGCCCCATCTCGGTCAGCGCGGCCACCGCCACATCGGCGATGTCGTCAACGTCCACGATGGGTTCGCGGACATCGCCCGCAGGCAGCGCGATTGCGCCGTCAAGGAGCGGGTCGCGCAGATAGCCTTCGCTGAAGTTCTGCGCGAACCAGGCGCAGCGGAGGAGGGTGTAATCGACACCCGAGGCGGCGACGATATCCTCGCACCGCCTGGCATGGGTTTCGCCCCGTCCAGACAGCAGCACGAGACGACGGATACCCTTTTGCAGGGCCAGTGCCGACAGCGCCTCGATCTTTTCGGCCGCACCGGGAAAGGCGAGATCGGGGAAATACGAGACATAGACCGTCGATACGCCGTCAAGCGCGGATGCCCAGGTGGTCTCGTCGTTCCAGTCGAAGGGGATGGTGGCGTTTCGGGCACCGGGCCGAACGCTATAGCCTTGCGCAGCGAGGCTTTGGGCAATGCGCTGTCCGGTCTTGCCGTTGGCGCCGATGACGAGGATGGGTTGGGTGTGCATCACGGTCTCCTTTTGATTGGTGTGATGAACACAAACTGCCGCAAGCGGGCGCCGGGCGTCTTGACGACGTCGGACAGAGGCTTGACCGATCCTGCCAATCGGCGGATCAGCAGCGCGCGTGGCGAAAGGCGGCAGGGGTCTGATCGACCCATCGCTTGAATGCGCGGGTAAAGGCGCTCTGTTCGGAATAGCCGGTCAAAAAGGCAATCTCGGCAATGGAATGATCGCTTTGCACCAGCAACCCTTCGGCCAGCTGGCGCCGCGCCTGCTCCAGAATGCTCTGGAACGACATCCCGTCGCTGGCAAGCCTGCGATGCAGCGTCCGTTCGCTCATCCCCATCTCGCGGGCCATGTCGGCCGCGCGTGGCGGCCCCTCGCTGAGCCGATCAGACATGCGCCGCAAAAGGGTCTGGATGAAGGATGTCTGGCTGGAGGCCACCGCAAGTTCCGCGTCAAGATGCGGTCTGAGGAATTGCGCGATCGCCGGATCGCCCAGACGGTTGTCGCGCGCCAGCGTCTCGGCTGACATCAGCAGACCGTCGAGATCTGAGCCAAAGATCACCGGACAACCGAAGAAGCCTTCATGGGCGGCTGTATCGGTGGGCGCGGCGTGACGGCAATGCACCTCCAGCGGCGCCACCGGGGCGGGCGAAACCTCGCGCATGATCGACAGGGCACTGGCCAGCGTCGCCTCGTTCGACAGGCGCATCCCCAGCGTGCGCGGCCCGTCGCGCTGCAAAAGGAAATACGCCCCTGCGTCGTGGTTTCGTACCTCGTATCCCGCCACTGACGTTAGCAACCGCGCATAACGCGCCGCGCGCTCCAGCGACCCGCGCAGCGTCGGGGCGGTTTTCCAGGCCAGACCGAAGGCGTCGTAATCGTCGCAGCGCATCGACGCCCCGACTCGCAGCGGAAAACCCGTCGCATCGCCCAAAGCGCCCGCGATGCGTTCAAGCAGCGCGTAATAATCGGCGTCGGGGATCATGGTCTTGACGTCGGTTTCGTCTGTGGTCAGCCCGAGATCGCGCAAAACGGCCGTCTGGTCCAGATCGCCGCTTGCTGCCGCGATGACCTTTCGCACGAAGAGTGTTGTTATGTTCCCCATCCGGTGCCGCACCCTTTCCCCAGTAAGAGCAGCTTAGTCGATTTTGATCGTTACTGCACACCGGCGCTGCGCGCGCGGTGTAATCCGAGGGTCATCAAGAGGTCTGGGGCGTTGCAGCAGACCCAGCCAGCAGCCCGCCGTCTATGATCAGTTCGGCACCCGTCATGTAGGCGGCCTCGTCCGACGCCAGCAGGACGGCAATCGCCGCGACCTCATCGGGCTGGCCGAAACGCCGTTGCGGGGTGTCGGCGACAAAGGCCGCCATGCGCGCCGCGCGGTCCGGCCCGTCGCCCAGCATCGGCTCCCACATCGGGGTCAGGATCGCGGCAGGGTGAATCGAGTTGCAGCGGATGTTCAGCCCCTGTTCGGCACAATAGAGCGCGACGGACTTGGTGTGGTTGCGCACCGCCGCCTTGGACGCGGCATAGGCCGCCGCCGCAGGAATGCCCACCAGGCCCGAGCGCGACGAGATATTGATGATCGAGCCTGCGCGTTTCGCGCGCATGGCCTGAATGGCATAGCGGCAGCCCAGGAATGTGCCGTCAAGATTGACCGCGTGAACCGCGCGCCAATCCTCCAGCGCTGCGTGTTCGGGGTCGTGCGGGCGCATCGTCTCTTCGAAGCCGGTGACACCTGCGTTGTTGACCAGAACGTCACAGGCGGGCCAGGTTTTGGTCAGTGCCGCCCAGTCTGCCTCGACTGCCACGTCGAGACGAAATGATTGCCCGCCGACCTCGCGGGCGACATTGGCCGCGCCGTCTGCGTCCTTGTCGGTCACGACGACCCCTGCGCCTTCCTGCGCGAAGGCCCGCGCAATGGCGGCCCCGATCCCTCGCGCGGCACCGGTGACGATACAGGTCTTGTCTTTCAGTCTTGGCATGGGCGGTTCTCCTTGCCTTCAAATGCCGGGGGCGGTCCTTCAGACCACGACGAGATTGCCGCGCTTGTGCCCGGTTTCCATGTGCTGGTGCGCCGCAATCAGATTGTCCAGCGGATAGACCCGGTCTAGCACGGGGGTGAGCGTTTCTGCCTCTGTCATCTCGATCAGCCGGGTCAGCAGGCCGCGCAAAAGCTCGGGCCTCTCAAGTCCGGCTGCCGAGAAACGGGCCTTGCGCTGGCCGACAAGCGTCGTGCGCAGCATCGCCCCCAACAGTCGCAGCGACAGGACCGGGCAGACGTAGCGACCGCCCTTGGCAAGGCTTTTGCGGGCCTGGCCGAAAGACGCAATCCCCAGCGTGTCATAAATCACATCGTAGTGCCTGCCCGGCAGCAGCGCGTTTTCCCTGGCATAGTCGATCACGCGGGCGGCCCCGAGCGAGGCGACGAGGCTTGCGTTGCGCGCGCTGCATGTGGCCGTGACATCAACCCCCATCGCGGCGGCGATCTGCACGGCGGCACTGCCCAGGCTGCCCGATCCGCCAAGGATCAGCACCCGCTCGCCCGGCTTGAGGCAGGCGACGTTTTCGAGAAAATGCAGCGATGTCAGAGGCCCATCGCACATCACGGCCGCGTTTTCATGGGACAGATGCGCAGGCTTGGGCATAAGCACGCCCGACTCGTCGAGGCAAATGTGGCTGGCATTGGCGCCAAACCTCAATCCGGCCTCACCGAATACGGCGTCCCCGATGGCAAAGCGCCTGACGTCCGCGCCCCTTGCGATGACGTCGCCCGACAATCCGGTGCCTGTCAGGTCGTTGCGCGGACGTGACAGGCCCAGAAACGGACGGGCAAAACGCGGCAGGCCCGCGCGCATCATCCCGTCAGCGCGGGTGACGGCCGAGGCGCGGATCCGGATCAGGATTTCGGTCGGGCCGGGCGTGGGCATCGGGCGCTGAACAGGGACGAGCCGGTCAGGCGCGCCATAGCGGCGGATGCTCCAGGCGGTGAGGCGGGTGGTCATGGCGTGTCTCCATCGGCAATATACTTGGAATGGATCTGTCCTAGCGGATCGAAATTCATCCGCATATTGACAGATATGATCCGGTGAGGTTCAAAATCGTTCCACCATGATGGATTGGAAATCGCTCCCCGCCTTTCTGGCTGTTGCCCGTGTCGGCTCGCTGCGCGCGGCCGCCGAGCAATCGGACGGCACCCACGCCACGATCCGCCGCCAGATCGAGGCGCTGGAGGCGGGCCTTGGCGTGCAACTCTTTCGTCGTGGCGCGGATGGTCTGCACCTGACGGTGGCGGGCCGGGCGCTGCTGCCCCAGGCGCTGGAGGCCGAGGCGGCACTGTTAAAGGGGTTCAACGCCGTGCAGGGGCTGGACCGCGAGGCGGCAGGGCGCATTCGCCTGTCTGCCGAGCCGATGACCGCGCATTTCCTGCTCGCACCGGTCCTGGCCGAGTTTACCGTGCTTTATCCCGAGGTCGAGATCGACCTGCACCTGTCCTACGGGATATCCTCGATCGCGCGGCTCGAAACCGACGTGTCAATCCGCCATGTGCGCGAGGTTGAAGATGATGCGGTGGGGCGCAAGCTCTTTCCGCTGGCGATCGGAACCTATGCTGCCGAGGCCTATCTCGACCGGATGTTGCCCGAGGCGGGGCCCGAAGGGCAGGGGCTGACCTGGATCGGTTATGGCGCGGTGCCGGAACTGCTGGAGCATATCCAACGTTCGCCCTTTCCCAAGGCCCGCATCCGACACAGCATTCCTGACCCGGCGATGCACCTGCATCTGGCGCGGGCAGGGGCGGGGATGACCGTTCTGGCGGCCTGGGTGCAGGCGCGCTTCCCCGAGTTGCAGCGCGTGCCGGGCACGGCGTTCGACACCAGCCGGTCAACCTGGGTCTTGTTGCATGGCGATTTGAAGCGGGTGCGGCGCGTCCGGCTGTTTGTCGATTATCTCTGCACGGCGCTCAGCGAACGGCGGGCGGAGTTCATCGGGCGGTGAGGCGCGAATGCTGGCGAGGGTGGACCCGGCACAGAGCGACAGATGTTGCCACTAGCGATGCGCAACTCCGCCCGGTTCAGGCCGAACCGGGGCCGGGGCGTTGGCGGGCTCATCAATCGGGCCGGTGACGGCTGTGCTCAGCGCGTCGAGCCCGCCGGTTGCCAGATCCGCGATCGCCGCCTCGATGTCGGCGATGCGCTCAGCCCGCAGGACCGGTGTGGCGTAGGCACGAAATTTGTGGCGAACCTGCTCCATCGGTACCGGGTTTTCCGGATCTCCGGTGGCCTCTGTCGGAGGGGATGTCAGCCGACGACCGTCTTTCAGCACCAAGGTGGCATGCGCGATGCGCCTGGCGGGGAAGGCGGCATTGTAGTCGTCGGACTCGGTTATCACCATGCTGTCGGACAACCGTAAAACCTCGCGGTCTGAGAGATTATGCAACGCGATGTCGTCGGGGCCGACATGGCCGCGAACCATTGCCACGGCAGTGGGGAAAGACGTTGAGTACTGTGCTTGCTCGGTGGTTTTCGGCCGCCGTGTGGCAAGGCGCAGGGAGTGGTGGAAGGTGGTGATTTCAATGTGATCGACATCCGTGGACGCGATGCCATGGGCATCGCGCAGGCCCAATGTGGCCAACAGCGGCGGCTGTGCCCAGCGACAGACCGGGAAGGGTTTGTAGTATTGCTCAAGGATGCGCCAATTGCTGCCAAGGTCGGACCACAGATCGGCGACTTCCGGGGCCTCGACGGTGACAGCGGGCGCGCCGGTAAAGCCGTCTGCGGCAAGGTATGCCGCCGAAACGCCTGTCATTGCGCCCCAGCCGGAGCCATCCTTGACCATTGTCGGGGCATCAATGCAGCGCATCATCTGGCTGCGTGGCCCGTGGTATTCCGCAATGCCGATGGCCTCTCGGGTGCGTACAGCGTCCAGCCCCAGAACCCGCGCGCCAAGGGCGGCACAGGCAACCGCAATCCACGCCCCTGACGTATGGTAATCGGGCACGGTTCGATGCAGTGCTATACCTGCCCGGGTTCCGATCTCGTACCCGATGACGAGGGCGGTCAGAAAGTCATCGCCCGCAGTGCTGTTTTCGGCCTGACTAAGCGCAAGAAGTGCCGGAAACACACCACAGCCGACATGCCCCTTGGTCAGCTTGTGACCATCATGGCCATCCAGCGCGTCGATGGTCATGCCACCCGCCAGCGCCGCCCCCGCAGCACTGACGACCCTGCCGTCGAACAGCATCCGCGCCGCGTTCGGCCCGGCCCCGAATTGCCGGGCCGCGTGGTTGCGGATTATGTGGGACAGGTCCGTGCGCACCCCGCCTGCTGCCACGCCGATCAGGTCGAGCAACCAGCGACGGGCAAAGTCACGGACAGACGCGGGCAGGTCGTCATACCGCAGACCATGAACGAATTCATTGAAGGCATGGGCCATGGGTCAGCTCCATAGAAGGGTCAGGCAATCATATTCCGGTAAAGACAGGTTTGCGCGTGGTTTTCGGTCTGGCAGCACGCCCCTGACAGGCTGCGGCCAGTTCCGGCACAGAGTCAAGCCGCTTGTTCAATTCATCGCGCAGCAACCGCCTGACCATAAACCCGGTGCGGTTCAATCCGGGCCTGCACCTCAGTATCGGTCGTTGCGTATTGCCGCTCTGGCTGCATGCGTCGTCATGTTGTTTGCGTGGCGTATCTGTTCAGACTGCTTTCTTGCCGTCCAAAGGAGAGACCGCGCCCTCAAGCTCGGGGATCAAGCACCTAGCTTAGCAAGATACCGATCACCACCATCATCAGCCCGATCACCGACAGGAAAAGCGCCGCCGTGTTGACCGGCACCACCCTTTGCACCGCCTGGCGCAACGCGTCATCGCTCAGCCCCGCCTTGCGCGCCTTCCAGACCGTCATGATGCACCAGATCAGCCCCACCATGCCCGCCAGTGAAACCGCGGCCCCAAGCCAGATCAGAATTTCCATCGCCTGCTCCTTTATGGCGCGACCGTGATGTGCAGCGCCTAGTCGAAGTTGCGCGATTGCGCAAGTCGGACAGGCATGCAGAAGCATCTTGCAGAGACGTGCGCGCAGCTATAGTCAGAAGGCCCAATTGACCGGAGACAGCCCATGAACGACATGAATTCCGACTCGACCTATCGCGTGACCGCAGACGAGTTGCGCCAGTTCATCGAGCGCTTCGAGCGGCTGGATGCCGAGAAAAAGGATATCGCAGAGCAGCAAAAAGAAGTGATGGCCGAGGCGAAATCACGCGGCTATGATACCAAGGTGCTGCGCAAGGTGATCTCGTTGCGCAAACGCGACAAGGACGATATCGCCGAAGAAGAAGCGGTCCTTGAGATGTACAAAGAAGCTCTTGGAATGGTGTGAACCCCACTTAAGCCTCTGATTTATAATGGAATTTCAGTTGCCGTTGTGCAGGTGTCAATATCGCTTGTGCAGCGACCATTTTGCCGGGAGAAATCACAACGTTTGACAGCACCAACGTCCAAGAACGGTTTGCCGCACGCAACCAATTTCCTATCATGTTTGATGAGCGATTCAATGCGTGCCCATCTATGAAACCCACATGGAGCGGGGCCAGATACGCAAAGTTCATGAAATTCCCGGTCTTACAGGTCAGGGAACTGTTGAACCGGCAGCGCACACAAGTCACCCCGGTATTCATGTGCCAGCACTTGGTGGCCCAAATCTAGCAGCTAAGGTCAAAGCTTGTAATTTGGCAGTCGCTGAAATGCATCGCGCAGGGCATTCCCCCAGCCGGTCGAAATTGCCTGATACACTTCGTCTTCTGCATTAATCCGTTTGGTGCGATCACTTGAAAATGAGTCGTTCTCGTAGATTTGAAGGTCGAAGGGCAACCCAACGGAAAGGTTTGATTTTACGGTTGAATCGAAGGATACGAGAAGAAGTTTGATCGCATCAGCGAAATCCATCTGACTGTCATATGCCCGCACAAGGATCGGCTTTCCATACTTTGTTTCACCGATCTGAAAAAACGGCGTGTCATCCGTAATCTCAATGAAGTTACCTTCCGGGTAGATCATAAAGATCGTCGGCTTGCCGCCTTTGATCTGCCCTCCCACAATAATCGAAGCGCCAAACTGATCTTCTGAAGTTTGCCCAGCAGGGGAAGAACCGGCAATCACTTCGCGCAATGTGGCCCCAACCAGCCGCGCAACCTGAAACATGGTGGGCTGGCGCAGGATGCTCGGATCCCGTTCTTCTTCTGAAACAGAGCGTTCGGCCAGCAGACTGATAAGCGCTTGTGTCGTTGCAAGGTTCCCGGCTGTCATAATGGTAATCGCGCGCTCATCCGGGACCTGCCAGTGGAACATTTTCTTACTGACTGCGAAATTATCAACGCCCGCGCTGGTGCGTGTGTCCGACATAAAGACCAACCCATGATCCAGCCGCACTCCGATGCAATACGTCATTTTATTCTATCCGAAAAGAAACCCCAGCATCTCCTTACTGCTGTACTTGCAAAGATACCATCAGGGTTTCATCTGCATTGCCCATACGCAACCCTTCGACCGGAGCCGCATCGCGTGCATCCCGACCGACGGCGATACGCACATACTTTTCATCTGGCGATACCCCGTTTGAGACGTCAAATCCGACCCATCCAAGCCCCTGGATAAAGACCTCGGCCCAGGCGTGGGTTGCTTCCTGCTGCATCTGTTCATTGATCCGCAGGTATCCGCTGACATAGCGCGCGGGCAGACCAGACAGCCGAGCAGCCGCGACAAAGATCTGCGCGTGATCTTGACAGACGCCAGCGCCACCTTGCAGCGCGTCCTCGGCGGGGGTGTCGACCGCAGTACTGCCGGTCTGGTAGGGGAGTGCCTTTAGAATGGTGTCAGACAGGCTGTGCAAGTCGGCAAGCTGCGCGCTGACATCAGAAGTGATTTTCGGCAAGGCCTTGATCGCCTCGCCGGGCATCGTCAGGGCGGTCGGCTGTAGGAAATGCCACAGCGGCGCGCAGCCAAAAACCGGGCCAAGCACACCTGTGTCATTCAGGGTTCGCACTTGCCCTGTCGCGCGAATGCTTAATGCTCTGGCCCCCGGCACAATGCTTACTAGATCGACGTGGTTGCCGTAGTGATCGACATAGCTGGCTTCAATCTTGCCGCCTGTAATCTCAACGGCCCATTCCACAATCTGCTGCATAACAGATGATAAGGGGCGCAGGCGCACCTTTTGCAGGGCGTAATCCACCGGCGCACTATAGGCGTATTCGGTCGTGTGGCTGATGTTGAGTTCCATTATCCCTTAAACCTATAGTCGATTTCGATCTGTTGGGCGAGGCAGGCGGTGCTGTTAATCACCCCGTTGACAAATTGATGCAGGCCTTCTTCAAAGATCGAATGGATGTCAGGATTCACCAGCCGCGCCCTCAGCGCGTCGGCCATATCATGCGAGGCTTGTCTGCTCCCATAGTCCTCTGCCATGTGTGACAGGCTATTCACGATCTGACCTGCACTGAACGCCAGCGAACGTGGCATACGTCGATCAAGGATCAGAAACTCGGCAATGGCAGGGGCGGTGAAATCTTCCTCGACGGCCCAGCGAAAAGACCGATGCGCCGAGACCGAGCGTAAAATTGTCTCCCATTGGACGTTGTCCAGGCGGCTACCCACAAACGACGGAGCTGGCAGCAGCGAGTAATATTTGACGTCAATAATCCTCGCCGTGTTGTCCATTCGCTCAACAAAAGTGCCAAGACGGCAGAAATCGTAGATATCATTCCGCAGCATGGTCCCGTGCAGGGCTCCACGCACCAGACCTGACTGCTGGCGGATGGTAGCGAGCACGGCAGGCAGTTCTGTTTGCGGTATTTCATCCTTCAACAGGTCCGTGAACAGCATCCAAGTTTCATTGACCGCGCACCAAACTTCGGTCGTCAACGCGGTTCGAACCAGCCGTGCGTTGTCACGGGCGGATTTGATGATCGAAAGGACGGAACTTGGGTTCGAGGGTTCGCGCAGCAGGAAATTGACGACCTGCGCACTGTCGTAGCCCTCACAGATCGCCTCGTAGGCCTGCTGCGCTGCGAGCGTCGAAATCACCGATTGCCATTCTGCCTCTGCGGTGGTGGAACGCGTCAGTGCGATGCGAAAGCCCGCCTCAATCAGACGCGCGGTGTTCTCGGCCCTCTCCAGCGACCGAAACATCCAGTAAAGACCCCCTGCGGTTTTTCCCAACATATCAGTCTTCCAATACCCATGTGTCTTTGGTGCCGCCGCCCTGGCTCGAATTGACCACAAGCGATCCTTCTTTCAGCGCGACGCGCGTCAACCCGCCAGAGGTGATGTTCACCCCGTTGGGGGATACCAGTGCAAAGGGGCGTAGATCGACGTGGCGCGGTGCAAGGCCGCTATCGGTGAAAATAGGGACCGTAGATAGCGACAGCGTAGGCTGTGCGATGTAATTGCCGGGCCGCGCACGTAACTTGCCTGCGAAATCTGACAGCTCTTGTTTGGATGCTGCCGGGCCAACCAGCATGCCGTACCCGCCAGAGCCATGCACCTCTTTGACCACCAGATCAGCGAGATTATCCAGCACATATTGCAGCGACTTCGATTCGGAGCATCGGAACGTTTCAACATTCTTCAGGATCGCAGGTTCGCCGGTATAGAATTTGATAATGTCAGGGATGTAGCTATAGACCGCTTTGTCATCAGCAACGCCGGTTCCGGGCGCATTGGCGATTGTAATATTGCCCGCGCGATAAACATCCATGATCCCCGGCACCCCCAGCATGGAACCGGGATTGAACGTGAGCGGATCAAGGTATTCATCATCTACCCGGCGATACAGCACATCAATCGTTTTGTACCCCTTCGTGGTGCGCATGGCGATATGGCCGTCAACAACTTGCAGGTCATGCCCTTCTACCAGTTCGACGCCCATCTGATCGGCCAAAAAACTATGTTCGTAATAGGCGGAGTTGTGAATGCCTGGCGTAAGTATCGCTACACAGGGGCGGCCCGTGCACCCACGCGGGGAGGAGGCCTCAAGCGACCGGCGCAGGTTTTTGGGATAATCGCTTACGGGCTGTACAGGTATGGTGCTGAAAAGCTCTGGAAACATCTGCAGCATCGTCTCGCGGTTCTCCAGCATATAGCTGACACCGGACGGCGTGCGCACATTGTCTTCGAGCACGAAAAAGTCATCTTCGCCTGTACGCACGATGTCAGTGCCGACGATATGGGTGTAGATGTTCCCCGGAGGGCTGAAATCCATCATCTCGGGCAGAAAGGCGTCATTCTGAGCAATCAGGTCGATTGGTATGACGCCCGCCCGCAGGATCTCTTGCCGATTATAGATATCATGCAAAAAAGCGTTGAGGGCACGAATACGCTGCTCAATGCCTTTGGACAGCTTTGTCCACTCGCGTGACGAAATGATCCGGGGCACCAGATCGAAAGGGATCAACCGTTCCTCAGCGTCATGCTGCCCATAAACGTTAAAGGTGATCCCGGTGCGTCGAAAAAAAGCTTCGGCTTCCTGAGATTTTTTGGCGAACCGTTCATTATTCTGCTTGGCGAACCAAGCATCATAACCCACGTAAGGACGCCGTGGCCCTCCGTCGGAGGTATGCATTTCGCTGAAGTGGGCGTTGTCATTTTTCATACATCGACGTTATAATTTCAGCGGACCGAAGCAAGATGGTGCGCCTCAACAGGGGGCTTGATCTCCGATGCGGCTAATTTTTAATCACTTCCGCAGATTTGAAGCGCGCTCTTTGAGCAACTGAATACATACCTGACGCGTAAGCTGCGCCGCAGAGACCGACGAATGCCTCTGTGGATGGCTCCTGCATTGCAAGAGTTTTTTGATGATTTTGCGGCTTAGGGCGTGATCATCTGTACGCCTTGAATCCGCTCGATCTCATAGACGTCTTCGTCATACATTTCTGTCAGCCCATCAATAAGCTCGGCTGTCCAGCCAGGTACATCAAGCTCTTCCTCGATCGCGTCCTCATCGGCAAATTTGTCGAGGAATGCCGTGATCACCCGGCGCTTTTGCACCTCGGTCATGCCGGGGTGGCTGTCTACATAGGCCGTGAAACGCTTTTTGCCTTGGCGGGTCATGATCTCCATCAAGAGGCTGAATTCGCCGGTGAATTCGACCGTAGGGTCGATTCCGGCCACTTCGCGCACCACCTGAGACCAAATCAGTGGCGTATCCTCATTGCACCAGATCGTGACGGGAATGTCAGGGTTGCTGTTGCGAATACGCGCCACCATCTCGGACCAGCGCATATGGGTCGGATCAGAGCCGCGCAACAGCTTCTCCATCACCTTGTGCGGGGTGTTTTCTAGCAGCGCCGGCAGAAACGTGGCCGGGTTGCGGATGGCAAAGAATAGCTCAATGTCATCATCGGGAAACAGCTGGCGAAAAAGGCTAAGCCGCGCTTCCGCTGCCGTGTAAAACTGCCCGCCCCCCACGGCCATCTTGGGGGTGCCGAAAAAGCCGGCATTGGACAGGACAAGCCGGTCAACCGCGCCTTCATGGCTAATCGCGTCAACCAGCACGTCGCGCGCGTCGGCACTTAGCCCGCCATCCTGTGCCTGGTGCAGGGTGTCGCGCACCAGGCGGCGATACTTTCCTGGATCAGGCACGTTGGTGCCGAATTCGGCCAGAATCTCACGATTGTCTGACAGGCAATTTACCAGCCTGTCATCATCCGTACTATGTGCGCCCGCGTGAATTACGACCTGCATTGGTATTCCGGTTCATGTAAAAGTCGCGTTCATATATACGGGCTTTTCGCCTGAGTTAAACCGCAATCACCCATATGAATCGCCCCGAGTTTGTCGGAGACCATCAACTTAAGTAAGGATGATGGTTATGACAAAAAGCAAAATGGCAAATCGCTACTCGCCCGAGGTCCGCGCGCGGGCGGTCCGAATGGTGTTCGAGCA
>Ga0209345_10001502_pt1 | contig 27660 bp, 27 predicted proteins | sample Cruoilmetagenom7_FD_187294 | JGI IMG/M metagenome (GOLD analysis project Ga0209345, IMG submission 187294) | Oil polluted marine microbial communities from Coal Oil Point, Santa Barbara, California, USA - Sample 7 (SPAdes) (version 2) | ecosystem: Environmental > Aquatic > Marine > Oil seeps ...
CAAATTGGCTGACGAGATGGCGGGGCTGCGCTAGGGCGCACAATATGTGCGGAATTGCAGGTATTTTTCATTTGGAGACGGCCAAGCCGGTCGATCCCGATCGTCTGCGCAAGATGACTGACAGTCTGGGGCACCGCGGTCCGGATGGCTCAGGCATCTGGACCGCGCCGGGTGTCGGGCTTGGCCATCGCAGATTGTCGATCATCGATCTGGAAGGCGGCGCGCAGCCGATGCTGACCCGCGATGAAGCACAGGTGCTGAGCTTCAACGGCGAGATCTATAATTTTCTCGAAGTGCGCGTGGAACTCGAGCGGCTTGGCCATCAGTTCGAAACCAGCAGCGACAGCGAAGTCATTCTCTTCGCTTGGCGGCAATGGGGTGTGGCGTGTCTCAAGCGGTTAAACGGCATGTTTGCCTTCGCAATTTATGACCAGCGTAGCCGGCAATTGTTTCTCGCTCGCGACCGGCTGGGGGTGAAGCCGCTATTCTATGCGCGGGTGTCTGACGGCAGTATATTATTCGGGTCAGAGCTCAAAGCCCTGCTCGCCAATCCATTGTTACGCCGGGAACCCGATATCACCGCGGTCGATGATTATCTCGCCTTTGGTTATGTGCCGGATCAGACATCTCTGCTGAAGGGTGTGAAGAAACTTGCAGCCGGTCACTATCTGCTGCTCGAGCAAGGAAAACCCGAACCGGCACCGGTGCAATATTGGGATATGGATTTCAGCCAGCGGAGCAAGGCGTCGGCCAGGGTTCTGGAAGAAGAGTTGGTCGAACTGCTCAAGCAGGCGGTGGGTTCGCGGATGATCTCTGACGTGCCGCTCGGCGCGTTTCTCTCCGGCGGGGTCGACAGTAGCGCTGTTGTTGCCCTGATGGCGGAGAATAGCCGGCAAGCGGTGAAGACATGCTCGATCGGTTTTGACCAAAAGTCGCTCGACGAGACCGGTTATGCTCGGCAGGTTGCGGAGCGGTTCCAGACCGACCATCGTGAACGTATCGTCGCAGCGGATGATTTCGGGCTAATCGATACGCTGGCCGATCATTTCGACGAACCTTTTGCCGATGCCTCTGCTTTGCCGACCTACCGGGTAAGCGAACTGGCGAGAGAGACAGTGACCGTTGCTCTTTCCGGAGATGGCGCGGACGAGGCGATGGCCGGCTATCGTCGTCATGTTTTTCACCATGGTGAAGAGCGGGTGAGGGGCCTGCTGCCGCAGTCATTCCGTGGACCGGCACTTGGCTGGCTCGGTTCTGTCTATCCCAAGGCCGACTGGGCACCGCGTCCGTTTCGGGCAAAGTCCACCTTGCTATCGCTGGCCCGGCCCGGGCCGGAAGGCTATGCCGAAGCAGTTGGCGTGACGACATCTTTGGGGCGACGGCAGATTTATTCCGATGCGATGCGGCGCGACCTCGGCAATTACCATGCGGAGCAGCGTATGGTTGATCTGATGGAAAAGGCACCCGCACAAACCGGTCTTGATCAGGCGCAATATGCCGATATGAAAATGTGGCTGCCGGGTGATATATTGACCAAGGTTGACCGTACCAGCATGGCGGTCAGCCTCGAAGCGCGCGAGCCGTTGCTGGATTACAGGTTGATGGAATTTGCCGCGAAGCTGCCGACCAATTTGCGGGTGCGCAGGGGGCAGGGCAAATATCTCCTGAAAAAGTCGATGGAGACCTATTTGCCGCATGACATTCTCTATCGGCCAAAAATGGGTTTTGTGACTCCGATTGCGCAATGGTTTCGCGGACCGCTGGCCGATCAGGCGCGGGATATCACCAGCGGCGGAGCCTTGGCGCGCACGGGATGGTTTGACAATAAATCCCTGCGCAAGGTGGCGGATGATCATATCGCCGGGCGTTCCGACAACAGCCGCTTGCTCTGGCAGTTGCTGATGCTCGACAAGAGCCTGCAGCGTTTATTCGGCCTCTGACGTCGGCGGATAGACGGCTTCGACAAAATAGAGGCCATCCGGTGGTGCGTTGAAACCGAGCGCGTTGCGATCTTTTGCCGCCAGCGCATTCTTCAAATCCGTCTTGGTCCATGTGCCGGTGCCGACCAGTTTCAGGCATCCGACAATCGAACGGACCTGATGGTGGAGGAACGAACGGGCGGCAACCTCGACTTCGATTTCATCGCCAAAGCGGCTGACCGATATACTGTCGAGCGTCTTGACTGGGCTCTGCGCCTGACAATGGGTCGAGCGGAAGGTGGTGAAATCATGCTGTCCGATCAGCACCTGCGCGGCGCGGTGCATTGCTTCGGTATCGAGGGTCGGCGCGACTTGCCAGCTTAGTCCGCGATCAAAGGTCAAAGGTGCGCGCCGATTGGTGATCTTGTAGAGATAGCGTCGACCCTCGCAGGCAAAGCGGGCGTGCCACTCCTCGTCGACAATGTCGCAGGCCAGCACCGCAACCGGATGGGGCCGCAATCCCGCATTGATCCCCTCGCGCAGCCGGAAGGGCGTCAGCTTCGTTTCCAGATCGAAATGTGCGCGCATGGCCAGCGCGTGGACACCGGCATCGGTCCTGCCTGCGGCGAAAACCCGTACCGTCTGGCCGGTGATCTTCTTGATCGAATCTTCGACTGCTTGCTGAACGCTGGGGCCGTGATCCTGATGCTGCCAACCCATGAACGGGCGGCCATCATATTCCAAGGTGAGAGCAAAGCGAGTCATTGCAGGATTGTTCCTGCCGGGATTTTTGTGCCGTTGAGGAAGGATTTGAGGTCGATTGCTGGCTTGCCGGCTTTTTGAATGACTTCGGGCTGGATCGATCCCTTACCGCAGCCGATCAGAAGTTGATCGTCCAATATTGTACCCGGCGGTCCTGCCGTTTCGCAGACCTGCGCTTCGAGAATACGATACCGGTTGCTCTGATATTCGAAAAAGGCACCAGGTTGAGGGTTATAGGCGCGTATCTGGCGTTCGACCTGTTCGGCGGACTGGCTGAAATCGAGACGTGCGTCCTGTTTCTCAATCTTCTTTGCATAGGTGGCCAGCGCATCATCTTGCGTTTCAGCCGCATATTCCGTTGGTGAGGCCAGATATTGCACCATGAGCGCAGCACCTGTCCGGGCCAGTTCGTCCGTGAGTTCGCCTGCGGTTTTACCATCGATGGGCGTCACGGATTTCAGCAGCATTGGTCCAGTATCCAATCCCGCCTCCATCTGCATGATGGTAATGCCGGTCTCCTTGTCTCCTGCGAGAATAGCGCGCTGCACGGGAGCCGCGCCGCGCCAGCGGGGGAGCAGCGAGCCGTGAATATTGAGGCATCCCTTCTTCGGTGCATCGAGAATCACCTGTGGCAGGATCAGGCCATAAGCTGCGACGATCGCTACATCGAGATCGAGTGCGGCAAAGGCGGCTTGTTCCGCTTCGTCTTTGAGGGAAACCGGAGTCCTTACCGACAGCCCCAAATTCTCTGCCAGTTTCTGGACAGGAGATGGCGTCAACTGCTTCCCGCGTCCGGCGCGCCGCGGCGGCTGCGAGTAGACCGCAACAATTTCATGTCCGGCATCGTGTAGCGCTTGCAGCGCCGGAACGGCAAAATCCGGGGTTCCCATAAAGGCTTGACGCATAAAATCTCGCTTGTGTGTTGCTAAAGTGTAGCTAAATTCTTGGCAGGCGGCGGAATATGTCCCTAAAGGTCAAATCATGGCATCGCAAGAGATCGAAAATCTGGTTCAGGCCCTGGCCAAGCTTCCCGGCCTTGGCCCGCGTTCGGCGCGGCGGGCCGTGCTATATTTGCTGAAACGTCCGGAAGCAGCAATGAAGCCAATATTGGCAGCGATGGCGCAAGTGGATGAGCGGCTCGTAACCTGTGGCATATGCGGCAATGTCGATACGCAGGATCCCTGCCAGATTTGCGGTGATCCCCGGCGCGATGAAAAATCGCTTTGTGTGGTCGAGGAAGTATCCGATCTTTGGGCCCTCGACAAATCCCGCCTGTTCCCCGGCAAATTCCATGTGCTGGGGGGGCGCTTGTCGGCGCTGGATGGGGTGCGACCGGAAGATATTGCTATCGACAAGCTGATCAAGCGGATCGAGTTGGGCGGGATTGATGAAGTTGTGCTGGCGATGAATGCCACATTGGAGGGACAAACGACCGCGCATTATATTGCCGAAAGGCTGGAAAATTATCCGCTGCGGCTTAGTCAACTATCTCACGGTATCCCCGTTGGCGGTGAGCTGGACTATCTCGATGAGGGTACATTGGCCCAGGCGTTGCGCTCCCGACGGCCGATAAACAGCGATTGACTCGTCTTATGTGCCGGCAGGAAGATAGCCGGCATCTGAAGCCCTGGCTAATTTCAGCCGCATGAGTTGCGGTATTTCAGAATATCAAAATGGCAAAGATATACAGTGTTTAGTGGGGGATAGCCGGGGCTGTCGCCGGCAAAATGGATGGCTGGCCCGGAAATTTGGCGCAACATTCCGGCAATTTATAAAACCGGGCTTATTTACAAGGCTGACAATAAAGACACAGTCGGCGGAAAACCGGTCTCTGCTCACTAGATTTGGCTTCCAAATGCCGATTGTCAAGCTATCATAATGGGGCATAATAAAAGAAGTTTTTAGGAGAGAATGTCATGAAATTAGCTTTGAATCTGTCTGCGTGCGCTTTTGCCCTTGCCGCAATCGCTACCGCCCCCGTTTATGCTCAGACGCAATCAGACGCGGCAGATCAGACTGATCAAAACGATGGCGGAACCGTCGACGATAATGTCATCGTCGTGACCGCACAGGGCCGGGCGCAGGTTTTGTCTGATGTGCCTATCGCCGTTTCAGCGATCAATGCCGAAGAATTGCAAAAGAGTGGCGCAAGTGACATCCGCGAGTTGAACCAGCTCGCACCTTCACTACTCGTATCGTCGACCGGAAATGAAGCCAATGGCTCCGCCCGTATTCGCGGTATTGGTACTGTTGGCGACAACCCGGGTTTGGAAAGTTCTGTCGCGGTATTTATCGACGGTGTTTATCGTTCTCGGAGCGGTAATGCGCTTAGCGAACTTGGGCCGATTGACCGGGTCGAGATTCTTCGTGGTCCGCAAGGAACATTGGGCGGACGTAACTCTTCTGCCGGTATGATCAGCATTACGACTGCTGGCCCGGAATTTAATTTTGGAGGACATGCCTCTGTTTCTTACGGCAATTATGACCAGTTTCGGCTCGAAGGGGGCGTTACCGGTCCGTTGAGCGATACGATTGCTGCGCGTATTGATGGCGTCTATCTGAAGCGTGACGGTTTTTACAACGATGTTGTGAACGGGACCGACATAAACAATAAGGACCGCTATCTGGTTCGTGGTCAGCTTTTGTTCGAACCAAATGATGGCCTGACCGTCCGCGTGGTGGGTGATTATTCCAAGAAAGACGAGTCCTGCTGCGCAGCGACATTCGTTCAGCCCGAATTTGCGCCGCTGGCACGGGTCGGCGCGGGGCTTGATTCTTTCACGCTTCCGCAACCCGGTGCGCCGGCTCTGACGGATACATCCAATCCGATCATTCCCATACTTTTGGGTCTGGGGCAAAATGCGAATGCGCTTAATCAAAGCACGTTCAACCGGGATATTTATATTACTCCGGGGCGTTCATATGCCGGTGAAACCGAGGATTATGGCGCGTCGGTTGAAGTCAATGCCGAGCTTGGAGATCTTAATCTGACGTCGATCACCGGATATCGTGAATATTCCAACTTCCAGGCGTCTGACACAGATTATACGCAGGTCGATATTCTCTACCGTGCGCCGAATGAAAATGCCCTTTCGCGTGAGTTTAAAACCTTCACGCAAGAATTGCGACTGCAGGGTTCAGCGTTTGATGACAAGCTGGACTGGTTGATCGGAGGTTTTTACGCGAACGAAAAGCTGAAAGTCCGCGATAATTTACGCTTCGGCACGCAATATGGGGCTTTTGCGCCATGCCGTATTGTGAACGCGGTTAATCCTGCGCTTGCTTCTCCAACCAGTACAGGTTGTTTGAGTGCTGGTGGCCGTGCGGTACTTCAGGCCGCAGAAGGCGGTGCAGGTGCTTTCGGTGCGGCCACGCCGTTGATTTTTGCCGGTCTGGATAATCTGGCCACGATCAACGACAAGGGTACTATACTCGATGTCTATAATCAGAAGAGCGAAAATTTTGCGTTTTTCACCCACAACATCTTCCACATAACCGACAATCTCGATTTCACCGTCGGCCTTCGCTACACCAATGAAACCAAGGATTTCAACGCCGCCTTCACCAACGACAATACGATGTGTCCGACACAACGGGCATTGTTCACACCGTTGCTTGGTGGACCGCTGGGAGAATTGGCAGGCGGTCTGATTGGTCTGTCCTGCCAGGGCAATTCGACATCCGAATTGGATGGAGTCACCTTGGCTGATAGCCGGAGCGAGAATGAATTTACCGGTACTGCGATTCTGTCCTACAAGCCAACCGACGATCTGATGCTTTATGGCAGCTATTCGCGCGGCTATAAGGCTGGCGGTTTCAACCTTGACCGGTCGGCACTGACCAGTAACACATTGGGCAATCCTGCATTGACCGGTGACACCGCCAATCTGCAATTCGACCAGGAGACGGTGGACGCTTTCGAAATCGGCGCAAAATACTCGACCCGGGAATTTTCGCTTAGCGTTGCGGCGTTCCGCCAGCAGTTCTCGAACTTCCAGCTCAATACGTTTAACGGCTCGGTTTATCTGGTTCAGAATGTCAACGCCTGTAGCGATGATCTCGGCGGTGCGGATATGGATGATGATGCGACAACCGGTGCTTGTAGTGCGGACAATGTCAAATATGGCGTTGTTGCACAGGGTGTTGAATTGGAAGCGTCTCTCAATCCGGTCCGGCATGTAAATGTCTCGCTGGGCCTGACCTATACCGATACCAGCTATGAAAATGATCTGGTTGGTAAGGATAGCGGTTCTCCGCTTGATCCGGCGTTGCGTCTGCTTCCGGGCGACAACCTGTCGAATGCTCCCGAGCTCACGGCGACGGCATCGCTGTCGTACACGCCTCCAATCGGGAATAGCGGGCTGACCGGTCTGTTCTATGTCAACGCGCGTACGACCAGTGACTATAACACGGGTTCGGATTTGCTCTATGGCAAGGAACAGGACGGCTATACGCTGGTGAATGCGCGTATCGGTATCCGCGGTCCTGATGATAAATGGGCGATTGAAGGTTGGGCGCAAAATCTGTTCAACATCAATTATTCGCAGGTTGCGTTCAACACGGCATTTGTCGCATCGCAGCAGACCTATTCTGCTTTCCTTGCGGAACCACGGACCTATGGCCTCACGGTGCGTACCCGTTTTTAAGGCGGATCGTCGACTTTAACCAAAAAAAGCGTGCGGTTCGATTTTGAACCGCACGCTTTTTCTTTGCCTCCGCCACCGCTTGACGAATCCCGCCTGAATCCCTAAATTTGGGACATGGCTATTTTACCAATCATCGAAGTTCCCGATCCCCGTCTGAAAACTGTTTCAGAGCCGGTGACCGAATTTGACGAAGCGCTCAAGACGCTCGTCAAGGACATGTTCGAGACAATGTATGATGCTCCCGGCATTGGACTGGCCGCTATTCAGGTTGGTGTACCCAAGCGCGTGCTGGTGATCGATCTGCAGGAACCGGCGCCGCACGATCATGAGCATGGCGAATCTTGCGATCACGATCACGGCGTGATCAACGACCCGCGGGTATTCATCAATCCCGAGATTCTGGACCCTTCAGAGGAACTGAACGTCTATCAGGAAGGTTGCCTTTCGGTGCCCGACCAATATGCCGACGTCGAACGACCTGCCGTGATTACCGCTCGCTGGCAGGACGAAGATGGCAAGCAATATGAAGAGCAGATCGAAGGCCTTCTCGCCACCTGCCTGCAACATGAGATGGATCATCTCGAAGGCATATTGTTCATCGACCATCTGTCACGGCTGAAGCGGCAAATGGTACTGAAGAAGCTTGCAAAAATGCGCAAGGAACATGGAATCGCGGCTTAATCGTACACACCCATTGCGTATTGACAGCAAGTAGGATATACCCCCTTTGTTCTCAGAGAGGGGAGGCGCTTTACGATTAGACAATAAGCAATACTAACGTTGCTTGAGATAGATTGTTAGATTGACAGGTCTCTTTTGACTCAAATCGTAAGCCCTCTGAAAAAAAATAAATATAAATAGAGTAGCGCGTCAGTAAGTCATACGTCGAAGTCACTCCGCAAACATTCTCCAAGCGAACATCAATAATCCGATCACGAGGAAGCTAACCATGTATAATGGTGAAGTAGACTTACGTGTGTTGGATGGTCAGTGGTGTTGGTTTCATATGGATACCAGTGGTTCCGTTGCTTGCCGCTCTCGACGTAAATTTCGAACTCGAGGTGCAGCACTGGACGATTACGACAATTGCAAAGCCGACTATATTGCGTTGCTCCGTTGTCGGAATAGTACTGACTGACCAATTCGCGTTGGTGGGTAGCTTTGTGCTGCCCACCCCAACGCGCAGGAGACGAATTTTGGACCCCATTTTTACTATTATCGCTATCGTCATCGCTCTCTTGGGCGGCTTGGCGCTGGGCTGGTTTATCGGTGGCAGACCCGCCAAGGACGCCGCACATGCGACCAAAGAAGCAGTGCAAGCTGCCAAAGATGCCGCACAGGCAACCGATGCATTGCGGATCACGCTGGATGGCGTGCGCGACGAGCGGGATGTGGCGCGGACCGAACTGGCGGCTCTGCAGGCGGATGCCCGCAATCATGAAAAGCAGATGCAGCAATTGATTGAGGCGAAAGAGGCTCTGTCGGCACAGTTTTCCGAAATCGGCGCCAAGATGCTGGAGACTGCCCAGCGGCAGTTTCTCGAGCGGGCCGACCAGCGTTTTGATCAGGCCAATGAGAAAGGCGGAGAGAAGATCGCCAAGCTGCTGCAGCCGGTTCACGAACGTCTGGCAACCTACGAAGCTTCAATCACCAAGATCGAGAAGGAACGTACCGAATCCTATGCCGGAATTACCGCGACAATCGAACAGGTCAGGCTGGGGCAGGACAGGGTGCAGCAGGAAGCCGCGCGCCTCGTCAATAGTCTCCGTAACGCTCCAAAATCACGCGGACGCTGGGGTGAACAGCAGCTCAAGAATGTCCTCGAAACCTGCGGGCTATCCGAACATACGGATTTTGTCACAGAGCATAGCATTGACACCGACGAGGGGCGGCTGCGCCCCGATGCGGTGATCAACGTGCCGGGCGGACGCAAGCTGGTGATCGACGCCAAGGTGTCACTCAATGATTATCAGGACGCATTTGAGGCAGATGACGAAGATGCCCGCACCTTTGCGATGGCGCGGCACTGCAACAGCATGAAGGCGCATATCGATGGCCTTTCGAAAAAGGCCTATTGGGACCAGTTTGAGGACGCGCCCGATTATGTCATCATGTTCGTACCGGGGGAACATTTTCTCGCCGCGGCGCTTGAGCATGAGCCCACTTTATGGGACCATGCATTCGAGAAGAAGGTGCTGCTCGCGACACCAACCAATCTGGTCGCGATCGCGCGCACCGTCGCCGGTGTCTGGCGTCAGGAAAAAATGGCCGCCGAAGCGAAGCAGATCGGGCAATTGGGCAAGGAAATGTATGACCGGCTTGCGGTCGCCGGAGAGCATCTCAAACGCATGGGGTCAGGTCTCGGCAGCGCGGTCGGCAATTACAATAAATTTGTCGGCAGCTTCGAGCGCAACGTCATGGCAACGGGGCGCAAGTTTGCGGAGCTGCAAATCGAAACCGGCAAGAAAGATCTTGAGCCCGTGCCAGAAATTGAAGCGCTTCCCCGATATAGTGACCGCGTCGCCGAAAAACTGATCGAGGATGATCGCGAGATAGCTGACAAAGCGGCGGAATAGCGCTTAGGGCGGGCCCTCCGCAGCTTCGATAAAGGCACCACCGCAGCCATTCAACGTACCATTTTCACTGGCCTCTATCTTCACGGTATCGGCGTAGCTGCGGTCGCTCATGCCATCGCTGCATTCTTCACCGCTGGTGATGTAGATGTTGATGTTATGGCTGTCGGAAAAACCTTTGACTTCCCAGCCGCTGTCGGTTTTTTTCATGCGCTGGACCGGAAGTGTAAAGTCATTGCCGCTCTGGGTGGTCAAGGCGATGTTATCGTCCTTGATGTCGACCCGCCAGCCCGGTTCGGTCCCGATGGCGCTATAGTCGCCCAGTTTTTCCTCGACGACCGGTGCTGCGGCAGGTTCGTCACAAGCCGAAAGCGTCAATGCGGCGAGTGATGAAAGCAAGATAATGTTTTTCATATTTTTCCCCTCCGCCACGAAATGTAACATAGCTTTGAGGGGAAGGCTATTTATCTCTTCCGGCTCTGATTCAGCACTTCATAGGCCATGACCGAGGCAGCGACGGCAGCGTTCAGGCTATCGGCCTTGCCCATCATCGGCATTTTGACGAGTGTATCGCAAGCCGCTTCATAGTCTTCCGGCAATCCCTGTGCCTCGTTGCCGATGAGCAAAAAACTTGGTGTTTTGTAGCGGACAGATTGATAGTCATTGTCGGTATTGAGGCTGGTTCCAACCAGTTCGCCCGGACCGTTGCGCAACCAGGACAGAAATTCCGGCCAGCGCGCCTGCGCGATCTTCTGGGTGAAAATTGCCCCCATGCTGGCGCGCACCGCCTCTACGGAGAAGGGATCGACGCAATCATCGATCAGGATCAACCCGCCGGCACCAACCGCATCACCGGTCCGTAATATCGTACCGAGATTGCCGGGATCACGCAGCGCCTGCGCCACCAGCCAGATATCGGAGCCGGATCGATCGAGATCTTCCAGCGCGACCGGATGATCGGGGTAAATGCCGACAATCGACTGGGGATTAGACTTGCCCGAGAGCTTGGCAATGATTGCTTCGCTGGTTTCGATGACGTCGCCACCGGCAGCAATGGTTGCCTCTTCTATCTTCCGGGCGAGAGGGTGTAGTTCGGTGCCCTCGACAACAACCAGAATCTTCGGAGTTCTGCCGCTGTCCAGCGCCTCCGCCAATATCCGGAGGCCCTCTGCAAGAAACAACCCTTCACGTTTGCGATGCTTCTTCTCGCGCAGGCTCCTGAGCCGCTTGATCGTTGGATTGGAAAAGCCGGTAATCTGGTGGCGCATGGGTTAGTCTTCGCCAAAGCCGTCGACGACCAGGCCCGCCAGTTTTTCGAGCGCGCTTTCTGCCTGGGTGCCCGAAACGATAATCTCTATATTGTCGCCTTTGGCCGCACCGAGCATCATCAATCCCATGATTGACGTCCCGGTCACTTGGGTGCCGTCTTTCGCCACCTTGACCGTCAGATCATCGGGCAATTTGCTGACATAGGTCACGAATTTGGCGCTCGCCCTGGCGTGCAGGCCCCGTCCATTTGTGATCTCGACGGTTTTGCGAAACTCGCTCACGCATCATTTCCCAAAATTTCCGAAGCGACACTGATATATTTTTGTCCGGCTTCCTTGGCCGCAGCGATGGCATCAGAAATTTTCATCGATTTGCGTGCGCCATCAAGACGGATAAGCATCGGCAGATTGACGCCGGCAATGACTTCGACCTTGCCTTTTTCCATCAGGGAAATGGCGAGATTGGATGGCGTTCCACCAAACAGGTCGGTCAAAATTATGACGCCCTCGCCGGAATCTACTTTCGCGATGCAATCCGCTATTTCCTTGCGGCGTTCTTCCATATCATCGCGGGCACCAATGCCAACCGCCGCGATCGCCCTTTGTGCGCCGACCACATGTTCCATCGCGATGACAAATTCCGTTGCCAACTGCCCGTGTGTGACGAGCACCAATCCAATCATGGTGATTAAATTCCTTTGTTCCCGTTCAAACTCTGCATGGATTCCAGCGCTTCTGTCGGCCGTGATGCCAAGTTGCGATGCCGGACACTGGGGGAAAATCCGGCTGTGTGCAAGTCTTTGCTCAGGCGTTCGGCAACATGTACCGATCGGTGACGCCCGCCAGTGCAACCAATCCCGATGTTGACATAGGCTTTGCCAGCATCCTGATATCGCGGAAGCAGAAATTTGAGCATGTCGAGGATCTTCTCGATCGCTTCACCATAGGCGGGATCCTTGCTGATATATTCAGCGACTTCCGGATCGAGGCCGGTCATCTGCTTGAGCTCCGGGTCCCAGAACGGATTGGCCAGGAAACGGACGTCAAATAAAAGATCGATATTGTTTGGCAGGCCCTTCGAAAAACCGAAGCTGGTTATGGTAATTGTCGTTGATGCGTTCTTGTCGAGTGAGAAGCGCTGCCGGATTTGGCGCTGGAGGTCGTTGGCCGTCAGGTCGCTGGTATCAATCACGTGATCGGCCCAGCGACGAAATGGTGCTAGCAATGTTCGCTCAAGCGCGATGCCGTCTTTAGCTGGTCGATCCAGAGCCAGTGGGTGGCGCCGCCGGGTTTCCCCATAGCGCCGTTCCAGCTCACCACCGTTACAGTCCAGAAACAGCGTCGAAATGAGATAGCCAGGTTCTTGTTGCAGGCGATTGATACTGTCGATCAGCTTGTCGGGTTCAAATCCTCTCGTCCGGCTATCGAAGCCGAGTGCCAACGGTGGATCACTGTCCCCCCGCGAACTGGATGGCGGCGTTTGCAGCAGGCCTTCGACCAGCCGAATGGGGAAATTATCGATCGTTTCCCAACCGATATCTTCCATTGTTTTCAACGCAGTGGATTTTCCGGCGCCCGAAACACCAGTGATCAACAGAACATGTTTGAGGCAATCGCCGGTCATATCCTGCCTTGCTCCTGTAATATCCGTTGCAAGGCCAGTTCTGCCTTGATTGATGCGCTATTTTCCATGGCGTTCAGTGTACAGAATGGAATAGTTATTCCCAGCAGAATCATGGTCTGTTTGTCCATCGGAAAACGGTCTGGATTTCCGTCCAGTTTGACGACCAATTTCAATGCAATATCGGAGATATGGTCCTGGTCGAATATCCCGAGCGAGCGAACCTCCAGTTTGCCGGCGAGCCCCGATGGCGGGCTCAGGAGCAATCTGTCACCAGTCCGGCGTATGTCCACATAATCGTCACTGATCAACGTCGCTCCCCGGTCAATCAATCGCAATGCCAGATCGGACTTGCCTGACCCGGATTTTCCGCAAAGCATCAATCCTGCACCGGCGATGGAGACCGCTGTTGCGTGCATTTTCAACGGATCGCCGATGCCCGTCGCGTTGGTCATCCCGGAGCCTTCGGAAGGCGAATCTCGAAACAGGCCCCTGATTCGCCATTTGCCCTATCCAGGATATGAATCTTGCCCTGATGGCCTTCGATTATGGTTTTCGCGATCGCCAGTCCCAATCCGCTATGCTTTCCAAAAGCTTCACCATCGGGTCGGTCGGAATGAAAACGCTGAAAGACTTCTTCTCTCTGGTCCGGCGGCACGCCTGGCCCCTGATCCGCGACGTGGATCACGATTTCATCACCGTCGGGTGTTGCCAAAATCTCTACGAGGCCACCTTCGGGTGAGAAGGAAACCGCATTGTCGAGGAGATTGCTGAACACACGTTCAAGGCGGTCGCCGTCGCCCATCACTTTCGCAACATCCTTGCCGGGACGTGCAAAAGCAATATGCACCCCGAGATTCGAGGTTCTTTGTTCCCGGGCGGCAAGCAATTGCTCCAGCATCTGGCCGATGTCAATCGGTTCAAATTTGGCTCTGGCGAGTTCTGCATCGACCCGCGAAGCATCGGAGATATCATTGATCAGCCGGTCAATGCGGCGAACATCGTCATGCGCCACATCGAGAAGCTGTTTTCGCAGGTCGGGGTCATCGACCCGTTCCAGCCCTTCCAGTGCCGATCGAAGCGAGGCGAGGGGGTTTTTGATTTCATGACTGACGTCCGCGGCAAATGCTTCTGTGGCATCAATGCGATGACGCAAGGCCGCACTCATGTCAGAAAGCGCGCGGCTCAACTGCCCAATTTCATCGCGGCGGCCCGGCATGCGCGGAATCGCGATTTCGTTCGATCGCCCCATGCGAACCCGTACAGCCGTACGGGCCAGTTTTCGGATTGGCCTGACGATGGTGCGGGCAAGAAAAAGCGACAGCAGTATAGAGACCGCCGCGACGACCAGTATCACGAGCAGAACGCTTGATCGCTCCGCTCGCACTATCCGCGTAATATCCCGTGCGTTCGCGGTCAGCAGGATCGAGCCGGTTCCGTCGGGAAGCAGTTTTCCGGCTGCAATGACCGGCGTACGGTCCGGTGCAAAGCTGACGGTGCTGACCGCCTGCGTGGTGTTTTCGGCTGCCACAAGTTCTGGCCATGCGCTTGCGACATCGCTGGCCGGTTCGCTGTAATCCGGAATCTGCGTGCTGAAAACGAGGCTTTCGATGGTTCTGTCCAGCAAACGGGCCACATCCTTGCGGAAAGGCTCGGTGTCCGGGTCTACAAATTGGTAAGTCGGCTTAGCGAGTGAAAAACTATCAACGGTTTTGATGCCATCAGGAGTATAGAGGCGGAGGCGGGCGTTCAAATGACTGGAAAACTGACGGACAAGGTCCTCCCGGTGCTGAACCTGTTCCGAGGACAATGCATCTGCAATGATTGTGAGCTGCAACCTCGCCTGATCCAGACGCTCTTCGGTCAGCCGGTCCCGATAATTGTTGAGATAGAACAGACTGCCGGCCAGCAGCGCAATCGCCAGGACATTGACGACCAATATGCGGGTTGTAAGGGAAAGCCGCGCCGACCAACGGAGGGACAGGCCGGTCTCGCTATCGTGCGCACGATTATTCCGTGTAGCGATATCCGGCTCCATATAGCGTGTCTATTGCATCAAATTCACCATCAACTTCGCGGAATTTTCTTCGCAATCGCTTGATATGACTGTCGATCGTGCGGTCGTCGACATAGACATCATCCTGATAGGCCGCATCCATCAACTGATTGCGGCTTTTCACGACTCCCGGCCGATGCGCCAATGTTTCGAGAATCATGAATTCGGTTACGGTCAGGGTCACATTGTTACCCTTCCATTTTACCAGGTGGCGCGCCGGATCCATTTCCAGATCACCACGAACGAGAGGCTCAGCGGATTCGTCATCCTCGCCATCATCCAGCGATTTTATGAATTCCGTGCGGCGCAAGATGGATTTTACCCGGGCTATCAGCAACCGTTGTGAAAACGGTTTTTTGATATAGTCATCCGCTCCCATCGCCAGGCCCAGCGCTTCATCCAGTTCTTCGTCTTTCGATGTCAGGAAAATAACCGGTAAATTGGATTTTTCACGAACTCTTCTCAGCAGTTCCAGACCATCCATTTTCGGCATTTTTATGTCGAATACAGCAAGGTCAGGGGGATTCTCCAGAATCGCGTGGAGCGCGGCTTCACTGTCCGAGTAAACACGCGTGACAAAACCTTCTGCCTGCATCGCGATCGACACGGAAGTCAGGATATTGCGGTCGTCGTCAACAAGGGCAATATTGGCTGCCATAATTTGCGTTCCTTTGCCGCGCGGGCTTGGTTTAAGACCTAGTGGATGGGATAATATGTTTCAAGACAAGTCGTCGGCAACCGTTCAGCCGCCCGGAATTCTGTGATCCGAACAGCGCATTCATAATTTTGCGAACACCGGCAGCAAGAAATTTGACCAACTCGACTTGGTCCAGTAAGCGCCAGTTCAAATTCGACTGATCGTTGCGACCTCATCCTGTTTCAAGCCATAGGGGATTACCAATGCCTAAAGTTTCGACCGTTTCGTTAAAAGATCAAGGTTTCGCAAATGCGGCCGAGCAGCACTGGAATCTTGGCGCACCTGCTCTGGTTGAAGCCGCCGTCTCTCGCGGTGAAGGGCATTTGGCCAAGGACGGACCTCTGGTTGTGGAAACCGGCAAACACACCGGTCGCTCCGCCAATGACAAGTTCATGGTCCGCGATGCCGAAACCGAGAATAGTGTCTGGTGGGGCAAAACCAATGTTGCCATGACCCCGGAGCATTTTGCTGCGCTGAAGGAAGATTTTATCGCCGCTCTTGGCGAGAAAGATACGTTGTTCGTACAGGATCTGTTCGGCGGTTCGCAACCGGAGCATCGGGTCAATGTTCGTGTCATCAACGAACTGGCCTGGCACAATCTGTTTATCCGGACGATGCTGGTAAGGCCCGATGCCGATGAGCTTGCGTCCTTTGTACCGGAATATACGATCATCGATCTGCCCAGCTTCAAAGCTGACCCCGAACGCCATGGCACGCGCAGCGAAACCGTAATTGCGGTGAACCTGACGGAGAAGCTGATATTGATCGGCGGAACGGCTTATGCAGGCGAAATGAAGAAATCCGTGTTCGGCTTGCTCAATTATCTGCTGCCGCTCGATTCGGTCATGCCGATGCATTGTTCGGCCAATATTGGTCCTGAGGGTGATACCGCGATTTTCTTCGGCCTGTCGGGAACCGGCAAGACGACCTTGTCGGCAGACGCAAGCCGCGTTTTGATTGGCGATGATGAGCATGGCTGGTCCGATACCGCCGTGTTCAATTTCGAAGGTGGCTGTTACGCTAAGATGATCCGTCTTTCCGAAGAAGCCGAGCCGGAAATTTACGCAACGACGCGCCGTTTTGGCACGGTCCTCGAAAATGTCGTGATGGATCTGGATAGCCGCGAGTTGGACCTCGACGATAACAGCAAGGCGGAAAATACCCGCGGAGCCTATCCGATCGATTTCATCCCCAACGCATCCGAAAAGAATATGGGGCCGGTGCCCAAAAATGTCATCATGCTGACAGCTGACGCGTTCGGCGTATTGCCTCCAATCTCCCGGCTTACACCGGAACAGGCCATGTATCATTTCCTGTCCGGCTATACCGCCAAGGTTGCCGGCACCGAAATCGGTGTGACCGAACCGGAAGCAACCTTCTCAACCTGTTTTGGCGCGCCATTCATGCCGCGGCATCCATCGGTTTACGGCAATCTCCTCAAAGAGCGGATTGCCAAGGGCGGCGTGCGGTGCTGGCTGGTGAACACGGGCTGGACTGGCGGCAAATATGGCGAAGGCAACCGGATGCCGATCAAGGCGACCCGGGCGTTACTGAACGCAGCGCTGGACGGCAGCCTGAACGACGGTGAATTCCGGATCGACGACAATTTCGGCTTCGAAGTGCCGGTATCGGTTCCCGGCGTCGACAGCGCAATCCTCAATCCCCGTTCGACCTGGTCGGATCCAGACGCCTATGATGAAACGGCGCAAAAGCTGGTCAAATTGTTCGTCGACAATTTTGAGCAATTTGCTGACCATGTAGACCAGAACGTCCGCCAGGCGGCCCCGACGGCCGCTTAATCTATCGGATTATGTCGGCACCTGATGGGTGTCGTCCGAGCGGTTTTCGATCGTGATGTCGAGACGTGCATGATCATCACTGGGTGAGAATATCAATATTTCGCCAGCGATCATGCCTCGCGCCTGCGAAGGGACGTCGATTTTGCCGTGGCTGGCAATATCGTCGATGATCCGGACCATGCGTGTCGCGATATCGGAAACGCTATAATCTGCGGGTGCGGACAGCCGGATTTCCTGTCCGGAAAAATAGTGCAGTCCCCGGGTTTCAAAATAGCCATTGCCGGAATCCGTAAAAGCAATCTGGAACAAGATCGGCAATGGCCCGCCCGCCAGATATTCGTTCACTGTTTCCGCGAAATAGGAAAAACCGGTGAGTCTGCATGATGGCACCCATGCTGCCGAGGTTGCAGCGAGACTTTTTCCAATCCATTTGCCGAGCTTGAGTATCCGTTGGTTCATTTCCGGCAGATGCATGGCATTGCTCAGAATATCTCCGGGGGCGATCCCGATAGCCGAATCGTTTGCCGTTGGCGGGTCTGCAAATAATCGTTCGAACCTTCCCGTCGCGCATCGTTGGCGGGTTTCCGACGCGGTAAAGCGGGAGAGCAGGAACGGCATGCCATCTACAATGACTTCGAGCATTTCAAGTTGATCGAACTTGGCGCTGTTGATCGATATCTGCTCACTTGCCGCTTTTGATCGAAGCAAATCCTGCCAGTCACCCCCGTCGGCAATGGGAGCGATGATCAGCAGGAGAGGCTCTGGATTCACGTAACGGTTTCCATTATTCGGTTATCTTGCCATTATGTTCTTTATATGTTCTAGTGCAAAATAAGCAAAAAGACAATCCCGTTTCAGGAAGGGCGGAATCGTAACCAGATAGAGAATGAAAATTCGAACTGTGGGTGCCGATAATCCTCGAAACAATTGATTGTCAGTCTGACGAAGCAGCCTTAAAACCTTATCATGTCTGATTTGATATTATCGGTATTGATGCTCGCCGGAGCCGCGCTTTTTGCCGGAGGTGTGTTTGTCCTGCGCAAGGGCGTCAACAAACGGCAGGGCTGGCTGATGCTCGTCGCTGCCACCGTCATGTTCGCCAATGTGGCAATCATGATGATACCTACGCCGGAACGCAATCTGCCGGTGTCGACGCAAGCCGTCGACTAGGTATTGCCTTATTTGATCGGCGAGTCGGGTGCGAGCCGCATGTCGAGATAATTGTCGACCGAACCCATCAGCAAATCCATTTCATTTTCGTAAAAATGGTTGGCGCGCGGAATCTCGTCATGATGGATCGTGATATGTTTTTGCGTCCGTAGCTTGTCGACCAGTTTCTGGACCGCACTGGGTGTGACCACTTCGTCGTTTACGCCCTGAATGATGATACCTGAAGACGGGCAAGGTGCCAGAAAGTTGAAATCATACATATTCGCTGGGGGAGACACGGAAATGAAACCGCGAATTTCGGGACGACGCATCAGCAATTGCATGCCGATCCATGCGCCAAAGCTGTAACCGGCAATCCAGGTTGTCTGTGCTTCGGGGTGAAAGCTTTGCACCCAGTCAAGCGCTGATGCGGCATCCGACAATTCGCCAATGCCATTGTCAAAAGTGCCTTGCGACCGGCCAACGCCACGGAAATTGAACCGCAATGTCGCAAAACCGCGTTTGACGAATGTTTTGTACATCGCCTGGGTGATCCGGTCATTCATGGTGCCACCAGCTTGCGGGTGGGGATGCAGAATCATCGCAACCGGTGCACGGTCACGGGGTCCTGGGCTGAAGCGGCCTTCGAGGCGGCCTTCGGGTCCGGTAAAAATTACGTCAGGCATGGATTTTCGATTCTTTGGTCTAGATTGTCATTTCCGTTGCGCAAGAAGTCAGAATAGCTTTTGCGCTGGATGCAGCGTCTATATAGGGAGAGTGAACAAATCCGCAACTCAATCCCGCAAGCCAGAGAGTTTTTGCCAATATCGTGACCGAGTCCAAACGCATATATCTTGACTATGCCGCCACTGCACCAATGCTGGACGCAGCCAAAAAGGCGTGCGCGGAGGGTTTCGAGAACTGGGCCAATCCGTCTTCGCCGCATGGCGATGGTCGGGCCGCACAAGCGATGCTGGAAAACGCCCGCCGCAGATTCAAGGCCGCACTGGATTGGGATGGCGATGTCATTTTTACTAGCGGGGCAAGCGAAGCAATTCAGATTGCGCTGACGAAGTCCAAGCCGGCCACACAGTTTATTTCACCGTTAGAGCATGACGTTGTGCTGCGGTTCGGACAAAATGCAAAACCGATACCGGTCGATATGAACGGTATGGTTGTACCGATGAACCTCAATCATCAGCTGAAAGGGGCTGACGCTCCGGCACTCGTTGCGATACAATCGGTCAACAATGAAACCGGCGTGATTCAGGACCTGAATGCGCTCGCGAAAGTCGTGCACGACCGGGGTAGCTATCTGCTCGCCGATTGTTCCCAATCGGTCAGCAAAATGCCGCTGCCGGACGCCGATCTGATCGTCGTTGCAGGGCATAAATTCGGTGGGCCTCCCGGAGTGGGCGCGCTTCTGGTCAAGGATCTCAGGCTGCTACAGGCTGTCGGTGGGCAAGAGCAGGGCTATCGGTCAGGGACCCAGAATCTGCCCTATATCATGGGCATGACCGCCGCGTTGGAAGCGCCTGCAAACTGGGCCGGACGGGCGATGGAATTACGACAGCATCTGGATGATGCGATCCGGAAAGAAGGTGGCGCTGTGATCGCGGAAAAAGCCCCGCGGATCGCCACGATTGCCAGTTACCATATGCCTGGCGTTGCCGCGAACACGCAGTTGATCAAATTCGATATGGCCGGATTTTCGGTTTCTGCCGGAAGCGCCTGTTCCTCGGGAACGCTCAAGACCAGCCATGTGCTCGACGCGATGGGCATAGATCCGCAAATGGCAAAAGAGGTGATCCGTGTCAGTATCGGGCGGGATACGAGCAGGACGCATATCTACGCCTTTATCGACAAATGGAAGTCAATATTCGCGGAATCCCGGCGAATCTGAGGTGGATCAATGAGCATCATCTATCTCGACAATCAGGCGACCACGCCGCTCGCTCCCGAAGCTTTTGATGCGATGCTGCCATGGCTGAAAGAGAATTTCGGCAATCCGCACAGTTCCCATGTGATGGGGCGTCAGGCCGCCGCTGCCGTGGAAGTGGCACGGGAACAGGTCGCGGATTTGCTGCCCGGTGGCGGGCGGGTGATTTTTACCGGCAGCGCGACCGAAGCAATCAATCTGGCTCTCGGTGCGGTCAAATCGATGTTCGGGCAGGGCCGGGACGAGATTGCCGTCGTTGATACCGAACATGCGGCGGTGCGCGACACTGCATTGTGGTATGGTCGCCAGGGTTATGAAACAACACTGCTGCCGGTCGATCCGCAAGGGCTGGTCCAAATGGAAGAGATGGAAGCATGTCTCGGTCAGAAAACCGCGCTTGTCGGAGCGATGCTGGTCAATAACGAGATCGGTGTCATTCAGCCGGTCGAGAAAATCGCGGAACGGGCGCATCGCTCTGGCGCGCTGATGCTCTGTGATGCGGTGCAGGGGTTTGGACGGATCGATATCCCGGAGCAACCTGACCTGATCGCACTGTCGGGACACAAGATTTATGGTCCCAAAGGCATTGGCGCGCTGTGGGTGCGGGATGGCATCAATGTGCCCCCGTTGATTCATGGCGGCGGCCAGGAACAGGGCATCCGCTCGGGCACGCTGTCCCCTGCATTATGCGTCGGCCTCGGAGCGGCCGCAAAAATATGTGGAGAACGCCGGGCGGCGGATATGGCCCATATCATCACTCTCGCCGAAACAGCCCATCGTCTGTTTGGCGACTGGACGGTGAACGGATCGCTCGATCAGCGCTATCCCGGCAATCTCAACATCCGCCGCGAGGGATTGGATGTCGGTCGGCTGATGTCGGATGTGCGGAGTGTGGCTTTTTCTGCCGGATCAGCCTGCGCCAGCGGCTCGGGACGCCCGAGCCATGTGTTGGCGGCACTTGGCCTGACACCGATTCAGATAAAATCCTCTATTCGTCTGGGATTTGGACGCTACAACAGCGTAGAAGAGGTGGAGCAGGCAGCGCACCTCATCAACGAAGCGGCGGAGAAACAGCTATCGTGAAAAAAATCATGGTCCATTTTGTCGGGTCGGATGGTAAAATCGTTTCGGCTGAAGCATCCGAAGGCGATAATCTGCTCACCGTTGCGCAAATTCATGATCAGCCGCTTGAAGGAACTTGTGAAGGGCAAATGGCCTGCTCGACCTGCCATGTGATTGTCAAGGCTACAGATTTTGACAAATTGCCTGCCGCGACCGAAATGGAAGAGGATATGCTGGATCTCGCCGCGGGAGCACGGCGTACCAGCCGTCTCGCCTGCCAGATTATTCTGACGCCTGACCTTGATGGCCTGACCGTTCATATCCCTGAGGAAAGCCGTAATATGCAGGTTCTCTAGGGATCAGGCTGTGGTTATCTAACGGCTTGCATTTTTACCGGACTGCCACCATATGCGCAGCGGGAGTCGGGTGGACGCAGTCGTCGCCAACCCGGTCAGGTCCGGAAGGAAGCAGCCGTAACGATTTTTCTGCGGGTCGCCCGGCTCCTACTTTAAATATCTCGCGATGAACTGATGGCGGTTTAAAACTTCAAACCCCATCCAAAATCAGTGGTTCGGCGAATTTTTTCGCTATTTTCGGTCAGACTTGAAAATGAGGCTTAATAGCCTTCGACAAGCCGATGGCTCTCGCCTAAACTCATCCTGCATGTCCGATTCACAAGATATATTTGCCGCTGGCGGCGTCGAGGCCCCGGACCAATTGGCGCCCGGTGCGGCGCAGCCCTACCGCGTATTGGCGCGCAAATACCGTCCATCGAAATTTTCCGAACTGATCGGGCAGGACGCGATGGTCCAGACGCTCGGCAATGCGATCAAGCGGGATCGACTTGCCCACGCGTTCCTGATGACCGGCGTCCGCGGTGTGGGAAAGACATCGACCGCCAGACTGATTGCCAAAGCGCTGAATTGTATCGGGGAAGACGGGCAGGGCGGTCCGACGATCAATCCCTGCGGGCAGTGCGAACCGTGCCGCAGCATTGCCGAAGGCAGCTTTATTGATGTTATCGAAATGGATGCCGCCAGCCATACCGGCGTCGACGACGTCCGCGAAATTATCGAGGCGGTGCGTTATTCATCGGTTTCGGCGCGCTATAAAATCTACATCATCGACGAAGTGCACATGTTGTCGAAAAATGCCTTCAATGCGTTGCTCAAGACGCTGGAAGAGCCACCAGCGCATGTGAAGTTCATTTTCGCGACCACCGAAGTCCACAAGGTACCGATCACCGTATTGTCTCGCTGTCAGCGTTTTGACCTGAAACGGATCAGCGCCGATCAACTCTCGGCACATTTCGGGATGATTGTTGGCAAGGAAGGGGTGACCGCTGAGCAGGAGGCGCTCGATTTGATCGCTCAGGCCGCGGAAGGGTCTGTTCGCGACGGTCTTTCAATTCTCGACCAGGCAATTGCCCATGCCGACATGGATGGCGACGGCGAGGTCAAGGCAACGCAGATCAGGGATATGCTTGGTCTGTCGGATCGCGGTGCCGTCCGCCGGCTTTTTGCAAAATTGCTGGAAGGCGATTCTGCGGAGCTTCTGGACGCTATTGCCGAACAATATAGAGTCGGCGTGGAGCCGTTATCGCTTATCAACGGGCTGCTTTCATTGTCGCATCAGGTGACTTTGTTCAAGGTCGGTCGTGCCAGCGATCCGACTCTGTCAAACAGCGCCAAACAACAGTTTTCCGACTGGGCAGAGCAGCTTTCCTATCCGGTTTTGCATCGGCTTTGGCAGCTGTTGCTCAAAGGCTATCAGGAAGTCCAACAAGCGCACCTGCCGCGGGAAGCCTGTGAAATGGCGCTACTCCGGGTGCTGTGTGCCGCCGATATGCCGGATCCGGGGAAACTCGCGAAAATGCTGGAGCAAGGGGCGACGGCGACTGCCAGCGCACCGCAAGCCCAGCAGGCAGCACCGCCTCCGCCGATGGCCGAGCCTGTCGCGCAGATAAATCCTGTTCCAACCGCTGCTCCCGCACCGGTTTCCTCTCAAGAACCCCAAGACAGTTCACCTCCCGCCCAGTTTTCCGACGTCGTCAAAGCGGTTGGTCGGGTTTCCGCTGTTCTGGAGAGCATATTGATCGCCGATATGCGGCTGATATCGCTGGATCCACCCAATGTCGTTTATCAGCCGGTCCGTGCGATTGCCGATGCCGATATCCGGAAGATCACCGATGCACTGCGTCAGGAAACAGGGCAGGACTGGAAGTTTACCGAAGGGCAGGGCGAGGCGCAGCCGAGCCTTGTCGAACAGGAACAGCAGATCAGAAACGCGGAGCGACAGGCGATATTGGACGCTCCGATGGTGAAGGCTGCGTTTGAAGCCTTTCCCGACGCCATATTGCTGGAGGATGAAGATCCTCGCCCACAAGAATCAAGGAGCGCATAGCGATGAAATCGATGGAAGAAATGATGAAAGCCGCGCAGGAAGCGGCGCAACAGGTCCAGACCCAGATGGAAGAGGCGCAAAAGAAGCTCGATAGCCTTGAAGTGGAAGGGCAGGCCGGGGGCGGGCTGGTAAAGGTAAAGGCAACTGCCAAAGGCAGAGTCCTTTCGGTAGCAATTGATGACAGCCTGATGAAGGCCGAGGAAAAGCAGATGCTTGAGGATCTCATTGCTGCGGCATTCAACGATGCCCGAAACCGTGCGGATGCGGTGAGCAGCGAGGAAATGGGAAAAATGACCAGCGGCATGCAGTTACCACCAGGTTTTAAACTGCCATTCTAGGCCGACAAACCAATCCGGCGCATTCCGCTTGAAGTGTCTCCAACAGGCACCATATAGTGGATAGAAGCGCTGTTGCAGCGCAACATGTTGGAGTAAAAATGTCTGAGTCTGAAGTCAATCCCACGCCTGAATCCAAGGCCCTGCCGCTGTTGCCATTGCGCGACATAGTGGTGTTTCCGAATATGATCGTGCCGCTGTTTGTCGGTCGTGACAAATCGGTCGTCGCACTGGAAAAAGCGATGGATGCGAACAAGGAAATCTTCCTTGTCGCGCAGCTTGATCCGGCAGAGGATGATCCCGTGCGCGATCAACTCTATGACCTTGGTGTCGTGGCAACCGTACTGCAACTGTTGAAACTGCCGGACGGCACTGTCCGCGTGCTGGTTGAAGGTAAACAGCGGGCAAGACATCTGTCGCTCGATGAAAAGTCGGACGGTTATGTATTGGCAGAGGTGGAATTGCTCGAAGAGCAGGTTGCTGAAGGCGCTCAGGCATCCGCTCTCATGCGCTCGGTGGTTGACCAGTTTGAAAATTATTCCAAGCTCAACAAGAAAATGCCGGCCGAGACGGTGGTCCAACTGGGCGAGATCGATGATGCTGCCCGCCTTGCCGATGCGGTGGCTGCCAATATCAACGTGAAGGTTTCTGACAAGCAGAGCCTGTTGATGGAGAGCGATCCAATTAAACGGCTCGAAATGGTCTTTGCCTTCATGGAAGGCGAACTGGGAGTGTTGCAGGTCGAGAAGAAAATCCGTGGCCGCGTGAAGCGCCAGATGGAAAAGACCCAGCGCGAATATTATCTCAACGAGCAGATGAAGGCGATCCAGAAGGAACTGGGTGACGGCGAAGATGGCGAAGGCGACGAGCTCGGCGAGCTCGGCAAGAAAATCAAGGAAATGAAGCTTTCCAAGGAAGCGAAAGCCAAGGCCACTGCCGAATTGAAAAAGCTTAAGGGCATGCAACCGATGTCCGCAGAGGCAACGGTAACCCGGAACTATCTCGACGTGCTGCTTGGCTTGCCCTGGGGCAAGAAATCACGTCTCAAGAAAGATCTGAAACAGGCTGAAAAAGTGCTGGATGATGACCATTTCGCGCTCGAAAAGGTCAAGGAACGCATTCTGGAATATCTTGCGGTGCAGACCCGCACGAACAAGCTGAAAGGTCCGATCCTTTGCCTCGTGGGGCCTCCGGGCGTCGGCAAGACGTCGCTTGGACGCTCGATTGCGCGGGCGACCGGTCGTGAATTTGTTCGCCAGTCCCTCGGCGGCGTGCGTGACGAAGCGGAAATCCGCGGTCATCGCCGGACCTATATTGGGTCCTTGCCGGGCAAGATTGTCTCGAATCTGAAGAAGGCCGGCACGTCCAATCCTTTGTTCCTGCTTGATGAGATCGACAAATTGGGACAGGATTTCCGTGGCGACCCGGCATCGGCTCTGCTCGAAGTGCTCGACCCGGAACAGAATGACAAATTCCAGGATCATTATCTCGAAGTCGACATTGATCTGTCGGATGTGATGTTCGTGACAACCGCGAACTCGCTCAATCTGCCACAACCGTTGCTCGACCGGATGGAGATCATCCGTCTGGAAGGCTATACCGAAGATGAGAAGGTCGAGATTGCCAAACGCCATCTGCTCGAAAAGCAGATCGAGGCGCATGGCCTGAAAAAGGGCGAGTTCGTCTTGCGCGAAGACGCCCTGCGCGATCTGATCCGCTATTATACCCGCGAAGCCGGTGTCCGGACATTGGAGCGTGAAATTGCCAAGCTGGCGCGCAAGGCGCTGCGCCGCATATTGGAAGGGGAATATGAAAGCGTGGAAATCACGCCGGACAATCTTGCCGAATATGCCGGGGTCAGAAAATATCGCCATGGCGTGGGTGAGGAAGAAAATCAGGTTGGCGCCGTTACGGGTCTCGCCTGGACCGAAGTCGGCGGTGAACTGCTGACGATTGAATCCGTCACCGTCTCCGGAAAGGGACAGATCAAGACCACCGGTACGCTGGGCGATGTGATGAATGAATCGATCCAGACCGCGCTCTCCTTTGTGAAGGCGCGTGCGCCATCCTATGGAATCAAGCCGAGTTTCTTCAGCCGCAAGGATATCCACATCCATTTACCCGAAGGTGCGGTACCGAAGGACGGCCCGTCTGCGGGTGTCGGTATCGTCACGGCGATCGTTTCGACATTGACCGGAATTCCGGTGCGCCGTGATGTTGCGATGACAGGCGAGGTGACCCTGCGCGGTCGGATATTGCCGATTGGCGGCCTGAAGGAAAAACTGCTGGCTGCACTGCGGGGTGGGATTACCACCGTGCTGATCCCGGCCGACAATGAAAAGGATCTGGTCGAGATACCGGACAATATCACGTCGCAGTTGAAGATCATTCCCCTGAAACATGTCGATGAAGTGCTCGCCGAAGCGCTTGCCGAGAAGGTGGAACCGATCGAATGGAGTGATGCCGATGAACTGGCCAGTCACGCCACCGCACCGGTAACCGACGATACAGGGTCCACAGCGCGGCATTAAGCGATTCTGATGACCGAGTCGCTGTTGTGAAATGGCGGCCAAATTCAGCGGGGAACTATTCAAAATGACCGACGCTTTGCAACCTAACCGGTCATTTAGCTTGTTTTGTCGCAAAAAATGGGGGTCTGGCGCAGAAAACAGCGGTTTTACTTTGACTCACCCGGATAATTTCGCATTACTGCGGCCAGACAAAGCTGCGATTCAATAGAATTGCCACCAGAGAAGGGGGGATACCCATAATGAATAAACAGGATCTTATCAGTAACGTTGCGGACCAGAGCGGGCTCAGCAAGAGCGATGCCGGCAAAGCGGTAGATGCCGTGTTTGATTCCATCACCAGTGCATTGTCCAGCGGCGGCGAAGTCCGTCTTGTTGGCTTCGGTACATTCTCAACTTCAAAGCGTAAAGCTTCTACCGGTCGTAATCCACGTACCGGTGAACCAATGCAGATCCCTGCATCGACACAAGCAAAATTCAAAGCCGGCAAGGGCTTGAAAGACGCCGTAAACTAAAAATAATGCCGGGGGGCAGAGTTTCGCCCCCCATTTTTTCGCACTTTGTTCTGGAAAAATCAGGCGGGACCTCGAAAAGAGGCCCGCCTTTTTCTATGGGGCAGAGCCGCGCGCTCGGCTTGTAATCCCTTCTTTGCTGCTTACATCCAGAACATAGCAAATTCAAAGAATGTGGAAGTATCAATGGCAGGCGGTTGGGCGCGTGATGGCGCAGTTCAGGATCAGATAGACGATACGATTGCCGACGCGGTGCAACGCGCGCGAGCCGATATGCCGTCGGGGGAAGCCGCGCAATATTGCGCAGAATGCGGTGAAGAAATTCCCGAAGCCCGCCGCCGCGCTTTGCCGGGTATCCGCACCTGTGTGCTATGCCAGTCGGCTCGCGATG